>Ga0247841_10009585_pt1 | contig 13501 bp, 12 predicted proteins | sample LaCruzMarch2015__2_FD_192410 | JGI IMG/M metagenome (GOLD analysis project Ga0247841, IMG submission 192410) | Freshwater microbial communities from meromictic Lake La Cruz, Castile-La Mancha, Spain - LaCruzMarch2015_18m | ecosystem: Environmental > Aquatic > Freshwater > Lake | place: Spain...
GAAAATGAAGATAAAAAAAGATAAAAGATTAAAAGATAAAAAAAGATAAAAGATTAAAAGATAAAAAAATATAAAAGATTAAAAGATAAAAAAAGATAAAAGATTAAAAGATAAAAAAAGATAAAAGATTAAAAGATAAAAAAAAGATAAAAGATTAAAAAAAAAGATAAAAGATTAAAAAAAGATAAAAGATAAAAGATAAAAAAAAGATAAAAGATAAAAGATAAAAAAAAGATAAAAGATAAAAGATAAAAGATAAAAGATAAAAGATAACCAATATTCTATTTTTTTATTTAGTATCAAATATTAAACATATAGCTGGAAAAAATACAGCTAAAAAACACCAAACAGAACCAAAAACATCAGTTTTACTTTTTCCTTTTGTAATAAAATTATAAAAATATGCTATAATCCAAGTTATAATTAAAAATATTAGACCATAATAATTGTTATTATTTTTTTTTATATTTATAAAAAACAATAAAAATATAATACCATAATAAAATAAATAAAATAAAATACCTAATAGTTTATTTTTAAATGTTGTATATTGAAATACAATATCTGTATCCCATATTAACCTAAAATTTTTCTTAGATGGAACAGAACAAAGAACATAATTTTTATTTAAATAGTTTAACAAGTATATTTCATAAATGGTATAACAAATGAGTATTAATAATAAAATAACTATATATATATTAATTATTGGTTTAAATAAAAATAAATATAATAGTGATGTTATGACAGGTTGTAAAAATAATATAAATGGTATAAATAAAGTAAAATAATGATTAACAAGCTTATTACATTTTTGATTTTTCCATAAAAAGTATTCTACTAGCTGCATTAACCCAATTAAATATCCGAGAACACCATATAAAATTTTTATTTTTTGATTTTTTATTATTCCTAAACTAAGAAGTAATGTTGACAAAGTTATAGAAATAATAAATGTAACAAGTGATGTTGTTGAATTAAAGCACATATAATATATTTTATTATTAAATATAATTCTGTATAATAATAAAATAAAAGATTAACCAACACCTCTATGTGTCGCATAGTAAGAACTTCGTCTGTATTGAACAGGATTTTTAGTAGTTGGGAAAAGAGACATCCCAACAGTTGTATTTACGCCTCTTGTATACAACAAACCACTTGTGCTACTATAATGATTTGCGATTCCTTTTGAAAGACCGGGTTTTTTAGGACCACCTCCAACATTTGTTCTGTTTACAATAGAAGATTGCTCTCTCGCCATTTTTGAACCTGACATATAAACCATTTTATAAACTAAGAAAAGATAATAATTTTATGAAAAATATATATTTCAATTTTAATATAAAAATATTTTATAATATATTATTATAAAAATGAATATTGAAGAAGAATACTTTAAAAAAACAAATATTGTTTTGGATGAAGAAAATAAAAAAATAAATTATGATGACATTATACAATCCGAAGATGGATTTTTAATTTTTAATCCCTACAATTTACTAAATGTAGAAATTAAAAAAGAAAATATTGAAGAAATATTACAAAAATATGGACTACCTCCTGTTGTTAATAATTTGAACTTATATAAAAGAGCATTTGTTCATCGTTCTTATACTAAAAGACCTATTCAAGAAAACGCATTAAAAAATATTAAAATAATAAATAAACCAGATGATTGTCTTCAATTGAGCACAAAATCAAATGAAAGATTAGAGTTTTTAGGTGATGGTGTTTTAGAATTAGTTACAAAATATTATTTATATCGTAGATTTCCAAAAGAAAATGAAGGATTTATGACTGAAAAAAAAATTAAAATTGTAAAAAATGAAACAATTGGTCGTATAGCTTATGAAATGGGGTTACATAAATGGTTTATATTATCAAAAAATGCAGAAGAAAAAAAAACAAGAATAAACTTAAAAAAGTTAGGTTGTTTATTTGAATCTTTTATTGGTGCTGTTTATTTAGATTTTGATAAAATACATAGTAAAAAAATAAATGAAACACAATTTAAAGAAAGAAAAATTAATGATGTTAATGATGACGATATTTATATGAATACAGGTTTAGGATTTCAATATGTTCAACTGTTTATTGAAAATATATTTGAAAAACATATTAATTGGATTGACTTAATATGCAATGATGATAATTATAAAAATATTTTACAGGTTAAAATACAAAAAGAGTTTAAAACAACACCTTATTATTTAGAAATAAATTATGATACAGATGAAGGATTTGAAATGGGTGTTTTTTTAGCACTAAATATTGATATACACAATTATAATATGAATAATTATGTATTACTTTCTAGTTTAAAAAATTTTAAATGTATACAAGAATATTATGAGAAAAATGGAAGTTTGTTATTATTAATGGGTATTGGAAAACATAAAATTAAAAGAAAAGCAGAAATGACTGCTTGTTTCCAAGCATTAAAAATATTAGATGAAAATATAATAATATAATTATGTTTTTTTCATTATTTTTCATTATTTTTCATTATTTTTCATTAGATTTATTTTTTTATAAAAAATGTTAATATATATAAATGTCGGCAATTAGTAAATTAAAAGAAAAGTTAATGTTAAAACCTGATATTAAAGAATATAAACCTGTTATTATTAAATTAAAAAATGATATAATTAAACAGAAAATAATCCCTAAACAATTTGAAAAAAATGAAGAAGAAGCAGAAGAAGAACGAGAAGTAGAAGAAGAACGAGAAGGAGAACGAGAAGGGGAAAAAGAAGAAGATCAAGAAGGTGAAGAAGAAGAAAAAGGAGAACGCGAAGAAAAAGAAGAAGAAAAAGTTAAAGATGTAATAATGAAAATAAATGATAAAAGAGGTATTATAACAAAAGAAGATAGAAATGAATTGTTACAAGATTTTATAAAAGTAAAAAAAGATTTAATAGATTTAAAAAAGATAAATATTTTAACTGAAAACATAAAAGAAATACCTAAAGAAATACCTAAAGAAGAAACTAAACAAAAAGAAAAAAAAAATAAAAAAATAAAAAAAAGAATAATTATTGAAGATGAAGATGAAGAAGAAGAGTTTGGAGAAATAAAAAAACCTCAAGTAGTTGAAGAAGTTAAACAAGTTGAAGAAATGAAAGAAGTGGAAATTATGAAACAACCAGGTGAATCAAAAAAAAGTAAAAAGGTTAAAGATATTGAAATACTAAAAGAAAATATCTATGGACCTGAAACAATAGTTGAATTTGGTGATACACCTTTAAAAAATAGATTTAGTAAGGATAAAGATATGTTTCCTGTTGTTAAAGTTTCTTCTTATTTTATGAATAATCGTAAGTTTTTTATAAACTTTATTAATAATTTATTTTTAAAATATCGCGATGAAATGGAAGATGAAAGTAAAGAAATAACTTGTGATAACATATCAAAATTGTCATCTTCAAATGAGTTTTCCCTTTTGACACATCAAAAATTAATAAGAGATTATTTAAACTTATATACACCATATAGAGGATTGTTACTATATCATGGGTTAGGTTCCGGAAAAACCTGCAGTTCTATTGCCATTGCTGAAGGAATGAAAACAAATAAAAAAATTATAATTATGCTTCCTGCGTCTTTGAGACAAAATTATATAAAAGAGTTAAAAAAATGTGGAGATTACTTATATAAAAGAAATCAATTTTGGGAATGGGTTTCAACGACTGAAAATCCTGAAATTGTTAATACTTTATCTAAAGTTTTAAACTTACCAATTGATTTTATAAATAAAAATAGAGGTGCTTTTTTAGTTAATGTTACAAAACCAAGCAACTATGAAACATTTGATGTTGAAAACAAAAATAAATTAGAAAAACAAATAGATACTATGATACAAAGTAAATATCAGTTTATTAATTATAATGGTTTAAGAAATAATACTTTAAAAACACTAACTAATAATTATACAATTAATATTTTTGATAATAGTGTTGTTATAATAGATGAATCGCATAATTTAGTAAGTCGCATTGTAAATAAAATAAGCAAAGAAAAAGAAATACCTGTTGATAATCAAGGGAATAAAACTCATCTTCCGATATCTTTATCATTAAAGTTATATGAATTATTAATGAGTGCAAAAAATACAAAAGTAGTTATGTTATCAGGAACACCGATGATAAATTATCCAAATGAAATAGGAATAATGTTTAATATTTTAAGGGGATATATTAAAACTTGGTCAATACCTTTAAATATTCAATCAAGAAATGATGTTGAAAAAATAAAAACAATATTTAAAAATGAAAAAATATTAGATTATGTTTTTTATGATTCTTCAAGTAAAATATTAAATATTACAAGAAATCCTTTTGGTTTTGAAAATAAATTTTCTAACAATGATGAGTATTCGGGTGTTTCAAAATATAAAACTGTAAAAAGAGATAATGTTATTTTAGAAGAAGAAAGAGGTATTATAAGTGATGAACAATTTGAAAAAAGAATATTAAAAGTTTTAAATGATAATAATATAAATGTATTAACACAACAAATAGTTATACAAAATTATAAGTGTCTTCCTGATATTCTTGAAAACTTTATTCAACTATTTTCTCTTGAAAAAGATGAAAAAAATAATAAAAATGAATCAAGTTTTTTAAAACTTACAAATGTTGAATTGTTTAAGAAAAGAATAATGGGTTTAACTTCTTATTTTAGAAGTGCCCAAGAAGATTTGTTACCTAAATATGAAAAAATTAGTGATTTTCATATTATAAAAGTTCCTATGAGTGATTATCAGTTTAATATTTATGAAATAGCAAGACAAAAAGAAAGAAAACAAGAAAAATCTTTAAAAAGTAAAAATAAAATTAATCAATTATATAAAGAACCTTCTTCAACATATAAAATATTTTCAAGATTATATTGTAATTTTGTAATGCCTGTTCCACCAGGTAGACCAATGCCAAATGAGGATAAAAATGAAATAGAAGATATTGATAAAACAAAATTAAAAGATAAACTTGTTATTGAAAATGGAGAACAAGTTATTCTTGAAAAACAAGAATTAGAAGGTGATGATATTTTAGAAGAATTAGGTGATACTACATATAAACAAAGAATTAATGATGTTCTTAGATTATTAAAAGAAAACCCAAATGATTTTTTATCTCCTGAAGCTCTAAGAATATATAGTCCAAAATATCTATATTTATTAGAAAATATTAAAAGACCTGATAATATTGGTTTAAATCTAATTTATAGCCAGTTTAGAACATTAGAAGGAATTGGTATTTTTGTTCTCGTTTTAGAAGCAAACGGATTCGCACATTTTAAAATTAGAAAAAATGATTTGGGTGTTTGGGATTTAAATATTGATGAAGAAAATTTTGGAAAACCTATGTTTGCTCTTTATACAGGAACAGAAAGTGAAATTGAAAAAGATATTATTAGAAATATTTATAATGGTGACTGGTATAATGGAGATGTTCCTTCAAATATTGTTGAAAAACTTGAAAAAATATCAAGAAATAATAATTATGGAGAAATTATTAAAATATTAATGATTACTGCTTCTGGATCTGAAGGCATTAATCTTAAAAATACTCGTTATGTTCATATTATGGAATCTTATTGGCATTCGGTTCGTTTAGAACAAGTTATTGGAAGAGCCAGAAGAATATGTAGTCATAATAACTTACAACAAGAATACAAAACTGTTGAAGTTTTTTTATATTTAATGACTTTTACACAAGAACAAATTAATAATGAAAGTTCAATTGAACTAAGATTAAAAGACGCAAGTAAAACAGACCCTAAAGTGCCATTGACTTCTGATGAATTATTATACCAAATATCAAGCATAAAAGAAACTTTTAGTAGTCAAATTATTACTGCTATTAAAGAATCATCTATTGATTGTGCTGTATTTAATAAATCAAATGCTAAAGAAGGATTAAACTGTTTAAGTTTTTATGGAACAAATAAAACCGATTATTCTTATAATCCAAATATATTAAATGATCCAAAAGATGAAAGTTTAAAAAAAAATATTAACATTCAAGAATGGACAGGAATTGAACTAACAATTAATGGTAAAAAATATATATTAAATCAAGATACTGATGAAGTTTTTGATTATGAAAGTTATATGAGAAAAACTCCATTACTTTTGGGAAAAATTGAAAGAAGAGATAATAAAATTGTATTTAAAAAAATATAACTTTTTTATTTATGATAATATAATAATAAAAAAAATTGAATTATATTGTAATAAATAATATTAGTTATAACAAACAATATTGAATAAATGGATTTGACTAAATTATCTAAATCTGAACTTTTAATAAAATGTCAAGAACTCGGATTTACTAAATATAAATCAAAAAATAAAGGTAAATTAATTGAACTTATTAATATAAAACAAGAACAACAACAACCACAAAAACCACAAGCACAACCACAAAAACCACAACAAGTAAAAATCATAATTGAAAATGAAAGTGAAAATGAAAGTGAAAATGAAAGTGAAAATGAAAGTGAAAATGAAGAACATGAAGAAAATAACAATGATAAAGATGCAACAAAAAAAGAAATAAAAGATATACCAATAAATATTAACAATAATGAGATTATAATTCTAAATGCTGATTGTATGGTTGAATTAAATAAGTTACAAGATAATAGTATTGATTGTGTAATAACAGACCCACCATATTTTATTGATAAACTTGATAATAATTGGTGTTCGAGTGAAGTAAATAATGATGTAAAAAATAGTCACATCACACATTTACCAAAGGGAATGAAATTTGATAAATCACAAGTAAAAAATTTATATGATTATTATTTAGAGTTGTCAAAGTTATTATTTAGAAAAATGAAACCGGGAGGATATTTTCTATCTTTTTCATCACCAAGATTATATCATGCAATAGCAATGAGTTGTGAAGTTGCAGGTTTTGAAATAAGAGATATGATAAATTGGACTTATACACAAAGTATGCCAAAAGGTATGTCTATTTTTCATGTAATAAAAAAAATGAACATAACAGAAGAAGAAAAAAATAAATTAATACATGAATATAAAGACTACAAAACACCACAAATTAGGTCTTGTTTTGAACCTATTTGTGTAGCAATGAAACCTTTAGGAAAATTAACATTTATTCAAAATGAATTACAGTTTAAAACAGGATTATTAGATTTTTCTCAAAAGGTAGGAATAGATAATGATAGAGTTCCAGCAAATATAATGACAACTGAAGAATACAATGAAACTTATGATAAAAACTTCTTAGTATCAAAACCTTCAAAAAGTGAAAAAGGATATAACAATACTCACATAACCGTTAAACCTCTTGCATTAATTGAACATTTAATAAAACTATTTAGTAAAAAAGGATCTCTTGTAGTTGATCCGTTTTTAGGAAGTGGAACAACTGCTTTAGCATGTAAAAATACAGAAAGAAAATGTTTTGGAACTGAACTAAATTATGAATATTATAATATTTGTTTAAACAGATGTAAATAATTTATCAAAGATATTTTTATAGTGTATTATTTGTTCTCTTGTAAATTCTATTTCTTTTTTTTCAATTATACTTTCTAGTTTATTTGGCATTGGAAACTTCGTTAAAGTATCAATAAATATATAATTATCTCTATACTTACCCTGTATAGGTGGTTGTAATACTAAGTTATCACTTGAGTTATCTATTGAACCGGGATTTTTATGACCTAACTGCCATAAAGAATTAGTAACATCAATATAGTCTGCTTTTATGGTTGATTTTATTTTATCAATCTCATTATTTTTTTCTTCTTCTGTTCCATTAAACTTAAAATTTTTTCTCATTTTATGTTTATTTGACAAACAATATGGATAAACAATGTAAAGTTTTCCTCTTTCAATTCCACTATTAGTTTGGATACCCCATTGATTATGTTTATTAAATAGTTGAATGCTATCTTTTGTAACTAAGTTGAATTTTTCAACAAATTTATCACAAACATCTCGGTTCCAATAATAAAAATTATATTTTAACATTACAGACAATGCCTTACCGTTTCCTGTATTAATATTTGGTGGTTTTAATCCATTAATTAAACAAAACTCATTAAATTCGTCAGGATATTTATTTGGTAATTCAGTTATTAAATTTATATCCATTATTTCATAATCATCATTTTTTAAAATGACTTCATTGAAACATTTCTTAGTCGATTTTATTATATTACACTTTTTCATTTTTACGATATTATAATACATTTATTATTATTATTATTATTATTCATTTTTTTTTATAATAATTATTAACTTATTATAGTTCCACATAAAAACAACTATAAAAGAAAAAATTAGTTTAACTTTTTTATTTTTAAATCTATATCATTACTTAATTTTTCTAAACTATTCATAATTTTATCTTCTAATAATTTTAAATAATCATAATGTGTATTTAATGTAATTTTTATTTCATCAATATATTTTTTAAATATTTTTTCTTTGTCTTCTTCTTCTTCTTCTTCTTTTAAATTTTCATATTCTTTTAATCCATAAAGCATATCGTCATCTTTTTTTATTTCATCATATTCATCTTCTTTTTTAACTTTTAACTTTTTAAAAAAATTATTAACTGTTATTTTTTCTTTTTTTTCTTCTTTATTCTCAATATAATATTTTATATTTTCATTTTTATCATCAATCCATGAAACATGCTTTGAATTATTAAGTTCTATTATGTTTTGATTAATAACTTCATTATTTAAATTTTCGTCTAATATATTTAAATATATTTTATTATCGCTTTCAATATTAATTTTTGAATTATTTTCGGTAATAAAATCTTTAATTTCTTCATTTCTTTTTAAAATTAATTTATTTAAATCAATATTTTTTAATGGTATATCTTCATAATTATCTTTAAAAATTGGTGTTGAAGGTTTAATAATAGTATTACTTTTTTCAAAATCATTTTTTTTAATTCTTAGATTATTTTCAAAATCATTTATTTTATAATTTTTTATATCATTATTTGTTATCAAAAATTCACTGTTATAATTTTTATTTTCATTATTTTCATTTTCTTGATTATTTTTATTATTTTCATCTATTAAATTAAATGTTTTTTTATTTGTCATAAATAAAATAAAATTTTTATTTAAATCAAAAAGTGAAAGATTGTTATTTAAGTTTTTTTCATAAAAAAAATTAATATTTAACATAAAAAGAGTATTAATCTTATTTATTGTATTTTTATCTTTTTGTTTCAATATATTATTTAATCCATCAAAATTCATTTCAATAAGTATTTCATAAATTGTATTTAAATTTTCAGGATTTATGAAGTTTTTATCCATATTATAGAATAATTATTATTAGTTTTTAAATTAATATTCTATTACTTTAAAAATTGATATAAAAAAAATAATTTATCATAAAAAATCATAATAAAATATTATTAATTATTATATATTAAAATGACAAGTAATCAAGAAAAAATCGAAAGAGTAAAATCTTCTGGAGGTGCGATTACTAATTTTGGTTATTCTCCATACAGTAATTTATGGTATGTTGACACAAAAAATAAAATATGTATTACATTTACACCAAGAGGTGGTTGTTCTAAATCATTTCAACAATATTTAGATTTATTAGATGGTAATTTGTTAAAAGATGCATTTGATTTTGATCCATTTATACATAATTATAGAATGCATTTTTTTGATAATAATGTTTCAAGAATACCAATCCTTGAACTAAGACAAGAAAAATATAATTTTATTAAATTTATAATTAACCCATATATTCGTGCTGTAAGCATTTTTCGAATTATTGAATCCCATAATTTATCATTTCGTAAATTCATGAGACAAATGGTTTTTTATACGAGATATATGACTTCGAAATTTACAGAAAATGATAAATTTCATTATCATCAACAATATATAAAAGGAGAAGAAAATATTATTACAAAATATATTCGTGTAAATGAAAATGAAATATACAATATAGAATTAAAAAATGGAGAAAATTATGAAATAAATGTTAATAAATATGATTCTGTTCATCATGGTAAAAAAAGTAAAAACACAAGTTTTTGTGGAGATATTACAAGAACTGAAGTAAATAAAAATTTACCATTATCGTATAAATATTTTTATGACGATGAAATTAAACAATTAGTAAATATATTTTACAAAGATGATATAGTAAAATATAATTTTAGTTTTGATTTTTAGGATGTAAAAAAGATAATAAGCATTTATAAACACAAAAAAATAATACCTTCATTAAAACCTCATGATATTTCAATGTTCACAAAAAAAGATTTGGAAACATATAAAAAAAATAATCCATTTGACTTTATGACTTTATGACTTTATGACTTTTAATATATTTTTGTAATATAATAAATGTAATATAATATATATTGAAAATCTATTTCAATTCTAAAAAAAAATATGTTAGTATATTAAAAATAAAAAATGAAATAACATTCTTTCATTATGTGAAAAGTACTTTGAAATACTAAAACTTGAAAACTAGAAAACTTGAAATACAGAAAACTTGAAAAGTACTTGAAAACTTGAAAACTTGAAATCTTGAAAATGAATATTGAAATAAACGAAAATAAAACTTCTTTATTTGACAGTATGCGAATATATTCAGCTTTTACGGTAGGATTGGAAATGAAAAATTTTAATAAAACAAGAATATTAGAAATAATTGACGATTTTTCAAATGATTTTGGAAGTCTTGTTAAATTCAAAGATATTGTAACTGATTCATTATCAAGATATTGGAGATTAATAGATTTTTGTAATTTTAAACGCGGTTTACAGGATTTTATAGATGAATTATGTTTTATAAACAAGTATATTGATGAAAAAATAAAAATATATGAAAACGAAATACGGTATTACTTGAAATGAATAAAATAAAAAAAATGAATGAAATATTAAGATATATAAATATAGTACAAAAACCAAAAACCAAAAACCAAAATGAATAAACCATTTCAACAATCTACGGAGACTGAGAGTGAGACTGATACTTCAAAAATATTTGACATTTATTCAAGAAGTATGAAAATTAATGAAGTCAATAAATATATTATTATACAAACCATAGACGAGTTTTCAACAAACATTGATAAATTACACGATTTAAAATACATAATCAATGACGCATTGTTAAGACATGAAAAATTAAGTCATTTTTATAAAATAAAAAGAGACTTACAAAAATGTATTCAAGACTTAAATGATGTTAATGATTATATAGACGAAAAAATGGAACAACTAGTTAATGAAAACTTTTATCTTCTCAAATAACTTCTCAAAGACTTTCTTGCTTTGCTCTTTTTATAATTTTATTCAAACAAACACTATAAATTTATAATAGCGAAACATAAAAAGAAAAGAAGAAAAAAAGAAAAAAATAAAAAAAGAAAAAAAGAAAAAAAGAAAAAAAAGGAAAAAACAATAAATAATGATTTATCATTTATTGTTTTTTTTATTGACATTATAAATAAAAATATTCTAACAAAACATTCTTAGAAACAAAGAAAAAATAATGATAAATCATTTATTGTTTTTTTTATTGACATTATAAATAAAAATATTCTAACAAAACATTCTTAGAAACAAAGAAAAAATAATGATAAATCATTTATTGTTTTTAAAAACATTCTAAGAAAACATCCTTAGAAACAAAGAAAAAATAATGATAAATCATTTATTGATTTTAAAAACATTCTAAGAAAACATTCTTATAAATAAAGAAAAAAAACTATTTAAATATATAATGTTAATTTCAACATAATGCCTATTCAACAAGACGACAATAAATATTATGATTTTGAAGAACTATTTTTTGAGAAAGATTGTGATATTGATAGTATTATAAATAATTTTTTTATTAAATATCAAGAAATTAAAGGAGATAAAGAATATATCACCTACAAAATAAAACAATTAATAGTAGAAGAGAGAAAATTTCTAAATAGATTAAATGGTGAAGGACAAGACCCATTAAATAGAATTGGAAAAGTAAGTTATTTAAGACATTATGTAATTCCGGAACAAAATAATGGTAAAGAGTATTATATTTATTGTATCAACTCATTCATTTGATTTTTAGTGGATTTTTGTCTCATTCCGGGGGAAACTTCACTATTGGTTTAAAATTATCACTGATAACAAAGAGTTCATTTAAAATTTCATTAAAAAATTTTCTTCTAAAAATAAAATATCAAACATTATTCATCAACAATAAAGATAACATTTTTTCTTTAAATAATTTGTCATCATAACTAAGAAGTTTCCATCTCATTAAAAAAATACGAAACAATGATTTAAATATAAACTCTCATTTTTCGTATTTTTTTGTATTTTTTGTATTTTTTGTATTTTTTGTATTTTTTGTATTTTTTGTATTTTTTGTATTTTTTGTATTTTTTGTATTTTCTGTATTTTTTGTATTTTTTGTATTTTTTGGAGATTGTATTAAGATTTAAAGTTAAGGTTTCATTTTCAATAGAGATTGTTAAATTAAAGGTGTTTTGTTAAAGTTTTCAGAAGAAGTAAAGGTTTAAAATTCATCATCCCAAATGTTTTCCAAAAGTTTAATATTAGTTTTGAGGATTTTTTCTTCAATATCATTATTTTTTTTTATGCTTTGCTCTTTTGTATTTTTTTTATTTGTCATAACAGGAAGAGGAAGAGGAAGAGGAACGGGAACAGGTTGAATAGATTTGAAATATTCAAAGACAGGAATAAATAAATTTTCATGAGTGTAAACATCAGTTTTAATGACAATAAATTGACTATTCATTAATTTGAACATAACACATTTAATGATATTATTCAATATTTGTTTTTTATTTTGAAGAGAAGGATAATCTTTAGAGATAAGATTTAGATTAAAATATTTATTGTTTTCTCTTTCATACTTTACCTGTTCTTGTTTTAATTTGTAAGGTGCATTATTAAAATCTAATGCTTTTTTCATTAATTTTTCATTATAAGCATAAGAATCCATTAAACCTTCAAAACAAGTATTTTTGTCTCCAGCAACTCTGTCATTGGAAACAAAAGTGATGGTTTTTAAATTATAAGTGATTTTTGGTGGAGTATAAACAAAAGATGAAAACGAAACATTTTGTAAAATGTTATTTATTGTTTCAATTTGTTCCAAATTAATATCATTTGTGTTGCTGGAGTTCTTGCTTGAGTTTGAGATAACAAAATGTGTTTCAATCATTTTAACTTCGTAACTTCGGTTTTAATATTCGTTATTTGTATTTTTGACTTATTGTTTTAAAATCATTTCATTTTTTTTTATATAATATGTAAAACTTGAAGAACTAAAAAAAGTAAAATCTTAACATAAATCTTTAAAATTGAATTGAAATAAAAATAAAAATGAAATAAAAACTGAAGTATAATAATAAAACAACCAATACAATAAAACAACCAATACAATAAAATGAGTTTAAATTCTATTTTTACAAAAATCCCAACAAAC
>Ga0247841_10009586_pt1 | contig 13501 bp, 10 predicted proteins | sample LaCruzMarch2015__2_FD_192410 | JGI IMG/M metagenome (GOLD analysis project Ga0247841, IMG submission 192410) | Freshwater microbial communities from meromictic Lake La Cruz, Castile-La Mancha, Spain - LaCruzMarch2015_18m | ecosystem: Environmental > Aquatic > Freshwater > Lake | place: Spain...
TGGCATTGATGGCATCAGCGCCGATATCCTTGGCCAGCGGTATATAGCCGTCGGCGTAGGTCGAAGTGGCTATGATCAGCTCGGTGGCCTTGACCAGGTCCTCCCCGTTCCTCGGTATATAGTAATACCTGCTGACCTCCTGCTTGAGCTCGGGGTCGTAGACATTGGCAAGGTCTTTGAACTGGGGAAGCTCGGCGCATTCGTAATCCAGCGCCATGGTATCAACACACACCTTTAAGGCCGGGTGAGTGGTAACGTCCTTGACCTTCTCCCCGTACATGTAGACTTCCCTGCCATCGCGCAGACTCTCTTTATATTGTTCAGCAGTTCTCAAAGCCATCGTTCTCTCCTTAATATTATTTACAGACCAAGCGACTTGGCTATCATGTTTTTCTGTATCTGCCTGGTCCCGCCCCCGATGAGCAGGATATAGGAATCGCGCAGATACCTCTGCACGTCGTATTCATACATCAGGCTGTATCCGCCGAAGATCTGCATGGCCCGGTGCGCCATATTGGTCCAGCACTCCGTGGCCACCAGCTTGGCCATGCAAGACTCCTTGTAGCACGGTTTATCAGCGTCGCGCAGCCAGGCCAGCTGGTAAACGCACAGCCGCGCCAAGTGCAGGTCCACGGCCATCTCGGCCAGCATGTGGCTGATGGCCTGGAACTTACCTATGGGCTGGCCAAAGGCATTCCTCTCCTTGGCATACTGCAGGGAGTCATCGAAGGCGGCCTGCGCGTATCCCAGGGAATTTGCAGCCACCTCCAGGTGCTCGGTTTCCAGCGTGCTGATCAGCAGTTGCCAGCCGCGGTTGACCGCCTCGGGACCGCCCAGGATATGCGTTTTGGGGACCTTTACGTTGTCGTAGACAACCTCGCAGGTGGTGTCCGTGAAACCGCCCATCTTTTTGAGCGGCCTGGCGCTGTAACCCTTGCTTTTAGTGTCCACGATAAAGAGGGATAAGCCTTTGTGCTTGGCCACATCCTTGTCGGTCCTGGCCAGCGTGATAGTGTAGTCGGCCTTGTCGGCCAGTGTAATGAACATCTTTGTCCCGTTCAGTACGTAGTGGTCTCCCTGCTCGACGGCGCTGGTCCTGGCGGCAGCAGCATCCGAGCCCGAATCAGGTTCCGTGATACCGTAGGCAAACAGTAACTCGCCCCTGCAAAGCCTCGGGAGGTAATACTTCTTCTGCTCCTCATTACCGCAGTGTAGTATCATGTCGGCCCCGTACATGATTACGGCATTGAAATAGGAGGCCAGGCCCCAAAAACCCGAGCGGGACAGCTCCTCGCAAATAATAGTGTAATCCATGATGCTGCCACCCATACCGCCGTACTCGACCGGGGTGATAATGCCCATCACCCCCAAGCTTTTAAGCTTCTCGAATACCTCGGGGGGAAACGAGTGTTCCTCATCCCACTTCCGTACCAGTTGCTTGGGGCACTCTTTTTCGACAAATTCCCGCACGGTCGCGCGCAACATCTCCTGCTGCTCGGAAAATTGAAAGTCCACGGTCAGGCCTCCTATTAATACCCGGGTGCAAACCGGTAATTCATATAGTGCAAAACAAATATTGAAAACAACGAGAAATACCGCCTGGTAAAACTATGCAGTACACTTTCCGCCAGAGTTTATACCACACCTTAATCAAATATGTCAAAACCCCTTTTGGCCTACACCGGGATGCCCCATTCATTTTGACAAAAGCCATCGTTTAACTTAAAATCTTGAATCTGTTAGCTGAATCTGGACTCCCCAGTAAAACTGCACGGTATAAATAGACAACATTTATAAAAGGATCAAATTGTGGACGCCGATAAATCGTATAAATTAAGAATTAAAAACCGCCGGGAGTTTAAGAGAAGGATCCTTGAAACTGCGGCTGAGCTGATTCGGGAGCGCGGATATGCCAATGTAACGCTGGATCAGATCGCAGAGCGGCTGCATATCAGCAAGGTCAGTATTTATCACCACTGGACCAGTAAAAAGGAGATCATCTTCGATCTGCATCGCATCGCCTATAAAATAGTCATAGAGAGCCTTGAGAAGATAGTAGGCGACGACGACAGCCCCGATTCTAAATTAAGGCGGGCAATTGAAAACCATGTTTCCCAGGTGGTGGTCACAGGCATCGGCCCGATGCTTCCTCAACAGGACTGGCTGGTCATAAGCAGACATAAAAAAGAGATAGTCAAGCTCAGAGACACCTATGAAGACATGCTTCGCCAGATCATCCATGAGGGGGTTAAAAAGGGCACATTCAGGCGTGTAGATGTCAAGCTGCTCGTCTATACCATAGTCGGAGCCTCGAATTATACCTGGGTTTGGTACTCCTCTTCAGGACCCATGACGCCTAAAGAGATAGCAGCTCATATGTCCGATTTCATACTGGGTGGCATTATGTCAACAAGCCAGAGTAAGCAGAAAAAATAGAGCTTGCGTGGCTGCCATTGCGGGCAGATCAAATATCGACGGAGGTTTATCTATGGGGAACAACACCGGCAGACAGGTCCCTTTCAAAGAGGGCATGATGAAGCTCCCGCAATCCGATGGCGACAGGGGAAACCTGATAGGCAGCAAGTGTAATAAATGCGGTGAGCAGTTCTTTATCAAACGGGAGATTTGCGAGAACTGCCAGGGACGCGACCTCGAAGAGATCTTACTTGGCAACCGGGGTAAACTCTACGCCTTTTCTGTGATGTATTACCCCGCTCCTCCACCTTATAAACCCCCCGATCCTTTCGTGCCCTATGGCCTGGGGTGGATCGAGTTGCCGGGTGGCACCGTACTCTACTCTCTGCTTACCGAAAACGATCCAAAAAAACTCAAGGTCGGTATGGATATGGAGCTGGTCTTTGAAAAATTCGGCCAGGACAAGGACGGTAACGATGTGATGATCTGCAAGTTTAAACCGGCGGGAGCAAACTGACATGGCTGACGCTTACCCGGTGAATATAATCCGGATCGAGGAGGAAATATGAGCGACGTGGTAATTGCCGGGGTTGGAATGCACCCATTCGGCAGGTATCCTGACAAGGACCCCGATGACATCGCTATTGAAGCTATATTGAAGGCCTTGGAAGATGCCCATATGACTTACCGTGACATCCAGTTTGTGCTTGCCGGTAAGGTCGCCTTCAAAAAGGCGGGTACCGGCATCGACCTGATGATGAAAGTGGGTATGACCGGCGTGCCTATCTACCAGATCAACGCCATGTGCGCAACAGGCGGCGCCATGCTGAAACTGGCCAGGGATGCCATCAACAGCGGCTCCTGCGAGGCCGTTCTCGTTTATGGATTCGATAAATTCAAAGGCATGTTCGATGAGCTGGGAGATCCGTGGCAAAATGTGCTGGGCATGAAGGCCAGCCCGGCAGCGTTTGCAACGGTGGCGCAGAAATACATGACCGATTACGGCGCCACCGAAGAGGATTTCGCCAGTGTGGCGGTGAAGGCTCATAAAAACGGAGCCAACAATCCCTACGCACTCTTCAGGAACATAATAACTGTCGAGGATGTGCTTAAATCGCCCATGGTGGCCTACCCTCTGCACCTGTTCAATTTTTGTACGCCCGATGACGGCGCTGCGGCGGCCATTGTGTGCAGCAAGAAGGCTGCTAAAAAATTCAATATCCGCAAGCCCATTACCATCGCTGCGACCGTGATGCAGACCGCGCAATACCCCCCATCCATAGTCGAGCCCAGCAACACTTATAGTGTGAACGTCAAGACAAAGGGCTTCTCTGTGACCGAGCTGGCCGCCAGAAAAGCATATAAGATGGCAGGCGTGGGACCGAAGGATATAGACGTGTGTGAGGTACAGGATACCGAATCTGCCCACGAACTGGTCCACATAGAGCAACTCGGCCTGTGCAAGCCGGGGGAAGCATATAAGCTGCTGCGGGAAGGTGTTTGGGACATCACCGGCCGCCTACCGGTTAATCCCAGCGGCGGGATACAGTGCAAAGGTGAGCCGCCCGGCGCCTCCGGCCTTGGCCAGGTATGCGAGATCGTGTGGCAGATGAGGGGGCAAGCGGGACAGAGGCAGATATCCAGGGATCCCAAGGTTGGCCTGTGCCAGGTCTTCGGCTGGAACCACGTGGCCGCTGTGACAATACTGAAAAAATAGCCCGTATCTGAATAAAAAGAGGGGGGCATCCGCCCCCCTCTTTTATTTTGCATGTAACCTGCGCGACTATTTCTTGGAACGCGCTACGGAGCGTGCCATGCGGTCCAGCTTGAAGATAGTGGTAAACTCCATGTTCTTGCTGATCCACAGCCGCTTCATAATGACCGAGTCTGTAATGGCGCCACGGTAAGCCAGGCCGTCCGCCAGGGTCTTGGGGCTCTTGGCCACCATGACGAAATCAGGCCTGGTCAGCTTTTTCTCCTCCAGCCTGATGTCGCCGTTGTTGATGATGATGGCGAATTCTCCGCCCGTGGTCTTGACCTGTATATTGCGCTTCCATCCGGCGATATCCTTGCGTGCGCGCTCGGTTTGATTCATCAGCTTGATCACCGACTTGATCTCTTTAAGAGCTTTATTGTAAATCTCTTTGTCCGCCGCAGTAGCTTTCTTCAAGGTCGGCTCAACCGCCCCCTCCCAGTTAATCTGGGAAGAAAGCAGGCCCTTCTTGGCAATCTGGGCTTTGGTCAGCTCTTTGGTGGGCACGCAGAAAATGTCGCTGATCTCGCCGTTGCGGTCGTCCCTGAAAATAACCTTGACCTCAGTGCCCTTTTTGATGATGCCCGGCGCCAGGATGCCGGTGGTGGTATAAACATTCACACTGAGCGCAGTGTCCGCGCCCTGCAGGACGACGCGTCCCCTGCCATAGGGCGCCATCTTTAGAAACAGGGAGTTGGCGAAATATGTGATAGGCGGGGTGCTGAGCATTACGCCCACCTGGCCGACTTCAACCATCTTGGTCGGCGCAAAATCGCAGTCCGGGCAGTGCGTCAGGAAAGGAGGGCACCTTACCAGGCCGCATTTGGTGCATTTGCAGCCAAGTATCTTTTTATCGTCCCTCAAACCCAGGAAGAAGGGGGAAAATTCGCCCTTACTCCTCTGGTAGAAGGTATACATGGCATCATTGACGATGAGGTATTTCTCCTTATCTATGGTCAAAACGTGTGAGCCTACGTCGGGTATATACTCTTCCCGTATAACTTTTTCTTTCTTCTTAGCCATTTTAATTATCTCCTTACCTCGCTTAATCATGTTCCAGGATGCAGACAGCCGTGTACTGGGCAATGGTACTGCCTGTCCCGTGCACAATCGCGGTCTTTTTCTTGCGCTTTATCAGCTCATTGCGCGCCGACCATGCAGACATGACGTTGCTTGCGCCTACGGCGTGCCCGCAGTAGATCAGGCCGCCGCAGGGATTGACAAGATATTCACCGCCGGGGAGCATCAGGCCCTCATCGATGAGGGCATCGGCGTTGCCGCGAGGAACAAGGTCGAACTCTGACATGGTGATCTCGAGCTGGTGTACAAAAGCATCGTGCAGCTCCACAATATCAATAGCCTTCATGGGATTCTTGATGCCCGCCATTTTGTAGGCACGGTGTGAAGCGAGGTAGTCCGACATGATGCGTGGCATCACTTTCTGCTTTTTCCCGGCAAACGAGTGCTCATTGGCTTCGCCCAGGCCGGTGATCCAGACTACCGGCTTGCCCGTATTCTTTGAGATTGCTTTGGCGGTATCTTCCTCTGCCAAAATCAGGGCCGCAGCGCCCTCCGTATATACACATATCTCCAGCTCTTTGAACGGATAGACTATTAATCGTGAATTCATGACCTCCTGAGGCGTTACCTGGTCATGCTGACGCTGAGCGTATTTGTTGGTTTTGGCATATTGGCTGAGCAGTGAAGATATCTTGGCCGTGACCTGGGGCTTGAGGTCCTTGGGGTGTTCATCCATGTAGGCCAGCACCACCTCGGCATAACTGTCGGCGGCTGTCCATCCCAGCGCCTGCTCGAAGAAGCTGTCGCCCGACCAGCCTATGGATTTGATCACCTCGGGAGTGGCCGACATGGAGAGAAAATCGAAGCAGTCGGTGCATTTCTCCACGCCCAGCACCAGGGCGGTCTTGAACCTGCCCGCGGACAGGTAGGCATGCGCTGCAGATATGGTATAAGCCCCGGTGGCGCCTCCCGTGCTGACGCGCAAACCGAATTTATCCTGCATGCCGATCAGGCCATGCAACGGATGCTCGGGAATACAGGTCCGTTCAAAAATATCGTTATAGATAGCGTAGAATACGGAATCGACATCCTTAATCGAGATCTTGGCATCCTTGACCACCTCTCTGGTGGCCATTTGTGCAAGCTCGTAGTATGTCTTTTCATTCCATTTGGCTTTGAAGGGCGTAACCGCAGCGCCAACAATGCCGACCCTTTTGGACATGGTACTACCTCCTTTTGAAAATTAACATATTTTATATGACTTTGATTGATTATTCAATTTATGAAAAACGTATGCGGAAAGGCGGATTTCTATACCGTATGGAAATGCGCGAGAGAATGGTCCGGGTGAGTGGATTCGAACCACCGGCCTCATGGTCCCAAAGCATGCTGTCTAAAAGCCGGTAACCGCTTGCCTCTTTTAAATATGTGCCGTTAATATAGCTGCTACCTAGTCTAGTCAATTTTAATTTCCATTTCCTGCATTTCAATGAATCTGAGAAGCGGCGTTGACAGCTTCGTAGCAGAGGCATATCATGCTGACCAGTGCTTTTTAAAGTGCGGCTATTGCTTTATTTGCATATGAAATGGGGATCCCAGGCTTAAGAAGGAGGCTCAATGCAGCAGCTCACATTCGGTAAAAAGCTTTCATACTCCATGGGAGGCATGGCCCTCAACCTTGCCAACCTGGTGATATCACAATGGCTGATGAAGCTCTACGTTCCCAGCAAGGACACCGCCCTGGTGGCCGTGACCCTGTTTTCGATCATCTTCCTGATCGGCAGGATCATGGACGGGGTTACCGAGCCGATAGCCGGCTTCATCAGCGACCACTGGCGATCGAAGCTCGGTCGGCGTATACCGTTCGTAATGGTCATGACGCTGCCGACGGCGCTGGTCACTTTCCTCCTGTGGACACCGCCCCTTCCCAATGAGATGAGCTGGCTCAATGCCGTGTACGTATTCATACTGGTCCAGCTATTCTTCATATGCTGGTCACTGCTGGCCAACCCCTACCTGGCTCTGCTGCCCGAGATAACCAGCAACTTAAAGGAGCGCGTGAATATCTCGACCATGCAGGCGGTCTTTTTAATGGTGGGCACTTTGATTTTTGCGGTCATGGGCCCTATCAAGGACACCTTTGGATGGATAGGCATCGGCATAGTGACCGGAGGGATTATTATTATTTCCTTCGTGCCGACCATGTTTGCCATTAAGGAAAAGCCTTCGGACGGAGACGGGACACCGCGTGAGAATCTGAGGTTCGGCCTGATATTCGACTGGGCGAGGACAACGCTCAAGAACCGTGCCTTCGTTTACCTGCTGGCCGCCACGGCACTCCTGTGGTTCTCCCTCAACATGGTGATCCTCCTGGTGCCGTTCTGGACCCAATATGTCCTGGGCATGCCGGACAGCGAGGTGACGCTCCTCATGGCGCCGCTGCTGGCCACCAATATCATCTTCTTTTTCGTGTTTAATTTCCTGGCCAAGAAATACGGGAAATATGCCATCTTCCTTGTCACTCTCGCCAGCTCCGTGGTCACCATGCCGCTGTTGAGCCTGGTCGGCGTACTGCCCGTCGGCGACAAGATGCTGCAGTCCCAGGTGGTCATGGCTCTTATCGGCATACCGGTTGCCGGGATCATGGTGCTCCCCTTCGCCCTGCTGGCCGACGTGATCGACTACGATGCGAAACTCACCGGCAAGCGGAGAGAGGGCATATACGTGGGTGTGCAGGCCCTCTTCCAGAAATTCGCCATCGGTATCTCCATCGCCGTGGCAGCGGCATTGATGTACGTGGGCGGCGATTTGAAGCCCACCGAGCTGGGCCTGAAGCTTATCTCCCTGTCGGCGGGGGTAGTGGCCCTGGTTTCGTTCCTGGTCTTCCTGCGCTATCCCATACGGGAAAAAGATGGCGAGGCCTACCTGAAGAAATAAACCGGCCGGAATTACTTCATCCCGGTAAAAGGCTCTTTAGTTCGCCTGCTTCCGGCAGGCGGTTATGCTGCGCGATGAAACGGTAGAGCCGCGCCGATGCCGTTTCTGTCCGCTCAAGTGTGTCCATTTTAACCCGGTACAGGCCGAACTTCGGACCGAATCCCTTGGCCCACTCCCAGTTGTCGGTGAGGCTCCAATACGTAAAGCCGAAGATGGGACAGCCCTCCCCGATCAGACGGTGCACCCAGGCAAGATGGTCAAGTATAAACGCCGGCCGGCGGTCGTCCTTTGCGTCGGCCAGTCCGCTTTCGGCGATGATGATAGGAATATTCTTGTAGCGGCGCGCGACCGTTTTGCAGATGTGGTACATACCCTCGGGATATATCTCCCATCCCATATCGGTCACCGGGTACTTGGAATAACTTGTGCGGTTGATCATCCCGGGTTTCAGCGGGTTAAACGAAAGTATCTCGCGCGTGTAATAATTGACGCCTATCCAGTCCAGAGTTCCCTTCAGCGTATCATCGCTCTCCCTGACCGAGGGGCCCAGTAAAATGTTTATATCGATAACGCCGTTGTGTATCGCATCCAGGAAGTTCCAGTTGAATATCCGGTCGGTCTGACCAACAACGACGCGGTCCATGAAGAAGCCTTTCGGCTGGTAGTGGAAAAAGAAGTAGATGATACCCACCTTGGGAACTTTCAGCGCACCGTTTTCTTCAACCGCCCCGTATTCTTTGATGATGTGATAAGCCTTCGCATGAGCGTGGATGAGCGTCCGGTAGATCTGCACCGCCAGCGCCAGGTCCTTTTTATTGGGCGGGATATCCCCAAGCCCATAGCCGGATAAGGCGTATATCTGTGAATCGATCATGGTGCTCCAGTAGTCGACATACTTACCGAAGCGGAGCGCGCACTCCCTGACAAAGGCCTCCCATCGTTCCATAACCGTGTCGTTTTCCCATCCCCCCATGTCCACCGCCCACAGGGGCAGCGTAAAGTGCCAGATATTAAAAAATACTGTAAAGCCCTTGTCTTTCAGAGAGACAAGCATTGCTTCATAGTGCCTCCATGCCTCCTCGTTATAAGTTCCCAGGGTCGACTCCACGCGGCTCCATTCGATGCCGATGCGGTGCGCATTCTGGCCGTCCCGTTTGGCCAGTTCAAAGTCGCTCTCATAGCGGTTGTAGAAATCCACGGAGCGGCCGCAGACATCGCCGTTCTCTATGGGCGAAGGTTTCTGCGCCTCCCAGCGCGCCCAGTCATTGTTAAGATTTCCGCCCTCATGCTGGTAAGCGTCCTCACCGGTCCCCCATAAAAAGCCGTCGGGGAATTCCTGGCCCTGTACGGGCAGTTTTCTGGAAGGAGGATGAATGCGCAGGCTCCCAAAGATAGCGATTCCGGCAATTACAACGACGACTATGCCAATCGTAATAAATATAAAATACATCTATTTAGTCCCGAATAAACTGTCGGTGGGAATGGTCGGGGTGAGTGGATTCGAAGCCACGACCTGCTGCTTATAAAGCTATCACTTGACCTCGGCTTCGACATGATGACCTCGTAAAGCTGATCAACCATCTGTGGATTGGTCAAGGCAATCGCTCTGTTTTCTTTGTATTTTTAACTTGTTTTTAATTTGCCCAATACTTTTTCGCGCGTCACACCGAGCTTCTCTAACAAATTGGCCGCAACACCCCGTTCGTCTATAATCCCCAACAACAGATGCTCAGTTCCAATATAACCATCGCCCAATTTCCGACTTTCATCGACTGCCCGTTCTATAACTTCTTTTGCGGAACGTGTAAGACCTACTTCATTTGATTTCGCGCCGGATTTCGAACCCAGTACAAATTTAACCGTCTTTTCCAATGCTTTTATGTCCAGACCGAGATCAACCATGATATGATGAGCACGGCAATCAGCCGTCCTTGTAAGAGCCAGAAGAATGTGCTCTGGACCAACAAAGTTATGCCGAAGATCCTCCGCTTCAGATTGTGAAACGGTAAGTACCTGCCGCGCATTATCCGAAAATCTCTCGTACCGCGAAGAAGATGCCCTTTGCCCACCCCTAATATCTTCTGTTGCCACACCAGAAACAAGTTGCTGAAGTGACTTCTTAATCACTTCTATACTTTTCCCCAAAGCAGCTGTTTGATTCATCAAGCCTTCTGAATCGCGTGTCCCTTTGATGGATGACTCGAGCGTTTGAAATTTCTTATTTAATTCTTCCATTTGCAGAGCGCTCCCTGCCGCGACCTCAGCTGGATCACGCTTATTGATAATAGCAGCATCCAGCAATTTTCCATACTGATCCCATACCTGCTGCCCCGTCGTGCTTTGTGCTGTCCTAATATCGTTGAGAAGAATCTTCATTTCATTTGTTACTGATGCAGTATCCTTCGTGATATTGCTAGCTTGGCGAGTCTGAATGGTAAAGAAGACTATTTCAAATACAATGGCCATTACGGACAAAATAAGGGCAGCCAAAGATAAACCAAGGACTACCGCATCCTGCAACTGCATAGAATCCTCCTTTCCCACCAAAATGGAAGCCAGAAGCTGACTGTGCCCGAATACACATATTAGTTTTACGAAAGCCAGCACTAAGTTATATCGGGTGTGATGAGTGATAATCTATACCACGAATATGCTGATGTCAAGTGCAATCCTGCAGATATGGATTTAGCTGGTAAGGTAGCAAAATATTTAGGTAGTAGAATAATATAGGTAGTAGAATAATAATGGGAGACAATAAAGATGCGGTGGCGGTGATTGGTCAAGGCTAATAATTTACTAATATACAGAGGGAACCTTTCGAAGCGAGATTGGACTTGATATGTACGAGAAGCCCGCGGTTATTCTTGGGATCTCACTTGGTTAATGACAGTCATGATCTAGATTTAGGGTTCGGATCATTTCGAGTGATCAACATTGACCTATTTAATAAATAGGTTCTTTATTTTCTGCCACAGAGACATATGTTCATATTTTCTTAAGTCCTGTTCAGTTGTATGTAGTTTTCGCTCTATTACTAGGATTTTTTCTTTATCGGTAATATTGGCAGATTTCATGTTCTTTAATTCTATTAACAGAAAATTTACACCGTCTTGAAGTCTGGCTATTTCTCTATCGTATTCCGCCTTTTCTTCCGATGTCGTTTTCTTAATACTCTGTAGCGCCTTATCTCGAAATTCATCTTTAAATGACTCCTTATCTTCATCTGCAGAAACAGACATTTTTGATAACAAGGTATGTACTTCCCTATCTTTTTGAAGATCGACAAGAACAAGGAATGCTAAGTCAGGTTCCAGTCCTAGTATGGCATCTATGTTTATTTCAGCACGTTCCAATTCTTCAAAAAAATGTATGTCTATAATCTCCTGCGGCGACATTGCACCCAACTGCTGGGAAACCAAATATGAAATATAGGAGTCAGTAGCCATGAAGTTTTCCACGTTATTGAAAGGCAATAGAATAGAACCCCATTGATCGACTGTCTGACAATGCGGACTTGGGTATTTATCGCGCAAGACTCTATCGACTTTGGGAAGTTTACGATCAATGGTAAGTAACCAGACCGATGAACCTAACATGGTCCCGGTGAATGTTTCTCGCAATTTTTGCACAAGAATCAAGTTATACGTGTCGTGATCGATTACATTTTGGGGTGCTGGTTGGCCCTTTGTATCTTTACTGAGATCACTTACAACATATTGTATCTTCGAATAATTCTGGTCAGAAGTGATGTCTACACATTTATTGTCGCTTGTTTCGATGTCATTGGCTATCAAGAATAACTCCAGATTTTCAAAGGGCGCTATAAATGCCGCCCAATTCAATCGCCGATTGTCCCGTTGTTTCTTTATATAAGTGCCGATTATCGGATTGTTCACCGCAACTGGGTTTGTCCGCAGTGCAGCACTGATCTTGCCATCGTTCAAATGCGGCCCAAATCTCTTGGCCTCTTTAATCAAATTTTGCGCCTCGTGGAGCGTCATTGTCGAAACAAAAAGTCGAACCCCCAATTTTTTGCTCATATTTATAACATCGGTTATTGCACGATAGTAGGCTGCGCCCTCACATAAATATCGGATCACAACGTTCGTATCCAAATATAATTTGGTGGCCTTAAAACACTCGTTCTCTAGTTTACGCAGTTTAGGATCAACATTCAGTATTTGAAAATAAAATACTCTATAGTACAGATTCGCGACATAGTGTTTCTGACCATCAGATAGATTACCCAAGAATAATTGCGCTCCACGAATAATGGCCTCGGTGCTGGCGTTTCTCTGCAGGCTAATGAACGTCACAAGCCTATTCTTGAGATCCTCAATAGCTTTGGCATTAAGATCAAATAGCGATGTAAAATCACACTCACCATTCGCTAATTTCCTAAGTTTCAAAGTATCTTGATAAAAGATAGCCTGTATAGTCTCTTTTACTGAACGACAAAGCACCGCCTCTGCAAAAGGATCCAAAACGCAGTTTAATTGTCTGCCCACATAATCAGCCAGCCCTTTATCGAATTCTTTTTCCGCAAAATCAATCTTCTGCGCACTACTTTCTAGCAGGTTCTTCACCTTATCGGAGAGAAAATAATTGTCGGCCGAGCGTTTGTCGGTCCGTCCCCTGGCACAGCTGTGATCCAATGCCTCTTTACCCTCCATTTCTCCAAAATCAACTGCATTCTTCAGCAATTCCAACACACTGGACGTGATTTCGTGAAGAGAATGTTTATTTGGGTAAATATACATCGCGACTTCAACTAAATGTTGATTTAGGAGTTCTTTCGATTTAACAGACGCGGGATCTAATTGGAAAAGCTCCAATGCCAGCATTGCCTCTTTACTTGCCTCAATTAACATAACGCACCGCCCATATGTGTCTGGCCAACCACATTGTTACTACGAATGATCACCAAATTTTGTTTATAGATAATGGAATCGACCCACAAAATGCAATTCTACGAACCATATTCTCACCGTTCATTAGAATGTGACAATACTATTGATAAAACTAATCTACGTTTCTAACACTTTGGATGTTTCACCACCATATAAAGATCGACCCGTTCCTTGGCGATCTATGTCGTATTGGTTTTCACACCTCCCTATCCTATCAGAGCATCGCAGTTAGTATACTGCTTCGAACTACATTATATCAATGAGTGCATTGGATATTCGAATGCAAGAACAGTAAATGCGTGGAGGCAGATTTTCATATACAGAAAAATATGTGAAAGAATGGTCGGGGTGAGTGGATTCGAACCACCGGCCTCATGGTCCCAAACCATGCGCGCTACCGCTGCGCTACACCCCGCAGGACAAAAGTATAGATTGGGGATAATACAGAGTCAAGAAATATGTCGTT
>Ga0247841_10009590_pt1 | contig 13493 bp, 7 predicted proteins | sample LaCruzMarch2015__2_FD_192410 | JGI IMG/M metagenome (GOLD analysis project Ga0247841, IMG submission 192410) | Freshwater microbial communities from meromictic Lake La Cruz, Castile-La Mancha, Spain - LaCruzMarch2015_18m | ecosystem: Environmental > Aquatic > Freshwater > Lake | place: Spain...
GCCAGGCGGGCCGCGCTGCGGATGATGCGCTCGGCCCCCTCGCCGGGGCCGATGCAGACCAGGAGCGATTCGCGGGTCTGCCAGACCGGCGAGACCGATTGGTCGCGCCGGTACTGGAGCATCTGGCGGTCGACGCGATCGGCGGTGCGGCGCAGGGCGAGTTCGCGCAATGCGATCAGGTTGCCCTTGCGGAAGAAGTTCTGGATGGCGCGCTCGGCCTGGTGGGGCAGATAGACCTTGCCCTCTTTGAGCCGCTGCAGCAGTTCTTCCGGCGACAGGTCAACCAGCACCACCTCATCGGCGGCATCGAAGACCTGATCCGGTACGGTCTCCCAGACCCGGACGCCGGTGATGCCGCCGACGACATCGTTGAGGCCTTCCAGGTGCTGGACATTGATCGTCGTCCAGCAATCGATGCCGGCCGCCAGCAATTCATCGACGTCGTGCCAGCGTTTGGGATGACGCGACCCCGGCGCATTGGAATGGGCCAGTTCGTCGATCAGGATCAGGGACGGGCGGCGCGCCAGGGCGCCGTCGAGGTCGAACTCCTGCAAGACCCGGCCGCGGTAAGGGACCGACTTGAGGGGGAGCCGCTCCAGTCCTTCCAGCAGGGTCTCGGTCTCTTTGCGGCCGTGGGTCTCCACGACGCCGATGACGATATCCGCGTGTTGCTCCGCCTGTGCTCGCGCGGCCGACAGCATGGCGTAGGTCTTGCCGACCCCGGCCGAGGCGCCAAAGAAGATCTTCAACCGGCCGCGGGCGGCCTTGGCCTCGTCGGCCTTGAGACGCTCCAGCAGCGCGTCGGGGTCGGGGCGTTGATCGGCCATCAGGGATGCAAGTCATCGAGGGCCAGATTGAGCCTCAGCACATTGACCCGCGCTTCGCCGAAGACCCCCCACTGGCGGCCTTCGGTGAAGCGCGCAACCAGGGCCTCGACCGCTACGGGCTCAAGCGAGCGCGCCCGCGCCACCCGCTCCACCTGGTACTGAACGGCGGCCGGGCTCAGGTGCGGGTCGAGACCGCTGCCGGAGGCAGTGACCAGGTCCAGCGGGATCGGCCGGGCGTTGCCCGGATCGGCCGCCTTGAGTGCCGCGATGCGTCCCTTGACCGCAGCGACCAGCGCGGGATTACGCGGCCCCAGATTCGATCCGCCGGAGGCGGCGGCGTTGTTGGGGTAGGGCGCGGTGGCGGACGGCCGACCCCAGAAATACCCGGGTGCGGTGAAATGCTGTCCGATGAGGGCGGAGCCCAGGGGTTGGTCATCCTTGACGATCAGGCTGCCCCGCGCCGCCGTCGGAAAGACCAACTTGGCGATGCCGGTCACGGCTAGTGGATAGACGACGCCGGTGACGAGGGTCAGCAACAGGAAAAGCGACAGCGCGGGACGCAGCAGGGCGGTCATGACGGTGCTCCTGGTTTCAGGCGAGGCCAACGGCGGCAAGGGTGAGGTCGATCAGCTTGATCCCGATAAAGGGCGCGACCAGGCCGCCCAGACCGTAGACCGCGAGGTTGCGGCGCAGCAAGACGGCGGCGCCCAGCGGTTGGTACTTCACGCCGGTGAGCGCCAGCGGGATCAGGAACATGATGATCAGGGCGTTGAAGATCACCGCCGCCAGGATCGCCGAGGCGGGGCTGGCGAGCCCCATGACGTTGAGCGCCGCCAACTGCGGGTAGGTGGTGACGAAGGCCGCCGGGATGATGGCGAAATACTTCGCGACATCGTTGGCGATGCTGAAGGTCGTCAGAGAGCCGCGGGTCATCAGCATCTGCTTGCCGGTCTCGACCACCTCGATCAGCTTGGTCGGGTTCGAGTCGAGATCGACCATGTTGCCGGCCTCCTTGGCCGCCTGGGTGCCGGTATTCATCGCCACGGCCACGTCCGCCTGGGCCAGCGCGGGGGCGTCGTTGGTCCCGTCGCCGGTCATGGCGACCAGCCGGCCCTCGGCCTGGTGCTGGCGGATCAGGGCCAGCTTGGCCTCCGGCGTGGCCTCGGCGAGGAAGTCGTCGACGCCGGCCTCGGCGGCGATGGCGGCGGCCGTCAGGCGGTTGTCGCCGGTGATCATGATGGTGCGGATGCCCATCCGGCGCAGTTCGGCGAAGCGTTCCTTGATGCCGCCCTTGACGATGTCCTTGAGCTCCACGACGCCCAGCACGCGGGTGTCCTCGGCCACCACCAGGGGGGTGCTGCCGCGGCGGGCGACCTCCTCGACGCTGCGCAGCACTGCCGCCGGGAACTGGCCGCCGAGTGCCTCCACATGGATACGGATCGCATCGAAGGCGCCCTTGCGGATCCGGCGCCCCTGGACGTCGACCCCGCTCATGCGGGTATGGGCCGAGAAATGGACGAACTGCGCCGCCAGCGACCCGATGTCGTGCTCGCGCAGCCCGAATCGTTGCTTGGCCAGCACCATGATGCTGCGACCTTCCGGCGTCTCGTCGGCGAGCGAGGCGAGCTGGGCGGCCTGGGCCAAGTCCTGCTCCGGCACGCCAGCGGCGGGCAGGAAGGCCGCGGCCTGGCGGTTGCCCAGGGTGATGGTGCCGGTCTTGTCCAGCAGCAGCACGTCCACGTCGCCGGCCGCCTCCACGGCGCGGCCGGAGGTGGCGATCACATTGGCCTGCATCATGCGGCTCATGCCGGCGACGCCGATCGCCGAGAGCAGGCCGGCGATCGTCGTCGGGATCAGACAGACCAACAGCGCGATCAGTACCGCGATGCTGATCGGCGCACCGGCGCCCGCCGCCGCGACGCTGAACAGCGAGAAGGGCAGCAGGGTGACGGTCACCACGAGGAAGACGATGGTCAGCGCAACCAGCAGGATGGTCAGGGCGATCTCATTGGGTGTCTTCTGGCGTTTTGCGCCCTCCACCATCGCGATCATCCGGTCGACGAAGGTCTCGCCCGGGTTGACCGTCACGCGCGCGACGATCCAGTCCGACAGCACGCGCGTGCCGCCCGTCACCGCCGAGAAATCCCCGCCCGATTCGCGAATCACCGGCGCCGACTCACCGGTGATGGCCGATTCGTCGACCGAGGCCACGCCCTCGATCACCTCGCCATCGACCGGTATCACGTCACCGGCCTCGATCAGCACGATATCGTCACGGCGCAAGTGCTCGGCCTCCACCCGATGCCAGTGCAGCGCGGTGCGCGGCGTGCCGATGACGAAGTCAGGTTCGAGCTGCTTCGCCCAGGTCTCCTTCTTAATGCCGCGCAGCGCCGCCGCCTGCGCCTTGCTGCGGCCCTCCGCGAGCGCCTCGGCGAAGTTGGCGAACAACACGGTGAACCAGAGCCAGAGGGCGATGGTGAGGATGAACCCCGGGGAGTTCTCGCCCGGCCCGGTCCCCGGTCCGATCAGGGCTTGAACCCACAGCAGCGTGGTCAGGATGCTGCCGATATACACCACGAACATCACCGGGTTGCGCCATTGCACGGCGGGGTTCAGCTTCCGGAATGAATCGACGCCGGCCGGCAGGACGAGGGCTGGGTCGAACATGGCCAGTTGTTTGTGTGTCATGTGGCTCTCTCGGGGATCTTCGACAACGAACACGCCGCTACCGGCAGTCCCTGGTGGAATTGTTTACCGTATCAGCGAACCGTTCCTTACTGGACAGACCAGAGCATCAGGTGTTCGACCACCGGCCCAAGCGCAAGCGCCGGGACATAGTTCAAGGCGCCGACCAGCACGACGGTGCCGATCAGCAGCGCCACGAACAACAGATCATGGGTCGGCATGGTACCGGCGCTGGGGGCAATGCGCTTTTTGGCCGCCAGGTGACCGGCCAGTGCCAGCACCGGCACGATGACGCCGAAGCGCCCGAACCACATGGCGACGCCGAGCAGGCCGTTGTAGAAGGGCGTGTTGGCCGACAGGCCGGCAAAGGCGCTGCCATTGTTGTTGGCGGCGGAGGTAAAGGCATAGAGGATTTCCGAGAAGCCGTGGGGCCCCGGGTTGGCGATGCCGGCCACGCCGGCCGGCACCAGCACGGCGATCGCGGTGCCGGTCAGCACCAGCAGCGGCGTCACCAGGATGACGATGGACACCATCTTCATCTCATAGGCCTCGATCTTCTTGCCCAGATACTCCGGTGTGCGCCCGATCATGAGCCCGGCGATGAATACCGCCATGACGGCGAATACCAACATGCCGTAGAGCCCCGTGCCGACGCCGCCGAACACCACCTCACCGAGCATCATGTTCGCCAGCGGCACCAGGCCGCCCAGGGGCATGAAGGAGTCGTGCATCGAGTTGACGGCGCCGCAGGAGGCAAGGGTCGTAATGGCGGCGAACAGTGCGGATTCGGCAGCGCCGAAGCGCGTCTCCTTGCCTTCCAGGTTCCCCGCGGACAGGTCGACACCGAGCTCGGCCAGCAAGGGGTTGCCCTCCTGCTCGAAGTGCATCGCCGCCACAGCCATGACGACGAACATCAGTGTCATCGCGGCCAGCAGCGCCCAGCCCTGGCGGGTATCCCCGACCATGCGGCCGAAGGTCAGGCACAGCGCGGCCGGGATCAGAAAGATCAGGACCATCTGGATAAAGTTGGTCAGCGGCGTCGGGTTCTCATAGGGATGGGCCGAGTTGGCGTTGAAAAAGCCGCCGCCGTTGGTGCCGAGCAGCTTGATGGCCTCCTGGGAGGCGACCGGGCCCATGGCCAGGGTCTGGGTCGGTGTCGTCGCCGATTGCGTGAGCACGGCGCCCTGGGCGTCGGTGAGCGGCTGACCGGTCGCATCGAGCCTGGGCCTGTCGTCGTGCCTGGCCTCCAGCGTCGTGACAGTCCGGTAGGCGTCGAGGTTCTGGATGACGCCCTGGCTGACCAGGACCACGGCAAAGATCAACGCGATCGGCAACAGGACATAGAGCGTGACCCGCGTCAGATCGACCCAGGCGTTGCCGATGGTGGCGGCCGAGTGGCGCGCGAAACCGCGGATCAGGGCGATCGCGACCGCGATGCCCGTGGCGGCCGACAAAAAGTTCTGCACCGTCAGGCCGAGCATTTGGGTCAGATAACCCATCGTCGACTCACCGGCATAGCCCTGCCAGTTGGTATTGGTGGCAAAGCTGATGGCGGTGTTGAACGATGAATCCGGACTGACGTTGGCCAGTCCCTGGGGATTGCCCGGCAGCCAGACCTGCAGCCGTTGCAGGGCATAGACGGCCAGGGCCCCCAGCAGGTTGAACAGCAGGATCGCCAGGGCGTAGCGCAGCCAGCCCATTTCCTCGTCCCGGCGCACCCCGCACAGGCGATAGAGCGCCGACTCGATACCGCCGCGGACCCCCAGGGACAGGAGCGGGCGGCCCTCCATCACGTTCGCGATGTAGCTGCCGAGCGGCTTGGCCGCGAGCAACAGCGCAGTCAGATAAAGCCCGAGGACCAGCCAGGCATGAGGGGTCATGAAAAGCCCTCCGGGTTGAGCAGCGCCGCGATCAGGTAGACGAGCAGCCCGACCGCGACGACGGCGCTGACGATGAGCAGCCAGCTCATGTGGCACCGCCAAGCCGGGCACAGCCGTGGGCGAGGCCCACGCCGAGGGCGAAAAACAACACGATGGCAGCGAGATAGAAGAGATCCACGGTTTGCCTCCGCAACGGGTTCCGACCTGCGTCATGCTAGGAGATCGGGTGCCAAGATGCTGTAAAAATCGCGCGTAGCAACATAAAAATTGCGAGTGGATGATGCCGTGCTCGGGATGGACCAGTTGGCGCCGGCGCCGGTCGCTTGCACGAAGGATGAGGGCAGCGAGTGTGCCAAAGCCGTCGGTCTGCGGTCCCCAGCGGGTGAAAGTCCCGCCGAGGTAGGCGGTGCCGTCAGCCCCCCGCGCGATGGCAGTGTCGGATCGATTCGGGCCATCCTGTAGCCGACAGCCGCGCGCGCCACTGCTGAGTTAGCGCATTAGCGCGCCGTCTGTGGCGCAGGCTCGCTGTTGAGGCGTCAGTCGGGTCACTTCCCATCTTCAATCTTGCGTTTATCAGATGGCTACGATGAGAGACACCATGCTCTTTTGCGCATAACACACGGACCCAAATTTCTCTTGGTGATGGATAGGCCGATTAATCCAAGAGCTAAGAGTATCCAGGTTTCCGGTGCCGGCACGGCATTTCCTGAAGTATCGACCGTGCTGGCAAATGTAACCGGTGAAAAATTCGATAGCGCAAAATCTCCGCGATTCGTGCCAAAACGCGCTTCGACCCCGGGATAGCCATAAACATCCAGCGCAAAAGAGGCGCTGGTCAACAGGTCAAAGACCTCGTCTTAGTATTCATGCTTTGCACTTCACCATGCGTTTCCGTGCATACCCTGCTACCCCCAGGCCGATGCAGAGGAGTGCGCAGGTGGAAGGCTCGGGGACGACGGCGGCGTTGACGGTGACGGAGGCCAGGGCAGCCTGGCTGTTGTACTGAGCAGTCAGGATCCCTGAACCCTGAAAGTCCACGTTACTGTCGTAGAGTTCGTAATCCAGGTAGATCTTGCCGCTGACCAACCCGCTGACCGGGGCGCCGGCGTTGATGGCGAAGCTCGCCAGGCCGTCCGTGGGGAAGGTCCCGGTAACGGTCTGCAAGGACGCCACGATGATGCCGTTGTTGCTGGTTGTATACGCGATGTCATCGCGGAAGGTCCCGATGGCGCTGACGCCGTTGGTACCGTAGAGGGTGCCATCGGCATAGACCCTCAGAACGTAGAGGTCAAAGGCCGAGTCGTTGTAGAGGGAATAGCCCCAGCCGACCCGGTCGCCCGGTGCGCCGGACAGGTCCTGGGTATTCAGGGTCAGCAGCGATGCCTGGGCCACCGTGGCCGTCAGGAGGAGAAAGAGGGAGGTGATTAGTCGTTTGCACATGATTTGTGTCTCTTTGGTTGGTCATGGTGATTCGGTCCAACGGCAGGGGCACGGCGCACCGTGCCCCTCCGTGCTTAACGCATCATGTTGTAGAAACTGTCGCCGCCGGTGTAGGTCCCGCCGCCGCCGTCTCCATAGGTGTACGAAAACTGAACGTTGAACTTGTTGGTCGCGGCGCAGCCGGCGAAGTCGATGGTGACCGCCGCGGTCTGGGGCGTTCCTGATGCCACGTCGGCCACTGCCACCGGGACGCCGGTCTTCACCACCGGGGTGCAGGTGACGCCGGTGCCTTTGGTAATGGTTATGCCGGTGAGGGAGACGGCGGTGGCCGTGCCGGTGCCGGTGTTGGTCAGGGTCACGGTCCAGAGCCGGGTGCCCATGGCCCCGCTCTTGCCGGTGACCTTGGCGGTCAGGGCCGGGACGCCGGTGAGGGTGGCGGTGACGCTCTGCGGCCCGGACAGGGTGACGGTGGTGGCGGCGCTGTTCGCGTCGGCCACCGGGCCGCTCCAGGAGGCGAACTTGTAGCCGGTGCTCGGCGTCACCGAGACGTTGACCGTGCTTCCGGCCGTGTACCAGGTGCCGGTAAGGGGGAGAACAAAACCGCCGGTGGCCGGGGTGACCGCCGTGGTGAGTTGGTACTCGGCGGTGAAGGTCGCGGTATAGGTGCCGGCGGTGGCCGGGACGGTGATGCTGTGGCTCTGGCTGCCGCTGTCGGACCAGGCGCTGAAGGTATAGCGGCTGCCGGGGTCGGTCTGGGGCGAGGCCGCGGCAAGGGTGTGGCTGCTGCCGATGGTCCAGGTGAAGGTATGGGGGGCGGTATAGTCGGTCCCGTCCACGGTGAGGGTCCGGCCCGCCGGAGCGGTGGCCACGGTGATCTCAACGGTGCCCGGCGCGGTGATGACAAAGTTGCCTGCGGAAAGGCCGTTCAGGGTGGCGTAGTTGGCGGGGTCGTTCGGGGTGAAGGTGGCCGTGACCGGGTAGGTGCCGGTAGCGGTCTGGGTGGCGGCCCCGCCGGTGAGGATGGCGGAGACCGCACCGGGGACGGAGCTCACCGTGATCCCCACCGTGGCCGCGTGGGGCGCGCCGTCATAGGTCACTGGGGAGTTGGTGACGTTCAGGGTGGCGGTGGGGGTGGCCTTCTGAGCCGTGGTCGTCTCCACCACCTGCGTGGCCGCGCTGTAACTGCTGTTGCCGCCCTGATCGAAATTCACCGTGCAGGTGCCGACGCCGCCGGTCATGGCGATGGTGACCGGGCTACCAGGATTACCGCTGCTGCTGCCACTGCCGGAGCAGGCGCCGCCGGTGGTGACCGCCACCGCGAGTCCGGAGCCGGCGTGGGCCTTGACGTCGAAGGTCGCGCCATAGGCCGCGGAGGCCGGGGCCGCCTGGTCCACGGTAATGGTCTGAGAGGCGCTGGGACCAGGGGAAATCATCACCCGGTTGCCCGCGCCGTCAGAGGCCACCGCGACGAACCGGTTGTTCCCATAGGCTACGGAGTACCAGGAGTTATCCGCCGCCGAGGTTCTCGCGGTCCAATTGATCCCGTCCGGGCTGGTCATCACCCGGTTGCCTGTGCCGCTATTCGTCACCGCCACGAACAGGCCGTTACCGTAGGTGACGGACATCCAATTGTTATCCGCCGCCGAGGTCCGGATGGTCCAGTCGATGCCGTCGGGGCTGGTCATCACCCGGTTCCCTGTGCCGCTAGGTCCCACTGCCACGAACAGGCCGTTGCCGTAGGTGACGGAGGCCCATTGGTTATCCACCGGGTTGGTTCTCGCGGTCCAGGTGATGCCGTCGGGGCTGGTCATCACCCGGTTAGCGGTGCCGGAAATGGCCGTCGCCACGAACAGGCCGTTGCCGTAGGTGACGGAGTTCCAGGTGTTATTCGCCGCTGAGGTCCGGATCGTCCAGGTGGAGCCGTCCGGACTGGTCATCACCCGGTTGCCCGTGCCGCTACCCGCCACCGCCACGAACAGGCCGTTGCCGTAGGTGACGGAGAACCAATTGTTATTCGCCGCCGAGGTCCGGCTGGTCCAGGTGATGCCGTCGGGGCTGGTCATCACCCGGTTGCCCGTGCCGCTACCCGCCACTGCGACAAACAGGCCGTTGCCGTAGGTAACCGAGAACCAAAGGTTATCCGCCGCCGAGGAGGTGTTTACGATGGTCCAGTCGACACCCGGGGCAGCCTGGTCGCTGAGGGTGGCAGTGACGCTCCGCGGCCCGGCCATCGTGACGGTGGTGGCGGCGGTGTTGGCATCGGCCACCGGACCGCTCCAGGAGACGAACCGGTAACCGTCGCTAGGTGTCGCCGAGCAGTCGACCGTGCTCCCGGCCGTGTACCAGTGGTCGGTGACGGGGAGGACCACGCCGCCGGTGGTCGGGGTGGCCGCCGTGGTGAGCTGGTGCTCGGTGATGAAGGTGGCGGTGTAGGTGCTGTCGTCGGGCGGGACGGTGATACTGTGGCTTTGCGCCCCGGCATCCGACCAGTTGGCAAAGGGGTAGCGGGTTCCGGTCGTGCCGGCCTGCGGGGAGTCAACCGCCAGGGTATGGCTGCTGCCCGAAATCCAGTTGAAGGTGTGCGGCGCGGTGTAGTCGGTCCCGTCCACCGTCATGCTCAAGCCGGCCGGGTTGGTCGCCACCACGGTGACACTGATCCCCGAGCTATTCACCGTCTGCGTCAGCGCGGGCGAGGTGGAGCCGTTGTAGCCGGCAGTGCCGCCGTAGACCGCGGTGATGCTGTGACTACCGACGGTCAAGGCGGAGGTGGTGACGGTGGCCTGGCTGCTGCCGTTCAGCGTCCCGAGGCCCAACGAGCTTGCGCCATCGAAGAATTGCACCGTGCCGGTCGCCGCGGGCGAGACCGTTGCGGTGAAGGTGACCGTACCACCATTATTCGACGGGTTGCGGCTGGAACCCACCGCCGTCGTGGTGGCGGTCTGGTTGATGGTCTGCGTCAGCGTCGTGGAGGTGGAACCGCCATAAACGCTGTCACCGGCATAGACGGCGGTGAGGTCATGGCTGCCCAGGCTCAAGGCACTGGTGACATAGGTCGCGGAGCCGCCGGACAAGGCCAAGGTTCCCAGGGTGGAACTGCCGTCCTTGAACGTCACCGAGCCGGTCGCGGTGGAAGGCGACACGGTGGCGGTCAGCGTGACCGACTGGCCGAAGCTGGATGGGTTCGGGCTGGACTGCAAGGTCGTGGTGGTAGCGGGATTGGTAAACTGCATCACCGTGGCCTTGTAGCCGTGGTCACCGTCCCGATAGGCCACGTAAGGTGTTCCGTCCAGCGCAAATGCCAGCGAGGTGCCCGCTGCCGAACTTGCTGCGGAGACCCCGACCGTGACCCACGCAGTGCTATTGAACTTCATCATATTGGACGTCAAGTAGTCGTAGCCCAGATATGGGGTCCCGTCCGGCGCAAATGCCAGCCTGGTGACATATGCCTCACCAGAGGAAAACCCGGCTGTGCCGACCACGACCCAGGCCGTGCCATTGAATTTCATCACCGTGGCCTTGTCGCTGTTGCCACCGTCTCGATAAGCCAGATAAGCAGTTCCGTCCGGCGCAACCGCCAGCGAGGTGTTTTTTGCCGAACCAGCGGAAAACCCGGCGGTGCCGACCGTGACCCAGGTCGTGCCATTGAACTTCATCACTGTGGCCTTGCTGCTGTTGCCGCTGTCCATATAGGCCACGTAAGGGGTCCCGTTTGGCGCAAACGCCAGCGAGGTGTAATCTGTCTCGCCAGCGGAAAGCCCGGCGGCGCCGACCGTAACCCACGCCGTGCCATCGAACTTCATCACCGTGGCCTTATTGCCGTTGCCACTGTCCACATAAGCCACATAAGGGGTCCCGTCCGGCGTAAATGCCAGCGAGGTGTAATCTACATAGCTAGCGGAGAACCCGGCAGTGCCGACCGTGACCCACGCCGTGCCATTGAATTTCATCACCGTGGCCTTATAGCTGTGGCCATAATCCTCATAGGCCACATACGGGGTTCCATCCGGCGCAAACGCCAGCGAGATGAAATATGCCGAGCTAGCGGAGAATCCGGCAGTGCCGACCGCGACCCACCCCGTGCCATTGAATTTCATCACCGTGGCCTTATAGCTGTGGCCATAATCCTCGTAGGCCACATACGGGGTCCCGTCCGGCGCAAACGCCAGCGACGTGTAATATGCCAAACCAGCGGAGAACCCGGCCGTGCCGACTACGCTCCACACCGGTCCACTCAGGTAGGCCGCCGTGGTGCTTAAGTTGGCACTGACCGGGGTAGCCGGAAACAGATTAGGTTTTGCGGCGGTAAAACAGACGGTGTAGTCGGTCAATTGAGTCAGGTTGCGCACCGTGTAGCGGCCCTGGGTGTCGGCGGTCAAAGGCAGCGAGCCGTGATAGGGCGCCGTCGTGCCGGTGCTGGTAAGGCCCGCCTGGACCTGCGCCGCCGTGCCGCAGGCGGTGTCCATGCCGGCCAGCAGGGTGAAATACCCGGTTCCGTCCTCGCTGGTTTGCAACAGCAGGGTCGCCATGCCCGCGCCGACATTCTCAAGGTTGGGTATCGTCAAGCTCGGGGTGTCGTCGGAGGCGATCAGTTGGATGCCCATCAGTATACCGGTGCCATCCCGGGCGCCGGACACGCCTTTGAGGTTGATGTTGAGTTGCCCCGAGCCGTTGGCCGCGCCATCGACGACGAGGTAGTTTTGATCCTTGATGAAGGTGTAGACGGTGTTGTCCGATCCCACGGTGGTGGCGACGTAAGCCCCGCCGTTCAGGCTGGCTTGCAACTTGCGGCCGTTGCCGCCTTGATCGTTCTCGGAGAGAAAGTACACCCGCACCGGGATGTCGGGGGTCAGGCCGCTGAAACTGGCCGTCATCGTTGAACCTGAAGCCGCGTAAACATGCCCCGAAAACAGATTCTTCCACGCGGTGTTTTGGGCGATGAAGGCGTTGTTCGTGCCGGTGGACGCAACGCCCGTTGCCGACCAGCTCAGGGATGCGCCGGAACTGGTGTTGCCGGTGGTGTTCAGGCTCAGGTTGGTGCCGGATTTCCCGCTGGTCTTGTTCCAATAGTCACCCGCCGCGCCGATCACCGCCGCCCCGGTCTGGCTCGCGCCCCCGTTGCTGAATTGGACGTTGATGTAGTCGGTGGCGGCAAACCCCGTGGGGGCAAAACCCGCCAAGGCGAGCGTGAGGGTGAAGAGCAGGTACCAGGCCCCGGCACCCGGACGACCGAACAGGGGTAGCGGTTGAGTCAGCGACATAAGGAAGGCCTCGAAGTCAATGCGTCACGTTTACCGGATTGCGGCCGGGCGCGCACGAACAGAGACCGATACCACAGAACTGGTACGGGTGCATCGGCCGCCAGGCTCGCCGCCGGTGATTTTTCAAGCCGGGTAGATGCTAGCGCCGACGCCGCGGCTGGCGGCGGACTCCGGGATGTAAGAAATCGCCTTTGTTATGCAAAAAATGACGCTGGACGGGCCTATCATGCGGCGACTGCCATGCATGAGACTCCCATCGATGAAAGCCATCCCCACGCCGCTGCTGATCCCGGCGCCGCCCCCGGCGGGCCTCGACCGGGGCGAGATGGAGATGCTGGACCTGGCGTTGGGGATGCAACTCTGCCGGGTCGCGCATCGGTTTGCGCGGGGGCAGGCGGGTCTGCGGGCGATGTCGGAGGTGGTGACCGCACTGGCCGAGCCGGTACTGTTCGTGCAGAGCGCGCGCAGCGGCCGGGGGGTGCTGCAGGACTGCGGCCTGGCTGTCAAGCTGGAGCACGACCCTGCCGTCTGTGTCTTCGCGCACCTGGACCACATCGACCATCGGCACTGGGCGCACATCGGCGCGCCGGTCGATGTGATCGCCTTGACCATCGGGGCGTCCAGGTTGCAGCAGAGCCTGGGCGAACCGGCCGCCCACGCCTTGTTAGCCGCCTTGGGTATCCGGCGGGCGCCATCGGCCTCCATGCATCCCCTGCCGCCAGCCATCACGGCATTGCTGCACGGCTGTTTGACCGATCGCCTCACCGGACACCTGCGCACCCTCCAGGCCCAAGCCAGGGTGCTGGACTTCCTGGTCGCGCTGACCGACCACATGGTCGGCGCCGCGCCACCGGAGCCGGGCAAGCTTCGTTCGATCCGGCAATTGCGCGCGGAACTGGACCCCTGGCAGGACCCGGCACCGGACCAGGAGGCGTTGGCCACACACTACGGACTCTCGGTACGGGCGATGAATGAGGGATTCAAGCGAGAGTACGGGCAATCCATCCACGCCTGCCTGTCCGACCTGCGGTTGTTTGCCGCCCTGGCCGCCTTGCAGAGCGGCCGCCCGCCCTTGAAGGTGCTGGCGGCCCGGTTGGGCTATGCCGATGTCAGTCATTTCAGCAACGCCTTTACCAGGAAGTTTGGCTATCGACCGGGGGGCGTGCGGCCGGATTGGCGGGCGGAGGCTGGCGTCTGATCGGGCCTGCGGGCGGGACGCGCGGCGGTTGCGCCGCCGCAATGGCGGCGCCAGGGTCCTGGAAGACTTTACGCGAGCGCGGGATATTCCTGACGTCAAGCGGCCTGCTCAGGGCGGCGGGGCCGCCTCATCCGCGGGGGCCTGGGCCCCCGCCAGGGGCAGCGCCAGGCGGGAGAAGTCGGCGCGGTTGACATACTGGATGACG
>Ga0247841_10009591_pt1 | contig 13490 bp, 13 predicted proteins | sample LaCruzMarch2015__2_FD_192410 | JGI IMG/M metagenome (GOLD analysis project Ga0247841, IMG submission 192410) | Freshwater microbial communities from meromictic Lake La Cruz, Castile-La Mancha, Spain - LaCruzMarch2015_18m | ecosystem: Environmental > Aquatic > Freshwater > Lake | place: Spain...
TGTTGCCAGCAGTTGAAAAGACTCAAGTGACAAACTAAAACATCTTAAACTAATTGGTATGGGATCACATACCATCGGTGAAAGTCCGTAGATGCCCGTGAATTTATTCATGGGAGTGGTCACACCTTGAATGAGAGAATAGCTCTAACGTTCTCTCATTTTTAAGCGAACAATTTGTTTTATAGTGTAATACTTTGCAGCTTGCTGCCGTGGCGCACAGCAGCGTTTCACAAATCTTGTCCGCTTCTTCTCTCTTGCATTAGTCAGTTAGGATATTTTCACATCTCTTATGAATTACACATACTTTTTCCCAAATACGCTTATCAAATAGATCGATGTCTTAATTATTGGTGGTAACATTGCTTTGCGTCCGATCACTACTATTATGCTTATTATTATCGGCTCTCCTGACAGGCGCGGCCTCTGCAGGAGATGAAGCCATAAACGCCGCAGACAACGCCTGGGTGCTCATTAGCGCCGCTTTAGTCCTGATCATGATTCCCGGCGTGGGCCTCTTCTATGGGGGCATGGTCCGAAAGAAGAACGCCATATCCACGATCATCTTCAGCTTTGCCGTCATGAGCATCATAAGCCTGCAATGGATCTTATACGGCTACACCTTGGTCTTCGGAAAAGATATATCTGGCCTCATCGGCGGCCTAGACTTCTTGGGGCTAGCCGGGGTGGGCATGGGCGTCAAAGAAGGCCTGACTATTCCCTCGCTCACCTTCATGATCTTTCAGGCCATGTTCGCCATCATCACCGTCTCTTTGATCACAGGGAGCTACGTGGAGAGAATCAAGTTCAGCTCTTTTCTCGTCTTCTCCTTAGCCTGGGCTACTTTGGTCTACGATCCTGTGGCCCATTGGGTATGGGGCGGAGGCTGGCTGCAGCAGATGGGCGCCCTGGACTTTGCTGGCGGCATAGTTGTGCATATCACCGCCGGCGTTTCCGCCATGGCCATGGCTATGGTCATCGGCGTTCGCAAGGGCTTTGGCACCGACCCCATGGAGCCGCACAACATTCCCACCACGGTCATGGGCGCGGCTCTTCTCTGGTTCGGATGGTTTGGCTTTAACGCTGGCTCGGCTCTAGCGGCCAATGGCATCGCCGCCAATGCCTTCGTCACTACCAACACCTCCGCCGCGGCAGCAGCCACTACCTGGATGCTCCTCTCCTGGCGGCAGAGAGCGCCCTCCGCCTTAGGAATAGTGACAGGAGCTGTGGCCGGGCTGGCGGCGATAACGCCCGCCGCCGGATTTGTGACGCCTCTGGCGGCCATTCCCATCGGCATCGTGGCTGCCATTGCCGGCTACTATGCCATCATACTCATCCGAGGCAGCGGCAGGGTGGACGACTCGCTGGACGTTTTGGCCTGTCACGGCATCGGCAGCAGTTGGGGCGTACTGGCTACGGGCATCTTCGCCACCATCGGAGCCACGGGCCTTCTGGCAGGAAATGCCCATCAGGTGCTGGTGCAGCTCATGGCCATTGCTGTCACCTGGGGCTATTCCTTTGTTGTCACCTTCGGCCTGGCTAAGGTAATCGACGCCCTCATGGGGCTACGTGTGCGGGATGAGGAAGAATCGGTGGGCCTTGACATAAGCCAGCATGGCGAGGGCGCTTACATGTAAAGCGGGGAAAGATGAAGAAAATTGAAGCTATAATTCGGCCCGAGAAGCTGCACCTGCTACGCAGCAAGCTAGACCTGAAAGGCTTTTCGGGAATGACAGTGACAGAGGTTAAAGGCCGGGGCCGGCAGAAGGGCATTGCCTTGCAGTGGCGAGCCGGAGATTATCGAGTGGAGTTTTTGCAGAAGATGAAGATGGAGATGGTGGTTGATGACAAGGATGCAGAGACGGTCATCGACCTCATCTGCGAGTATGCCCAAACGGGCGAGGCGGGAGACGGCAAGATCTTCATCTATCCGGTGGAGGATGTGGTGCGAGTGCGCACAAAGGAGAGAGGTTGCGGGGCGATTTAGTAACTTTATTTTTTCTAATTTTTCGCGTTAAGTCTCCTTTTTTAAAACCTCTCCAAGTCATTTATGATTGATTCATACAAATTAAGGTACTTTAGTAGATCGTGGTCCCATCAAGAATTTCGCTATACAAGCTACAGATCGCGATATATTGCCTTATGCAGGGTTATGATTTCTTCTTAAATACTATTAAGTAGATTTAAATTAATAATACGATTGGGGTCTCACGAGAATGTATGAATCCTATGAGGATCTTCCCAGGCTTAAGCTTCCACTCGGCCAGGAAGTGTTTGTCAGCGATTCCACTCTCCGAGATGGAGCCCAGATGCCTGGAGTTGTCATAAAAGTCAAGGATCGGATTAAGATCTTCGAATACTTGCATGAAATTGGCGTCGATAAGCTAGAAATCTTCCTCTTTACAGAGAGCGACAAAAAAGCAGCGCGGTCCATGATAGACTGCGGCTATTCCAAGCCTGAGATCACGGGCTGGTCCAGGGCCAATCTCAAGGACATCGACCTTGTTCTCAATATGGACGGTATCAGAGAAACTGGCATTCTGATGTCCATCTCAGATGCTCATATCCACACCAAGATGGGTCTGAAGAATAGAGATGAAGCAGAAGCGAAGTATATCAACGCCCTGGAATATGCTCTCGATCATGGCCTTAAGACGAGGGCCCATTTAGAAGATATAACCAGGGCCGATCTAAAAGGCTTTGTTTATCCCCTGGTGAGCAAGATACTGGAGAGAGATCCAGAATGCACCCTGCGCATCTGCGATACTCTGGGCTTTGGAGTGCCTTTCGCAGGTGCCTGCGATCAGTACTGCATTCCAGAGATGATTTCAAGTCTGCTGGCTCTTGGGGCCAAGAACATAGAAACACATATCCACGATGACTTCGGCCTTGGTACAGCCAACTCCCTGGCGGGCTATTGGCACGGCGCCAACTGGTCGAATCTAACATTCATGGGAATTGGTGAGAGGGCAGGCAACTCCGAACTGGAAAAAGCCCTTCTATTCTTGGTCCAGAGGGTGAATGCATTTCAGAAATATGATCTCTCCTGTCTCTCAGAGTTCGCAGAGTACATAGAGGCGCATGTAGGCATATATATACCCAGGAACAAGGCAGTAGTTGGCAAGAACGTCTTTGCCCATGAAAGCGGCATACACACTGCAGGTGTGATCAAGGATCCCTTTATCTACGAACCGTATCGACCCGAGCTAGTTGGAGCCATGCGTAAAATAATGATTGGCAGCACTTCCGGCACCGAGGTTATCAGATTCAAGGTGGAAGAGACACTAAATGAGATGGTGCATGTCAAGGCCAGCCTGCATAAGGACGATTGGAGGGTTCGCGAAATTCAAAAAGAGATCAACCAACTATACGAGTTGAATCTAAGGAACTCCTGCATTTCCGACGATGAACTGAAGGCCTTTGTAGAAAAATATTTCCTATCAAAGTCGATACCGGATAATAAGATTTATGGAATAGATGAAGACTATCGCATCCAGGAATTAGATGCTCCTCCCTTGGAAGTCAAAGAGGTTGGCATAGAATGATGCTGGGGACGAAATGAAGTTACCGGAAAGAATTACCATCTCTTTGGACGAAGAGACGGCAAGCCTGTTCAAGAAGATGAAGGAAGACACGGGCATGTCTCAAAGCGAGCTGATGAGAGAGTCATTGAAGTTCTTTGGCAAGCACAAGATGCTCTTTGAGTTCGCCGAGGATAAGATGGTCTACACCCACACTGAGATGCTCTCAGCAGGCGAGCACGTAATCCTGGATATAGATCATTGGATACTATTTCTAAACTTCATCGAGACTCATCCGGATAAGGAAAAATTCTGGAACCTGCATAAAGAGGTCTGCCGGGCTCATGCCGAACAGTTCAAGCACAAGCTCTTCAATGCCGAGAGCATCCTCAGGAGGCTGGAGATCTGCAATCTATTTGAAATGGTCAAGGCCGGCAAGAACGATTTCACCCTCATCTTCGGCTCGGACTATACTAAAAAATTCGTCCGAATCGAACTTGAGGAGATATTTGCGGGAATGGGCTTCATGGTTGAGATCAAAGAGGACTTCTCTAAGTTGAGGGTCAAGCTAATCCATGACCTTTAGCTATGAATAAAATACATTCGGCCATGACTTCTGCTGTTCCGGCGCCAGCATCATCAGCCTACTCAAAAATGGGAATGGGGCCAGCTGGCCTCTCTACCCTCAGACCAGCGTCTCTATGTGGCAGGCGGCCATCTTGTACTCCGGGATCTTGGCCACAGGGTCCAGAGCATCAGAGGTGATGATGTTGGTTCCCTGCCAGTGGAAGGGCATGAAGACCATCCCCGCTTTGACCTTCTCTGTGATGCGAGCCCGGGCCTCGGTCTCTCCCCGAATGGTCTTGATCCTAACCATATCTCCGTGGCTCACCTTCAGATCGGATGCGTCCTTGGGGTTGATCTCAACATAAAGCTCGCCATCCCTCTCCAGGAGCGATGGACTGCGGCGGGTCATGGAGCCGCTGTTGTAGTGGACCACAATTCTGCCGGTGGAAAGGAGTAGGGGATACTCCAGACTGATCTCTTCTGCAGCATGCTTATTATGCACGCTGGCCATCCTGGCCTTGCCATCCTGGGTAGAGAACCTCTCCTTATGCAGAATATCGGTTCCGGGGTGCTTCTCATCTGGACAGGGCCAGCGCAGTCCTCCTACTTTGGAGATCCTCTCCCGGGTCATACCACCATACTGGGGCACGAGCCGATTGATCTCCACTAAAACCTTTCCGGCGCTGCTGCCTCCCAGATCGAGGCCAAGCCTCTTGCCAATCTCATTGATGATCCACAGCCCCTCCCTGGCCTCGCCCACCGGCGGAACTGCCTGGTCGATCCACTGCACTCGGCGCTCCATGGAGGTATAGCTGCCGTCTTTCTCTGCCCAGGCAGCAGCGGGCAGGACCAGATCAGCCATCATGGCCGTAGCGGTCATGAATATCTCCTGCACCATCAAGAAGTCCAGCTTGTCTAAAGCCGCTTTGGTCTTGTTGATATTGGCATCACAGATGACGGGATCCTCTCCGATGATATACATGGCCTTGAGGATGCCATCCAGTGCTGCCCCCGTCATCTCCGTGGATGTGAGCCCAGGCCCCAAAGGAAGATCATCTGCCTTCCAGGCTGCCTTGAAGAACTCCACGGACTTGGGATCCGAGGCCCGTTTGTATCCGGGATAGAACTCGACCATGCCGCCCATATCGCAATTCCCCTGGACGTTGTTCTGCCCCCGCATGGGCCACACACCTGCTCCCGGTCTGCCCATCTGGCCTGCAACCAGAGATAATGTGGCACAGGCTTTGACATAAAGAATGAAAAGGTAGACTATATCGCAAATGAGATGCGGATGGGATCCACCCCAGACGAGAACGGATTTCGACAAAAGGTGATTTGCATCCCAGGCCGATGAGGAGCATCGTCCTTCCTGACTCAGGCTTGGTGACTGCTACATAATGGTACGTTCCTACAGATGCACGGGAGATTTCAAGCGGAAGGCGCGATTGGGCTGAGAGCAAGCTCACCCTTTTATTTTTTGCTCTTTGTCAGAAGGGCAGGAATTTGTTCCGTAAACGCTTCGGCGCTGGCTTTTCGTTTCTCTGTGGCTTGATTTACTGTTTATTGAGATTATATTATGAAGTTTTATGAATTTTTCATATGCAGTATGATATGAATAATTATGAACAATTCTCAAAAATAACTAAGTAAAGGGCAGTGAGAGACTATGTTAGGTGATAAAGAAATGAAAGCTGGAAACTGGACAACATGGGAAGAATACTTGCCCTCGGCAAAGTTGCAAACGAGGACCGAGGCCGCCATACTGTACATGAAGCCCTGGGATCAGATTCTGCCCGAAGAGGGCGTGGAAGAGAGAATGGCAAGCACTGAGCCGTTCTGGAGGACATGGGAAAGATATCTCCCCTTGGAAAAGATGGATACGACAGCGCATTTGCTCTTTGTGTCGGGTGCGAAGAGACCGGAAAGGGTACTGGTTTGAGTCCAATCTAATTCATTTTTTAGGTATGTAGGAGGCGACATTAGAATACGCACTTTATAGGTCATCTCTCAGCCGTTGGCCCTGCGTACTTTGCGTTCGTTTCTCTCCAGATATTCCTTAATAGCATCAACTATAACCTCCGAGCGCTGCACGTAGAGGGTACCCCTGCTTTTAACAACGAAGCTCATCAGCCGCTCGTTCAAGTCTGGACTAATCTCTACCTCGATCTTGGGCATAGTCTCTCATGAGCCAAGGTAGTATTAATACTTCATTGGGCATCGGCGATTTGTTTGCAGTAATAATTAAAAATACACAAAAAGATGAATAAGAAGAAATACAAAGGAAAAAAAGCTGCTTTTTCCGCGATCTCAAGGGCTCTTCCTGCTCCTTCCCAGAACCATCTGCCGGGCAGCCCTCTCCGCCTCGACATCGCGCCGGCACATGGGACAGATCCGGATCCATTCCAGCCCAGTATCGTCTTTCTGCAAATTTGCAGGAAGCGTTGACTCAATTCTCTTCAGCATGGGCTCTGTAGCATAACGCGATCCGCAGATCTTGCAGGCCACCAGATCAAAAGAAACATCGGGCTCAGGTACGACCTCATCGAAAGGCACCAGTGCCAGCGCTTTGGCCGGGCAAAACTCCACGCAAAGATCGCACTCCTCTTTGCACCTCTTCCAGTGCAGGCTTCGCTTCTCTGCAGTTTCGGTACGAATGATATTTTGACTGGGACAAACATTGGAGCAAGATAGGCAGCCCAGACACAGGCTGGCATCAACTTTGATCATCTTCTACCTCCGTTGACAGCAGCCTGCGCCGCTCGGGCACGCGCCCGGCGACTGGCCAGCTCGAAATCGGTGGACAGAGCATTGGCAGGACAGGTGGTAACGCAGGTGGGCGCATCGCGGCCCTCACAGAGATCGCACTTATGGGCGATCTTGTTCGTCCAGACCACTCCGAAGGGGCAGGCCAGCCTGCATAGACCGCATCCGGTGCACTTTTCCACATCAAAGGCCGTGCGCTCTCCCTCTTTATGCAGCGCCCCGGTAAAGCAGGCTATGGTGCAGTTGGCCTCCTCACAGTGATGGCAGAATATGGGAACTGAGGCCAGATGATCTCCCACAAAATGCACATTGATGTGTCCGCTGCCCCCGTGCACCCGCTGGCAGGCCACCTCGCAGGAGCGGCAGCCTATGCATCTACTGATATCAATGTAAACCGGCATTTAATCCCTCCGGGAAATCTTGCAGGCCGAGACCTTGAACTCCGGTATCCCGGCCTCCGGATCAGTGATCTCTGAGGTGATGATATTGGTTCCGGGGAAATGGAAGGGCATGAATACCACTCCTCTTTTTACTCTATCCGTGAGACGGGCATGAGCCTGTGTCTCTCCCCGCGGCGTGGTTATGGTCACCTCATCGCCATCATTCACCTTCAGCCACGCGGCGTCGGCTGGGTTGATCTCCACAAAGAGATCCGGCTCGCGCTCCATGAGCGAGGGGCTTCTCCTGGTCATGGACCCGGCATTGTGATGCACAGCCACGCGCCCGGTGGTCAGGATAAGGGGATAATCCCTGCTGGCATCTTCTGCCGCCGGCCGGTAAGGGACGGGTAGAATAGAGGCGCGGCCCTCGGCAAACTTGAAGCCGGAAGAATGAAGTATGGGCGTTCCCGGATGATCGATACTTGGGCATGGCCAGATAAGTCCTGCTTTGCCGAGTCTTTCTCGAGTTATACCGCCATACTGAGGCACAGTCCGGTTGATCTCCGCCAAAACCATTGCTGCATCAGGATAGTTGAAATCCAGCCCCAGGCGTTTCCCAATAAGGCACACTATCTCCAGATCGGACAGAGCCGCACCCGGCGGATCAATGGCAATAGAACTCCACTGAACACGCCTTTCCGTGTTGGTGAAGCTTCCTTCCTTCTCCGCCCAGACTGCTGCCGGCAAAACGACATCTGCCTGCTGAGCTGTCGCCGTCATGAAGATATCTTGCACAACCAGAAAATCCAGATTATTAAGAGCTGAGTGCACATTTTGGCTGCAGGGATCGGAGTTGGCCGGATCTTCGCCCACGATATACATGGCCTTGACCTCTCCCAAGGCGGCCGCATCGATCATCTGCGTTGCTGTGAGGCCCGGGCCTAAGGGCAGACTCTCGACCCCCCACGCAGATGAGAAGTATTTAATGGTCTCTGGATCGTGCGCTTTCTTGTAGCCGGGATAAAACTCGGCCAGTGCTCCCATATCGCAGGCACCCTGCACATTGTTCTGGCCGCGCAGAGGCATGACTCCCGTGCCCGGTTTTCCCATATGCGCGCAGATGAGGGCCAGATTGGAGACTGCCTGCACATTGTCCGTGCCTGTGCTGTGCTGGGTGATTCCCATGGAATAAAGAATCGAGGAAGCAGGAGATATGGCATAAGAACGCGCCGCCCGTATAATGTCGCCTGCGGCCACCCCGGTGATCTCCTCCACCTTTTCCGGAGTGTAATCGTTGACCGACTCTGCCAGAGCCTCAAAGCCTCGTGTCCTTTGAGCGATGTAATCTCTGTCCATCAGCCCCTCTTTGATTATCACATGAGCCATGCCATTTAAGAGAGCCACATCCGTTCCAGGCTTCAGCTGCAAGAAGACATCCGCCATCCAGGAGGTATGGGTCATACGCGGATCGGCTACGATTACTACTGCACCTGCATCCTTGGCCCTGTGAATCCAGCGGGAGAGAACAGGATGATTTTCCGCCAGATTCGAACCTATGATGAATATGCATTTGGAGTTGGCAATATCCGGTATGGGATTAGTCATTCCCGCTGTGCCCAAAGTGCGATTCAATCCCACCACCGAGGGGGCATGACATAACCGGGCGCAGTTGTCCACATTGGGTGAGCCTAAAAGACGGGCCAGCTTCTCGATCAGGTAGTTCTCCTCATTGCTGCATTTTGAAGAGGAAAGAAGAGCAATGCTGCTCGGACCGTGCTTCTTGATGGCTTCACCAAAGGCCCGGGCCACCAGATCGATAGCTTCCTCCCAGGATATTCTGGAAAAGCCTTCGCCTTTTCTTTTGAGAGGAGAGGTGAGCCGCTCCTGGTGGTAGAGGATTTCCAAAGCCGCATTTCCCTTAGAGCACAAAGCCCCTTCGCTCACAGGATGATCCGGCATGTATTCTATCCCGGTGGCACGCTCCTTTTCGACTGCAATGAAAAATCCGCAGCCTGCACCGCAATATGGACAGACCGTTGGAACAAGCACTTTTGTCATCTTAATCCCTAATGACTTTTATTTATCTCAATTAATAAGCATAAAGATTGCTGTAGGGCCTCTTCGACTTGGGCGTGAGCCTGGCGAACTGAGAATTCAAGATTTCTTCTAAGCTCATGCCGATCTCAGGAAAGCGCTCCAAGAACCTGGAGATATATTGATCCAGAACAGCCCGGTCAGCATCGTCTATGGGGGAAATGTCCACCTGACCGCCCACCTGAGACTGCTCTACGCTGCCACGCAGATAGATCACGCCTCCATGCATGCCTGTGCCTATGAAGTTGGCCTGGTGAGTCTGGCCGAGCAGGTCCAAGATTATCACAATTCCGCCCGCCATGTACTCGCCCAAAAAGTCCTGCGCCCTGCCGCCTACAACCAGGACAGGCCTCTTTCCCTCGTACTCTTTCATGTGCAGGGCCATTCTATAGCCGCAATTGTCCCGCACATAGATCTCGCCCCCACGCATGGAAAAACCCAGGACGTCTCCGGCTCGTCCCTCCACAATTATCTCTCCGGCGTCCATGGTGTTTCCTACGCCATCCTGAGCATTGCCATGCACAGTTATCTTATGGCCGTAAAGAAAGGCGGCCAGGTCGTTGCCGGGAGTTCCGGAGATCTCGATATCCATTTTGAGACGCTCTGGCGTGTAGAGGCGGGTGCCGATGTACCTCTGGCCACAAACATTTATGATGTTGACATTTTTTACGCCGGAGTGCATCAAGTCCCTGAGCCGGTCATTTAATTCTTTTGTCTCCAGATCAGTGGCATCGATCACTGCCCTCGCCATTTTCCATCACTCTCCGGCACCCTTGATTCCCAATACATCAAGCTCCCACTCATAAAGCCCTACACCACGTAGGTGGTCCCGGTTGCCGCGCAGGCTTTCCAAAGCGTTGATGCCCATGCCGCCCAGCATCTCGCTGATCTCATGCGACCAGGCAGAGATGAGATTTGACAGCCTCTCTGAGGCGATCTCTACATTCAGCCTGCCGGACAGGCGTGGGTCCTGGGTGCATATTCCCCAGTTGCATTTGCCGGTATAGCATTTCTGGCAGAGAGTGCATCCCATAGCGATCAGAGCCGCAGATCCGATATAAACGGCATCAGCGCCTAAGGCTATGGCTTTAATTACGTCGCTGCTACAGCGAATTCCGCCCGCGGCAATGATGGAGCATCTGTTCCTGATGCCCTCACTACGCAGGCTTCGGTCCAATGAGGATATAGCAAGCTCCGTAGGTATGCCCACATTGTCCCGGATGACTTTGGGAGCCGCTCCCGTCCCGCCTCGGAGACCATCGATGGCGATGATGTCCGCACCGGCGCGCACAATTCCCGAGGCTATGGCGGCAAAGTTGTGCACGGCTGCGATCTTGACGGAAATGGGTTTCTCATAGTTGGTGGCCTCTTTCAGAGCGTAGATGAGCATGGATAGATCTTCAATGGAGTAGATATCATGGTGCGGCGCGGGTGATATAGCATCCGTGCCCGCAGGGATCATGCGCGTCTCTGCCACCGCCAGAGATACCTTTTCGCCTGGCAAGTGGCCTCCTATGCCGGGCTTGGCTCCCTGGCCCACCTTGATCTCCACGGCCTGGGCACAGTTCAGGTACTCGGCGTCTATGCCGAAACGGCCCGAAGCCACCTGCACAATGGCGCATCTTCCAAACTCTTCTCTCATCTCACGGGGAAGGCCGCCTTCACCGGTATTGAAATAGGTTCCAGACTTGCAGGCAGCCGTCGCCAGGGAGCGGAAGGCATTGTAGCTTATGGCTCCGTAGGACATGGCCGAGAAGAGGATGGGAGTTTGCACCATCAGATTGGGGGAGAGCTTGGTCTTGATCTCCACATCTCCTTCCTTTACGGATATGTCCATCAGGTCGGGCTTGGCACCCAGAAAGGTGCGTAGCTCCATCGGCTCTCGTAATGGATCGATGGACGGGTTGGTGACCTGAGCGGCATTGAGGACGATGTGGTCCCAGTATATGCGGAACGGCTTGTCGCACCCACATCCGGTAAGGATAACTCCTCCCGTCTCCGCCTGCTTCTTAAGGTCATCCAGCTTCTCGCGAGACCAGGAGGCGTTGGGCCGATAGAACGATGGCGTGGGCCGAACTACTATGGCGTTCTTGGGGCAGAAGATGACGCATCTCTGGCATCCAGCGCACTTGTATTCGTCGGATATCAGCCGATCAGCCACTGGATCGTAGGTGTGGGTGCCAAAAGAACACTGTCGCTCGCAGCCCCGACATTGGCCACATTTTTCTTCGTCCCTGGTGATCTGAAACTCTGGAAAGACGAATGATTTCATTGTCAAACCTTCCTCATACTATTTAGTTCGCCTATGACCGGCTCTCCTCCGTTGGGCGTCCAGACGCGGTCGAGCTCGGGCGAAATGAGTCTAATAGACGCTTCCTCTGAGGAGAGGTAGAACATCTCTCCTCTAGTTGCTGCGGTAATGGGCCGAAGCCTGATTCTGTCTGTGAGGCCGATCATCCTTCCCGTCTGGCCGATGATAATGGCAAAAGGCCCGTTCATGAGCAGAGGCGCATAGACCATCCTTAGTGTAGTGAAAAGTTTCTTCTCCTTCTCATTCATCCGGTCGATCGCATCCCAGATGGGCGGAGCGAGAATCTTGGCCACAATCTCAATAGGAAGCTTTTGCCTCCTCATGAGAAGATCTGCTGCATAGGCTATGACCTCTGTATCCGTCTGCAGAGTGCAGGCATAGCCGTACATCTCCAGGTACCAGCGATTGGTGCCGTAAGAGGAGACCTCGCCGTTATGGACGATGGTCGTATCCAGAAGGCTGAAGGGATGAGCTCCTCCCCACCAGGCCTGGGTGTTTGTGGGAAAACGGCCATGCACCGTCCAGGTGTAAGCTCTGTAGAGCTTGTCCAGCATGAAGTACTCTCCGATCTCCTCAGGATAGCCCATGCCTTTGAAGCAGCCCATATTCTTGCCGGAAGAGAAGACATAAGCGTTCTCGATTCTGGTGTTCACCCACATGATCTTGCCGACGATGTAATCCCCATCGGAGAGCAAAGATTCCTCGCCCTGCTTTTTGGGAAGGACAAAGTAGCGCCATACCAGGGGCGGATCGCTTACAGTTGCCTCATCTCCATGAGGGATCTCTTCATCGTAGACCACATCGAATTTCAGGGCGAGAAAGGCTTCCAGCTCCTTTTTTGCGGAAATTCTGTCCGCGATACTATGGCCGGTGAACATAAGATGGAAGGCATAGTAATCCTTGTACTCAGGATATATGCCATAGGCTGCAAAGCCTCCACCCAGACCATTGCCGCGGACGTGCATATTGGCTATGGCCTTCATGACGCCGGCCCCGGTAAAGCGCTCAGCATCTCGGTTCATGGCCCCAAAGATGGAGCAGGCACAGATCTCTTTATTGCAGAGCTCTCTTCTAATCCTTGGCATAATAATCTTAAACTCCATCCATCGACATGATCTTGCCTGAACCGATGATGTGCAGGCAACACATGGTTACAGTAAATGATTTATAGCTATTTAAGAAATGTTCACAATACTTATGAACCTGACTGGTCGATGCAGACGTTTTTTTGATCATTATATCTCCATGTGCAAATCTCGGGATGAATGGCCGGAGGATAAAAATAAAAAGATGAGCCCGACCAAAGGGCTCTAGAGCAGAGGTAAGTACCTCTCCAGCTCCCACTGAGTAACGTTGGTGCGGTAGGCATCCCACTCCGCCTTCTTGTTGGCGATGAAAGCTTTAAAGACGTGCTCGCCGAGTGCCTCGCGAATGAGCTTGCTCTCCTCTGTTAGCTTTATGGCGTCGTTCAAGCTTCCCGGCAGCGAGTTAATTCCGGCCTTCCGTCTCTGCTCATCGCTCATTTGGTAGATGTCCTCCTCCTGGGGTGCGGGCAGATCGTACTTGTTGGCAATTCCGGCCAGGCCAGCAGCCAGCATTACCGAGAACGCCAGATAAGGATTAGCGGCTGGATCGGGGCTTCTGAACTCGACTCTGGTGGCGGCCTCCTTTCCAGGCTTGTACATTGGAACTCTGACTAGGGCAGATCTGTTTCTCCTGGCCCAGCATATGTAAACAGGTGCCTCATATCCAGGTACCAGGCGCTTGTAGGAATTGACCCACTGGTTGGTGACGGCTGTGATCTCGGGCGCGTGCTTGAGCAGTCCGGCAATGTAGTACTTGCCCTCATCGGAGAGA
>Ga0247841_10009592_pt1 | contig 13488 bp, 15 predicted proteins | sample LaCruzMarch2015__2_FD_192410 | JGI IMG/M metagenome (GOLD analysis project Ga0247841, IMG submission 192410) | Freshwater microbial communities from meromictic Lake La Cruz, Castile-La Mancha, Spain - LaCruzMarch2015_18m | ecosystem: Environmental > Aquatic > Freshwater > Lake | place: Spain...
AATACGCATCTGAACATTAAAGTTCAAACTGCGCCCGAACCTATCGGCAATCATATTAAACGCCTGAATGGTTCCTTGCAAATCTTCCTCTGACCTATCGTCAACAATGAAAAACGTCTTCGCTTTTCTTGTTGTAACAAGCCAGGAAATTGCACCAAAGAACCATTCCGCGCTCGCCCAGCGCGGACCGCCCTTCACTGTGCAATATTTGCACCCCATACTGCAGCCGCGGATCCTGCCAATCGGATATATTACAATCCTGGCATATTTGAGCAAGCCAAAGTCTGGGTATGGCAATTCGCTCATCTGATCACAAGTTAGCCTATTTTCTAGCGTAACAAGACGCGCATCACAGTCTGCCATTTGACCCGCTTCTTGAAGGTTGGGTAAAATGTGTCGCACCACATCACCGTCCAAATATGAAACACCGCCAACACCTTCGTGCAATGGCTTGCCCTCGTCAATATTGGTAAACACTTTCAAAATCTGCAAATCGGCATCGCCGTGCAAAATCAAGTCAATGTTATGGTACAGGGTTTCTTCTGGAAGATAGTGGGCATGCCACGAACCGCCGAGAGTAATTACTCCCAGCGACTTGTAATACGCAGCCAACTCCCAAACGCGATCCATTGTACTTGTAAGACCGCAGTAGAACCCAACAACATCTGCCGGGTTATCCCGCTGCAAGACTTCATGATCTGGAAGACCATCTTTGCCCCGTGGGCCAGGTCGATGATAGTTTTCTTCATCGATTACCTCGACACGCCAACCCCAAAGCTTGTTAATAATTGTTGCCAACATCACAAGCCCAAAGTTGGTGGTTCTTCTGGTAAATTGACTGTAGATGTTCACTCGTCCCTGCGGATTTGCAGGACGAATCAGCCGACACACACGCGTTTTTTTCTCTGACATGGTCTATTCTCCTCGAGTGATTTCAAAGGTCTGGTAAAGACGGAAAAACCGTCTTGGGTCACGGAACACAATTAGAATCATTTTATTGGCTTCTAAAACTTTATTCTAATTGTATTCCGTGGCCCTTATACTATATCATGGAGGACGCCTATTTACAATTCTTTTATAATCTGCTAATATATTTATATTATGGCAATAACAAAATCAGCTAAAAAAGCTATCAGACAATCTGCTACCAGAAAGGAGCACAACATTGTCTATAAAGATAAAATAAAAAAGCTTGTCAAAGAAGCGCATGCTTTGGTTTCAAACAAAAAAATAACCGAAGCTAAAAAACTTCTTCCAGAAATATATAAAGCTTTTGACAAAGCAGCTAAAGTTGGCATCATTAAAAAAAATAACGCTTCAAGACATAAGTCGCGTCTTACAAAACTAATCGACAAAAAAAACTAGGCTCGGCCTAGTTTTTTATTTATTCTATATATCTATATTTCTGCGACCAATAAATCCAGCCCTGTTTCAGCCTCAATTTTACCAGTTTTAATATCTGAATCTACCTGAAAAATTTTCTGGTAGATTTTTTTTAGCTGTTCTATTGTAAATTGATTGCACAGGTAAAAACTTTTTTGGACAACAAAAGGATGAAGCCCAGATTTTTTTGCGATCATACCATATGGTTGTGTCGCCTGTAATTCTTTAATAGATAAAAGATTTCTAAACTGATAAGCAATCATCGACAATAAATAAAGTGTATTGTCTCCATTATCTAAATGTTTATGCAATAAAGACAGTGCCAGCTTTTTATTTTTTGAAGCTAACGCATCTATTGTTTTGAAAATGTCGTTTTCTAAATTTGGTTTTACTAAAAGCTCCACGTCTCCCTTTCTAATTATTTCGCCTTTTCTATAATTTGATAATTTATTTATTTCGTTTGCCATCTGCCATAAATTATTTTTTACAAAATTTATTAATAAATCTAATGCGTCAAGATTTATTTTTGTGTTTCTGTTTTCGAATTCTTGCGATATCCATTTTTTAAGTGCGGCGGGGGACAAATAATCAAACTCCTGGCATGTGGCACCCTTTTGTAAAGACTTAAAAAGTTTTATTCTTTGGTCGGCTTCGCAATCTTCATATACAACAACAATATCTTTTAACTTTTCTAAGCCTTCTATATTCTCTAAAAAATCTTCTTTAAATTTTTTACTTTCAAAGATATTTCTCAAAATTATTAATTTTTTTTCAGTAAACATCGGAGCAATTTTAAAATTGCTATAAAAATCCTTAAAGTCTGATTCCTTGGTATCTATATAAATTAAATTCAGTCCAGATTTGTGCACCTTTTTATAACCCTCAATTATCTCCAATAATTTTTGTTTTGACCTGTAGCTATCTGGTCCGTACAAAAAATAAATCATAACTTTTTCTCTTTTATTTTTCTGAGCATTTCTCTATCTATTTCATTTGAAAGTTGACTTTCATTTTCTATCCAAACGAGCTTCTCTGCTTCTATTGGACTTGGGTCGCCACTCCATTGGGTTATAGCGTAAACCATAGAGGACGTGCCATCTTCATAGAAAAATTCTCCAATAAAACTATATCCTTTAGCAACAATTGACAACTCCTCTGCCATTTCTCTGGCCAACGCCTGCTCTGGGCTTTCGTTTTTCTCAATATGACCACCTGGAAAAATTATTTTACCTGGAAAATATTCTTTGGTATCTTTCCTTTGCTCGGCAAGATACTTATCATCTTTACATAAAATTCCTACAACAAATTTTTTCATAATTTTTGACAGCTGGGGCAAAAGAATGCACTGCGCTGAGCAACCTTGATGCGTTTTATTTTTGTTCCGCATCTGTGACATTTTTGGCCCTCCTTTTTGTATGCTTTTCTTTTTGTATCAAAATCACCCTTAGTTCCGTCTGGTTTTCTATAATCAGAAAAACTTTCACCTCCAAGCTTTACTCCCAGCGTTAAAACTTTTTGTATTGCCTCGTATAAAGATTTTAACTCTTTTTTACTTAGTTTTGCAACATTTTTTTCTGGATGTATTTTTGCAACCCACAAGGCCTCCGAGGCATAAATATTTCCAACACCAGCAATAGTTGCAGGGTCCATTATTACTTGCTTAACCCTACCTTTTTTGTTTTCAAAAACTTTTTTAAATTTTTCTAAAGTAAAATTTTTTTCTAAGGGCTCCGGGCCTAAATTTTTAAATTCTTTCGAGTTTAATAATTCGTCGGTTTTCCACAATTCTATTTTTGCAAATTTTCTTGCATCAGACAAAGCTATCATATCTCCATTATCCAAAAAAAATATTATGTGTAAAAAGCGGTTATATGGATCAGATAGGGGGCCTGCTTTTATTGGCAACCATTTTTCGTTTTCTAATTTCCATTTTCCAACTAATAAGTGTCCTGTCATCTTTTGGTGCACCAAAATAGAATAGCCCTCGGATAAATCAAAAATAATATTTTTTGCTCTACGCCAAATATTTTTTATTTTTTTATTTTTTATAACTTTTTTAAACAGTTTAAAATCAGCCGGCTTTTTTACAAGTTTCTGCCAGTCCGACCAAACATCAATAAAGGTCCTTTCAAGGACCTTTATTTTTAAACCTTTTACTGTTGTTTGGACTTCTGGTAATTCTGGCATATTTGTTTAAACAATTTTTGCCTCAACTATTTTTTCCTTTTTCTTCTGCTTTTTGTTAACATCATTCTCTAACGATTTAATTTGTTTTTTAAGGTTTGCCAGTTCTAATTCTTTTACTGTTGAATCCCCTTGAAATTTTTCTAAACTCTTTATCATATTTTGCAGCTCTATTGTTCTATTCCTAACTTTTTGTTCTAGAGCGTTTATTGTTTCTTCTAATGCCTGCGTTCTGGCTCTCACTTTTATATCAACTGACTTTTCTGTATTTTCTTCTTGGTCATGACTAGTTTGAAGCTCTTCTGCTATCTTATTAAAAGCTTTGGCTAGATCTGCAAGTTCATCTTTGGTCTCCAAATAAACTCTACTAGACAAATTCCCCTTGCTCAATTCTTCAGCCCTTTCTAATAGTTTTTTTACAGGGGAAGAAAAGCTTTGGCCGATCGAAAGACCAAAGAAAAAAACATAAATAGTAAAGAATAAAATTACTGAATAAAAACCCACATCTAAATTTTCGTAATCTACAGATATAAAAACGGCTATAGCAAAAATACCAACTAAAATTATTGGAATAGCAATTTTTGATGTGAGTTTTGACATAATTTTATGGTAAACGATTAATTAAAGAATTAAATTCTAATTGATATAATTTTTTTTCTACTTCGTCTTTATTAAAATTTCCAAATTTACAATCATCTATTTTAAAGTCTATATCACAATCTTTTTTCATCTCAACTAATTCGCGAGACAAAAATGCTGAATTTTTATTTTGCTTTAAGGCCTCTTTAACTTTTGGCTTTAGAACCGCGGTATCAGTTGATAACTCGTCATAAAGATTTTTTATGCTTCCATATTTCTGTATTATTTCTGTTGCTGTTTTTTTGCCAATTCCTTCTACTCCCGGAATATTGTCAGATGGGTCGCCGGTCAAAGCCTTAAAGTCATTCATTTGTTCTGGCTCCACGCCAAACCTCTCCCTTACTTTATCTATATCATAAATTACTGTATCTTTTATACCCTTTCCGGAAGTGTAAACTTTTACCTTATCATTAACTAATTGTAAATTATCTAAGTCACCAGTCAAAATAAATATTTCTAAATCTTTTTCTTGCTTTGGAGCAATAGTACAAATTGTAGCAATTAAATCATCTGCTTCGACTCCTTCTTTCACAAAAACAGGAATTTTAAAAGCTTCCAGAACCTCTTTGGCAACAGGAATTTGAGAAACAATTCCCGTTGGAGTTACTGGCCGTTGAGCTTTATAATTTTCAAATTTTTCATGTCTAAACGTTTTTGCTTTTGTGTCGAAAGTGGCCACAATATAGTTTGCTTGTAATTCTTTTATGGCTTTAAACAATATTGTTAAAAAACCATATACTGCACCAGTTTCCTGCCCTGTCTTTGTTTTAAACGGGGGTAGGGCGTGGAAGGCTCTGTGTAACAATGCATTCGAATCAATAATAATTAATCTCTTTTCCATTCCTTATTATATGCTAAAAATTGCATAAAAAAAAGCCCGGCGTTATACCAAGCGTTGTATATAAATTTTTAATTATAAAATCTAAAACTTATTAATGCTTATTTCTCTTTTGTTTTTATTAATAAATTTGAATTTTATTGAAACTATATTTTTTGGTAAAACTTTTTTGATTTTTTCTGGCCATTCGATCGCCACAATATTTTTTGGATTTTTAATTATATTTTTAAAATCTAGTTCTAAAATTTCTTCGGGCTTGGCAATCCTATAGCAATCAAAATGATAAAAATTATCAAAGCGTTTCATTATTACAAAAGTGGGGGATAATATTTTTTCTTTAATTCCTAACCCCTTTGCAAAACCCTGCAAAAAAGTTGTTTTTCCTCCTCCCAAGTTTCCGCTTAAACCAAAAACAATTGTTCTATTTTTTGTAGACGATTCTAAGATTTTTTTAGCGAAGTCTTTTCCTAATTTTTGCGTCTCTCCAAAACTCTTTGTAATAAACTTCTGTTGCATGTGGATTAAAATATTTGACTAAAAAAACGAATTCGTTTAGGGTAGAGGCACAGAATAAATCTTCAAAAACATGGAAAATTTACAAGAATCTAAACAAGTTATCAGTGATTCAAAAAATATCTGCCTAATACCTTTAGAAGAGCCAGAAGCTGTAGCTTTAACATTGGCTCTTTTTTATACTTTAAAAGAATTAGGCAAAAATGTAAACCTAATAATAGAAAATGTACCAGAAAATCTTAAATTTCTGGCGCCATCACTCGATTTTGTCTCTTACCCAAAGAATTTTGTAATTTCAGTCCCAAATAAGATCGCGAATATATCCCAAATATTTTATGAAAAAAACGAAGAGGCGTTAAAGATACATTTAACCCTAGAAGGTGGTAATATAAAGAAAGAAAATATTGCTTTTTACTTTTCGGAAACAAAACCAGATTTAATTATAACTTTGGGCGTAAAAGACTACTCTCAAGAGTTGTCAAATAGATTAAATTCTTTTGGTTATTTGCTTGATTCTCCGATTTTAAACATAGATAACGAGCAAAATAACAAAAAATTTGGTAAAATTAATTTGTTAGACAATACCTCGCTAACCGAAATCATTTTAAGTTTGTTAAAAAATATAAATGGTGGGACAATGAAAAAAGAGCTTGCCGAGTGTCTATTATCTGGAATTGTAATATATACTGAAAACTTCAAAAAAAATATTACTGCCGATATTTTTGAAGTCGCGGGCAGTTTAATGAAAAGCGGTGCAAGCCTAAAAAATATAACTGACAATATTAAATAACAATTTTATAGATTTTATGGAGGAATCAAAAAAAATATTAGGAGCGGTCACTATTTCCCCAAAAATTATTGAGGAGGTTAAAAAAGATGTAAAAGATATTGCTGGATTAAAAAAGAAGATTGAAGAATACCTCTCGCAAAATGTTACTGAACTTTTGGATGTTATTTTGTTTGGCGCTATAACAATCGACACTTCCGATATACATATTGAACCACAAGAAGATGAATCAAGACTAAGAGTAAGATTGGACGGCATCTTACAGGATGTTGTTTTTTTTGATCACAACGCATATCATCACCTAATTTCACGCTTAAAGCTTCTTTCAAAATTAAAATTAAATATAACAGACAAGCCTCAAGACGGCAGATTTACAATCATAATTGATGAACTTTTAATAGAAATAAGAACTTCAAGTATCCCGGCTGAATATGGAGAATCTATTGTGATGAGAATTTTAAACCCAAAAAGCTTAATTAGTTTGGAAGATTTAGGATTAAGGGAAGATCTTTATAAAACATTTGAAAAAGAAATTAACAAACCAAATGGAATGATTATTGTTACCGGTCCAACCGGTTCTGGAAAAACAACAACACTATATGCTTTTATGAAAAAAATCCAGAACCCTGAAATTAAAATTATTACACTCGAAGACCCAATTGAATATCATTTAAAAGGAATTTCCCAAACTCAAGTAAACCCAGAAAAGGGCTACACATTTGCCGATGGGTTAAAATCAATTGTAAGACAAGACCCAGACGTTATTTTGGTTGGTGAAATAAGAGACTTAGATACAGCTTCAATTGCCCTTCAGGCAGCTTTAACTGGCCACTTGGTACTTTCTACCCTTCACACTAACGACGCAGCAGGGACGATCCCAAGACTTGTAGACCTCGGTACTCAAGCGTCTTCAATAGCGCCTGCTTTAAAAATGGCTGTTGCTCAAAGGTTGGTTAGAAAAGTCTGTAAAAAATGTTCCACGTTAATAAAACCAACCACTAATGAATTGGCGGAAATAAAAAAAGGGTTAAAAACTTTGCCAAAAACCGCCAAGGCTCCTGATTTTGAAAAAATAATGATTGCCAAGGCGAAGGAAGGAGGATGTGATGCTTGTAATTTTACGGGATATAAAGGAAGAAAAGGGTTATACGAAGCATTTTTAGTTGATTCTGAAATGGAAAAATTTATTTTAACCAATCCGCCAGTTTCATCGATTAGGGAATTAGCCGTAAAAAAAGGGATGGTAACAATGTACCAGTCTGGTTTATTAGATATTGCCGCGGGAACAACAACTTTTGATGAAGTTTCTAGAGTTGTGGAAGTAGATGAGGCAAAAGATGCCGATAATATAGTACAAGACACAGAGGCAAGAGAGGCCCAAAAGGGCAAATAGTTTTAAGTAATTAAAACGGCTCTGGAGTTGGAGGTAATTTTAATGTCTGGGACATTAAGAAAGATTTTTCTGAGGAATAATCGAGCCGGAGCAAGATTATCCGAAGCTGAGAAAAATCCAAATAAGTACCTCCAACTCCAGAGCCGTTTCCATATCTGAGTTTATGTATTAATCAATACGTAAAAATGCTATAAATTAATATAGACTTTCAATATCTTTGAGTATATCACCTTTTACCTCATATGTCAAGTATTATAGATAAAAAAATAAATAAAGAGGATGAAGTGTTAGATTCTGCTTTAAGGCCAAAAAAGTGGTCTGATTATGTTGGCCAAAGTAAAATTAAGGAAAACATACGCATTATTATAACTGCGGCCAAACAAAGAAGTCAAAGCCCGGACCATTTATTACTTTATGGAAATTCCGGACTGGGAAAAACAACCTTAGCTCAGTTAATCGCCTTGGAAATGGGAAAAGAGATAAGAATAACTTCTGGACCAGCTATAGAAAGAGCTGGAGATTTAGCTGCTATTTTAACAAATCTAAACGATGGAGATGTTTTGTTTTTAGATGAAATCCATAGGATTAGTAAAACTATTGAAGAATATATTTATCCTGCAATGGAGGAATACAAGCTAAATTTGATTTTGGGGAAAGGACCAATGGCCAGAACAATGGAATTAAAATTACCTAAATTTACCTTGATCGGAGCCACCACAAGGCCAGCAATGCTTTCAGCTCCTCTAAGAAATCGCTTTGGCGCCACTTTTCAATTAAATTTTTATACCAAAGAGGATATTGAAAAAATTGTTGAGCGCTCCGCATCCTTACTAAATATAAAAATTAATCCTGAAGCTGTAAAAATAATTGCGGCTAGATCGAGATTCACTCCGAGGGTTGCAAACAGACTTTTAAAAAGAGTTCGCGACTTTGCAGAAGTCTCGTCCGCCGAAAATTTTAGTAATAAAATTTTAGCGGATAAAGGCACCATCACAGCAGAAATAACCGAATATGCATTGGAACAATTAGAAATTGATCATGTTGGTTTAGACATTGGAGACAAAAGAGTTCTTCTAGCTTTAATTGAAAAATTTGATGGGGGACCGGCTGGTTTACAATCTCTAGCAGCCGCCGCACAAGAGGAAGAAGATACAATTTTAGATATTTACGAACCATATTTAATGCAGTGCGGATTTATTGAGCGCACACCAAAAGGTAGAGTCGCCAGTCGCCTCGCCTACGAACATTTAGGCCTCCTCCACATGCGAAAACAACTGCTATAGCCAGGCTCAACGCGTTGAGCCGACGAAACCCACTGTCTGTACGGGCAACAAAAAACCGCCTCTCGGCGGTTTTTTTATTTGTTTAAAATTATTTTACTTCTCCGTATCTGCCTTTTATTATTTTTATACCTCTTTTTACTGCGTCGGCGCCCTTGTTATCGGCTTCTGGTTGCATCATTGCTGCCGCTGTTTCCAAGACGGTTCTCACCATCTCTGGATTACTTTTATTGGCATCTACTATTCTTTGGTAAGCCCTATTCATAAACTCTCTCCATGCCTGTAGGGTTTTTTCTGCTTCCTGAGGATTTTCTGAGCTCAATAAATGTGTTTTTAATGTTTCTTCTAAACTTTCTGATAAATGATCTGCGCTTTGAAGCATTTCCTTACCAAAATTTCCCTCTACGGCATCATCTCGCTTTTTGTTTCTTTCTTCTATAAAAGCTATATCTTCTGCGATAAGCTCTTCTGATTCATTGTTTTCACGAACTTCATTTTCTATGCTCATATTTTTTATATTTTAATTTTATTGTTTAATAATACCCCCTCCTCTAAAAAATAATCAAGCTAGATAAATCTTGTGATGACAAAAATTAGAAGGGTGCCGAGGATGGTGAAGGCCATTAGTTTGTATGAGCTTTGTTCGGCATGGGCTTCGGGCAAAATATCGGAAGCCCCAATGTATAAAAGAAATCCTGCAAAAAATCCAAGGTATAAAACTAAAAAATATGCAGGCACTGTAAAAAATAAAGTTGATAGAACTCCCAAAACAGGGGCTATGGCAACCAGCAATAAAAACAACTTTGCCTTTCTGTCACTATTTTTATTGGAAAGCATTAGGGTCACTGTGTTCATGCCGTCTGTAAAATCATGTGAAATAACCGCAATAGCAACCAATATTCCTATGCTCGAGCTAACCTGAAAGCCAAGGCCAATTCCAACTCCATCCATAAAACTATGGCCAGCCAGTGCTAAAGCTGACGCAACTCCAATATGTGGATGTTTATGAGCCTTACAATCTTCGTCGTGGCAATGCTGAATTAAAATACTTTTTTCTAAAACATGAAAAAGTAAAAATCCAAAAACCAAAGCGAGCATTATTCCCATTGGATTAAAATCATTTATTTTTACTTCTTCTATAATTTCCGGAAAAATATCGAAGCTTACAACACCGAGAAGAACTCCAGCAGCAAAAGCCATTATATAGTGGATTTTGCTTTTATATCTTATTGCAAAAATCCCGCCCAAAAACGTGGACACAAAAGTTAATATAGAAAAAATAATTGGTATATAGTTCATAGTGTTTTCTTCCATTTTACACTTTTTAATATTGGGGCGTAAATATCTTGGTCAATATTTATTTGTAATAAATCTGGTTTTTTAATTTTATTTATTTTAAAGTTTATGTCTCCAACATCTTCTATTATGGCAATCGGTGACTGTTCTGACCCTTCTCCCATTAAATAAACCGCCGAGGCTGCCAACGAGTCTACTATGTTTGTTTGTGACATCTTTAATTTTCTACCAAAAATATCTTTTTTGCCGCGATAATCCCTTAAAGGATAAAATCCATAATAAGAGATTCCAATTCCCATAATTCCATTTCTTAACGGTGTTGTATGGCTATCTGAGATTATAATTCCAAAGTCTTTTAATTTAAATTCTTTTTTAATAAAATTATAAATTTTTTGTGCTGATAAAAACGGTTTTTCTGGCCACAAAATATAATATCCATTTGCGTTACTTTCATCGATACCAGAAGTTGGGATCAAAACATTATCTTTAATAGTGAGCATTACATATTCTCCTGGGACTTTTTTTCTATCAATATATAGATCTGCTTCTTTTTTTATTAATTTTTCCTTATTTATTTTTTTACTTATTTTAACACACCTACCCTCCCAAATTGAAACTACTTTTGACGTGATAACAATTATAGATTTTTCTTTTAACTTAAACTTTAAAAAGCTTTGTTTAATAACAGAAAGCAAGTCGTCTTGAGGCGGAATTAGTGGCCTTGTTTTAATTACCCTTACAATCATGCAAATTGTTTGAAGAATCTTGCAGAGACAAGATAATTTTTATTAACTAATGGTTTCAAAAAATTAATCGCCTTAAAATTGGTTAAGAAATCTAAAACCGTGTTTAAAATCAGGCAACTTGTCCAAATTCCCAATGTAAAAACGCCTCTTTCAATAAATACAACTGGGATTAAAGATGTCCAAATCGCAGGGGTTAACCCAAAAGAATAAAGAAAAATCACAGAACCTACCGCATGGGCACAAAATGTGGCACCTAAGCTATTTAGAATTAATCTTTTTTTACCGAACGTAGCAAAAAATGGAATTATCCATATTAAAGAATACATCCATGCTTGTCTACCGATTGGATTTAACAAAAACAATATAATACATATTGGAAATATAATTGCTGCCTTTTTTTGTTTTGAACCAAAATAAACCGCTGCCAACATCACCGGTAAAAATCTAATAACTGTTAAAAACTCTAGTGGTTGATGTAAAATTATTATATTTAAAGCTCTAACAAAAAAAGCTGATGCAGCCCCTAAAACCGGTCCTAAAAACATTCCGCCGATTGGGCCCAAAAACTCAAACAAGGTAAAACTTTGCCCAGAAGAGCCCACAATCTTGCTAACGGAAAATCTAAAAGCAATTAATCCTAGCGCTGTAAAAATTACTAAAAACAGAATTTTTCTTTTTTGCATAACTTTAATGTCTTTACATTATATATGTATTTTTTATAATTACTAGCGAGGGATAAATGAAAATTTATTTTCATTTGAACCGAGCGACGTAACTATATTAAAATTACCTTCAGGTGATTTTAAATATACTCTTTTTGTAATAAAATACAATAATATGAAAAGACTTATATTTATATTGCTTTTTGTACTGTCGTGCCCGCTTTTTGTTTTAGCAACGGACAAAATAGATATTAACAATGCTTCTTTAATACAACTAGAGGAATTGACGGGCATTGGGCCAAAATATGCCCAGGCAATTATTGATGCGAGGCCGTTTTCTTCGCTTGACGATTTATTAAAAGTAAAAGGTATCGGGCCAAAAACTTTACAAAAAATAAAAGACCAAGGGTTAGCTTATATTGATGAGCAAAGTCAACAATCAGCTCAAGAGTCAACCCTTGTTGAGGCTTTAGCTCCAACGACAGAACAGGTGCTAATATCCACAACAACATATTCAAGTGAAATCTTTATAAACGAAATTTTACCAAACCCAGAAGGAACAGATGAGGCAGAGGAATGGGTAGAGTTGTATAACCCTACCCATATCGATGTTGATTTATCTGACTGGAAAATACAAGATACTATGGGCACAATAGAGACTTATACAATCCCTAAGAATACTAATTTTTTAGCTAATAGTTTTTTAATTTTTAGAAGACCTGAAACAAAAATAATGCTAAACAATGACAATGATGGATTAAATCTTTTAACTCCAGATAAAAAGGTTGTTGATTCTGTCAATTTTGTAAAAGCACCATTAGGACAATCTTATAATAGAATTAATTCTAGCTGGCAATGGAGCAGAATTTTGACCCCCTCGTCCACAAATAGCATAGCTATTACTCAAACAAAAAATAACTCTAAAACCTTGCCTAAAAATAAAAATTCTGTTAATAATAATGGTATTGAGGCGGGTTTGGCAGATATAAGCCAAACAATAAACACAAACCAAGATAATAATAAAATAATAAAAAATCCTTGGTTTTTGTTTTTTACAGCAATGGCAACTGCTATAATATCAGCTGTAATTGTATTATTAATTAAATTAAGGTTTAGAAAAGGAAATAATCCAATATCTAATACCTAATACATAAAATGTCAGGACATAGTCACGCAAAAACAGTTATGGCCACAAAAATGGCTAATGACGCAAAAAAAGGAAAAATTTATTCTAAGTATGGGAGACTAATCACAATCGCAGTCAAGGATGGCGGGGGATCAGGAGACCCAGAAAAGAACAGCAAACTTAAGGCTGTGATAGAACAGGCCAAAAATATGAATATGCCCAAAGAAAACATAGAAAGGGCAATTAAAAAAGGGACTGGTGAACTAGCGGGCGAAACTTTAGCTGAAGTTTCCTACGAAGGATTTGGTCCAGGAGGAATTGCTCTAATAATTGATGGCATTTCAGACAATACAAATAGAACCTTGAGTGAAATAAAATCCATATTGAACCAGAATAATGGGAAAATGGCTGGAGAAGGAGCAGTAAGATGGATGTTTGAAAGGAAAGGGTCAATAACTGTTAGCCTCGAAGGAAAATCAAAAGAAGAGCTAGAACTATTGGCAATAGAATTGGGAGCAGATGACGTAAAAACGAGCGGGCAATCTTTAGATATTTATACAAAGCCTGAAGATTTAGAAAAAATTAAAAAATCTTTAGAAGAAAAAGGAATAAAAATCGAATCTGCTTCTTTAAATTATGTT
>Ga0247841_10009596_pt1 | contig 13484 bp, 17 predicted proteins | sample LaCruzMarch2015__2_FD_192410 | JGI IMG/M metagenome (GOLD analysis project Ga0247841, IMG submission 192410) | Freshwater microbial communities from meromictic Lake La Cruz, Castile-La Mancha, Spain - LaCruzMarch2015_18m | ecosystem: Environmental > Aquatic > Freshwater > Lake | place: Spain...
ATTCCGGCCGAATTAAGAAGCGACTTAGTGGGAATACAACCGCGGTTTAAGCATGTTCCGCCCGTAAGATCCTTCTCGATAACGCAAACTTTAAGTTTATGGCGGCTGGCATACAGGGCGGCAACATAGCCGCCGGGACCGGAGCCTATTATTGCAAGGTCATATTGGGTCATAATAGTTTGATGGAGCTCTGTATGGCGCTTGCGGATCTTAGGAACGCATCTCTTTCTTCTTTTGAAAGGTCCATCTCGATAACTTTCTCCATACCGGATTTGCCTATAACACAAGGTACTCCTATGCATACATCCTTAAGCCCGTACTCACCCTCCAAGAGAGCGGATACGGTAAGCGTCTCTTTGGTGTCATTTATAACGGCTTTTATCATCGAAAGGGCCGCCGCGCTGGGCGAATAGAAGGCGCTGCCTGTCCCGAAAAGCGATACTATCTCGGCACCCCTATCACAGGTACGTTTTACTATTCTTTCCAATTTATCTTTAGGAATGATATCTGTCACGGGCTTACCCGATACCATTGTCTTTGACAATACCGGGACCATCGTATCCCCGTGGCTTCCCAGCACAACGGTCTTAACGTCCGATCTCCTGACCTTAAGCTCATCGGCTATCAGATAAGCCATCCTCGAGCCATCCAGAACTCCGGCCATGCCGAATACTTTATTGCGCTTGGATCCCATGATCTTCAGTACCAGATACGTCATAACATCGAGAGGATTTGTCACTACAATGACCATCGCGGAAGGAGAATACTTTTTTATGCTCTCGGATACACTTTTAACTATGCCGGCGTTCTTCGAAACAAGCTCTTCACGTGTCATGCCCGGCTTCCTCGGCAATCCCGCCGTTATAACGACTATATCGGAGCCCTTAGTCTCGGCATAATCATCGGTACCGATTATATCGCATTCATGACCCACTATAGGGGACGCATCCAGGAGATCGAGCGCTTTGCCTGCGGCGACGTTCTTGAGAATATCCACAAGGACGACATCGGCTATACCGCCCTCTATTATCCGCTGAGCCAGCGTAGCACCTACCGCCCCGGCACCTATCACTGATATCTTCATATCTTAAGTCTCTTTATTATCGCGTCGGCCACCTGACTGGTGCCTACGGCGGTCTTGTCATTACGATCTTTCTTCATATCATATGTGACGTCCTTGCCCTCCGCTATCACGGAGGCCACGGCTTTCTCCAGTGAATCCGCCGCGGCCTTTTCACCCATATGCCGGAGCATCAAAACACCCGAGAGTATCTCTGCAATAGGATTTACTTTATTCATACCTTTATATTTCGGCGCGCTGCCGTGGGTGGGCTCAAACACGGCTATACCTTCGCCTATGTTCGCACCGGGAGCTACCCCAAGCCCCCCGATAAGTCCTGCTGCTAAGTCTGATATTATATCTCCATACAGGTTCGGCAGAACTAGAATGTCATAATCTTCCGGCTTCTGCACCAGCTGCATGCACATATTGTCCACTATCCTATCCTCAAATTCTATCTTCCCGGTATAGGCTTTAGCCACGTCACGGGCAACCTCAAGGAAGAGGCCGTCCGTATACTTCATTATATTCGCCTTGTGGACTGCGGTAACTTTTCTCCTCTTGTTGGCGACGGCATAATCGAACGCAAATTTAACTATCCGCTTCGATCCTTCGGCCGATATCGGTTTTATACTGATGGCTGACCCGCGGCGAATCTTCTTCTTTGAAAATTTTTCAAATAGCGCTATGAGCTCAGCTGTCTCCTTTGCACCCTTCTCGAATTCTATTCCGGCGTAAAGATCTTCGGTGTTCTCCCTGACTATCACTATGTCTATATTCTCGTATTTGGAGCGCACCCCTTTGTAGCTCTTGCACGGCCTTAAACAGGCATACAGATCGAGTCTCTTCCGCAGTTCAACATTAACGCTCCGGAATCCTTTCCCTATAGGCGTCGTTATCGGTCCCTTGATAGCAAAACCGTTCTTCTTTATGGCTTCCAATACATGGTCGGGAAGCGGCGTACCATACTTTTCTATAGCGCACTCACCGGCCTCCATGACAGTCCACTCTATTCCCAGGCCCAGCGCGTCGATACAGCGCCTGGTTGCCTCTGTCAGCTCCGGACCGGTGCCGTCGCCCGGTATCAATACGACCTTATGCTTACTCAAGTTTGAATCCCCCGTGTTTTTTGAAATGCTCCACTATTCCGCCGTCTTCCAGAAGCTTCTTCATAAGTTTAGGCACCGGCTTTGTGTCGAGCACAAGCCCCTTCACTACGTCTTTCAGCTTGTCCCGATCGATATCGAGCTCCAACTCATCTCCGTCATCAATAAAATCGGTGTCACACTCCACGAGCATGAGTCCTATATTGAAAGCATTCCGGTAAAATATCCTGGCATAAGATTTGGCCACCACGGCATAAAAACCTGCCGACTTAAGCGCCTGCGGCGCCTGTTCACGCGACGAACCGCACCCGAAGTTTTCACCGGCCACGAGTATATCGCCCTTCGTTACTCTCGCGGCGAAATCGGGATCTATATCTTCGAATATATGTTTCGCCAGCTCTTTCGGGTCCTGTATCTTGAATTTATACCTTCCCGATATGACATAATCGGTATTGACATTGTCCTGCACTTTTAACCTTCTTGCGAAATGTTTCATGATAACCTCGTCTTGAATTGGCGAGGGTCGGTAATTCTCCCCTCAAGCGCCGATGCAGCCACTGTTGCAGGGCTGGCCAGATATATGAACGAATTGGGATTGCCCATCCGTCCCTTAAAGTTACGGTTCGCCGTGGATATAGCTACTTCCCCATCGGCAAGGACTCCGTTATGAGTGCCGACGCACGGCCCGCAGCCGGGCGCCACAACCATACATCCGGACTTTACAAAAATGTCGATGATACCCTTCTTGGAGGCCGCCAGGAATATCTCGGTTGATGCTGGAGCCACTACAAACTTGACCCCGGCAGCAATAGTCTTCCCTTTCAGTATCTTCGCCGCAATTTCAAGATCCTCGAGCCTGCCGTTCGTACAGGTACCGACAAATGCCTGATCGATCTTTACACCGGTTAGCGATGCTGCATCTGCCACGTTATCTACCGCATGAGGCTTGGCTACCTGAGGCACCAGTTTCGAAACGTCATATCTCTTGACCGCAACATAACGTGCGTCCGGATCGGCCTTCACAGGTTTTGGTTCTTTACTGGAATGTTCACTTACCCATTTAAGCGTCTTCTCATCGGCTTCCATTAGGCCGACCTTAGCCCCTATCTCAACTGCCATGTTGGATATTGTGAGCCTTGCATCAACGCTCATGTCGGATATTGCATCGCCGTAAAATTCTACCGACTTATATGTAGCGCCATTTGATCCGATATCTTTGGCGATGTGGAGTATCACATCTTTTGAGTATACGCCTTTCGGCAGTTTGCCCGTTACAGCTACCCTGATCGTCTCGGGCACTTTGAACCAGTTCTTCCCGCTGGCAAGTGTTATGGCAAGATCCGTAGACCCCACACCTGTAGAAAACACATTTATAGCCCCGTACGTGCAAGTATGCGAATCGGCGCCCAATACGAGGTCGCCGCAGGTAATATGGCCTTTCTGCGGAACGAGCTGGTGGCAAACTCCACAGCCTATATCGTACATCCCGACATCGAGCTCTTTAGCGAAGCCGCGCATCTTCTTATGTATCGCCGACACGCCCATATTCGGAGAAGGCGCCGAGTGGTCGATTATCATATAGAATTTCGACTTGTCAAAGGCCTTCTTTATACCGAGCTTCCTGAAGCTGTCAATTATTATCGAACTTGTGCCATCCTGACCGAAACAGAAGTCGACGTCGCATATCGCAATGTCTCCGGCCTTCAGATCGCGTCCTGCATGATTCGATAGTATCTTTTCGGCTATTGTTTTACCCATTCTTCTCCACCCATTCTTTTATCCTGGAAAGCGCTTTCTTTATCTTCTCTTCGCCTGTCGCGAAGCTTAACCGGATGAAGTCGTCAGCTCCAAAAGGCTCTCCGGGAATAGTAGCGACCTTGGCTTCATCGAGAAGCCTGTTAGCAACACTCACGGAACCCATCTTCAATTTCGATATATCGCAGAATAAGTAGAAAGCTCCTTCGGGCCTTATGCACGACATATTTTTTATGGCTTCAATGCCCTGAACCATCATATCGCGGCGTTTGGCAAACTCGACTCTCATCTTTTCAACGCAATCCTGGCTCTCTTCGAGGGCCGCAAGTGTAGCGCGCTGGCTTATCGAAGCGGGGTTTGACGCTGCATGGCTCTGAAGACTCCCGATGGCTTTCATTATCTCAATGGGCCCTGCCGCATATCCGATACGCCACCCTGTCATCGAGTAGCTTTTCGAAACACCGTTCACGGTTATAGTAAGATCTTTTATATCTTTGCCAAGCGAGGCTATAGACACGTGCTTCGTATTACCATATATCAGCTTTTCATATATCTCGTCGCTCATGACGAAAAACTTGTGCTTTACGGCAACTTTAGCCACCATCCCGAGCTCATCCCTATTATAGACCGATCCAGTCGGATTTGACGGGCTGTTCAGCACGAGGCACTTTGTCTTCTTTGTTATCTTCGACTCCAGGTCCTTTTCGGTAAGTTTAAAATTGTTCTCTTTCTTTGTATTCACAAATACAGGTGTCGCCTCAGCCATATTCACCATGGCAGGGTAACTAAGCCAGTATGGCGCCGGTATGAGTACCTCATCGCCTTTTTCGCACAGAACCTGGAATACGTTATTTATCGAGTGCTTTGCGCCGTTAGATACAACCACTTGTTCGGGCGTATAATCGAGACCATTATCCTTCTTAAACTTACGGCTTATGGCCTGTCTTAGCTCAAACATTCCGCTTGAAGGGGTATACTTGGTAAAGCCCTCGTTTATCGCTTTTATGGCAGCCGCTTTTATATGTAAGGGTGTGTCAAAATCCGGCTCTCCGGCCGCAAGGCTCACTACGTCTATACCCTCTTTGACCATCTTCTTGGCTCTGGCCCCTATCGCCAGGGTCACCGATTCCGCTATATCTGATACTCTTCCCGCTAATCTCATACACTATGCTCCTCTTATATTAGGCCTATCATTATATTATACAGGAGTGAAATCTCAAAGGAAATTTTAGGGCATTTAATGGCTTATCTTAATAAACAAAAGCCCCTTGAGATTACCTCAAGGGGCTTGTATTTACAGTTACAGTGTTTCTTAGAAGTCTCCGCGCTTTCTGAAGAGGCCGCGGATATTCTTCATGAATCCCTGCTTATTATCCGCCATCTTCTTCTCTTCGCTCCTGACCTTCTCCCTGGATTTTTCTTCCTCGGGTGTCAGCTTCGACTTCGATATATGCTTCGTCTTCGACTCTTCGTGTTTAGCGTCCGTCTTTTCGGGCTTCTTCCCCTCTTCGGCGGCTTCGGGCTTCCCGGACTTAACCTCTTCTTTTGCCTTCTTCGCCTTCTTCGGCAGTTTCTCTACAACGGCTTTATCTGTAAGTTCCAGAAAAGCCATCTGGGCGCCATCACCGCGCCTTGTGCCTATTGTCAATATCCTGGTATATCCGCTGGAACGATTCTTGAATAACGGACCTATCTCTTTGAAGAGCTTCATGACCAGATCCCTGTCCTGCAGTATATCATAGGCCTTACGCCTTGACACTACCGAGTCAGTCTTAGTCATGTGGATGACATTCTCCGCAAGGCGCCGGGCCACTTTGGCGCGTCCCAGCGTCATCGTTATCCTCTGGTGCCGGATTAGCGACTTTACCATGTTGCGCAAGGTAGCATCCCTGCGCGCGGTCTGCATACTGAGTTTCGATCTCTGTTTTCTGTGTCTCATATTATATTACTCTTCGTCTTTCTTAGATTTTTTATCTTCCTCGCCGATCTTCATCCCGAGCGACAGACTCATATCGGTGAGTATCTTGGATATCTCGGCCAGTGACTTCTTCCCGAAATTCCTGTACTTCAACATCTCCATTTCGCTCCTTCTCACTAGATCCCCTATCGTCTTTATCCTGGCTTCCTTCAGGCAGTTCGAGCTCCTAACCGAAAGCTCAAGTTCCGATATCTGGACCTTCAGTTTCTCCTTCAAAAGTCTCTGCTCCTCAGTCTCGACGGGAGCTTCCTCTTCTTCCGGAAGTTTTCCGAACCCGACGAATATATCGAGGTGTCTCTGCAGTATATTGGAGGCGTATAATAACGCTTCTTTGGGCTCTATTGCCCCATTTGTCCATATCTCCAGTATAACTTTATCGTAATCGGTTATCTGACCGACACGTGTATTCTCAACCTTGAAATTCACTTTCATTATGGGAGTGTATATCGAATCTATTGCAATAACCCCTATCGACTGCCCTTCCTTCTTGTTGCGCTCTGCAGGCACATAACCGCGGCCGCGAGCTACATCCATCACGACCTTGAAAGGCGTACTCTTAGTAAGCGTTGCGATATGGAGATCCGGATTCATGATTTCGACTGTTTCGTCGCACTTTATATCTTTCGCCGTAATCTCGCCCTTCTTACTAGTCTCTATGGTCATAGACTTGGGTGTCTTGAAGTGTGATTTCAGAACGAGTTTCTTTATGTTCAATATGATCTGCGGGACATCCTCAACTACGCCCGGTATGGCGGAGAATTCATGGCTTACGCCTTCTATCTTTATGGAAGTGACGGCGGTGCCTTCTATAGACGATATCAGCACCCTGCGCAGGCTGTTTCCGACCGTGACGCCGTATCCCCGTTCAAAAGGCTCGGCCACGAACTTACCATAGGTCGGGGTATAGCTTGCCTCATCAAGCACAAGCTTCTTCGGCATTTCGAAATTCTTCATGCTTATTCCCATATATGTCCATCTCCTTTGGCTGGCAACCAACTACTGACTACACTAACTACTATTTGGAGTATAACTCGACTATCAGCTGTTCCTGGATCGGGAACCCGGCATCTTCCTTCGTCGGCATAGCCACGATCTTGGATTTCAAATTGGCCTGATCTACTTCAAGCCACTTTGGTATCGCCCTGTCCTTAAAAGACTCGAATGTTTCGATAAGCTTCTTCTTGGTCGGGTCTTTCACCTTAATAGATATCTCCTCGCCGATCTTCACGGTATATGATGGTATATCGACTCGCTTACCGTTAACATAGACGCGGCCGTGCTGGACTATCTGGCGCGCGGCTGAACGGGAACCGGCAAAATTCATCCTGAATACCACGTTATCAAGCCTTCGTTCCAGTAGCTGCAGCAGCGTCAAACCGGTTACGCCTTTCGCGCGTTCGGCTATCCGGAAGAAATGCCTGAACTGCTTCTCGAGCATTCCGTATATCCTCTTCACCTTCTGCTTCTCTCTAAGCTGCACGCCATAGTTAGATTCTTTTTTTCTCATCAGACCGTGCTGGCCCGGCGCAAAATCCCGCCTGGCGAAAGCGCACTTATCGCTTACGCACCTTGAGCCCTTAAGGAAGAGCTTGGCGCCCTCCCTCCTGCACAACCTGCAGGATGGACCTGTATTCCTTGCCATTACACTCTCCTCCGCTTCGGCGGTCTGCAGCCGTTATGCGGTATCGGAGTTACATCCTTGATGGATCTTACCGATACGCCGGCAGCCTGTATAGACCTTATGGCCGATTCACGGCCCGCACCCGGGCCTTTTACTAAAACTTCAACCTCTTTCATGCCTCTTTCCAAGGCCTTCTTTGCGGCCGACTCAGCCGCTATTCCCGCCGCAAAAGGCGTAGACTTCTTGGAGCCCTTAAAGCCGGAGCTCCCCGTCGATGCCCAGGCGACCACATTGCCTTCCCTGTCGGTCATGCTCACTATCGTATTATTGAATGTCGCAAGTATGTGAGCTACGCCGCTTGCCGCAACCTTCGTCAGTTTCTTAGCCTTCTTTGGCTTACTTTTTTTCTGCTCCACTGTCTTTAGTTACCGCCCTTTCTGCCTTTTGTCTTATTACTCCTACTGTCTTCCTCGGACCTTTCCTGGTCCGGGCATTAGTCTTTGTCCTTTGCCCCCTTACCGGGAGCCCTCTCCTGTGCCGGAGACCTCTGTAGCTGCCTATGTCGATCAGCCGCTTTATATTAGCGGAGACCTCGCGCCTCAGATCGCCTTCGACCTTGTAATCCTTCTGCAGTATCGATGAAAGCCTGGCAACCTCTTCTTCTGTAAGATCCTTGGCTCTCTTGTCAGGATTTATATTCGCCGATTTGAGTATCCTGTTAGATGTAGTAAGCCCTATGCCGTATATGTAGCCGAGCGCTACTTCCACCCTCTTCTCCTTCGGAATATCAACACCTACTATTCTTGGCACTTAACCCTCCTAGCCTTGTCTCTGCTTATGCTTGGGATTTGCGCAGATTATCTTTACAACCCCTTTTCTGCGCACAACCTTACAATTCGGACATATCTTCCGCACACTAGATCTTACTTTCATATGTCTATTTCTCTCTCCTGATTATCCTGCCGCGGGTCAGGTCGTATGGAGAAAGTTCCAACGTTACCGAATCACCCGGCAGTATACGAATAAAGTTCATCCTCATCTTCCCAGATACATGGCCCAGCACCTTATGTCCATTGGGAAGCTCCACCCTGAACATTGCATTAGGCAATGTCTCCAGGACTTTTCCTTCAACAGTTATAGCTTCTTCTTTCGGCATATCCTATAACCTCGTTAAAACTTCAGCTTTTCTGTCACCCACGAGAACTGTGTGCTCAAAATGGGCTGAGAGCTTCCTGTCTTTCGTTACCGCCGTCCATCCGTCCCGGAGTACCTCAACCTCAAAAGTACCGGCGTTAACCATCGGCTCGATCGCCAGCGCCATCCCGCGTTTTAAGACCGGTCCTGTTCCGGGCTGCCCGTAATTAGGTATCTCCGGGTCCTCGTGAAGATTCTTACCTATTCCGTGCCCGACAAAAGCCCTCACTACATTAAAACCGTTAGACTCTACATGAGCTTGTATAGCCGCCGACATATCGGAAAGATGTCTTCCCGATATCGCAAGGCCTATACCTATGCGAAGAGCTTCTTCCGTAACATCGATGAGCTTTCGAGCCGTATCGCTTATCTTTCCTATGCCGACCGTCGCCGCAGCGTCAGAAAAATATTCCCTGAACTTAACCCCTACATCCAGCGATACTATATCGCCTTCCCTTATAACTCGATCCGAAGGTATCCCGTGCACCACTGTCTCATTTATCGATACACAGATATTACCGGGAAATCCTTTATAGCCCTTAAACGCCGGATACCCTCCCATCTTGAGTATCATAGCCCTGGCTATACCGTCAAGCTCGGCAGTCGATATACCCCCGGCCTGGGCGCGTACTTTAAGCTCCTCGATCACTGCGGCAACTATCTTGCCTGCCTTACGAAGAGCTTTCGCGTCATCCGCGCCGGCTATCATGCAAGCTTAGCGGATCGAAATACCTTAGAAAGAACTCCAAAAAGTTCGTCGACTCCCAGGTCGCCCGAAACTTCTTTGATGATGCCTTTTTTCGTGTAGTATTCGATCAAAGGCTTCGTCTGGACTTCATAGACCTTAAGCCTGTTGCGAACAGTATCTTCTTTATCGTCGGGCCTTTGGAACAATTCACTACCGCACTTATCACATATACCGTTTTTCTTGGGAGGTATGTTTTTTATGTGATAGTTAAAACCACAGGCCTTGCAGACCCGCCTACCCGAAAGTCTTTCTATAGCGGTCGCCTCCGAAGTCTTGAAATATACCGCCATATCGATCGAAGAGCCCGATTTACTCAAGGCAGCATCCAGATCTTCTGCCTGTTTCACCGTCCTGGGAAAGCCGTCAAGTATATAACCCTTCTTCGTATCTTCGTTTTTTAATCTCTCTACAACTATACCCGTTACTATCTCGTCGGGAACAAGTTCACCTTTATCCATATAGGATTTAGCCTTAAGGCCTAAAGGCAGGGACTTCTTAACCGATTCCCTTAATATATCCCCTGTAGATATGTGCGGAATGCTATAAGTTTTAGAAAGAACAATGCTCTGGGTCCCTTTTCCGGCTCCGGGAGGACCGAGTAAAACCAGCTTCAAGAGATCCTCGCCTTCAGTTTGCCCTTCCTCATGAAACCTTCATAATGCCTCATCAAGAGATGCGACTCTATCTGTTTCATCGTATCCAGCATGACGCCTACGATGATCAAAAGCCCCGTCCCGCCGAAGAAACTCGCTACCAGATACGGTATCTTAAGCCAATTTGAGATTATGCTCGGGAAGACGGCAATGAGCGCAAGAAATAGAGCGCCGGGAAGAGTGATCCTCGTCATTATGAAATCGAGAAACTCGGCCGTCTGTTTACCGGGCCTTATGCCGGGAACGAACCCGCCATATTTCTTCATGTTATCTGATATATCAATGGGATTAAATGTTATCGCCGTATAAAAGTAGGCAAAGAACAATATCAATAAAGCATACACGGAATTATACAGCCACTCGCCCTTCGTCAAATTCATTGCCATCCTCTGGAAACCCTGATGCGGTATAAAACCGGCTATCGTCGCGGGAAAAAGTATTATCGATTGGGCGAATATGATCGGTATTACACCGGCCTGATTAACTCTAAGAGGTATGAAGGTGGATTGACCGCCGTATATTTTGCGCCCTACTACCCGTTTGGCATACTGAACAGGTATCTTCCTTTGGCCTTGAGTTACGGCTATTACCGCTATGACTACCGCCACTAACATGACGATCATAAGTATCAGCGTAAGCGGATCGAGCTGGGCCTTCTCCGGGGCGAAAGGTGAAAATAACGCCCACACCTGGTAGAGTGCCGTCGGAATTCTCGAAACTATACCGGCTGTTATTATAAGGGACATGCCATTACCGACGCCGTACTCCTGTATCTGTTCACCAAGCCACATTATGAACGCCGTTCCGCTGGTTAAAGTTATAACGGTAAGTATCCTAAACGACCACCCGGGGAATGTTACTACACCAGGGATCTGAGTGCGCGCCATACCTTCTATCCATAAAGCTATAAAATATGACTGTATTATCGCAAGCACTATAGTTCCATAACGCGTATACTGTACTATCTTCTTGTGACCGGCCTCGCCTTCCTTAGAGAGCTTCTCAAGCGCCGGTACTACGGCTGTCAAGAGCTGTAATATGATCGACGATGATATATACGGCATTATACCAAGAGCAAATATCGTAAGGCGCGATATAGCGCCTCCGGAGAACATATTCATTATCCCGAATAGCGCTCCACCTTGAGTCTGCGCCAGGCTGGCAAAGAACTGCGCCAACTTCGCTCCGTCAATACCGGGAGTAGGTATATAAGTACCTATCCTGTATACCGCGATGAGCCCCAAGGTTATGAGTATCTTCTTCCTCAGGTCCGGTATCTTTAATGTATTCGCAAAGGCCTCTAACATCTTATACCTTTATATATTCTATTTTTGAACCGGCTGCCTCAATTGCCTTCTTTGCGCTCTCCGATACTTTATGCGCTTTGAGGGTCAATACTTTGGTCAGTTTCCCGGTGCCCAATATCTTAACTGTGCTGAAAGTGCTTCCTATCAGGCCGGCAGCCTTTAATTCGGCCGGGCCTATCACTGAATTGGCATGAAATCTGTTTAGAGATTCAATATTAACTACATCAAATTCTTTACCGAACTTCGAATTAAAACCTCTTTTTGGAAGACGCCTGATAAGGGACATCTGGCCGCCTTCAAACCCCGGACGAGTGGTACGCCCGGATCGCTTTAACGCGCCTTTTCTCCCTCGGCACGAAGTCTTACCGTGCCCGGAGCCCGACCCTCTCCCGCGCCGCTTAGTCTTCCTGTTTGCACCTTTCGGCATCCCTATTTCATTAATTTTCACTCTTAGTTCCCTCTTCTGTTGTGCCTTCTCTTGAAAGCCTGAGGTTTTTTATACCTTCAACGGCCGCCTTTACTACATTAAGAGGACTGTCGGACCCGAGACTCTTTGTCAGAATGTCCTTTATGCCTCCGGCCTCACATATGGCGCGCACCGCTCCTCCGGCTATTACTCCCGTACCTTCAACGGCCGGCTTCAGCAACACTCTTGCGGCCTTAAAATGGCCTATTATCTCATGAGGTATCGTCGTCCCTCTGAGCGGTATCTTAAAGAAATTTTTCTTGGCTTCCTGTAAACCCTTACGTATGGCTTCGGAAACTTCGTTGGCTTTGCCGAACCCTATACCTACATTACCTTTACCATCACCGGCAACAACCAGGGCATTAAATGAAAACCTGCGTCCGCCTTTAACAACCTTTGCGACACGCTTTATCGATACGACCTTCTCAATCAGCCCTCCCGCGGCCTGTTGGCCGAATCTCGAACCGCCCGATCTGCGCATCGGCCGTCTCCCGCCCTGCCCTCTTCGCTGCTTCGGGGCTTCAGCCGGAGCCGCCGTTTTGGCATCTCCTTCGGCCGGGATCGAGGCCGGCGCGGCCGGTTGGCTTGCCGCCTCTGGGGCTTTCGTCTCTTTATCTTTAGCTTCGTTATTCTGGTCTTGCAATTTTATCTCCTCTTATACGTTATTAAAATTCCAATCCGCCTTTTCGGGCCGCCTCGGCCACAGCCTTGATACGGCCATGATAGAGATACCCTGACCGATCGAACACGATCTTCTTTATACCTTTGGCCTTGCAGGATTCGGCAACCGCCGTCCCCAAAACCACGGCGCCCTTTACGGCTCCGGCACTTTTTTCGAGCTTCCCCTTAAGATCAGGTGATCCTGTGGAAAGCGAAACGAGTGTCTTTCCTGCCTCATCATCTATGATCTGAACATAAAGATGATTGATGCTTCTATACACGCTCATACGGGGGCGTTCAGGCGTCCCGGATATTTTTTTGCGTATTATCTTATGGCGCTTTTCTCTTCCTTCGATCTTTATCCATTTATTTTTCATTATTATGCTCCACCTGCTCCGGCGCCCGCGACCGCTTTACCGGCCTTGCGCCTTACATGCTCACCGACGTACTTAATGCCCTTACCTTTATATGGTTCAGGCCTGTAGTAATCCCGTATCTCAGCCGCCACCTCTCCTACCTTTGCTTTATCTATACCCTTTATCATTATCTGTGTGGGCTTAGGAGTCTCTATAGATATACCCTCCGGTATGTTATAATTTATGGGATGCGTGTAGCTAAGTGTTATATTGAGAACTTTGCCTGCAACGGCGGCCTTGAACCCCACACCGGTTATCTCAAGATCCTTCTTGTAACCTTCAGTGACCCCGACCATCATATTTTTGACGAGGCTTCGTATAAGACCATGAGTGGCCTTATCCTGCTTGGCATCTGACGGCCTGCTTACGGATACGATACCGTCCTTGATCTCAATCTTAAAATTCTTATCGAATGCGTAGGTAAGCTTTCCGAGCTTTCCTTCGATCGTTATGCTGTTACCCGCGACTGTAGCCTTTACACCGGCGGGTACTGCAACTGGCTTCTTTCCTATTCTTGACA
>Ga0247841_10009597_pt1 | contig 13483 bp, 6 predicted proteins | sample LaCruzMarch2015__2_FD_192410 | JGI IMG/M metagenome (GOLD analysis project Ga0247841, IMG submission 192410) | Freshwater microbial communities from meromictic Lake La Cruz, Castile-La Mancha, Spain - LaCruzMarch2015_18m | ecosystem: Environmental > Aquatic > Freshwater > Lake | place: Spain...
CCTGTTTTGTTTTTTCTGACTCTTTAATGGCGTCAGATACCACTTTGTCGTATTCCATAGTTTTTGTTTTTTTCCTCGCAGGAATTAACTATTAACTAAGAATTGTCATAGGAGGCAATACCTTGCGATATTGCCTTTGTCCGTCCTACGAGTAGAACGGAATGAACTCGGGAACGATACTGACAATGCTCCGCTTTTTGTCCTTGCCGAATGTCAGTTTGATAATCCAACCCCCGATGATTGGATTTATCCCAAGCCGTGCCAGTAGTGTCGTCTGTCCTTCAAACGAACCGCAGGCAAAGCAATGGATATTTCGGTAAGGGAAGTAGGCAATCGTATGCGGGTGACCGCTCAACAGAATTCGTGGCTTTAGTCCCGAGGGGATTTGTTCCACATATTTCTGCAAGCGATAACTTAACGCATAGGCGTTTGCCGACTTCAGGTGGACGAGACGGATTAAGCGGATTCCGTCCATCATCACGTCTGCCGTGAACGGCCCAAGATAGTCCATATCAGGACGCTTCTCGGCAACCTGTAGTCCAATATCAGCTCCCGACTGCTGATAAAAGGAATAACAGTGGTTGCCCAAGATGAAGTGCGTCTTGATACCTTCCACCTTGGGGTAGCACTCAATGACGTGAGCCACCTGATTGTCCGCTCCGAACACCTTTAGTTCAAACTCTTGACCGGGATAGACCCGTCCGTTTCCGGCGACTAGGTCACCACTGTGATACACGTCAGTGATGCCTCGTTCCTTCAAGAGCCGATAAAAGGTGTGGAGTTCTCTCAGCTTCTCTTCCGAGGAGCCGAGATGCGTGTCCGAGACCGCTCCGAAAGTGTATTCCTTGCCAGCGTTGAGGGATAGAGCCAAGGGCTTAATCTCTACCTTTCCCCTTGCGGCTAAGATACGTTCCAGTTGGTCTCTGGTCAGACTGTGTTTCTTCAGGAGTTCTTCCAGAGTTTCCATTGTTGGCCTCCTGTCTTAGTTCTGCCCTTGCGTCTCGATTCGTAAAAGCGGAACTAAAATTTGATGTGTCCCTGAACGATAAATACAACGATCCCCAAAAGCACCATTAATAATGCTCCTATTCCTCCATACACTGCCTTTTCTAATCTGCCCACCCTTTCCCTCGAGGCGAACCTCTTGTCTGCCTTTTCCAGAACATTCTGTTGGGCTTTTTCTAAAAGTAAAAGCATCTTGTCTTCATCGACAATGCGACATTTGATTTCTGTAACCTCATCTTTCAGATAAGAAAACTGTGTGTCTAATTTCTCCATTTTCATATCCATTTTAGTTATTAATTGAATGGTCTGTGGCGAGGGCGAATTGTGTTCTCCCCTTGCCTCCCATCCCCGTTTGTATATTTCGTCTGCCTTGTCCGGATCTATATTAGTAAACTGCGCCATATACTTCTTCTGAAATTATTCCCTCATTAAGTGATGTTTCCAATAGTTCATTGAACTTATCTGCCGATATATCCTTCTTGTATTTCTGTAGTATCACGACCTTTTCTTTATTACTTACAGCATAAACCAAACTATCAAAGCGCGAATCATAAACGCCTACCACCATTGCCGTTTTTAATCTTCCCCTAATAGATCTTTCGCGCGCTATTTCCTCTTCCGTTTCCGGATCGTGTCCTAAGATATCTTTGACTACCTCGCTACCTACCTCATACATATCAATATCCTGATATTGGTTTTTATATCTTACGACATATTTACTGATCACTTCCTTTTCGGCAATGATCTCTCTTGCCCGGCGCGTCTTTTCCTCGCCTTGTAACTCCTTCGCCTGTTCTGTCATACCGTAGTCGCTAATCTTTAATATCCTATTAAGGATTGGCAAGACCTGGACCATTGTTTCCAGTGTATCATTCTTATTCGGATCGTATGTTGTGAATTGCGATAAACCAAAGGTATTGGCCGTCCACTGGATCATCTTTTTAAGTCCGGCAGTTCCACCTGCTTGAAAAGTAGTATCGTCAATTAGTGTTCGTCCTCTAAAAGCATCGTATGGGTTCTTTCCGGTAGCATACTGACCCCACGCTGTTAATATCGTAATTAATGGCGTAACATTCGGCATTTGTCCGGCACCAACCGACAAGACGTCTTGTAGTCCATTTATATCCCTATCTTTGGCGAAGTTTAGCAATTTCCATAATATGGCCGATGTCAATCTGCCAGTTTCATCGTGTGGTATTCTCGCGTAAACCACCTTACCGTTTCGTATTCCTATCGGTATGGTTATATAATTTGTTTTATCGTATTCCGTCATCTTGCCAAATAGGTCCTTTAAGCGATCACCAAAAAGACCAGCTGACGCCGCGAACATCAAAATCTTCGGCAGATAATCCATTTTAATTGTTTTCCACCAATAGCCGGACCTTGTTTTAGGATTAGTCGCGATTATGAAATCCGACTTCAATCCTTCTTTCATAATATTAGAGAAGATAAACACCTCATTGGTCGTATTCGTTTGCGTTCCCCTGACCTTCCAGTTTGGTGTGCCTGTGTAGTTTCTGACATTATAAGCCAACTCCTTACCAGCCTCTCCCTTTCTCATTCTAACCTTTGTCCCGGCAATCTTGGATATTATTTCAAACGTGTTGGCGGTAAATCTCATTGCCTCTAACAATTTTGTCAGTGGTTTCAGCAAGAATCTCCGCGCCTTAACCATAGTTGCCGGCAGTTCTTTCTCGGAAATATCACGCTTAATTACCCCATACTTCTCTAATATCATTCCCATTCCGTCATCGCGAGGATCAAAGTTGTAATCATATATGGGAGCATTAATTATCTTGTCGGCCACCATCTGCCTTGTTATTTCGTCCAGATTACCCTTGGAATATCTTATCGCTGACGGTAGGCTCTTAACATAGGCACTAATTAGGTTTCCGACAGAAGCGCCGGGAATGTTCTTATAGTTTCTCTTGAAATCCCTGATAGGATTGAAGGTCACCGCAAAGCCAAGATTGTATGTTGTGACAAGCGACTTGAATACTTGGTTAATCTTACCGAGTAGTTTAATGGCGACATTAAGATTATCCGGATCGTCAATCTCAAAAGATTTCGCGATATACGGATCAACGTCGTAACTTTTTAGTTTACCATTCTCTAACATCGTTAGCTGACCCCTATCTCGTTCGGTCTTGAATACACTTAGCTTTCCACTTCTAATTTCTTTTGTTCGTGATATTTCCTTCGGGAAGTTCGCCGTCAACAAATCTCGCATCGAGTTCTTTGCCTCCTGCAATGCGTTAAGCTTGTTAAGGGCGGCGGTCTTTAGTATCGTCAGATGATATGGATTAGCAACCTCTTTTAGTGTCCCGACCTGCTTCTTAATGGTTGCCGGTACGTAATCTTGTAAATAATCAACAACGCCAAAGGTAGCATAGTTCTGCTGGTTCGGCTTAATTCTCGTCTCAAATGTTTCTTTGTTATAACTACCAACCTCTACCGCTTTTTCTACCGACTTAAATACCTCATCGTGGAATATCTTTACTTTGTCTTGTAGTAATTGGAAGTTATCCGCGCCTACTTTTTGTTTCAAGTATTCCAACTGTTCTGCCGCATTAGACGGTAAAAACCCAAACGGATTAGCAATCTCGGCGCGTCCGGTTTGTATTCTATCAAGCAAGAGATACATTCCTATTTCTTCGTCCGACATACCGGCTTCCTTAATCGGCTTCGATACTTCCCTATCTAACTTTTCAACTAAAAGATAGTTATCGTTATTAATATAGTTTAATTCCTGTAATAGATATTTCGGGTTGGCGCTATCGTCAATGATCGCTCCGTTGGCTTCTGCCTCCTGTACTTTTTTCAAAACAGGATAATACTTATCGTCTAACTGTTGACGCAATCTCTCCATTAACCTTGCCTCACCCCTCTTTTTCTTTTCCTCAAAACCCTTCTGTATATCAACTGCTCTTTGAAAACCTTTTTTAACCCTGTTTTCCCTCGCCAAATATAATTCCTCTTTCGCTCCGCGTAATAAGTCCTGTAACTCCCAATACGCCTCATTCATTGCCGGTTTGTTTTCCAAGTTTTCAAAATATGCTTGATAAAACTTCGGTGCTACTCTTTCTAATAAGCCCGGATTGTTATACAGCATTGAAATAGCGTCTGCGTATAGTTCCTTACTACTATCGCGGTATTGCTTCATACTTTCCGTTGACGCTTCCCGATCCCACGGACGCCACATCTTGCTTGCCTCTTTCAGTTCTTCTCTGTATTCGCTATTCTTTATGTTTTCGCCAAACGATTCAACTAAGTGATTACGGACCACCAAGATACGGTTTTTCAGATTACCGTGCGCCATTGATAAATCCGGCACATAATCGGTTAAGTGTCCGATCTCGTGCGCCATTGTTTTTGCCAACTGGATAATGTTTTTCTGTTCAAATAACTCTGGTGCAATCCTAATTTTACCACTACCGATTGGCTTAAACTTTCCCAATGCCCTACGCATCTTCTTAACTTCTGGTACTTTTCCCATCATCTCGGTTGCCAACGCTACCATTTCTGGAAACTCTACCGGATGTATGTTTTCCATTCCACCCATTGTAACCTCCTCGCCCTCAAGATATGCTCCAACAGACGCTTCACCGGTAGGCGCTTTAACTTTTGTATTAACCGGTCTTTTGCCAATAATCTTTTTCCAAGCAACGGTTTTCGATATTAAAATCGCTGGGATTGAACCACTAACGGTGGTTCCTATTTTTTGCGGTTCGCTTGGCAACGTAGGTACTTCTCCACGGATTGGCGGTTCTTTTGGTGGTTTAACCATTCGTTTTCCCTCAAAATATTGTCCGTATACGTTTTTCCCCATTTGGCCCACGTGTCTGCGCGCCCACCTCAACGCCTCCTCTTTTGTATCAAATAACTGTTCGTCTAAGGCAAATCCCTTTTCTCTTATTTGAGCAGACCACTGATCACTGTTGTTTGCCATTACTTGTGGTGGATAAACATCAAATTGTAATCCCTGCGCATTTGTTCCTCTTCCAATAACATCTTCGTGTTTTTCTTTCAGTAATTGCTTTAAATCTTCAGCATTACCCTTAGCGTTGTCGTACTCTTCTTTGCTGATAGTCATTTCCACTATGTCGTCTGTGCTGATCAGTTCATCGCCCACCGGTAATCCGCTATATTTGTTAAGGCGAATTGATATAAAATCACCTTCGTCTTTCAACGCAACGTTATTGACGATCTCGTCCTTTAACTGTTCAAACTCCGGAAAGGTATCTTTTTGTTTTGTTTCTGATTGTTCCTTATTGTATTTTTGCCACTTATCAATCCACTCTTGCCCTATAACTCCCAACTCATCTGCCAGCTTTTTAACCTCAACTTGTAATTCTTCTGTCTGTGACTTGGGTAATTCTTTTATTTTTTGACTTAATATTCCCTCCTTTTGTGCCAATTCACCATACTTTTCGGCATAGTTATCCTCCCAGTCCTTACTTGCAAGATCGAGTAATTCTTGTGGTATGCTTTCTAATTCCAAATCTATCTCCGGTTTAGTTTCTGGTAGTTGTTCTCTATTCTTAAAGACATCCTCTACCATTTCTTTATCGGTAGCAGTTTCCCAGTCCAATTCTTTTTTAGCTTCCGGCATTTCACCCCTAATCTCATCATAGAGTTTTTTTAATGAAAGTACTTCCGGTGGATCAATCTCTTTACCGTTTAGCTCGCTAACAATTATTTTATCGTTACCAACGTTTTTTCCGTTAACATATCCACCGATACTAATATGATAATCGTCAGTATAAGCTCCCTCTTGACCAACCATTAGTTGTTTCAAAGTGTCACCTCGTTTCACGGATTCCCCAATAAAATCTTTGGCGGCATCTTTTGCCGTTTCAATTTTCTTTGGTTCTGCCCTTCTATATGAAATTGGTATTCCACCAGGTGTTTCGGTAGGCAATGTTGCCACATCCTGGACGAGGTCTGTCGCCTTTGATGGTGTAATAATCGGCTCCGGTTTACTTGGTTGTTCCGGCGCAACAAACTTAGTAGTTGTTGGAGGAACTACTGCCGGTGCTTGTGCCTGAACGGTTGGCGTAACGGTTGCCGCTTTCTCTGTATAATAATCAAAAAGCACCTTCGCTTGTTTACCCCAGTTGGTAATCGCTTTTTGAATTTCCGGATTGATTAACTGTTCAGGGGTTAATGCGTTTTTAGTAGCAATTAGTGCATCGCTTACGCTTTTGTATTTAGTGTAATCAATACTTCTAATAACATTTGCCGCTTCAGACGATGTCATTTCTACCTGCTTAGAGGCATTGTACTGAAAAGCCGTCAAAGATTGTTCTAAGGTATTCAAAGATGCTACCTGTTCTGCGGTAGGCATATTAGCATTTTGATAAGAAGGTAGTTTTCCCTTGTTTCCCTTCATACCTGAATACAGGGTTGAACCACCAACCAATGGAAGCGCACCCACCAAACCACCGATCATACTTTCCGCTACTCCCTCCGTTAATGATTGGTCCTTGTTTATTGTCTTTGTAATCGCATTTTGTAAAAGCTGTTGCGAACCTTCTTCTATAATACCTTCTTCAACCCACGTCTTTATAAACTTTTTATATCCGGATTCCTTAACAACTTCCGCAGAAAAGTCCTTTAATAATTCTTTTGTTCCCTGGGCCGGCTTCAAACCAGCAGTATTTTCTATTATTGCTGATCCCACACCATATATGCGCGCGGCTTCGTTAGCGTCCATAGGATTAACTCCCCTGTCAAGCATATCCTGATAGGCGTTGGCGCTCTCTAACGCGGCATTAACCGCAAAACCTGAAGCCGTCCCGGCTACCGGATTCTTTGTTGCCGCAGTAACCAACACCGATGTCCCGAATATGGCACCCATAAAACCAACCATTTGACTGATTGTATTGGCATAATATCTCGGATCTTTCAGCCCACCCTTGAGTGCAGTCGGAATGTTTTGCGATGATTGAGCCGTCTTTGTAAGCGATTGTTCGTAAATTGTTTTATCAGCAAACTTCTCTCCCCATTCCCTGATTGCCTTAGAGTTAGCGGTAATTCCAAATTGTTCCGCCATCGTTCCAACTGCCGGTAAAAGCCAACCCTTCAGGGTATTACTGGCATAACCGCCATACTCCAAAACTTCTTTTCCCTTACCCAAAAATGTTGTCGGCGCGGTATAACTTTCTTTCTGTGCGGTTACTTCTGATATGTTTTCTCCTCTTCTTTGTTCTCTATAATAAGATTGCTTTGCATTCTCGGCGGTCCTGATCATTTCCTCTACTGTTGGTTCTTTCTTGCTCACAAAATCCTCCGGTGGTGTCAACGAAGGAAGTGCCCTTCCCGGTGTCGGATATAAGTTTATATCTCCGGCTGAACGCCTAAGAGTAATCGGCTTCTCGAATGTCTGCGGTTTTGCTGTAGATATTGTCGCTTCTTGTGAGGCCATTATTTGTTCGGTCCGTGCTTTTTCTTCTTCCCATTTAGACGGTAATGGTACTCCAAATCCTCCTTTTTCTAATATCTTGTCAGTTTCAGTCAAAGTTCCAGCAATATCCTTGTCCGCGTAATATTTATACCTAAGACCCTCGTTGGCCAAATGCTCTCTGATAGTCTTGGCGTCATTTACTATTTCCTTCGGAGCTTCCGGCACATTACTTTTTCTATATTTTGCTCCAAACGAAGTAGCTACCGGAGTTTTTTCCGGCAATTGTGTATCTATCTTTTTGCGATACTTTTCAGCAAAAGATGTCATCTTTTTATTTTTTATCTGGTACTAAGTCGTATATAACATTCCCATCATATTCAGGGAAATAAGCGTTAATTCTATTGCGCGCCTCTTCTCTTGTGAACTTTGGCGCCTTGTCGTTGTAAACCTTATCTGCCATATCCTTAGCAAACTTTTCAAATGCGTCATCTCTCTTTTGTTGGTCTGCCTCTGTTTTCTTTTGTTTCTCTTCTTCTTTCTTTTGATCTTCCGTTTTGGTTACATCTTTCTTTTTCGCCTCTCTTACTCCCTTCAACAGATCTAACGAATATCCGGTAGCTTCGGCCATATTCGCCAATGTAGTATCGTCTTGTTGGGTTATCGCGCCAGTAGAAATTGCCATCTGTAACGCCTTATCTGCTTGAGTTCTTGCGTCGTTCATACTATCTATTGTCGTCTTGTATATGTCCTTCACTCCCGTCTTCTGTCCTTTTACAAAATTAACAATGTTTGCCAAACTTCTGCCACTCATCGGCGCATTTTCGGCACCCAGGGTTTTCATTGTTGTTGACATTCCAGCGGCGTTCGCCTCTTGATTATACTTTTGAGTAACACTCGATAATACATTCCTAAAAGCAGTTAATTTATCTGTTGGCGTTACCGGCAATTCTTTGGTAGTGGTGCCTCCGGTTAATCCTCCACCTATTGAATTGGCGCTTTTAGCTGGCAAGACGGTCCCCACCGCTAACTTGGTAGGATCACCAGTGTAACCTGACGCTTTTTGCCAATTTGAACCATAGATACCGGAAAGGGTATCTCCTGCTTCGACTTGTATTCTTCCATCGGGTAATGTTTTCATATTTATAAGTTTCTTAAACTGGCTAATGCGGTTGCACCCTCCAACACACTATTTCTTTGTTCTTCGGGTATGGTGCCGGATAATCCACCGAGTGGAGTATATCCCCCCAATGGTGGCATATTTGATGTTCCTAATGCCGATTCACCTACTCTACCAAGCTTGGTGATATTCTCGCCATACAACCTTTCATAATCAGATAGTTGATTCTTTGCTTCTAAGTTGCCTCTATCTGCCGCTGTCTGTAAGGTTGATAATTTCTCTTGAAAACTTCTCTTAGTGCTTTGAACTATATCTTGATTTTCTGTATCCAGCTTTGATTCTGCTAATGCTCTTCTACTTGAAAAGGTTAATCCGGTATTTGCCGCAGAATCTAATACGTTTTGTTTTTCTGTTTCGTAAGTTACTTGCTGTCTTTTTAGTTCTGATTGTTCATCTAATGATAGGGTTGTTTTTCCGGTAGCAAGATCTTCTTTGATTTGCTGAATTCTTAAATCTAAATCTCTTGTTTGTGACGCTAAGTCGCCCTTAGCACTTCCAAATGCTCTCGTTAATTCATCTTTAGTGGCATTTATAATCTCCCTGTAATATGGATCCACCGTTGCCGATGCCGTGGTTAAGGCGTTTAAAAGGTTTTTTTGGGTGTCAAGATCGTCAATTCCAAGAATATCTATATAAGATTCAATATCTGCCTGCATTTCCGGAGTTAAACTCATATAGTCCGGTTGTGTTTTCAACCAAGCAACAATCGTTGCTTTGTCTACCTTGCCAGTGCCGGTTGTCGTTCCGGGTATAGTTCCAGCACCACCAGTGGTTCCACCTGTTCCAGTTCCGGTTGTACCACCATTGCCAGTCAGATAGTTGGTTTCAGCGGCACTTCCTTTTGGGACCCATAATGGCGCTTCAGCGGTACCAATGTTAGTTTGTCCTTCTGGAGCTGTAGCTCCACCAGTCGCGCCAGATTGTCCTGTGGAAGGTTTTGGTGTCGGAGTTGGTTGAATGTTCGCCTTCTTAAAATCTTCTGCTGACATCCCCGGATTAGCAAGCATTTCCTTGTACTTATCAACGGTAACATTAGAAATCGTTTGTCCGGGATTGGCTGGGTCAGGAGCATTTACAATCACTTCTTCCGATAAGAGTCTACCGAAATCATCTTTCGGACTGTTAAATCTGGCGGTCATACTGGCTAAGTATTCATCGGGGTCGCTACTTCCTCCTTGAACCTGTTGTCCGGTTGCCCTAATTGCTTTGTACTCTCTTAATTTATCAGCGTGTTGTTGGGCTAATTGAAGTGCCTGTTCTTTTGTTACTTCCCGATATTCAGGAGCAGGTGCGCCTCCTATGTCACTGGTTCTCACAAATATCAATTCCGAATTGCCAACACCGCCAGGTGCGCCAGTTACCCATATTTTATTCCCGACCGTTTCGTATGTTTTTCCGTTGATTGTTACTGCCATAGGTTTATTAAGTTATTATATTTTTCTTGGTGTAATTAGTAAAGCGTCTATTACTCCTGCACTATCATCTGTTGTATAAGCTTCCAGCGCAATCGCTATAGCCATATCTCCTGCGGAACATTTCATTCCAATCCCGGCTGTCGTGAATGTTCCGATGAAATCTCCTATCGCTATATCGGTTGTGCCATCAACTTTTAATAAGGTTGTTTTTCCGAGAGTTTGGACCATTCCATAACCATTATTGGCTATGTCCTCTGCTAACATTCCTAATACCAAATCATCTCCTTGAGTTGTAGTAGTTGTTATCTCGTTTCCTCCAGCAACCGCTTTTAATGTTACAAGATTTCCAGCAACAAGATCACCCCCTGAAGTATTTTTCACATATTTCGTTTTATAGTCAGATGGTAATAAATTGAAACTTGTATTCAGAGGATGACAATCCATAAACTCATTTGGCTTTCCGCTGTTATCAGTTACTGTCTGAACCATACATTGGATAAATGAGTTATAATAAGCACCGGAGTTTAATGTTAATACATAAATTCTTCCGTTAGTAATTTGATTATTATGACTTGCAGATCCAGACATTTCCATATTTGCTGTTTGGATGTTAATCAATAAATTACTATCATTATATATTTCCATATTAGAATTGCTACCTACCATATAAACATTACTGACTTCGCATTTGTAAAGACAAGTTAATTCAAAATCTATTGATCTTCCCAAGACATTGCTGATATTGGTTATATTCAAAACTACAGTATCTGTCGTGCTAAATGTTCCATCCATATAAAGATTAGTGATGATGTGGTTGTAGGTAGAGCTAACTATCTTCATCGCAACAGCATTAGCACCCTCTCCATAGAAAAATAAATTATGTGCTACTAAAATCCCATAACTTCCGCCATTGATATAAAGACCATAAGCGGTAGCGATATTAGGACAGTTAAAATAAACATTGCTCATTGTGATTCTTGCCAGCGCGGTTGCATTAGAATAAATAGCATAGGTTGACGCTACAGAAGTATCCCAATCAATCAAAACATCATCAAAACAACAACTGGCGGTTTGAGTAATAAAATTTGTTATCGCTGTTGACTGCAATGTGCAATGCCTGAAAGTTACATCGTTACTGCTCAATGTTATCGTATTCCCAACAAAATTTATAATAGTTCCTAATCTGCTTTCTCCGACGATAGTCGTATTCGCTAACGGAATTATGCTTCCTCTTTCCTCATAATTCCCATCTCTCACAAAAATACTCGTAGCCCCTGCTTTAATTGCATCATATAAATAAAGGAAATCTCCGTATCCTGCAATATCTACAATACAATCGTAGGTTTTCTTGGATCGTTGTAAAACATTCTCTTTGTTAAGAGCGTTAAACTCACTCTCCATCGAGGTTGGCATTCCTAAACCCTCTTTCTCTGAAGTTGGATTGCTCAAGCTAACCTTGTCTTTTAAGTATATTTCCTTGTTTTTAGGAACTGTTCCGGTTTCTTCTTTAATTTCCGCAATCGGCAATGGGTCTAATTTTTCAGATTTTAATACTTCCGCGCGAATCTCTTGCCTTACCGGATTGAATACTTCTGTTGGTCTTTCAGTTACCGGTAATGGGTTTAGGGATTCTTTCTTCGGTATATCTACTTCTGTTTTTACTGGTTGATATGTTTCCTGCGGTCTTTCAGCTACTGGAAGTGGCGCCAATACTTCGGCTTTTAGTTTACCGGTATCTATTTCACTTTTACTGGGATTGAAAGTTTCCTGCGGTCTTTCGGCAATAGGAAGAGCAGGCAAAACACCTGGTCTTATCCTGCTCTCGTCTATTACCGTCTTATTCGGTACAAAAACATTTGCTGGTTGAGAAGTAATAGGTAAAGCAAAAGGATCTCTCTTTTTAACAAAGAACTTGTCTAAATCCCCGTCTAAGATTGTTTTCCTTATTACTTTTTTAACCATTTTAGTATTTTACCGATGAAGCGACTTCTGGATTAACGATATCAAACCCGATGATTTCACCACCAGCACTTGATGTTCCGGACCATCTAAACTCAAACGCGTGGGCCGCTATTCTGCCATTGAATTCATTCGCGTAATTGTCTGTTACTGTTCCGAAACTGGTGAATCCTCCACCTATCTTTTTATCTACCCTATAAGCAAGATTGGCACTCGTTAAATCTTCTGTGTGAGGAATAATCTTTGTGATTTCTTTCATTAACGATCTGCTTCCTAAATCCATCGGGTGGTATTGTAACGCGTATGTTATGGCAATGGTTGACGATCCGGTGATGTTATCTGTTGTTCCGCTAAATACCTGTAATACTTGTCCGTCATTGTCCCCTGCCGCAATAGTTGGAACACTATTTGAATCAACATATTGGGAGAATACTAAGTATTGGCTTGGAAATGTCATAAGCGTCCAGGTCTGGGTATCAAAATGATACATCACCACACAATTAGTATAAGCGACACTATCCCAGGTAATATTACCGATTGACCACATCACCGATTCGCCATCAGAGAATCCGGCAACGTCGTCATAGAAACTCGAACTAATTGCCTCTACTATCTCTTGAATTGGTCTTGAAATCTTACGCGTTTCTTCTCCATTGGTTTCGTAAAACCCTACTGATTCAGCATAACCGGAACTAAAGTAGTAAACCGTTCCCTTTCCAAGCACTACGCTCTCATAAGAATTGGTTCCAAGCTTACATAAGTCGTCCGGATAGGTTGAGTTGCCATTCCATCGCTTTAGAGACCTCTCTTTGAAGATAAGCAGATAACCAGGAACTTTTGCCAGTGCCGTAATATTGCCCTGTCCTTCGTATGGTTCAACATCAATATAACCCGATCCAGCACCAGTCCAGGAGATAATGTAATTCGTTGGCGTTGAAGAATAATACAATCTGTCTAAATAAGAAGTTACTCCTGCGGTATATATTCTGTCATTCCATTCAACCGCGAATTTACCTATTGGGAAGTTTCCCATATCTAAATTGGTTCCACTGGTATCTGTTACCGGCATTGCTCCTGCCGCGATAATTGTGGCATCTGCTAAGTTGTCTGTGAATGTCGTGGTTGAATTATCACTTATTGTCGTTACCAGGTAATAGAGCGATGTACCTGCTGTTGTCCGATAAATCTTTCTTGCCGTACATTCAGTTCCAGCTGACACTGGAATAGAGGTTAAATTAACTTGACCGTTACTTGCCTCAATGGTCGTAACGCTATTTGAAGCTGTGCCTCCCTCTGTTTGTCCAGCGGCATTCACGTATGCCACTTTATAAGTATGCGCACCCGATGTTACGAGTCCGGCACCGGCTCCTGCTAATGCCGCAGTACAAGCTCCCGGCGTTGCCAGATCTGTTGATACCCATAACAACCCATCTTCTGACGCAAACTTTTCTACGCCATTAAGAGCTACACAGGTATCAAGATAAGTCGCAAATCTTAACTTGGTAGCCTTGGTTAACACTG
>Ga0247841_10009598_pt1 | contig 13482 bp, 7 predicted proteins | sample LaCruzMarch2015__2_FD_192410 | JGI IMG/M metagenome (GOLD analysis project Ga0247841, IMG submission 192410) | Freshwater microbial communities from meromictic Lake La Cruz, Castile-La Mancha, Spain - LaCruzMarch2015_18m | ecosystem: Environmental > Aquatic > Freshwater > Lake | place: Spain...
ACCCTAAGTGATCAAGCGATAAAGTTGATAATTTCATTTCAGGCCCCTTCATATCCCTTTTGGGCTTATTGAATCATGTCAGAATAAAAATGTTTCATAAAGAAAGGACGACCTGCGGGATGTGGGAGATAGGAAGATCAGATATATCATTCGGGCCAAAAAGAGAGGCGAGAGCACCAAAAGAATCGCGGAGGATATGAAGTTGAGTCCGTCCTCTGTGAAGCGTGTCTGGATGCACTGGACGAAAACCAAGATGCCCCTAAACATTAAGAAATTTGGAAGAAAGAAAAAGACCCTGGATAAAGAGTCAGTTAAGCTGATACTTGATGTCCACAAAGAGCAAAATTTGGGCGCAAGACGACTGGAAAAGATCATTGATTTCACGCACGGAAAGCATATCCCGCATAACGCTATTCATAAGGAACTGCTATCTCATGGCTTGGCCAATGTGAATCGTAATAAATCGAAGCGCAGAAAACCTTGGATTAGGTTCGAGCGCAAGCACAGCCTGTCCATGGTGCATTTGGATTGGCATACAAGCATTCACGATGGGAAAAAGGTGTTCGTCTGCGCGGTCCTCGATGATAGTTCGCGACGCATTCTCGCGGGCGGGGAGTTCGATGCCGAAACAACGGATAACGCTTTGCAGCTCCTCAAAGAAGCCATGGGAGAATTTGGCTGGCTGACAGGTATTCGGGAGGTGTTGACCGACAGGGGAACCCAATTCTATGCCAACAAGCGAGACAAGAACGGTGATGCAGATAGCAGATTTGAGGACTTCCTTGAGGAGAATAAAATCAAACACATCAAAGCTCGCGTCAAGCATCCTCAGACAAATGGAAAACTGGAAAAATGGAACGATACTTATGAACGCAACAGGTTTAGGTTCGAGAATTTTAACAATTTCATGAATTGGTATAATACAGTTAGATTTCATGAATTGGTATAATACAGTTAGATTTCATGAATCGCTTGATACAAAATGGTATCTACAGACGCCAGATATCGCATTCTGGTCAAGGCTGCCGGAAGGATGCAAATTGGGAATGTTCCTGAATAGGATGGAGACTGAATTAAATGATTAATAAAGAATGTAATTTGCGAGCAGGAGTATATAAAGTCCAAACATTCGGGACTCTACAATCCGGGCGGGGAGAGGAAAGGGATGAAGGGCTCGATGAGTGAGGAATGAGAACTTATCTACAAAAAGCCGCAAAGTTCATTAATATGAGATACAATTACGAAAATGTACTTAGTTTCGCAAGTAAGGAGAAAAAATAGGGCATCCACATGAAAACGCTTAGCATATTATTGACCACAATTGCTATTTTCGCATGCTTAAATCAAGCTATTGGATGTTCCGTGTGGACAGATAAATCTGAATATGCCTATGGCGAAATTGTCCACTTTTATTTTTCAACGGATGTGGATTGTCATGGCAAATTAACGGTAACTTCACCGGAAGGGTCGGGATCAATTTTTTCAGGTGATGTCATCGCAGGAAAAACCTATGAAAGAACTGGTCAAGCATGGGGAAGCTGCGGGCTGCGAACAGTGAAATTTAAAGTCACCTGCAATAATAATGGTGGCGGAAGTGAACATATCATACCATCTTTTTCAGGAGATTCCTCAGATTCAAGTTCCTGTAGCGACAAATGTACCTTTGATGTTCGTTGCAAGGAGAGTTGTAACGACGAATTGTGTCAAAACCGAGATGGTTTCATAGGTCAGCCATATGAACGCGATGGCTGGATTTATCAAAAATCTAAGGACTGCGGTTGTAACAATGGTGAATGCATATGCTTCGAAATAGAGAAAAAATTACATCCGGCGCAAACATGTGATGCACAGTCTTGCCAGAATCAGAATGGACCTTCCGGTCAGCCCTATTCTTATAATGGCGAGATATACCAGAAATACAAAGCATGCGATTGCATTGATGGCAGTTGTCAGTGCAATATAATATCACGAAAAACCTGGGTTCCTTGCACTGGTACAGTCCCCGTGCAGGTCAAAGACGAGCAAACCGGAGCTTTAATTGCTGGAGCCTCGGTTTCCATCCAGGGAGAAAAGATAAGCCGATCAGGCACAACTGATTATAATGGAGCTACTTCATTTCAGGGTGTTTGTCCAAATGCAGACATCTCGATTAGCTGCTTCGCGCAGGGTTATTTATCCAACAGCCAATCAATTACCACTGATAGTAGTGGCAATGCCCAAGTTTCAATATCTCTAGTACCAGCCGAACCCGCAAAGCCGGTATGTTCAGGGGCTATCTCCGGCTATGTTTACGATGATGAGACAAGAGAGCCAATATCCGATGCATCCTTGCTTATCTGCCAGGAGGGGACGTGCTGGTCGCCCGCCCCATCGGATTCCAGTGGACATTATACAACTGATGAGAAATGCTATTCATCCAAGGCTATTGAGATAACCTGCTCTGCGAATAACTACGAGACAGCGACCCAGACCGCTACCACAGGTGAACAAGGCAATGCAAATCTCAATTTCTATTTGAAAAAGAAGAACAAGTGCACGGGCATCATTTCTTTGTCGGTGTATGATTCAAAGAAAGAATCACCCATATCAGGAGCCTCCCTGCTGATATGCCAGGATGGTAAATGCTGGTCTCCGCCTGTTTCCGATGAGAAGGGAGTTTTAATCACGGGGCCGGAATCGTGTCCATTAGCAAAGACAGAGATAACCTGCTCTGCCGAGAATTATGAGACGGAAAACCAGAGCATAACGACAGATACCAAAGGAAACGCCGATTTAAAGGACGATCCCAAATTCAGATTCAATCTCAAACCCAAATCATCAAAGTGCCCGGGGATAATTGATGGCCGCATATTTTCAGCCAAGACCAATGAGTCCATTCCAGGAGCCAGTATTCTCATCTGCCAAAATGGTAGCTGCTGGTCGCCCTCACCTTCAGATAGTTCGGGTCACTACAGCAGCGGAAAACAATTATGTCCTTCCGCTTCCGTTGAATTAACCTGCTCTGCCGATGGATATAAGCCAGCTTCCAGGACTCTGACTACAGATGGCAACGGATATAACGCTGTTGATTTCGGCTTGGAGCCGGAGCAGTCTCTTGAAGCGAAGGTTTCCACAGATAAGAAAGAATATTCAATTGGTGAAGAGATAGTAATCCATTATGAAACCAATATCGCAGATGCTGCCAAGATGATAACCGTAATCTCTGAAGGAACAGAGACCCCAGCATTTGCCCAGACCTTTGGAGAGAATAACTTTTCCAAGGAACTAGCTGGGACCAAGAAGCTCATCGTAGACAAGCCCGGCACATTTAAGGTCAAGCTAGAAGTCTGGACCGACAAACAAAGAAAAGAGTCTGAGTGTGAATTCACTGTTGCAGAGAAGGATCTGGCGCTCAAGGTTTGGACCGGTAAAACTGAGTACAAAGCAGATGAGGAGATAACGATTCACTATGAGACCGGCGTTGAAGATGCCGCTCGAAGGATAACGGTAACAGAGCAGGGAACGCAAACACAGCCATTCTCAAAGACATTTGAGGAAAACGATTTTTCCAGGGAGACAAATGGAACCAGAAGTCTCACTCTGAATAAATCGGCAAGCTATGAGGTCAAACTCGAAGCCTGGACCGGTCGAGAGAGCAAAGAGGCCAGATGCAAGTTCACGATCGTGGATAAAGACCTGGTGCTTAAGGTCTGGACCGACAAAACTGAGTATAAATCCGGTGAAGATGTAACCATTTACTATGAAACCGGCGTTGAAAATGCTGCCCGAAGAATAACAGTAACCGAGCAGGGAACCCAAACTCCGCTGTTCTCCAAGGCATTTGCAGAAAACACATTCTCGAAGGAAGAGAGTGGTACCAGAAATCTCACTATTGATAAGCCAGGAACCTATGCGGTAAAGCTGGAGTCTTGGACAGGCCGAGAGCACAAAGATGCAAGCTGCAAATTCACGGTGCTGGAAAAAGATCTCGCCCTTAAGATTTGGACCAACAAAACGGAGTATAACGCAGGCGAAGAAGTAATCATCTATTACGAAACCGGCGTTGAGAGTGCCGCTCGAAGGATAACGGTCAACTCAAAAGAAGCCCAGGCACCGGTATTTAGCAAGGCATTCGAGGAAAACACATTTGCAAAGGAAAAGAGTGGAAGCAGAAAGATCTCTCTGGATCAACCTGGGCCATACGAGATAAAACTTGAAGCCTGGACTATGAACGATAAAAAAGAAGCTCAATGCCAGGTTTCTGTTTGTGGCGGAACCATATCGGGTCGAGTATTGAACTCGCTCACAAGCCAGCCTGTTCAGGGTGCCGCTATTACAATATGCGCAAAAGGAAAATGTTACAAGCCCATTAACACCGATTCATCAGGGCAATACAACCTGTCTGGATTCTGCTCATCAGTTGATTATGAATTGACCTGTGCTGCAAACGGCTACCAGTCCTACAAGGGATCGAATAAGACTGATGAAAATGGGGACTCATCCCAGGATATTCTATTAGAGCCCATCTGCAACGGAGAAATAGCTGGCAAGGTGCTAAATTCCCTCACTAAAAAACCGGTCTCTGGTGCATATTTCACTATCTGCATTGGCGGCGTGTGTTCAGAGCCGCATGCAACCGATTCATCAGGAAAGTATTACAAGAATGGCTGTCCTTCAACCGATTATGAGATCACCTGTTCTGCTGATGGCTATAAGATCTATAAGAATACCAGTAAGACCGATGAGAAAGGCAACTCTCATAGGGATATTCTCTTGGAACCTGATTGCGCCGGAACTATATCAGGCAGCGTTCTCGATTCGCGAAGCAAAGAAGCAATTCAGGGATCAACTATTGCCTTTTGCATTAACCAGAAGTGCTCAGATTTAGTCATAACAGACCAGGTTGGCCGGTACAGCCGGGACGAATGCTGTCCATCCACCGAATATGAGGTGAACTGTTCGGCTCCAGGGTACTTGAGCTTCAAGGGGTCGGTCTCAACTGATGATAAAGGAAGCTCAATTTATAATATTTCGCTGGATAGGGCGCTGTCGGTTCGGGTATGGACCGACAAAGCAGAGTACAAACTGGGCGAAGAGATAACCATCAATTATGAAACAGGTGTTGAAGAGGCTGCTCGCAGGATAACGGTTACTTCTCAGGGAACGTCTGCCACGGCATTTGGAGAGAATACATTCCAGAAGGAAACGAGTGGTTCCAGAAAGATCACGCCTGATAAATCGGGAACCTACGAGGTCAAGCTCGAAGCCTGGACGGCCAAGGATCGCAAGGAAGCCAAATGTCAATTCAAGGTTGTGGATAAGGAGCTGGCACTCAAGATCTGGACCGATAAAACTGATTACAAAGTGGGCGAAGAGATAACCATCAATTATGAAACCGGTGTTCTGGAAGCTGCTCGAAGAATAACGGTAAGCTCTCAGGGAACGATCGTTACTACGCTCGGAGAGAATACATTCCAACAGGAGAAGAACGGGACTCGAACGCTCACGCTGGATAAACCTGGAACCTATGAAGCCAAATTGGAAGCCTGGACCTCAACGCAGAGGAAAGAGACGACATGCAAATTTGATTTGGGTGATAACGAGAAGCCCGAGATTTTGGTATTTAATTCGAACCTCACCTCACCCCAAAAGCCTGGCATATTTATAAATTTCATCGCTTTATCTTTCGATCCTGAGTCTGATGAATTGCAGTACAAGTTCTGGCTGAAGGGTCCTTCGACGGGTGGCAAGTGGAAGGCGGAAACTGATTGGGTTAAAGAGACCACTATCCTATTCAGCAAGCATTTTTGGGTTTGGCAGCCTACGCCGCAGGATAACGGCAAGAATGAAATAAGCGTCTGGGTCAGAGATGATAAACATGCAAGGCCTGAAGGATTTGATGCTGCAAATAATCTATCGTTTGAGATAATGGAAGGAAACATCCCGCCCAATATCATTTCGGTCAACTTTATGCCGGGCTCTCCTGCGTCTATGGGATTGATAAACATCCTGGGATTTGCCTTGGTTAAAATTCAGGCTTATGATCAGGAAAACGATACATTGCAGTACAGGTTTGAATTGAAGGAGCCGGGCGGAGACTTTAAGGTTGTTGCAAATTGGCAGTCCTCGTCATTATGGAGCTGGCAGCCAAGCAAAGCAGGAGAATATGAAATCAGGGCGAAGGCAACTGATGGAAGAGCAGAAGCCGAAAAGATAGTCAAATATACTATCGTCAATAAACCACCGGTTGTCGAATTAGAGCTTTCTCCGCCGGGACAGACGGAGGCGGGAGCCGAAATCAAATGCAAAGCTACTGCAACGGACATTGATGGCGATGCAATTCAATATCGGTTCTGGCTGAACGGGCCAGCAACAGCCTATCAGTGGGAAGCCAAGACCGAATGGATGAGCGGAACTGCAAATGGTTTTTATGGTGAATATACCTGGAACTGGAAGACCGGCCAGGCTGATGCAGGGAAAAATGCAATAAGGGTCTGGGTCAGGGATGGCAATCATGCCGGTACTGATGGATTTGATGCCTTCAATGCCTCATCAATTGATATTATCAAAGAAGAAGAGATACCAAAAGGGAAGCGGCTGGATATTACCTCATTTACGCCGATGTTCCAATCTCCACAGAATGTGAAGATGTCGCCCATTATGTGGACGACAATAGTATCCAAGCCAGACGATAGTAATGTGGAGTACCAGTTCGAGGAGAGCAGGACGGGATCAGATTTCCAGATAATTAAGGCATATTCATCTTCACCGCTCTTCATTTGGGTGCCAAAGGAAGCAGGAAACTATAAAATTAAGGCTACCGTGAGGAATTTGAAAGGAGAAACGGATTCAAAGATCGAAGAATACATGATCACAGATAGCTCAGAAGGCAAACCTCAAGAGCTAACGCTAATAATAAGAAACGCCGGCGGGCACAAGATGCCAGTGAAAGGAGGAAACTTGGAGGTCCGCTTTGAGGCAAAATCATCAAAAATAGATCCCATAAGCCTCCTTCAAATAAATGATCAAGACTTGGATGCAGAGACTAAGCAAAAGAGTGTGACCAAGGGATATGAGGGCAGTGCAGATGAAGTGGCAATAGATCTAGAAGGCGTTTCAGCGGATTCGGTTGATCTAACTGTATTTCAAACACCAGTTGGAGGTTTATTCGAATACTGGGGGAATGCAACAATAGATCTTCTGGATGCATCTGGACCGATAGTATTCATAAGAAACACTCCCTGGATTGAAGAATTAGATTCGGATGGAAACGTTACAATTGGCAATGAGGGTACTACTGATAAAATAGTAAGACTGGAGATTAAATACAGCGAGAATAAAGATCTTATTTCCCATGAGGAAAACTATTCGGAACCCATTAGTGTGCCTGCAAAGGGATCAACAACGGTAAGATTGCCTTCGTTGAGTGGGATAAAAGAAAAGGATTCAAATATTAGAGTTTTTGCCTATATTAAAATGCTTCTTTATGAGGAATTATCATTCAATCCACTTAATGCTGAAAAAAATGAGATACTAACAGATCAATGGACGTGGGCTGCAAATCCCGTAAGAGTTTCAATTGCATTGAGCAGGCTATTTGGAAACAATTCAGAACTACTGAAAATTAATGTTACGTATTTGAGCGATTCAATTGAGAGCATAGCTCATTCGAAAAATATAGGTGAAAAACTCAAGGAAAAAGCCTACAAAGATAGCATGGATATACTTGAAAAGTATGTCTCAGATACAAATCCAAATGGACAATTATTTGACGAGTATTTAAAAGCACCTGGTTCAGATTACAGGTTACTAGAAGAATTGATGAAAAAAACACCAGTAGGTATAATAGAAAGTGCATTAATAGTCAATAAAATAAAGCCTGGTGAAATAGTTGCCAATAAAATTAAAGAAATTTTTGGCAGCATAGTTAGCATTGGTCCGAGTGCGGAATTAGATGCGGAAAACTTAGCAGCTGCGAAAGCATTAAATGATTCGAATTTCATGGATAACTTGGAAAATTTGAGGAGACATTTATCACGGGAATCCGGATTGTGGGAAGAAGTAGGAAGTTTGGGTGAGCTATGCGAATTATGGCAGAGTGAGGAGGACGACATTAGGCTACTTAGAATTACTGCAAAACAAATAACGAATGGTACTAATCGCAATGCCTCTATCTGGGATCAAATTGACGGTTTGCTTAATCAAATCGCAGACAATATTGAGATAGCAAAATCGACCACATTATCATTATTATAATACTATTAACTGCATGGATGGAGATCATGAGGTTTGCCGCAATATGTCTGATACTACTCATTTCAAGTTCAATCGGATTAGCGATAGCTGACGATGGTTCTGTTCCAGACGGCACCATCTACGGGCACGTCTACGATGCGCAGACCAAGCAGCCGGTATCCGGAGCCTTCGCATATTGTCAAGATGCCAAATGCATGCCTGCAGCAACTGATACCGATGGGTATTATGCCATCGAGAACTGCTTCTCACCTTCGAGCACCTACGTTATTGAATGCACTAAAAATGGTTATATATCGACAAAGAGCACAGCAAAAACTGATTCCAGCGGAAAAGCTGAGGTTGATTTCCATTTAGAGCTGGAACCACAAAAGAGCAGTTCCTCAATCAGATCACCTAAACCAAACTCAATTCCGACTCAAGTTAAATCCTGGGAAAAGACCTACGGAGGGACGGGAAATGAATCAGGGAATTCAGTTCGGCAGACGAGTGATGATGGATATGTAATTGCTGGAAAGACTAATTCTTATGGCGCAGGCGGATATGATGCTTGGCTGATAAAGACAGATGCCAATGGAAATGTGGAGTGGGATAGGACGTTTGGCGGATTGTATGATGATGCTGCAAGTTCAGTCCAGCAGACCCGCGATGGAGGCTATATAATTGCCGGTTGTACTGGTTCATATGATGCAGGATTAGGCGATTTCTGGCTGATCAAGGCAGATGCCAGCGGAAATAAAGAGTGGGACCGTACATTTGGCGGATCGAATTTTGATGAGTCGCATTCAGTCCAGCAGACGAGCGATGGAGGTTATATAATTGCTGGCTTAACGTATTCTTATGGAGCAGGCAAAAATGATGCCTGGTTAATCAAGACCGATGAAAGTGGAAATAAGGTGTGGGATAGGATATTCGGTGGATCGGATTATGATATGGCGAATTCGGTCCAGCAGACGAGCGATGGAGGTTATATAATTGCTGGCCAGACAGTAAGGACAGCAAGTGCCCAATCTGTCTGGCTGATCAAGACCGATGCCAACGGAAATAAGGTGTGGGATAGGACATTTGGCGAATCAGGTGATAATGTTGCGAATTCTGTCCAGCAAGTCAGTGATGGAGGCTATATAATTGCTGGCTATAGCGGATATAAAGCCTGGCTGATCAAGACCGATGCCAGTGGAAATAAGGAGTGGGATTGGACATTCGGCGGATCATACTATAGTAGTGCGATGTCTGTTCAGCAGGTCATCGATGAAGGATATATAATTACAGGCGTGGCATTTAATAATACTGATAGATTGAATGCATTACTGATCAAAACTGATTCTCAAGGTAATGAGCAGTGGGACAAGATTTTTGGATGGCCTAAGGGAGGTTCGGGCTCCTCAGCTAGGCAAACAAGCGATGGAGGGTATATCATTGTTTCAGGGAGTCAAGATATCTGGCTGATAAAGACCGACTTTGAAGGTAATTGAGGTCTGAGTGCATGAGGTTCACTGCAATCTTTCTGGCATTGATTGCAATAGCAGCAATCGATAGCGTGGTAGCTGAAGACAACTTTGTTCCAGACGGCACCATCTACGGGCACGTCTACGATGCTCAGACCAGGCAGCCGGTATCCGGAGCCTGGGTGTACTGCCAGGAGGCCAAATGCAAGCAGACGACAGATAGCGATGGGTACTATGCCATCGAGAACTGCTTCTCACCATCCAGTACCTACGTTATTGAATGCACTAAAAATGGTTATGCAACGACCAAGAATACAGGCAAGACGGATTCTAGCGGCAAAGCTGAAGTTGATTTCAACTTAGGTAACACGCCGAACCCGCCACCAAAACCATACCCAAGTCCAACTCAAGTTAAAACTTGGAAAAAGACCTTCGGCGGACCAAGTAATGATTATGGCCATTCGGTTCAGCAGACAAACGAAGGTGGATACATTATCTTAGGTGGCAAAGATTTTTCTAACATATGGTTAATCAAGACTGATACTGATGGCAATAAGCTGTGGGAAAAAACCTTTAGTAGATCGGATCTTGTTTGGGCGAATTCGATTCAGCAGACCGAAGATGGTGGGTTTATCATTGGCGGCAATACATATGCCGATTGTTCGGGCGATGTAGGTACTTGGCTTATCAAGACTGATGCCGATGGTAATAGACTTTGGGATAAAGTCTACTGCAATAAGTTTTGCAATTCGGTAAGCCAAACTAAGAATTCTGGATATATAGTTATTGGCTCGGCAAACGATGATATTAGTCTTATAAGGACTGATTCATCCGGCAAGTTAGAATGGTCAAAAACCTTAGGGGGACCTAAATTAGATAGCGGTTCTTCGATAATGGAAACCCTAGACGGAGGTTTTATTATATGTGGCCAATTCATTTCATATGGCAAGGGTATGGGGTTAATAAAGACGGACAAAAGTGGAAATGTTGAATGGGTCAAGGATTTCACCAAATCTTCTTGTGGAATTAGTAATTCTGTAAAAGAGATAAAATATGGTGGGTTCATTGCTACTGGTATAGAAAGTAGCGGACTCCGTTTGATTAAAACAAATTTTTACGGAAACACACAATGGGATAAAACTTTTAGTGGTATATATCTTCAGGTAGATAATATAAAATCATCAGTAGCGGAAACAATTGATGGAGGCTATATAGTAGCTGCCGCAAATTCAAGTACCAAAGGCAATAGTGATTTTTGGTTAATAAAAACCGATTCAAATGGAAATAAGGAATGGTGTAAAAGATTTGATAATATCTATAATTCTGGACTTGCCGATGACAGATTTGTTCAACAAACAAGTGATGGAGGATATATATTTGTAGGTTCTTCAAAGTTATATTCTGATAAATACGATATAATTTTAGTAAAAACAGATTCAATGGGCGGAACTGAATTAAATTAATATATTTTAACTCATGAATAATATGAGACCTTTGCAGAGTAATACAAAGAAGGGCTGGGATAATGAGATTTATTGCATTCTATCTATTAGTACTCATAATAACCGCAACCGGAATAGCGATAGCCGAGAACAAATCCGTGCCCGATGGCACCATCTACGGGCACGTCTACGATGCAGAGACCAAGCAGCCGGTATCCGGAGCCTGGGTGTACTGTCTGGAGGCAAAGTGCCCCAAGCAGACGACGGATAGCGATGGGTATTACGCCATCGAGAACTGCTTCTCGCCATCGAGCAGCTATATCATCGAATGCACAAAGAACGGCTATCCGACGGCTAATAACACGGCTCAAACGAATTCCCGCGGAAAAGCCGAGGTTGATTTCAACTTCAACTTAGGCACTTCAAACTCACTACAGAAACCGGAATCGAAACAGACTCAAGCAAAATCCTGGAAAAAGACATTTGGCGGATCTAGTGACGACGAAGGTCGATCAGTTCGAACGACGAACGACGGCGGATATATCATTGTTGGCAAGACAAACTCTTATGGTGCTGGCGAAACCGATGTTTGGTTAATTAAAACCGATGCGGATGGTAATAAACTCTGGGATAGAACGTTTGGAGGGCCATGGTTCGATGGAGGAGATTCAGTCTCGCAGACAAGTGACGGTGGCTACATTATTGCTGGTAAAACGGAATCATATAGTCAAGCTAATGATGGCAAATCGATGGAATTGATCGGCCCAAGAGACATATGGCTAATAAAAACCGATGCCAATGGCAAGAAACTCTGGGACAGGAAATTCAGCGGATCAATGGATGGGATAGGAAATTCAGTCCTGCAGACAAGTGATGGTGGCTACATTATTGCTGGAGGAAAATTATCTGATGGCTCAGTTAGTCTTGCTGGACTTGATGCCTGGCTAATTAAGACAGACCCTAACGGCAACATGCAGTGGGATAGAACCTTTGGAGAATCCGGTTACTACGAATCTGCCGATTCGGTTCGGCAAACAATCGATGGCGGCTACATCATTGCTGGGAGCACCTACGGCGGAAATGATGGCTCTGATGTCTGGTTGATAAAGACTGATGCCAACGGCAATGAGCAGTGGAATAAAGTCTTTAGTGGAGTGGGATCTGATTACGGTGAATCAACCCAACAGACAAACGATGGTGGGTATATTATTGCTGGCTGGACAAGTGCAAATAAGAAAATAAGTATTTGGCTAATCAAGACCGATGCTGTTGGTAACAATATATGGGATAGAACATTTAGCGAATCAAATTATGATTCAGGCCATTCAGTTCAGCAGACAAGCGATGGTGGGTATATCATAACTGGCAGCACAGATTTTGGTGCTGGTATCCGGGAAGTCAGTTTGATAAAAACAGATGCGAATGGCAATAAGGTTTGGAATAAGACCTATGGTGGATCTGGTCAAGATGATGGCTTTTCTGTCCAGCAAACGAACGATGATGGCTATATTATTACCGGTTGGACACATTCCTATGGCTCTGGCGGATTTGATCTTTGGTTGATCAAGACGGATTCGGAAGGCAATTGAGAGATGGATTCATGAGGTTAATAGCATTCGGTTTGATATTGCTCGCAGTAGTAGCAATAGGAATAGCGATAGCCGAGGACAACTCCGTGCCTGACGGCACCATCTACGGGCACGTCTACGAAGCCAAGACAAAGCAGCCGATATCCCAAGCGTGGGTGTATTGCCAGGAGACCGAGTGCTCCAAGCAGACGACAGATAGCGAAGGCTATTATGCTATCGAGAGCTGCTTCTCGTCATCCAGTACCTACATTATTGAATGCACTAAAAATGGTTATGCAACGACCAAGAATACAACCAAAACGGATTCCCGCGGCAAAGCCATGGTGGATTTCAACTTGGAGCTGACTGCGGCTTCAAACCTGACTCACGAAAAATCATGGAATGAGACATTTGTCGGAGGAGTTGCGGGTGGAATTATCTCCGGGAAGATTATTAATGCTGTAAGTCATGCACCAGTTTCCAGAGCGTTCATAGGTATTCATGACTCCAATGGCTGTATATATTCTGGAGTGGCTGATGATAATGGCTATTTTAGCTCTACTCCGGTTTTTCATCCTTTTCGAGGCTACGATGTGATTTGTGATACATTCAGTTATACACCGGTTGCTGATTATGTTGTAACTGATAAAAATGGGAATGCAACCTTGGGTCGTGAATCTTTAATAGGTTTTAATTATGTGATATGGATATGTCAATAATTCATGCAGGCTCCAGATATGATCTATTAAGCCAGCTTGCTTCGCGGGGCAGTTGAAATTTGTTTTCCCCTGA
>Ga0247841_10009599_pt1 | contig 13482 bp, 14 predicted proteins | sample LaCruzMarch2015__2_FD_192410 | JGI IMG/M metagenome (GOLD analysis project Ga0247841, IMG submission 192410) | Freshwater microbial communities from meromictic Lake La Cruz, Castile-La Mancha, Spain - LaCruzMarch2015_18m | ecosystem: Environmental > Aquatic > Freshwater > Lake | place: Spain...
GTCCGGTTTTCCATCAAAAAGATGAGTCGTCAATGGCCCACCTTCATTTGGGATTATTGGCCTACTGGCTGGTAAACACCATACGTTACCAGTTGAAGAAAAAGGATATCAGAAGCGATTGGCGAGAGATCGTCAGGATTATGAACACACAGAAGTGTGTAACTACATTAGCCCAAAATAAATCGGATGAGATCATCAGCATCCGCAAATGCTCTGAACCAGATGATAAAGCAAAACAGATTTATGACTTCTTGAAGTACAAATACGCCCCATTTGTCCGTAAAAAATCTGTAGTGCTCAAAACGGAACCAATAAGTCCCCTGTTAGCTCAAAACAAACAAATTATAAGAATTTAGCTGCAAAATGGGTTAAATAGTTGCTAATAAACACATAATCAATGTTTTTCAAATAAAAGTCAAACATTGGCAATCATTCCCCCAATTAAGGCTTAAGATTGGCAAGGCAAAGTCAAAGCTAAAAGGTGATTGAACTGACTAGAATGTAGACAGACAAGGTTGTTTTCTGTCAACGTTGCCTCACCCCCCTGACCCCCTCTCCCAAGGGAGAGGGGGAGGATGGGTGATATAATAATTACCATCTAATGTGAATCAAGGGTTAAAACCCTGAGTTATTAACAGTCTGATTGTTAATAAAATATGAAAACATAAAAATTATATAACCTTAGAAATCAGTATCTTAGATGTAGATTCCACTCAACATCAAAAGATATGATCTCTAAGGTTAAGAGTACCAAATTAGTTGAAATTTTCTTTTACGTATCAGATGCATATGAAAAAGAGCTTAAATTTTCTTGCGAACGATTCAGTAATAATAGTTCCCCCGAGTTTACAGACCAGGAAATAATGACTGTGTATCTATTTTGCCAAAATCAGGAACAACGCACAAAGATCAAGCAGATTTACAATTTTGCTGATGAATACTTGCGATCCTGGTTTCCAAAACTCCCATCTTATGCAGCTTTTAATAATCGCATCAACCGATTGTCTGAAGCCTTTCGCTTATTGATAGAATCATTAGTTCAAAACCACCAGCCTTCAGATTGTTTCATGCATGAGAGTCTGCTGGATTCTTTACCGGTTATAACCTGCTCTGGCAAAAGGGTTGGTAAAGTTGCGACTGAACTGACAGAAAAAGGATATTGTTCTACAAAATCCATGTTCTATTACGGAATCAAACTCCATGCACTGGCATTCCGCCGCGAAAATCAACTTCCTTTCCCCGAACAACTGCTCATCACCTCTGCCGCTGAAAATGATTTGAACGTCTTCAGAAACGCCTGGAGCAATATTGAGCACAGAACCTTTTTCGGTGACAAAATTTACCATGATCATGATTTCTTTGAACGTCTTTACAAAACTCAAAATGCTGTTATGCTGACTCCTGTCAAAGCAGTCAAAGGTCAATCAGAATGGGAGAAACAGCATGACAGGGCTGCTAATGATTTATTCTCAAAGGCAGTTTCAAAAGTCCGTCAACCGATTGAAGGTTGGTTTAATTGGTTAATTGAAAAAACAGATTTTCAAAGAGCGAGCAAAGTACGATCAGCTAAAGGCCTGCTTGTTCATGTATTTGGCAAATTGGCTGCCGCTTTTATTTATTTGATTTTTAACCCTTGATTCACATATCTAATAAATAGTACTATGTACGAGATGTCTTTTATCGGTCATACTTCGGTGATACTTTGGTTATTCAGCCGGCCTATTCTGCTGGCCGATTTTATTGTGAGTTAACTGTCGACCCGGATATTGTTCCGTTTCCTGAAGCCGAACGCAACCGTAATCCAGCCTTAATGAAGGGCGGGCAGGCGCTATCGCAGGCTTCATCCTGATAATTTGCCAACCGCACGTTGTTTCCGGCGCCTGGCTTTCCAAATATATCTGTACGACCCAACGGTTCATCGTCAGCGGGGTGGTGGTGTGTATAACAATCTTTGTGATAATTAGTTGATCCTTATTAATTGACTTTTTTCAATGCCTCAAATGCGTTCGATATTTATAGGGGCCAAAATGAACACTTGGTTATAAGCTCGAAAAAGAAAAAATAAAAGCTCTTGTCGTTTTAACCTCATCCATTTCATCATGTTGTACGCTGAAGCAGCTAATAATGTATTGATTTTGTCTCCTGCCGTGCCTTTCAGATAATTTCTTATCATCCTGTGATCATGTTTCAGGTGTGAGATCAATCCTTCGATGCCTGCCCGTGATCGGCATCTGGCCTCTCGTTGTTTTTTCTTGTAATAACTTTCCTTTTTCTTGGCCAATGGCATGACAATTTCGATTGATCCAATCTGTTCTTTTATCTTGTAACCTCTGTCAACAATAGCTTTCTTGATAATTCCACCGGTCAATTCACGTACCTGCAATATCTGAGGTTTCAATGTGTGACCGTCGTAGGTGTTTTCTTCAAAGGCCATGGCCCCAACGATGATACCCGTTTTTCTTGTGTATGCAAATGAACTCTTGTTACCAAATTGTTCACGACATTATTTATTTTAATGGTGTTCACGAATGCTAAACGCATTTCATAGGGTTTGTGCTCTTTCCCTTTGGCAATGCATAGAACGGCCGGTTCATGGATGCTGTAAACTTTATGTTTGTCTTCTCGTTGCTGTGTCAGTACCCGGTAAATTACATCAAGTCTTACAAAGAGTTCCCTGTTGGGAATCGGATTCATTTGGGTTACCAAATCGGTGTAAATCTTCACAGCAATCCGGTGTAACTTTCCCTGCAATCGAATCCGTTTTTTGAAGTCCTTCGGACTCCTGGAGAAACGCAGTTGATACCTGAGCTTTTTTATCTCCCGTGTGTAAGTCCGTTTCAACTTAAGTCCTGCTGTATTGGCGATCCTTTTGCAATGAACGATGGCCTTCTCATAAAGCTTGCGATCCGTGGGATAGGTGATATTCTTTTCCTGAACCGTAGTATCCACCCTTACTTCCTTCACCTCCTTGCGGATCATGTCTGATCCAAACAAATCTATGCTCTGCCTGAAGATCTTCTCCATTCCTTCTTTACCGATACGATGCCGGAAGTGAACAAAGTCACTCGGATCAAACGGCAGGTTGTATTGAAAATAAATCTCCCCGCAAAAGTGCTGCCAGTAAGGATTTTCAAGATAACGCACAACAACAGTTTCATCTCCCATGTTATACATCTGTTTCAGGAGCAACAATCCAACAATTGCTCTGATCGGTACTGAAGGCCTGCCAACCGTTCCATACAATGGAGCGAACTCCTTTTCCAGACTTTCCCAGTCAGTTTTCTTCGCCAGCAAACAAAGCTCATGCTCGGGATGAATGAAACTTACCAGGGTTGTTTTAAACATCTCCAGTTGAGGCTGTTTCGGTAATTTTCTCATCATGATTTGAAGGGTTTTGATCAAATGTAATCAAAATCCGGATCCAAAACACTATTTCAAAGAACCTAAGTTATTAATAATCAATATGTTGATAGTTGTTAAGGATCAACTAATTAAAAAGCCCGAACAGCACGTACACCGGTGTCGTTGCCCTTATAGAAGCCGTCCTGGGTGCCACTGCTGAAGATCTGGAACCACGCGTAGTCTGCATTGTACTCGGAGGAACTCCAATAGTAGCTGCCAGCAAACCCGCCAACCACTGTTTTTTGCAGGTACAACTGGTTCAACTCGTCTTTCGATGGCAAAAACCAGTCATTATAACCATTCAGCACAAGGTCGTTGCAGATACGGGCCGCTATTCCCGCCGTGCTGCAACCGTTTACGATTGCGGTAGTATTGGCCTGTCCGGCGCCAATGGCAGTGGATGTACCTCCAATTGCGTTACCATAACAGCCCCACTTCCCGATACTTTGGTCGCTGGTGGCTGAAATAAGTCCGTGCTGACCGGTGCCATCAATATAAAAGATAATGCCTCCTTCATAATTTGAACCAATATAGTAAGCAGTATTTAAAGTCAATTCATTCCCAAAAGAAGTCCCAACGCTGTTCATGGCATAAGAGCGGACATAATAAATGGTATTCTGTGTGAGGCCGGAAAGGTTGCTCGCAAAGGCGCCTGTTCCGCTACCATCTGTGGTGTAATTATTGGAAAGTGTCGGATTTGGGCTTGTGCTCCAGCAAATGCCACGCAATATAACATTGGCCCCGCCATCGGACTGCACGGTCCCTCCGCTCGTGGCCGATGTGCCGGTGATGTTTGTGATTGCAGCAGTTGAAACAGTGGGGATAATCGGGTTTAGCAACGTTGTAAAGGTTATTTCATTGCCATAGGCTGTCCCTACGCTGTTAGTGGCATAAGCCCTGACGTAATAAGGCGTGTTCAGCGTGAGACTTGTCATGGCGCTTACAAACACGCCTGTCCCGCTTTCATCAATCGTCTTGCTGTCTGCCGTTGTGGGATTTGGAGAAGTACTCCAGCAGACGCCCCTGGCTGTCACAATGGCGCCGCCATCGGAAGTAACATTCCCTCCGCTGGTAGCAGTGGTAAGGGTTACATAATTTGCCGGATCGGTGGTAACAGTCGCTAAAACCGGCGAGGTAGTAAAGGTTTGCTGGTTGCCATAAGAAGTTCCAGAAGCGTTAGTTGCATATGCCCGGACAAAGTAAGGAGTGTTTCCTGTCAGCCCGGTCAAGGAGCTGGTAAATGAACCAGTGCCGCCTCCATTCGTCGTGTGAGCATCTGCGATCGTAGGATTCTCAAATGTACTCCAGCAAACTCCTCTTCCTGTCACAGTTGAGCCACCTCCAATGGCTACATTTCCCCCGCTGTTGGCGGTAGTTTGGGTGATTCCGGAAATGGCTGTTGTCGTAACAGAAGGAAGTGTTATAAATGTTATTTCATTCCCAAAAGCCGTGCCGCCGCTGTTAATAGCATAAGCCCTTACATAATAAAGCGTGTTTAGGGTCAGGCCAGTGAGGTTGCTCACAAACTCACCGGTACCGCCGCCGTTGGTTGTGTAACTGTTGGCCATAGTTGGATTAGGACTAGTACTCCAGCAGACGCCGCGGACAAATACAGTGGAACCGCCATCGTCAATCACATTTCCGCCACTGGTGGCTGTGGTTTGGGTAATGTTTGAAGACGCGGCCGTAGTTATGATTGGTAAGCCGGAACAAGCTGTGGTTGACTGATTCAATACCGTCACGATAGAATTTCCACAATTATTATATGTCCAGATGTAACGTGTATACGGCGTATTACACACAAGGCCCGTTTCGGTTTTGGTTGTAAGAGAACCCATATTGGTTGCCGTGGCAAAGTCATTTGATGTATTCCATTTATACCCTGTGGCGCCGGTTACAGGATTCCAGTTCCAAACTATTTGAACTGAAGTAGAAACATGAGTTCCAGCATTTGGAGCTGAGGGCGATTCGAGTGATGTGGTTTGGGTTAATACAGTCGCTACTGAGTTTCCGCAGGCGTTGTAGGCCCATATATACCGTGTATATGGCGTATTACATGAAAGCCCGGTTTCGGTTTTCGTGGTTACAACCCCCAAATCTATTGCGGTTGCATAATCATTAGTTGAACTCCATTTATAGCCTGTTGCCCATGAAACAGCGTTCCAGTTCCATACTATCTGGTTTGAGGATGGAATATGTGTCCCTTCTACCGGATAACCAGGAGTTAGACAATGAGCATTGAAGATAAACCACATGCCGTTGGTAAACATTGCCAGGGTACCTGAACCATTCGATCCGCAATTGGTGCAATATACCATCAACCCCGAAGCCGGGTTTGCAATCGCAGTCATTTCAGTAAAGGTCATCCGGGGCGGTAAAAACCCCTTGTCAGTTGATTTAACATCGAGCATGGTCGATGGATCCGGCGCGCTGTTATCGGCGTTAATACCCACCTGGGCAAACAATTCACTGCTAACGAGCAGAAGCATTGCGATTAAGAAAGTTGATTTTTTCATAGGTCAAAATTTATTTCAGGTTTGTGAACTTAAGGACACTGAGCGAAATTGAAGTGTCTTGGATACTTCGAATCGCTCAGTGTCCAGGGAGCTGGCTTTTCGGATTAGGCTCAGGTTTCAGGTTTCAGTTTCAGTTTCAGTTATCATTGGCAAAGTAATGATGCTAAAACAGGAAACAGATGCTTCATAATTTAAAATTCGTTGATCAATATTCGATATTCCTTGTGATACCTTGCCACTTGTCAGGGTCAGATTGCCATTGACAGCTGTGTTGCCGCCGATATTTAAACCCGTGGCATTGTTCACTGTGAGGTTCTGGAACACGTTCTGGCCCGTGATTGATTGAGAGGTTGATCCTGACATTTCTGCCGTACCTGAACTTAAAGAATTTGGTGAAGCATTCTCGTTGGTCAGGTCTTTCTTTAGGATAACGGTTCCAGCGTTGTCAAGGGTGGCCGCGGTTTTGATAACCAGAGATTCAATAAATACAAGCGAGGTTCCGGAAAGAACTTTCAGCGTGGTACCGGTTGTGATTACGTTTTCTGCTTTTGCTGATGGTATCAGAATCAAGAATAGCAGCAGTGTTGCAGAGATTGTATAAATAGGCAGAGATTTGCTTTTCATCAGGAAATTGGGCTTTTTGTTCATAATACGGTGGATTTAATGTGAACTTCCATGGGTTGAACTTATCTATAAATTATTGTACTACGCCAGATTGCACTCCTTTGGATAAAGAAAACCTTTCAAAATAACATTCAAAAGCAAACCTAACCATGCTCGATTATCATTCTGATAATCAATCGTACATCCAAAAGTTTTATTAGGATTACCCTAACAGTTTTTGTCTGATAATGAGCATATTAAATGTAGTAATAATAATTTGATATTAAAAATATCAACAGTTAAAAATATATTTTTCAGGTTGTATGGAAAGCCTCAGAGGAGGTTAACGGGTGGGTTTAATCTTATTCTGTTGATCGGGTAAGATTATTGCATTGAAGGTTAATATTGGCAATTTCTGAAAAATCAGGGGGGCTGCGCAGGAGCGGCAGAAGCAAAATGACTGAATGATTACCGGTTGTGAGGTGGACAGTTATTGATCTTCGATTACTTTGTTTTTCTTCGGCGACAATTGCTTTGCATTTTGACGGGTAACAATTTTCTTTCCTGACTTTTCTTCGATCGCCTTGCGCGTATTCCCGGCAATTGTGCCGCCCTGTCTGGCAATTTTTCGACTATTTTCAAATCCTGAAGGTTTCTTTTCTTTGGAGATTTCAGTTGTTGTTGCTTCTGCGAGCATATTTAAAACCAACTCAAGGTTCGACATATGGTCGCGAAGATTTTCTTTTTTCAGGATCTTCAATTTCATCTATACGCTCTGAGCCAACTTTTGCCAACCACATTTTAAATGGCTCGGCTTTAGGTGATGGAACAGACTGTATGAGTCGAAAAAGCTGTTCTGTATCAGCAACATCGGTTAATCGCATTTTTCCATCGGCAGCAATCATTTTCAAACCGTGACAATCTGTCACGGTTTTATTTCCTTCTTTTTTTAATCTTTCTTTCAATTTCCTCCAGTAGGCCTGAGAGTCAATGCTCTCGGTAAGTACCTCAAGAACATCAACTATTGAGAAGAACCATTTCTCCTGGTCGCTGTCCCAATGACAACGGACCTGCTTTTGATTGAATAGTTTTATTGCCGTTTCTTTAGTCACATACATGCACTATTAGTAAATACAAATGTAACCTTTTTTTCCTCAGGGAAATCTCAAATGTAGAAAATCGAACTCAGGGTCTGTCAGTCTGCATTTCTGCTAAAATGAAAATTTGTTTATTCCGCCGCTCAAATGCACATGGTTCCACCACCAGCATGACAATAACCTGAATATCATATCTTTTCGCAGTTTATATGACTTGTAATGCTTCATAATACCTAAGTACGAGTTCATGTTGCTTATACTTATGACGTTCTTCTTTTGTAGGTTTATGGTCACGGGCGATTTCATTTTGCTTCTCAATGGCATCTAAAAAATTGCCGTTGGTGCGGTTGGCAAGGTAAACCCGGTGTGGTTTACTGATTGCTCCCGGGTATTGAACTACTTTGGTATAATGCTGTAAGTAAATTTTATCGGGGTGAAATGTTATACTGCATCTTGACAGGATTGCAAAAGCAATCGTGTCAAGATGCAGTAATACTGAGCGTTTGAGTTTGCTTTCATGTGCAAACTCAAAAAGCCGAAGTATAAATTCAGTGTTTCATCCAGGTAGTTCCTGATCGTTGCTATAAGGGCTGTAGCCCCGACTGGAATGAAACTAACTCTTTGATTCAGGCAAACCGGCCCAATCGGTTTTACTTCCTTTGAGAATGCAATTTTTACGGGGGTCGTTAAAAATGGTTTTCTCAATGAGATAAAGAACAAGGGGCAGGTCAAAACCAATATTGTGCTTTTGTTTGACCAACTCTTCTTTCACTTTTTTGTAAAGCAAAGGTTTGTTCATTGCCATAAAATACCCCTTGATGTCGAGTTTAAGAATGTAGCAATCGCCTGTGTAGTTTTGTGAACAGGAGCGGATAAAATGGCCAACCCTTTTAATCCCGTAATGTGTTCCCTTGCCTTTGCGGCAACTATAGCTGTCGTTGATAAATACTTTTTCGAAAACCGGGGAAATGTAATTGTAAATAAAATGGTGGACAACCCTGTCGCGAAAATCGGCGGCAAAAATCTCGCGCTTTACCGGTTTATCAACTATAAAGCAAATGCTTTGTTTGGGTTCATACCGGTTTTCAAGAATTTCGTTGCACAAGGCAAATACATTGGCTTCGAAATGTTTTTCAAAGGCCAGCGCGTTTAAGGTATTGCGTTTGTTTTTACGGGCATCGAAATAGGCCTGAAACAAATCAAGTATGATTTTGTCTTTGTCAACAACCGGAAATAGCGTTAACTGTTGCATGATGGCCCGGATAAAAACCCATGCAGGAAAAGCTCCTGCATGGGCATGTTTTCCTTTAAGACCCGAAGGCAACGCACAGAAAACCCGCTATTCTTGCTATCGCCGTCTCTGCCTACACTGCTGACGTCGTAGTGCAGGTGCCGGTACCAGTTTAGAATTTTCAGGAAGGCATAGGCTTCAATTGATTCTGGATAAACCCAATTTTTATAGTCCTGCCCCAAACCCCTGACTGCAAGTTTCCTTCTGCCGCAATTTGAATTCTTCCATGGCTTTTTTTAAGAAGTCCAGATATTTCTGCTTGTCAAGCAAATATTGTTCGGTTAACTCACCTCGGACTTTCCGCATAAATTCAACAGCATGAAACTCATCTTCCATTCGTGCCTTATTCTTCTTCATACGTAACCTCCTTTGGCGTTCTGATATCAATGGTTGAAAAACCATATTTTAAATTAATTGAATTGTATTGTCTGATACGAAAAAAGTTAACCATATGCTTGAAATTCCAGCTAACCAGACTATCCACTTTAAGGATGCTTGAAATAGCAATGTGTTGTGCGTCTGAATGAAATTTTGTGGGCAACGCGCCTTCCTGCACATACTTGTCGGCAAGTTCGAGTTGTTCGGGAGTCAATGTTACCAATTCCAAAAAATCCGGTGGAATCGTGGTCGGAAGCTCACGAACACGTTCCGGGGCGTTTTGAAGTTCTCCGATTGTTACATCAGATAAAACAATGGTGAATTTTCCCTGTCGGGCTTGCATAAAAAAGGGAATGGTCCATGCAGAAAATTCCTTATCGTTATAACCACCCCAAACAGAAGTGTCAACATAAAATTTCATTTATCAAAGTTAAATAATAATTACGTTCACTTATACTACACCCACAAAAAATCAGACGGATTTATACAGGAGACTTTCGCCTACCGTATATTTAAACTCCTTGCTGAATTCCTTGTAAACCGGAAAATCTCCACCAGCAAATCGTAAATTGATTTATATACAGGTAACTCCTGATGTAACCCCATTTTCAAAAATTTTTTCGATGGGGCAAGCCCCATACCCCAAATAATCAAATAGGCAAATAGTCAAATAGTCTAGAAATCCCGAAGGCAACGCACAGAAAACCCGTGATCCTCGTGATTGCCGTATCTGCCCACATCGCTGTGGTAGTAGGACAGGTACCGGCTCCAGGCATCGTGTGTACCGCTCTCAGACGAACTCCACCAGTAGCCGTTGCCGCCAATGCCGTTGAATGGTCCACCGTAGCTGCGGTAGCCTGCCGGAACGGCTGTAAACCCGCTTTCGTTTGTTGCGCCGGTATTCGGAGAATACCACAAACCGGTGCCAGCTTCGATTGTACCGGTCGATTTCATCTTGCCGCCGGCATTGGTCCCACTCCAACCCCCTACACCACAATTCACAGTCGGATCTAAAAACTGGGTTACGATACACCATTCGCCATCCGTTGGTATATGCCAGCCTGTGGGGCAAATACCTTTTACTCCCGGGGTGGTTACATATTGCATCATCTCGTTCCATTGGTATAAACCGCCGTAAACATTACAGTTATTCTCATCATCGTTATAACAGTACTTTTCAATTATTTGATTATTGGTTTGATCCTGGGCGCCGGGAATTTTCGTGCCGATGTTCAGGTTCTGCGACATCCAGCAATGTGAGCCAATCAACACTGTGGTGTAGGTCTTCCCGTCGCGTACATCAGTGAAGGGCTGGCCGCAATTGGAAGAGCAATTTTCGGTTGCTTGAGTCATGATGGTTGGTGAAGATACTCCACATGCATTATAAGCCCATACATAGCGAGAATATGAAGTATTACATAATAGCCCGGTTTCGGTTATTTTCGTAGCGCCGACCATGTCAGTTGCCGTATTGTAATCATTGGTAATGTTCCATTTATAACCGATGGCGTCCTGAACAGCATTCCAGTTCCAGATGATCTGGGTTGCCGACGGAACATGGGTTCCGGCCGCAGGACTCAAAGGAAGAGAACCCAGACTGATCCCAAGATAGGAACCCAGGCTCCGCCAACAACTGCCGTATCCCGAAACGAACACCGCGCCATTGGTAGTTCCGAAATTGACCGCAATGGAGGTTGTTCCCTGACCGCCGGTAATCGCAGAGCCAGTTGGCACGGTCCACATATAACCGGTGGCCCCCGGTAAGGCGGAAATGGAGTAGGTTTCCCCCACAGCATTGATGCACGGGTTTGCGTTCCCGTTAATGGTTCCCGGGGTGGACACTGTTCCTGAATTGCCTACGGGGATCCACCCGCTACCGTTGAACAGTTGAAGATCGTTACAATCAGTATTGAAAATTACAAGACCAGTTACAGTGGTAGCAATTGCATCCCGTTGGGTGGTGTTCATTCTCGGAGGAAGAAATCCTTTGGTGGTTGATTTTACATCGAGCATGGCCGATGGATCCGGCGCGCTGTTATCGGCGTTGATACCAACCTGTGCATGCAATGCGCTGCTTATGAGCAGGAACAGGGCAATCAAAGAGGATAATTTTTTCATGGGTTAAAATTTATTTCAGGTTTCAGGTTTGTTAACTTAAGGACACTGAGCGAAGTCGAAGTGTCCTGGATAATTCGACTTCGCTCAGTATCCAGGGAGCTGGCTTTTCGGATTAGGCTCAGGTTTCAGCTTTCACGTTTCAGTTATATCTTTGTCAAAGTAATGATGCTAAAATTGGAAACAGATACTTCATAATTCAAAATTCGTTGATCAATATTCGATATTCCTTTAGTTTTTCACAACTTTGGCGATTTCGCTTCGTTCGCCCGATTGCACATGCACCATGTATATGCCAACCGGTTTGCCTGAAAGCGAGAACTGAAGTTTTGATTCGCCATTGATGGTTTTTTGCAGGAGTATGCCACCTTGCATGCTGTAAACGGTTACATTGGCTACGGTGGCTAAACCGGCTTCCGTCAACTCAACAATTACAATATCGGTTGTGGGGTTGGGATAAACCTTGATGAACTGGTTCTTCGTTAATGTTTCAACACCCACCATCTCCCCTTTTTGAAGGCTTGCAACAAGCGGGTTTAATGCCGCTCCGCAATATGTGTTATCGGTCGTTATTCTCCCATGAAGATACCCGCCGCTGTTGACCTTGGCCCCATTAAGCATAATTATTTTGCTGCCCGCAACCAGCGTAACATTTCCGCCGCTTTCAACAAGAAAGGTGCTACCGGAACCGGCTACCGTTAAAATCTGGGTTGCATCGTAACAAGTAATAATATCAGCCGGAATGGTTAGGTTGGCCAGCTGTTGGTTTTCGGGCGGGGTTGAGCTCTTGACCCCCGTAAAGGAGCCAAATGACCCAACTCCCTGAGCGGTTAATTGGTGAGCCGGAACATTGGCCAGTGCATAGGTAACCCATGGCAGGGGGCTAACCTTTGTGCACGAAAGCTTATTTTCGGTACCTGTCACATCCGCAGGCAGATATTGGAATGTTGCATTGCAGGCAAGCCCCGTGATTCCGGACTGGTTAAGTGTCCAATACCGGTTCAGGTAGTTTCCCGTGATATTCGGGTCAGGGTACATTTCATTCTTTAATGAAACACCGATATAATTTCCGGAGGCGAAGGCACCACCCGTGAATATCAGGGTAACGGGAGAATATTCCGGCGTGCCGGTATCATCACCAACCGGATAGGTAAAGGCGCCCGTGAAGCCCGTTTCGAACTCTTTGCGGAGCTCTCCGGTGCCGGTAACAATAATCATAACAGAGGCCGACGGGGTGCCCGTAATGACCGCTGCGGGGCCAAGAATGAGGTTATTGGCGCCAAGGATTACCCTGCCGTTGGTTAGGGTTAGATTGCCATTGACAGTGGTGTTTCCGCCAATGGTTACACCCGTGGTATTGTTGACCGTGAGATGAGCGATAACATTTTGGCCGATGATGGTTTGATTGGTTGCTCCTGACAGTTCCGCTGTTCCCGAGCCCAATGAATTTGGTGAAGCATTCTCGTTGGTCAGGTTTTTCTTTAGGATAACGGTTCCAGCGTTGTCAAGGGCTGCCCCGGTTTTGATAATCAGAGATTCAACAGATACCAGTGAGGTTCCGGGCACGACTTTCAGCGTGGTACCGGTGGTGATCACGTTTTCTGCTTTTGCTGATGGCATCAGAATCAAGAATAGCAATAGTGTTGCGAAAATTTCAGAAATGGGCAGCGGGCTGCTTTTCATCAGGAAACAGGATTTTTTGTTCATAATACTGTGGTTTTAATGTAAACTTCCCTGGGTCGAACTTATTAATAAATTATTGTTGTACCAGCGATTTCACTACGCTGGATTCTGAAAACCTTTCAAAATATCATTTAAATGCAAACCTAACCATGCTTAATTATCTTTCTGATATTCAATCGTACATCCAAAAGTTTGATTAAGATCACCCTAACATTTTTAGTCTGATAATGAGCATGTTAAATGTAGTAATAATATTTTGATACTATAAACACAATACTCCGTTAGTTTTTAAGCGGCAATTCTACCCCATTCCAGCAGTTCTTTGACAATTTTCTGATTTTTCGCAGAGTTCGGGTTAATTGCGAACCTGCAAATAAATCGATCCAGCATCAAAGTG
>Ga0247841_10009600_pt1 | contig 13482 bp, 10 predicted proteins | sample LaCruzMarch2015__2_FD_192410 | JGI IMG/M metagenome (GOLD analysis project Ga0247841, IMG submission 192410) | Freshwater microbial communities from meromictic Lake La Cruz, Castile-La Mancha, Spain - LaCruzMarch2015_18m | ecosystem: Environmental > Aquatic > Freshwater > Lake | place: Spain...
GCCGTTCGTCGCTTTCGCCAGTGGGCTTTTTGGCGTGCTCTCCCACGCATTTCCCCAAGACGCATTCCCGCTCGCCGTCCGCCGGCAGCGCGCCGCCGCCCGCCCTCGCTCAGAGCGCTTTGCGCACTTCGCTCTTATGGTCGGTCGGCTTACCGCGCATCCGGCTCCCGGCTTCGCTTCTGCCGGCGAACCCCCGCACGCGGACGATCTGCGCATCCTCGCTCTCGCCCACGTCATCCCGCCACCGCTCCAGTTCTCCATCCCCCCGCTGCTCCAATACTCCATCCCTCCATTTCTCCTTGCCCATCCGCTTCTCATCCATCCATCCATTCTTCCAATCATCCGCTTTTCTGTTCACCCAATTCTTTATCCCCCCGCCAGCGCGCGTTTGCCATCCTCATACGCATACAGGCGCGTACGCGCACCTTTGCCCGCCCACCCATTCGGCCCGTGCCGTGCGGCGCGCAGACCAACCGCGCGGACTTGTGCAGCCCGACTGCTGCGGACTGCCCAAATCCGCTTGCACTCCAGCCGTCCGCATTCATGGCCGTGATCGCGCGCGACGCACGACCACGACCATCAATGCCCAGCACTCGCGCCGCGCGGCCCGATGCCAAATTCCCCATTGGTTGCAACCCACGTCGCGCCGCCGACCGTAGGGCGTCGCTCGCCAGTTGAGACGCAACCCGCGCGCGGCTAACCCGCCCCCGACAAAACATAATGCGTCATTATGCGTCGTGGTCGCACCTCTTTTCAAGCCAGCATGTCACCCGCCGCCCGCAATCGGGCGATCATGCGCCATGCTCACAGACCGGTGCCGCTGCACGCCGCATAACGCTCCATTATGTTTCATCTCCCACCCCAAACCACAGCGCGCGCTTGCGACGGGCCGGTCACCGCATTCACCGCTACAATCATTATGGCCTTCGTTCGTTATCCACTTGTCTTCCTCCCGACCGAGATCGCCGGTCATCCCGCCCGCGTCGCGAAAGCAGAAAGGGCGCCGCGGGCTTCAATGGCGGGCGGCTACCGCCGCTACGCCCCGCGTGCTCGCGGTGCTATCCGCCAGGCCGCGCCCTGGTTCATCCGCCCGGTCGCTGGGCGCGGATCGCCATGCGGCGGGCTTGGTGTAAGAATCTCTACAGTCCCAACCAAGAAGAGCAGACACAGCAGCAGCGGCAGCAGTGCGCATCCTCACGCGCGCAGGTGTGGTCAACCTCCCGTCGCATCCCGCGTTTCGGTGGGCCACCTGCCTATCGCCCCCGCTCGCCAAGCTCGCTCAGACAATGGGCTATAGGCAGGCGCCCCCCCGATCCGCTTGCGCGCGCAGGTAAAAACACACACGCATTCCCGCCGGCCGGTGGCCGGGTGCCCTTCGCCCCCGCTCGCCAAGCTCGCTCGGACAAGGGCGATAGGCACCCGCCCACCCGATCCGGCTTCTGACCGCACCGGCAGGGGGTTGCGCACGCGAAGCCACAACGCTCAGCACCGCTCCCGTTCTTACTCCATTGCATCCTCAGCCATCCCTTGCTTCATTCTCGCGGCACGGCCCAGCGCGCAACGCCACAATCGTCAATTCTTGCCGATTGCAATCGCCATTCTGTGTCGTTTGCGTCGGAGCACAACCAGCAGCCCAATCACGACCATGCCCGTACCAATTCCCTCGGGTACGACCGTAAACGTGTTCGTCGCCGGCGCGTAAGTGTACACGGGCCCGGGCAGCACGCCTCCGCGCGCAGTCCATACATGCTCACCTTCGCCCACAAATATGTTTGTCGCTGTCGGAGATACTAAGAATGCTCCATCGTCGACAGCCACCTGCGAGAACGCGAATCCAGCGCCATACGTGAGCATGCGAAACCTTGGTGCAAGATTCGTTGTATAACTCCCATGCGCCGGCTCCAACAAGAATATGGCGCTTTCACCTATGTAGTTGGTTGTCATGATCAGCGTGTTCGTTTCCGGCGCATACCACCAGCCCGCCGCAGTTCTGCCGCGCGCCGTCCAGCGGTACGTGCCCACACCGTTGAACACCACCGGATTATCAGCATCATACGCAAACCAGCTTGCGATGGCAATTATGGACAACTGCCGATCCAACGTTACCGCGCCGTAGTCCGCGATCAGATTGCACGCAAAGACATTGGTCAAGCGCGTACCAGTTGCAGGCGCCACCAAATGCACGCCCGGCGTCAGGGTCTTCTGAATCGTCAGGCGATTGGTCTCAAACGCCCAATTATCAATGTAGCCGCTGTCATAGCCCAGCGCCGTCCAGTAAATTGTGCCCGTGCCGCTAAATGTGACTTTGTTCGTGAATATAAAAGTCTGCGCGGCGATAAACACCGGCGCGCTGTTGGTTGCCAAATAGCGATATGCAATCGCATCGCCATACTCAACGCTAAAATTAATGGCAAATTGATTGGTCAAGAAATTATAAACCGGCGCTACCAATCCAATCTGCGTGCCGGTCGGAAAAGCGCGCGTGATATTCACACTGTCATAGCCAAGCCATCCGTACACATTTGTGCCATATACGGTAATCACGTTTGTCCCAAATCCCAAGGCAATGTTGGCAATCGTCCAATTCTCTGCTGCAGCAAATGAGCCATGCGCGGCGTTCAGTGAGTTCGACCACCACATTGTGCCCACAATGCAATTCATGGCATCCATCAAGGGCGAGTTAGTCCCGCCAATTGTGTACTCTGTGTTATCGTAACTCACAATCTTATCAACATTCGTAATATCTATAAAAGGACTGAATATGAGAGCCAGCGAATGATAACCGCCCGCCGCCAGCGCGACAAAATCATTGCCGCTCGGACAATTGGTCTGGCCATACCCATTCCAACCCCAACTGACCAATGTGCCATCGCGCCGCAAAGCAAGCGAATGTTCCTGACCTGCCGCTACTGCCATAAAATCATTGCCGCTCGGACAATTAGTCTGGCCAATATCATGCCGTCCCCAGCCGACCAGCGTGCCATCACTTTGTAACGCCAGCGAATGAGATGATCCCGCCTCCACGGCAACATAGTTGCTGCCGCTTGGGCAGTTGGTCTGACCATCTCCATTGTCACCCCAGCCGACCAGGGTACCATCGCTGCGCAACGCCAGCGAATGATAATAGCCCGCCGCCACCGCGACAAAATCATTGCCGCTCGGACAGTTCGTCTGGCCATATGCATTCCATCCCCAACCAACCAGGGAACCATCGCTGCGCAACGCCAGCGAATGGGCCCAGCCTTCTGCCACTGCAACAAAATCATTGCCGTTCGGACAGTTGGTCTTGCCAGCACCCCAGCCGACCAGCGTGCCATCACTGTTCAAAGCCAATGAATGATTGCAGCCTGCAGCCAGCGCGACGTAGTTGCTACCGTTCGGGCAGTTGGTCTGGCCATCTCCATTGTCACCCCAGCCGACCAGCATACCATCGCTGTGCAACGCCAATGAATAATAGAGGCCCGCCGCCACTGCGACAAACCGATTTCCGCTCGGACATACCGACTGCATGCCCCATCCGATAAGCGTGCCCCGCCAACGCCGGCCGTATTTCGATCCCGCTTGCTGCCCGCTGCCGTCAATGTTATAGCGCCAAATATTGAATGTATCGCTGTAGACATTGCCCGCTGTGTTTGTCGCATAAACGGTGATGTAGTTCTTGCCTACTTGCAGCGCGATGGCCGGCGCGACAAAGGAAACACCGCTGCGGCTGAAACTAATCGCCACGCCGCCCGCAGTCGCGTTCGTCACCCACATATCGCCGACAATCTCGCTGGTGTTCGTGCCAGCCACCGCATAACTGCCGACATCCCACATCACGCGCGCCGGCGCGCCGGTGATGCCGACACCTGCCAGCGCCGCTGAAGCCGACAAGACCAATAGCCCGGCCAATCCTGCAAAATGACTTGCGCCTGAAACAAGCCGTGCGCTTGCGTCAAAGACATTGATCTTCATAGCTTTGCCTCACAAAGTCAAAAATGATCCCAGTGCATCTGATTATTGTAGCGTAACGCGTCGCAAGCTGTCAAACACGCCGCGTCCAGCTTCAAGCACCGCAGCGCTCATATTTGCTTGCAGCATCATCCGCAACTTGTATCACCTGGCGGCCACGCTTGGCCCGTGCGCTCGCCGCACAATCGTCATTCCGTGCCGATGGCAGATGCCATTTTGCGTCGTTTGTGCGGGCACCCACTGCGTTCCGCGACCCACCCCACTGCAAACGACACTGCGCGTCGAATGCAGACGACACTTTTTGCCGTATGAAGCCACAACACCACAGCCGCCCATCCACACCGCCCGCTCAGCGCCGCTCACGCTCTTACTCCATTTCAGAGCGGATTTCGCTTAATTCATGGTGATCGCAATATCCTCGCGGTGTTTGCCCATTGACCGCGCGCGGTCGTTTCACTATAATCTTTGTTATGTTTACAAATCCAATCGAGACAAGCTGATGCCGACACTGACGTGGGCAGGGAAGGAGGCGGTGGTCAATCATCACCAGAAGGTGCCGTTTCACCTTCTGAAGGATGTGCCGTCGCTTTCGGTCGGTGATCCCGGAAGCGGCAACCTGATCGTCGAAGGCGACAACCTTGTCGCGCTCAAAGCGCTTCTGCCATATTACGCCGGCCAGGTCAAATGCATCTACATTGACCCACCCTACAACACTGGCAACGAGAAGTGGGTCTACAACGATAACGTCAACAGTCCAGTCATCAAGAAGTGGCTCGGTCAAGTTGTAGGAGATGATGCATCAGACCTGTCTCGCCACGACAAGTGGCTTTGCATGATGTATCCGCGTCTTGTTGTACTAAGGAAACTTCTTTGTGAAGACGGTCTTATCTTCATTTCAATTGATGACAACGAAGCTTTCTTGCTGAAATGTTTGTTAGACGAGGTCTTCGACGCACGCAATTTTGTACAGGCCATAATATGGAAAAACAAATACGGCCCCGGTGCCATGACTAAAGGTTTTGGCAATGTGCATGAGTACATTTATTGCTATTCAAAGAAACAATTGATAAGCATCGAAGCCCCTCTCAGTGAAGATGATGCATCCAAATACAAAGGGCGCGACTCCAAATACCCTGTCAGAGGCGGATTTATCACACAACCATTGGCAACGAGAAGCAAGGATCATAGGCCAAACCTTATTTACCCAATAACACATAATGGTGAAGAAATCTGGCCAGACAAACAGTGGATTTGGGCAAAAGACAGAATGATGCAGGCGTTAGCAGATGATGAGATAGTTGTCAGAAAATCAAAAGGCAAATGGAGTGTGCGTTTTAAGCAATACCTTAAGGACCAACATGGCCAAATGAGAATGGCAAAGCCGATATCAATTCTCAACGGCCCATTTAATCAAGATGGAACATGGGAAATCGAGCAATTGTTTGGCAAGAAGGCATTCCCCAACCCCAAGCCTGTTCAGTTAGCAAAGCACTTACTGTCAATGATTGTTAATGGCGTTGATGGCAAAGATGGCCTATACCTTGATTCATTTGCTGGTTCTGGGACGACAGGACAAGCTGTTCTCGAAATGAATCAGAAAGATGAAGGGAATCGCAAGTTCATTCTCATTGAAATGGATAGCAGCATAGCTCGCACAATAACGTCAAAGAGATTGGAAAAAGTTCAGACTCAAATATCGAACACGGATCAATCAGCAAGCAACCAGGGTTTTCGCTACTGCGACTTGGGCCCGAGCTTGTTTGATCAGCACGGCGCGATCAATCCCGACGTGAAATATGCTGATCTTGCCCGTCATGTCTATTTCACCGAGACGGGTGAGCCATTACCGCACGGCAAGCCGGTTGATTCGCCGTTGCTGGGCATTTCCAACGGCGTTGCCATTTACCTTCTCTTCAACGGCATTCTGGGCGACCGGCGGGCCAATGGCGGCAATATCCTGACGCGCGCCATCCTTGCCCAACTTCCGCCATTTCACGGCCAGAAGATCATCTATGCCGCCGGCTGCCTTATCAGCGAACAGCGCTTGCGCGATCTCAATATCGCGTTCCGGCAGACGCCCTACGAAATCAAGGTGACATGACGCAGTCCATGTTTGAACTCAAGGAATACCAAAAGCGCGCCTTGGCCACCTTGCGTGACTATTTGGCGGAAGCCCGCCAATCCAATGCGCAGGACGCCTTCAACAAGATCACTGCGCGCAATGGCGGCGCGGCGCAAACCTATATCCCCGTGCAGTGCGCCACGCTCGGCAGCATTCCCTATGTCTGTCTGCGCGTGCCGACGGGCGGTGGCAAGACGGTCATGGCCTGCAGCGCCGTCGGCATTGTCTTGAATCACTATTTGCATGCACCGCGCGGCATTGTGCTCTGGCTTGTGCCCAGCAACACCATTCTCGATCAGACCGCCCGCGCACTCGACGATACGCGCCATCCCTACCGCCGCGCGCTTGAAGACGGCGTTGGCCCGGTCGAGATCAAGACCATTGACCAAGCCATGCGCATGCCGCGCGCGGCTGTTGACGGCAATACCGTGGTGATTGTCGCGACGATTCAGTGCTTCCGTGTGGCGGAAAAAATGGGCCGGCTGGTCTACACCCAAGAGGGTTTGCACGATCACTTTGCCAACGTGCCGCAGGAGCTTTATTCCTTTCTTGACAAGGGCCCGGATGGCAAACCGCTTGCCACACTTATCAACCTCTTCAAGCTGCACAATCCAATCGTCATTGTGGACGAGGCCCACAATGCGCGCACGCCGCTGACCTTTGACATGCTGAAGGATATCAAGCCACGCTGCATTGTTGAGTTCACCGCCACCCCCGCCCGTGAGAACAATCCCTCAAATGTAGTGCATCGCGTGTCGGCTATGGAGTTGAAAAGCGAGCACATGATCAAGTTGCCCTTGGAGGTGGTCACACGCCAGCCGAGCCAGTGGGAGCAACTTCTGTCCGAGGCGGTTGCAGTACGGGACAATCTGGAGAAGATCGCAATTCTTGAGGGTCAAACCACCGACGAGTACATTCGGCCAATCATTCTCGTTCAGGCGCGCACACTTGAACACAGCAAAGAGCTTAAGCAAATTCTTGTCGGCTACCCCGGCATCAATCCCGATGAAGTGCGCATTTGCACCAGTGAAATTGACGAAATCCCAGAGATGAAAGACATCCTGACCACGGCATGTCCGATTCGCTACATCATCACCGTGCAGAAGCTGCGTGAGGGTTGGGATTGCCCCTTCGCCTATGTGCTGTGCTCGCTCAGCGAAATGCGGTCACCCACGGCGCTTGAGCAGATCGTTGGGCGCATCATGCGCCTGCCGCATGCGATCAGCAAGACCAAGCCTGAGCTAAACAAGGGCTACGCCTTCTCGCTCTCGATGTCGCTGCCGGATGTGCTGGCGGAGCTCAAGGGCGCCCTTGAGAACAACGGTTTTACGTCTTCAGAAGCCGACCGCATGGTTATTAGCGTTCCGCCACCTACCTTGCCTTTGTGGACGACGCCCGTCACCTTTGCGGTAGAACCGCGCAACGATTTGGATGCGGCGCTCGTTACCACGGCTGTAGCTGCGCTGCTTGGCAAAGTTGAGTTCAACTTGAGTGCCGGTACTGTCACCGTCAAGCAATCGCTCACGCAGCCCGAGACCGAACAATTCACCGCTTGCTTCACAACCCTGCACACAAAAGCGCAAGCTGAAAAGGCGGTCGCTGAAGTGGCCGCATCTGAACAGAAGCCGGACACCGGCCTGCCCGGCAAAAGAGAATACGTACAGTTCCGCGTGCCGCAATTGTGCATTGTACAGGGCGACCTTGCTTTTGAATTTGAAAAGACCAGTTTGCTGGAACGCCAGTGGAAACTAAGCGAGAAGGAAGCTACACTTGACGAGGCGGACTACCCCTCAAACCCAGACAAGGCCCAACTCGGCATCGTGGATACTGAGTCCAGCGGCAAGGTTGTCACAAAGGCCGCCCTCGACGGCCAGAACACTGCCTACGCAAATATTGAGACAAACATGGAGTTGTTCAATACCGACCGTGACTGGTCAAAGGAACAACTTCTGTCCTGGCTTGACCGCAACATTCGCTACCAAGACATTCCTTGCCACGAATCGGCCGCATTCCTAAACAAAGCCATCAACGGCCTTATGTCCAGCCGTGGCATACCCACCATCACGCCGCTTGTCATCCGCAAGTACCAGTTGCGCGACGCACTGGACAAGAAGATCAACAAGCATCGCTTTGAAGAGCACAAGAAAGCTTTTGATGGCTACCTCCTGCCAGAATCACCGCTTGCCATAGATGAGCGCTGCACCATAGACTTCAGCGATCAGAATTACCAATACGAACCGTCAGAGATTTACAGCGGCGAGTATCAGTTTCAGAAACACTATCGCTACGACAAGCCGGGTGATCTCAAGAGCAAGGGCGATGAGTTTGACTGTGCGTGTTTTCTGGACAGCCACGACGACATCCGCTACTGGATCCGCAACATTCCGCGCCGGCGTTCGTCCTTCTCGCTTCAGACATCAACCGACCGATTCTACCCGGACTTTGTGTGTTTGCTGAACGGCGGACGCATACTGGTGGTGGAATACAAAGGCGAAGACCGCTGGGACGGATTGGACTCCGATGAGAAGCGCAGAATCGGCGCCATCTGGGCGAGCCGCAGCAACGGCAAATGCCTATTCATCATGCCGGAGGGCAAGGACTTGAACGCCATCACGAAGGCGATCAAAGCAAAGGCCGGCGCTACGCCGCCCAACCCATGAGCGACCACACCATAGAAATCGTCCACGTCGAGCGCCGCGCGGTAGAAGGCATCACCAGACCCTTCCTTTGCCAAGCGAGCGATGACAAATGGTATTGGGTGAAAGGCAAAGACTGTGGCGTGCAAGGTCTGTGCCGTGAATGGATTGCTGGGCTTATTGGAATTGAACTTGGTTTGCCGATACCACCCTTCGTACAGGCGTTTGTATCAGATAATATAGTACGCGACAGTATGATTGAAGACATCCAAGACCTTGGTTCTGGTGTCGTATTTGCCTCAGAAAAGGTCGATGGTGCGGAAGATATGAAACTGAACCACATCAAGCATGTGGACATGACTACGAAACAAACGCTTCTCGTCTTCGATTGGTGGCTCCAAAACGAAGACAGGACACTCGGTCCCCGTGGCGGCAATCCAAATCTCCTATGGCAGCCACACACAAAGCGGATGTTTGTAATCGACCACAACAATGCTTTTGATGCTGGGTTTTCGCTCGATAGCTTCAGAGAGAACCACATATTCGCCGCTGATTTTGGTCAACTCACTCTGCACTGCACCCAGGAACTTCAACCACAAATCCAAAGAATATCACACACAATTGATTCTTTCTTTGATAGACTTCCCGACCACTGGGTGCAGCAAGTGCAGTTGAACCCAACGCCCGTTTTTGATACAATGAAGATAATCGTTAACCGAACACTCAATGACGACACAGGTTCGTCACATAGACATGAACAATAAATTGGTTTGTAACTACGCAGTCATACGGTTCATGCCGTACCCAGAGACGCATGAGTTTGCCAACATTGGCGTCATCCTCATGTGTCCTGAACTGCATTTCATTGATTTCAAGATTGAAACGCAACGGCGTGAAAGAATCACTGCCTTTTTCCCTGAACTTGATGAGAACATATTCAAAATAGGACGCGGTAATTTTCGCCAGGAAATGGAACGCATAAGAGCCATGGTCAACGGCGGTAATGGCGCCGAACAGCTCGCTTTGAACATCCAACAAGAAGACTTCAAGAATTTCTTCAAGCACGTCGTTAAACCGCGCGAGGCTATTTTTCGATTCAGCGACATAGGGACAACACTGGCTGATGATCCCAAACGCAAACTTGATGATCTCTTCCGCTTTTTTGTTGAGCGTAATTTCGCACAACACCTTGAATACCAGGAAAATCTGATGGCGCGTGCACTCTCCAACAGATTCAGGGCCGTTGACGTGCTAAAGCACTACAAGACCTTAAACTGCGGAGATAACATCTATCATGTGCCTTTGCCCTTTGTTCATGAAGTGCAAGGCACAATGCGCAGAGCAATCAAGCCTCTTGATTTGGCTAAGAAAGACCCTACCAGAATTACTGAGCATGGCGATCAGTGGTACATGCGCATTAATCGTCTTGAACGAATGCACAAATTGCCCGAACATCTTCTTTTTGCTGTCCGAGAACCAAAGGATGGCATTAACTTGGATGCCTGCCGACAAGTCTGCCAACAGCTTGCAGAAAAAGGAGCCGCAATTATATCCTACGGGAACACAGAAGGGATTATAGATTTCGCCAAAGCCCTGTAATTGGTTTTGATCGCACAGGCCGCTCAGCACCGCTCCTGCTCTTATTCCATTACTGCGCCAGCACTCGCTTGTTTCATGGTGTACTATGCTTTGCAGTCCGCCGTACCCGCGCACAATCGTCATTCCGTGCCGATTGCAGACGACATTTTCTGTCGTTTGCGCGCTAGGCACCCACTGACGTTCCGCGACCTACATCGTATAATCCCAGGCCGTGGAATAGACTGAGCGACTATGGAGCAAACAGAATGAACATAATTGCTGATACAAACGTGTGGTATAACATCAGTGACGGACGTCTTGACCCCAATAAAATAAAATCTGCAGGGCACCGACTACTCGCCACACCAACTAGCTTTCTCGAGATAAAGTCCCTCATCGATGACCACAACTTTATGAAGCGTAGGAAAGTGGCTCAAGCTGTGGTCGAACATGCGGATGAAATTGCAAAGGATTGCGAGTATCATTTGGCCAACTTGTGGAGACTTCCAGTTGCCGACCCGGCCATTCCGTGGCTCGAAGGATTCAAGGCAATCGCGCAGGCTACTTGCGCCAGCGAAATCCAAAACATTCCACTAACCAAGGACTGGCGTACACTCCATTGGGAAGATTTTAGGGATAAAGTGGTTGACACAATAGATCATTATATTCCGGGCTATAAGGCAACCAGGGCCAAAGGTCAGTGCAAGCACATAAAGAGAAATCATGGGGAAAAGTTGCTAAAGACCAGCGCCATGAGAGAATGTGTGATCAAATGCACATTCTGGCGAGCGTTGTGGGTCGTGGATCAACAATGCCGTCAACCAAGTCATGCGGAATACGACTTTACGGAACCTCTCGTTTCCCCATACGTGGACGCCTATATCGAATACCTCGTCGGGTGTGCAACAAAATTCGCCCCGCAGTCCAATGACCTTGGTGACTCAGAATGCTTCCTCTACCTCCAAGACGGAAGTGCATTCCTCACCGCTGACGAGAGGTGGGTGGATATCGCGATGAAGGCATGCCCATTGTATTTTTTTGACCTATTGAAGAAGGTCCCATGATCGAACCAACAGCACCACAGGACATCTTATCGCGCGGCATTCAACCGCGTCGCACAAGCGCACGCTGCACGATCACCAATTACATGTCGACTGCAAACGACAATTTTTATCGTTCGCGCTCCCTGCCATCACCAGGGCTGCCATTCACAAACGACACCGCGCGTCGATTGCAGACGACATTTTTTGTCGTTTGCGCGGTCAGCGGCGCCTTGGCTGCCCGCCGACATTCGACTTCTGCGGTCGAATGCAACCGACATGGCGTGTCGTTTGATCTACACCGAGACAGGGCACCACGCAGCGCTGCTTCAATAAAGTTGATGAGCAACACGAAAGCAAAAACGAAAGCAAACGCCATTTGTGGTGTGTCGTCTATAGTAAGCAAACGATTATAGATGAACAACATAGATAGATAATGAGGCTTTTTATTACGCATGACTCATAATCCGCGTGTCGAAGGTTCAAGTCCTTCCAGGCCCATTCTTGGCAGTCAACGTAATCGGTACGCGGTGCCGCGTGGTAATCAGTCATTGGTGCGACAAACGCAGGAGGTAAAACCATGTTCGGACTTTCACCAATAGAGTCAATACTGCCGTTTTTGTTTGTTGGTTTGATGTGGGCGGCGATCGTCGGCTTTCCCTTCCTGGCTTTGGCGAAGCTCTGGCAGCATGCGCGCAAACAGACGCAACTGCTGGAGGAGATCAAGACGATCCTGCAACAGCGTCCGTGAGTTCACGCGGAGGCAAGATCATGGCCGCGACATTAGAAGGACTGTATCGTTATTGCCCGCGCTGCGGTGCGGCGGTGACTATGGTTGCCAATCGTATTGTCACTTGTGCCGCCTGCGCGCTGACGCTGTTTGTCAACACGGCGTGTGCAGCCGTAATTTGTGTTCTCGGGCACGTTGTGCTACACTAGTGAGCCAGCGCGCCGTGGGCTATGCTGCAACTTGCTGTTGGCTGTACGCAACCGCGGTGCGCAAATTTAATCATTCATCCGGAGCCCATATAATGAAAAAGTTGCTTCTGCCGACTATCGCGCTTTTATTCTGCACCACGTTCAGCAGCAGGGCCTCTTCATTTGCGCCCGGTAATGTCGTCATCTATCGTGTCGGTGATGGCACGTCGCCGCTGGCCAGCACCGGCAATGTGGTATATCTCGATGAATATTCCACCAATGGCACGCTCGTACAATCCATGTTGCTGCCGTCCACAGCAGGTGACGGCAATCAACTCGTTGCCAACGGCACGGCCACCTCGGAAGGCCTGATCACGCGCTCGACCGACGGCAAACATCTCGTTTTCACTGGCTATCGGCCCAACCCATTTCCTTACACCTCGGACATGCAGGCTAGTGCCGGGACCGCTGTCAAGCGCGTTATTGGACGTGTCAATAGCTCGGGAACATTGCAAACCATGGCCCTGGCTGACTTCTCATCCCCAGGCAATCCACGCGCCGCCTGCTCGATTGATGGAAACGCGGTGTGGATGTGTGGCGCCAGAGGCGGTGTGCGCTATGCTGCGTGGGGCGATGCCACTTCCGTGCAGATTACCAGCAACAACACAACCAATATTCGCCAAGTGAAAATCTTTGGCAATCAACTGTTTCTCTCCACTGCTTCGGGCGACAATCGTGTCGTTAATTCGGTCAGTGGTGGCCTGCCGACGACCTCCAATCAAATCATGGAGTTGCTGTACGGCTTGCCCTATGCCACGGTCAGCAGCGCCTATAGCTTTGTCATGGCGGATCTTTCATCCGACGAGCCTGGCATTGACACATTGTACGTTGCTTTTGACACCCAGAATGTCCTGTCGAAATACTGCCGGTCAGGCATCATTTGGCAACACTTCGGTGTGGTTGCCGCGAGCGCCTATCGTGGTCTGGACGGCGTGGTCAATGGCAATGAAGTTACTTTATACGCAACCACGGGTGGCAGTACCGCAACCGGCGGCGGTACGTTAGCAAGCGTGACCGACACCAGCGGGTACCAAGGTACCTTTTCCGGCAGCTTAACGATCTTGGCGAACGCAGGCGCCAACACGGCATTCCGTGGCGTGGCGATGGCGCCCGTACCCGAGCCGGCCGTGCTGGGGCTGATTGGCGTGGCGCTCGTGGCGTTTCTACGCCGCAGATA
>Ga0247841_10009601_pt1 | contig 13482 bp, 11 predicted proteins | sample LaCruzMarch2015__2_FD_192410 | JGI IMG/M metagenome (GOLD analysis project Ga0247841, IMG submission 192410) | Freshwater microbial communities from meromictic Lake La Cruz, Castile-La Mancha, Spain - LaCruzMarch2015_18m | ecosystem: Environmental > Aquatic > Freshwater > Lake | place: Spain...
CAGGATCATTCCCGGGATAAGCTTTTCCCCAATCTTGAACGCCTAGCTTTTCTGCTTCGATTAAGGCCTTTTTAAAATATTCGCTAGCTTCGTTTTTTTTATTTAAATTATACAAAGCCAAACCTTTAGTATTGAGTAGCCAAGGATTATTTTGATTATTTTTTAAACCGTTATCGGCAACAAGGGAAACTTTTTCAAAATTCCCTTTTTGAAAATAAACCCAGGCCAGATCATTACTTGCTGCCCAACTCGATGGTTTCCATTTTAAAAATTCTTCGAAATCGCCAATCGCTTCTTGAAATTTTCCGTCATAACCATTAATAAGCCCACGGATATAGAAAGAACGTTTAAAATCAGGTTGTTTTTCTATTTCCCTATCGATCATATCCCGCGCAACATAGAACTTGCCTTGCAAAAAATATATGCGCGCCAACTGATAATGGACGTTCGGCATTTCCGGATTAATCTGAAGCGCTATTTTATATATTTTTTCGGCATAATTTAAATTGTAGGCTTTTTCACTAAAATAGTAGTTCCCCAGAGTAAAGAATCTTTGACTTAAGAAAACTCGCATATTCGGCCAAGCTAGAAAAATACTTACTCCTAGAAATATACTGCCTACGCCGACTAGAATATATCTATTAATTTTTGAAAAAACCATGTCTAGTTATTCTTTAAATTGAAAAAATTATTTTTTTTGTTTTCTCCTCCGCGCCTATTGTGTTTTTAATTTTTTTAATTCATCTGAGGCCGCCTTATACTTGGGATAAATTTTCAGCGCTTCTTCAAAATTTTTGATGGCCGAATCTTTATCGCCTTTTTGCAAGTAGGCTAAGCCTAGGAGATAGTAGGGCCGAGGGAACTTATCTTGTTTGTAGTTAGGATCCTTAAAAAATTCGACTTGCTCTGCCCAATTTTTATAAGGCTGGCTTAAATTATCATTTAAAGGCAAAATTTTGTCTTCAATGAGCCGAATTACCTCGCCCAGTGCAACCGAATCTTCAACAACTAACTCTAGTTTTCTTCTAGCCAAGGAGCTATACATATAAACCCGATGAGCAGGAGGAAAATAATCAAAACTGGGATCATTAATCATGGCTTCTTGAGTTTGAACTGATTTTTTGTAATCTTTTTGGAAAAGAAATAATAAAGCATCCGTCCCTTTCATTAGCATCTGGCCAACTTTTTCCATTTCCGGCCATCTAGCCGAATAAGCAGGAATGGAGCTTGGACTTTTAATCTCTTTAGCCAAAATATCAGAAGGCCAAACAGCCAATATGGATCGGCTATCATCCTTAAACATCGCCTCAAAATCTTGATAGGAAATTTCGTAATTATTGCCGAAATCATGATCGTGAACGATCATTTTTTGCTGTTTATCAAAAACCCCGATTGCTACTCGAAATCCAGGAGAAATACGCATCGGATCAGTAGAGCGTTTTTGAAAAACAATTACCGGGATTTTTTTCTCCGGATTAATGAATTTCTTAATTTCATTAATTTCTTCGCCCGATTTACTGGGAATCCAGCGATAAGTCTCATAACCATTAGCCTTAAAGAAGGCTTCTAAATCAAAAATTGACATGGCATTTTCCTGGGGAAAGCGCTTCATTAAATCAGACAACTTAAACCTCTCATCTCCCCAATAACCCAGAATATCGGCAACTGAAGTTGCTGATAAGGAATCCGCATCCAGAAAATGATTATAAATACCATAATATGGAACACCAGAAATCAAATAGTTTACTTGTTGAGATCGATAATAAAAGTAAAAAAAACTGGCTGCGATAACAGCTATCCCCAGAACAGCTAAAAAAATTCCCTTAAAAATTTTCGCCATGATAAACTAAATTTAAAAAAACCTATCTGAACTTTCCAATTATTAATAACTTCCTCCAGAACTTTCTGATGCACCACTTCCACAACAACCAGCATCGCCGCCTTCATAGGGATAATCCGCATTAACTGCATTAATCAAGTCTATTTGCGCCACTAATGAATTAGAGTTTTTATGAGAAAAAATTTTACCAATTAAAAAAACTATGGAGGAAATTGCTAATATTGCCGTTAATAAAAACAGCTTTTTTAAATTGGAATTTATTTTATGAATAGCCATAAATTTAAAACTTTTTAATTAACCTCATTTACAAGTAAATTATACAATTTAAAGCAACCCTCGTCAATAAAAAATTATCCCCCATCAAACCTGCCAAAGTAATTATTAATGCTTGACGGAGGGATTTTTTTATGCTAAAAATAAACACTGCTTAAATCGGAAGAAATTGGCATAATATTTGTTTAATTATTCCAATTTTTGTTTTCCAACTCATAAGTTGGCAATTGATGTAACTTGACAAAAAAAGAAAGGAGAAACGCACATGAAGAAATGTCTATGGTTTAGCATCCTCTTGGTTGGGTTTTGGCTTATGACACTCTGCTCCTGCGCCACCACACCAACCCCTAAAACTGTTCCTTTGCCCACAGATAAAATTGTTGCCCCAGACCCCAATTTGCCACCAGAATTAAGCGCCTTCCTTGGCAAATGGAGCGGCCGGTGGTTTATGACTCATCACGTCGACAGCAACATGGCTGCGACGCTGACTGTCGAAAAGATTGACCACAAAAGAGCCGTCATATTTTACACTTGGAAGGGTAACTATGATTGGAATCTCGCCCCAGGACAGACACCACGCTTTGCCGTAAAATTATTCAAAAAAGACGGCATAACCTATTTTTCCTGGGAATCAAAAGGAAATCAGTTCATTTTCCATATAAATAAGGACGGGGAACTGGAGGGTTTAATGGGAAAAGGTAAACATCATGAAACATACATAAAAATGGACAAAGAGTAGTGACTATTGTCCTACTAATGAGCTCTCGAGGATACCCTCTTGAGCTCATTTTTTTATTTTCCTATTACAATAGTATAAATTAAAGATTCTGTTACACCGTCAATATCTAAGATTTTTTCTATCTGCTCATCAGAAATACGAAATCCCCCTAAAGCGCAACATTTAAGATTTAAAGCTTCAGTCAGCAAATAGATATTTTGCCCAATATGCCCGCTCTCCTGCAAAACAAAACGATAGCCACGCTGACCGTATTTATTTTGGCTCCGCCAAAAAACCGCAGTCAGAAAAATTATTAGCGATGCATCCTTAACAAATTCATAAGTAGCTACCTTGTCTAAATCTTCCTGGTTGAAAGTTTTGTCCCAAATTTTCTCCAAGCAATGATCTTTAACATTATAATGAAAAAGTCCAGGCGTCAGTCCCTCACCAGGCTTAATAACTAGGCAATAAGCTTCGATAGGAAATCTGGCTCCACCTGATGGCTGCGCCCTTCTTCCATCGCCTTCTTGATTTTTACGTGTTACGCCACAAGAATATTTTAAAAGAAGCGAAAGTTCTGCTAAATTAATTTGACCCCCCCTCATCTCCTCTCGCTTGGAACTTCTTTTCTGAATGGCCTCAAACAAATCAAATTTTATTTCTTGGTGGGAAAGATTTGTTTTAGGTAAGCGCGGATAAGTCTTGTAGTAAACAGTCTTCCATTCATCCGGCCACAATGAAGAATCGCGCGGAATAATATTTATAAACCGCTTGGTATATTGATGAAAAAGTTGGGAAAAATTTGTTTCGTTCATAAAATTATATTTAGTATATAGTATTCAGTATTTTTTGTTATATTATATTTTTATTTTCTTCCATATACCAAATACTAGATACTAGATACTACTCTAAGGAAATGGGTGTGGTAACGGATTAATATTATTAGCTGCTTTAAATCCTAATTTAGCTGGAACTTCCTTAATCCGCCGGCTTCCCAAAGGTGCTAAAGTCTCATTAAGATAAAGCGGAATAAATTGAGGAACCACCACCTGGGCGGAATAATAACCTACCGCAGTCAAAGAAGGATGCTGGGCTTGATAATAATAAACCTCATAGCCTGGACCCAAGCTCTCCACTCTTTTAACTAAAAAATCCAACTCTTCTTTTTGCGATCTAAATTCTTTAGGATAATTAAATTTAATATCCGCAAATGCTTCTTTTTGGCCTGAAATTAAAAATTTAAAATGTTCGGACATTTCTGGATTTGACCATAATCGCAACCTCTCATCCTGCGAAATATTATTCTGGAATGGCCGATAATCTTGGCTTAAAGTGGGAAAAGCTGGCTTTGGCCGCATCCAATAATAAACGCTCCAGGCTTCTTCCAGTCCTCGGAATAAGGCTCTGGCTGGATCAGATTGGCAGCCGGCCGCTAGGCAAAAATATGGATTCTGCCCAAAAGAATCAATCAACGCTACAGCAAAAGTTGGCACACCGGTGTCGGCTGTAATATTTAAACAATGAACCTCGAATCCATATCGCTTCGATTCTCTCAAAAGATTTTGAAAATCCTTATTGGGAACAGTTTCAGGGTCAATTCTTTTAGGTATTACCTTATTTAACCAATAAATGAGGAAGGAATCCCGCTGAATTAATTCGTATAAGCCTGATAAAATTGCTCCTTCTTTGGTAAAAAATCCGCCCGCACCATTTGTATTGCCCTCGGCAAGATACGGTTCTAATTCATTGTGGACATAGGCCCAATAAATAAGTTGCGCTGGCAAATAAACTGTTTCTCTAGTTAAAAATCTTTTAGCTTTTTCCCAATAAAAAATACTCTCTTCATCAAATTGAAACTTAGGATTATTTTTTTTCTGTTCATTGGAAAATCCAGCCAATAAATTTAAATCCAATATCGGCAATTTTTTATTTTTTAAATCCTTGCAAGAACCTCGCATCAGCTTTTTTTTCTGATAAATTGTTAAAAAATATCGCTCTAAAAGCTCTCCAATAGCTTTGGAAAAAACAGTTTCTATGTTTTTCCCGAAACCGTGGCCAATCGGCTTTTCCAGCACTTTTACCTTGCCATCGGTAATTATTTTTTCGTTATTTGGCATCAAATCGAGTTTATAAAAAAAAGGCGCATCATTATAGCGTATTTGATTAAAAATAGTTTGCTTGATAATTCCTTGGCTTTTTAAAAAATTTAATATTTCGCACAATTCTGGAAAGTTAAAATCACTGGGAAAGTTTAACAATAACCGACTCGTAAAGCCAGAGAGAGAATCCACTAAACTATAGCTCTTGGCAACAATTTTTTTTAAAAGTTGAGTTATTTCTCCACTTGACTGGAGCCGATAATTGCTCGAATAAGTCTTACCAATCGCAGTTTCAATATCCGGAGCCAATATCATCGTTGGCGGTGTTTTTTGGAAGTTGCTTGTCGGTTGCTCTATTTCCATATTCTCAATTAAAATATTTTAAAAATCGGCTGGCACTCAAAAGAAAATGCCCAGCGCTGTCAATCCAAGCTTCTTGATTAAAATAGTCGTGCCGAAACCCGCCCAGAGCCAAATCCAGATTTTTTGCAGGAATAAAGTATGAATTCTTTGCTGAATATTGCATAGAATCGAGCCAGATTAAAGCCTTTTTAAAGCAGTCCTCATAATAGTTTAAGTCTAAGTTCTTGTCAATTTTAATCTTATTTTGTTTTTCCCAAAGAAGTACGGCTGCTAAAACTTCAGCGATTTTAGCCGTGCCTCGAGTATAAGCAAAGTCCGAATGATTATCGTTGGTTGACCGAAAAGAACCATTGTCCATCTGATAACCTAAAAGCCAACTTAAAATTTCGCGAGCCATTGATAAGTGAGAATCGTCTTTCTGGCTTTCCCATAATTTCAATTGTAGATTGGCTAACTCTGCCCAAACTGCCAAAGACATGGGCCGCTTCCATCGCAAATAATTTTTAAATACGTTTTGTGTTTTAGTGCTAAAACGCAAAGTTGGTATTATAAATTTTTTATCTATTTTAGAAAGTTCCGCCAAAAACGTACCGATTTGCGAGAACAAAATTGGTTCGAATCTTAATAAATTTTCCTTCTCTAATATTTTTCCTCCGCATTGAAAAGCTTCTTGAAAATAATTCAAACTCAATGCCGCCTGACCGAGATACGCCAAAGACAGACTTTCATTATTAATATTTTTAATAATTTGTTCCTCTAGCACATATCTTTTGCTATAACAAAAATTTTGGCGTCCTGCTTCGATATATTTTTTTTCACCTATCGCCTCGCCAAATTCTATCAAACTCCAGCCGGTAAAAATTGAACGCGGCCAATCAATCTGGGAAGTTCTCCGTATTATAGGATTGGTAACAGGAATTAAATTGCCATTTGATTCCTGCCTTTTTAGCAACCAATCTGCCGATAACACGGCAACTTTTTTTATTTCCTGATGCGTAGCTTGTGCCATCGGTCCACTCAGAGTTAAAACTTCTCCCTCTTCTTTTCCTTCGATAAAATCATCCACCTCGAAAATAAAAACTTCCGTTTTTTTATCAAAAACCTCTTCAAGCTTTAAAGAGGCTTTTTCCAATGCTAAACAGGAAAGAAATTCTTTTAATCCCTTAAATGAAGCGACATTAAAAACTTCTGGTAAAAACCAGCCTTGTTTTTTGCCTCTTTTTAATAGATAACCCTTATTGTATAAAATTTCATTTTTCTCGACTAACTTCTTGCTCAGAGGAATTCTCAAATCAGAAAATATAGTAATCTCTATTTTGGTGTTTTCCAATTCATCAAGCTCCAACGGTTTAAACCTGACATCACGACTAGCAAAAATTGATGCTTGTATAATCCCTTCGCTTAAAATAGTATTTTCTACTATCATTGATCCTCGCAATACCCCCTTAACCCAAAGAGCTACGTCCAAATCAGCTTTAAAATTCAATCTTGGCGGGAAGTCTAAATCATTAGCTTGAAGCGTCCTCTTATCTTCTAAAAATATTTCTAGAGATTTACGAGCAATTTTTAAAGACGCCCTTTTTTCTTCTTCGCTGAAGCCCCAGCGTAAAGGGTTGAATTGTTGTTTGACAAATCTTTTCTTATTTTCATAAACTGCCACCTCTGGAGATTGGAAAATTTTTTTCCATTCTCTTGTATCAATTTTTTCTGATCGGCTAGAAGAAAATTGGATAAAAAACGTAAATTCCTTATTTCCGATTTGCTCAATTTTTTCAGGATTATCGCCAATTTTTAAAGGAAATCTAAAAAAATAGCCTTCTCGCTTTTTTTCTTGCTCTACTAAAATCAAATCGTTTCGATCCACGATTTCGCTTAGCCAACCAAACACAGCTCTTATTTGTTTTCTCTTTTGATTAAATAAAAACATCCTGGATTATTTTTAAGAAGCTGGCCCAGAATAGTCTGACTGTAGAGTTAACATAATTTAATATGCTGCTCTGGGCAAACTTCTAAAATACTAAAGCTAAACATCTTACAAAGACACGCCCCTTTTCCTTTGATATATTCGTCCATACCAGAAATCGAAATAAGTGACTATGAAAAAATAAATGTATACAAGGAAAATAAGAGCTATCTTTTTACCCCTTATTAAGGGGGATGTTGTTGCTTTGCATTTTACATATCGGATAAACTTTCGGCGCATCATTCTTTGTCCAAACGGAGTATTTAAACTCATAAGCCTATTAAAAACATACAGCCCCAGACCTCTGCTTATTGCTGTCTTGATGAAATTTTTTAATGTCATTGCCTTCAGATTATAAACAAAGAAAGGGATGCTATAGACAATAAATCCCGCTTTTTGGATAGAAGTCGCATAAAAAGAATCTTCATAACCAGGAGCAATAAACCGTTCATCAAATTTCACTTTTGCTGCAACAAGCCTTTTTATTGAAAAATTTGCTGTGTTTCCTGCGGCAAAAGCCAGATGCGCTTCAGGCATTCTTTCGTTTCTTTCGGCAAAAAGATTTGAGTCCATAGCTTGATAAAGAAATGGATAAAAAACAATCTGAGAACGTAGTTCGAGAAATAATGCGTAAATATTCTGACGTTGCATATAAAGGGGAAACGTGTACCAGCCGCCAATGGCGCTAATTTCCGAATGATCACGATAGATATTCAGGTGTGTTTCCATCCAGAGCGCAGGAATTTCGCAATCATCATCAGTAAAAAAAATTATTTTCCCTATAGAATTTGCAACGCCGAAATTTCGTGCTGCCGCAGGACCTCTATTTACTGGCATATGAAGCACTCGAAGATTAAGCTCTGCATAAAAACGGCAAAGAGAGTCAATGGCGTTTTTTGATAATCCCGGGCTACCATCATTGACCACGATAACTTCAATTTTTTCTTTAGCAACTGACTGACGACAGAGACTATTGAGCACAATAGATAATCGCTTGAAACCCTTATATGTTGGAATAATCACTGAATACTCTATCATGGTAATATTTTATCGCTGAAAAATTCGTTTGCAATAACCCGCCACTTTTTTAAAAAAGGAAGTTTTTTTATATTTTTATAATATTGCAATTCCTTATTAGCTCTTTTTATGAAGTCCCCTTGTTCAGTCTTTGTGCGTTGCTCAAACTCATCAACCATTCGTTCCAGAGTTTTATCTCGCGAAGAATGATCTACAATTAATTCATTGATTTCCTCGGCCGCTCTTTTACCTGCAAATCCGTCAAAGTGCGAAAAAAGTTTTTTCGAAATTTCTTGCTGTCGTTCAATATATTTTTTGTCTCCCGAATGATCTAGCGCGTCTCGCAAGGCAACGACATCGAGGACGCTTGAACTGTAACAATCATGCCTAACTACCGGAGCCAATTCCTTGCCTCGCTGTTTAATCGTTTGTTCTATGCTTTCCGGATGGCTTCTCGATCCCGTAGGGTTACCTTGTTCAGTAGAGGTAAAAAAAAGCGTTTCCACAAAAAATTTCTCTTTTGACTCCCCTAAATTATCAATAAGAACTAATCTTTTTTTTGTAACCACAGCATCAAAAATGGCACTGCTGTTATCACTGATAACTACATCGGCAATTTTTAATGCATCCATAACGGAAGTTGTTTCATCAATGATTTGAAGCGAACTATTTTCAATCAGCATTCTTTCTTCGGTTTCATATAAAGCAGTCATATGATGTATCTTGATAACGATATTATACTCATTCGAAAGCTGAATAAGTGCCGGAACACCTATCAGAACAGAAGAGAGGCTCCCCCAAGTTGGAAGATATAAAAGAGTTTCTTTTTGCGCATCTAATCGCAGCCCTAGTTCTTCAATAATATCTTCTTTGGATTTTATCGAAAAAAAACGATCGTGTTTTGGTTCTCCAGTGGCGACTATTTTTGATCCATATAATTTAAAATTTTCCGCCGAGTGAGGACCAGCACAAAGTTGGAGATCAATATAGGCATTGTGTAATCCATACGCCCAACTTTCTTTAGAGATGCCATACTGGATCTGGACCTTTTTTTTATTTTTATTGCACGGATTCTTTAATAGGCCTCCATAAAAAGGAGTTACAAGAATCGCATATTTACTAAAAAATTCTGCCGTACTCAAATCTGATAATTCCGGATCTCTCCAATATACCCCTTTTTTCTGAAAAAATTGCCTTGTTTTTTCCTTGTATTCTTCAGGATAAGACTGTTCAGCCACCATACCGGAAAAATCAATGACAAATTCTACATGATCTAGATTTTCGTAAACCGACTCGAAAGCATAGAAGAAAAACCGATATTTACAGAGTAGGGCGATATTGGCACGAGGATTTGGATTGTCTTTTGCTATCATATGTGTTTATTGAAAAAATTTAGTGATCTTTAGGTCGGATGGAAAAGTCAATTTTAAATTTCGTTCATAATGCTGAACGACACTTATTTCTTTTTTCAGATCGAATAGCAAATGGAGATTAGTCGCCGTTTGAAAATATTTTTTATCCTTAGAAAACTTTTTATAAGCTTCGGCAATTACATCAAATTTGAAACATTCAGGCGTCTGCAAATAAAATAAGTCTTTTGATGAAAAAACGCTTGCAATCTTAGAATCTAAAACCCTGGCTACCGATTCTATAGTTTTAATTCCAGCAATAGCTGTACCGTACTTTTTAGCAACATCGACTACTTTATTGATTATATCTTTATTGATAAAGGGTCGGACGCCATCATGAAATAATACATAATCAATATTTTTATTTTTTAAAAATTTAATAGCATTATAGGATGATTGCGATCTGCTATTTCCACCCTCTATATATTCTATCTTTATATTTGGTGCTTTTTTAAAAAGAATACTAATTATTTTAGGAGCTTTTTTAATCCATTCCTTATTAACTACTACAACAATCTCTGAAAAAATATTACAATTAACAAACTTTTTAAGCGTGTAAAATAAAATGGGTTTGTTGTTTACAATTACGTATTGTTTGGGAATTCTGTCGCTAAACCTTCGACCTTCTCCAGCCGCCAAAATAACAGCGACGATTTTTAATTTTTTTTTCATATCCTTACAATTAAGCCATAAACCGGGCACCATTTATGTGAATGCATTGGCCAGTAATATAGGTATTTTTAGCAGAAGCCAAGAAAGCTACCAAGGCTGCCACTTCTTGCGATTCACCAATTCTGCTTAAAGGAATTTTTTTAATGCCTGCTTGCATCTGTTTTTTTACCGTGGAAGCCATTTGGGTATTAACATAGCCAGGAACAACGCCATTTACTAAAATACCTGCTGGCGCCAATTCCAGAGCAAGCGCCCGCACTGCTCCGACGAGTCCTGCTTTGGAAACCACATAAGCGAATTGGGAGCTTGAGCCGACAAAAGCGCTTGAAGATAATATGAAAATAATTTTTGAATTATTGGATTTTTTTAAAAGAGGCAAGGCATATTTTGTTACCAGAATATTGCCCCGCAAATTTGTCTGAATAATCTTGTCAAAACTGTTTAACTTCAGATTACAAAATGGTTGAGTAATAATTATTCCCGCATTATTAACTAAAACGTCCAGGGATTTAGATTTTTTTCTTATGACTTCCATCATCTTTTTAGCTTCTTTTTCTTTCGAAATATCCGCCTTAATAACCAGAAAATCCTGATTTTTCTGTCTCAAGATATCTGCTAATTCAAGCGCTTCTTTTTTTGATTTATTATAATTTACAATTACCCGAAATCCGTCAGCAGCCAATTGGAGAACAATTGCCCTGCCAATTCCTCGAGCGCCTCCTGTTATTAAAGCTGTCTTTTTATGCATATTAAAGGCTTATTTTGATTATTTATCATAACATGGCGTGCGTGTTTTCTTTTAGCATATCTTAACTCAGTTTTGCTTGCAACCCAACACTAAATTTTTAGTTCCTTGCTTAAAGATCAAGATTATTTATAGGCTCGCAGATTATTATTGCTAAAAATTAGTTGCGTATATTAATAAGCTTTTCATAAGCTCTCCAATTATCGTTTCCCGCAAATTTTCATGCTTATTTATCTTATTATAAAGCCTCTGGTAAGCATCTCCAGCAAACACATAATGTCCAGCAATAATAGAACAACGCAGGCGATTTTCCTTGGTATTTACATAGAGCCATTTTTCCCATTTCTTGCTGGCGTAAGCATCATTCAAAAATTCCGCAGGATCAATACCATAAAGAAGGGCCTTTTCGAGAGTAATCATAGTTTGGAAAATACCATATTGCGGAGCAATATTTATTGCATCTATAAGCTCTCTTCTCATTGCAATATCTTCTGCTGAAAGATAATCGCAATTATGCTCTTTGAAAAACACCTTATATTTCTTAGCAAGCGGGCGCACTGCTTTCAAAAGCGCCTTATTAAATTTGCCTACTTGATTAATTTCCATGATCAGGCTCCCAGTCTGCAATACAAAAAAATGAACCGGACCTAACGTAGTAAAAAATCTTAATTCTTCTTCAATGCCAGAACTATCCATAAGAAAATCACCTTTGTTTTCATCCATCCCCACTTCGATAAGAATATTCGATGACTTTTTATATATATATTCTACTGCCTTTTTGGCTTGATTAAATATCTCTTGACGTTCTCCTTTATAACGGCAAAAATCCACATGTATCAAGTCAAAGCCATTTTCAATATCACTATCAATAGTTTTGTACACATCAGCAAGATTATCGTTCTTAAAACCAGGCCCACAATGGTCACGGCAGATATATACTTTCGCCTTAGCATACTGTTGCCGCATTTTTTTCACATACGCCATATAATCATCCGTTTTCCATTGATTTACATAGCCGCCATCCCAGTCAACCTGATTTTTAGAAGCCACAAGCATAAGGGGAATTTCATGTTTTTCCGAATATCGAAAAACTGCTTCAATTACTTCACTCGACATCGGACCAATGCCAATTCTACTGATAGGATTTTTTGATTTAATTTCCCCGAGCATAAAATTTGATTTACATTCCACTTTGAGTATTTATTGTTTTTAATTATAAACATTTATTGAATAAATTTGTCAAATAAACCCCGCCATCGCTAAAAATTTCTTTAACTGCAATGCAATAACACTTCTCGTCTATTTAAAAATCATCAAAAAAAATTAACGAGTAACCGACAAACCAGTCAAATATAAAATATCTTCTAAGGTGAGTATGCGAGTATCTATAAGCGGTACAATAGAATATTCTGTCCCCTTGCCAGATAACAAACAAAAACCTGTTTTATTATTGCTCTCTGCTATTTTATTTATTTCCTCACAAAAATTAATCAATAAAAAAGGAGTGTTTTTATCTAGCTTTTTAGTAAGCGAGATGAGATCTCTTTCGTTTTTTTGTTTGGATTTATCAAACTCAAGATCGAATTGAAATTTTAAAGTAGTTTGCAAATCAGAGTTGAGTTCAACGAGAACAGGTATTTTGAATTTTCTTCCATCGATAATAATTGTTTTTTCTAACGTATCAATTTGTACCGTATCGTTGATTTTTGGAAAGTTCCAAAAATTACTAAGTTGTTTCATCCATCTAGGTATATTGGTTTGAATAATTTCAATCTCTGCTCCTACTTGTTGTGGATTAAGTAAGTTTCTTCCCAGCCCGATCTCTCCCGCATAACCAATAAATGGCAGCACTGTCGTTCCTATATCCAATGTTGATCCAGATTTAATTATTTCTGTTGGCACAAAAACATTGGGAGGAATAATCATAAGCCTATTACTCCTTTCAGTATTTGAAGATAAATTCTTAGCCGGATTGCTATGCATATAAAAATGGTCGGAAGCCACCACAACCACTGTATCTACGGCATAAGGTGACGTGAGGATTTTATTTACAAATTCTGTGATGAGATAATCAGAGCAAGCTACCGCATTCAACATTGGATTTGAGGCGTTATTATATTGCATTTTATTGCAACTTTTCGAAAGATTATCATCGGATTGATGCGTATCCAAGGTTAACATAAAAAAAGCAAATGGGTTCTGGCTTTGCGATAACTCCAAAAAACGAATGTAGGATAAATCAAAAAGTGAATCGTCATAAAGCCCCCAAGCATTCTTATATGAAGACGACTCTAACATGGGTAATAATTCTTGCAATCCAAGTGTTTCATCAAAGCCATGCGTTTTTAAAAAAAGTCCTTTTCCAGCAAAAGCCAAATTCGCT
>Ga0247841_10009604_pt1 | contig 13480 bp, 9 predicted proteins | sample LaCruzMarch2015__2_FD_192410 | JGI IMG/M metagenome (GOLD analysis project Ga0247841, IMG submission 192410) | Freshwater microbial communities from meromictic Lake La Cruz, Castile-La Mancha, Spain - LaCruzMarch2015_18m | ecosystem: Environmental > Aquatic > Freshwater > Lake | place: Spain...
CCGCGCGAGCCAATCGCTTAATTTGTTCGCCGCAAACAAATTATTACACAACCACTTGCCACGCATGGTTTTTCTCAGCATCACCGGGAGCCGCCGCCGTGCGGCACCCTACTGTGTTTCGCGGCAAAAGAAATTACGGCGCAGACCATCAAGCCCATGCCCACGGCCGGCTCCGGCACCACCACAAGCCCGCTTGCCACACTGGCGGATTGACCATCGGGGTTGGTCAGCACGATGGTGCGGCCACCGGGGCTTGCGGCATCGCTGATGTCAAACGTCGCCGTCACGTTCGACGGCGTGAGATAGACGACACTGTAATTGGCAATGCCGTTGGGCGATCCGCCGGTAAGCACCACGGCCAGCCGGTTGGTATAGCCGGCGCCCGGATCATAGAAGCCCGTGCCGGTCAGCGCCAGCGCAAAGGCGGTGGCGCCCTGCGGCGCATTGGTCGCCGGATCCACCATGGTTGGCGCGGGCGAGAGCATTTTGGCGACATAGGTGCGCCACGTGTTGGCCGGCGTGTTGGCATACTCCTGAATGGTCCACATGCTCATGTCGTCGTTGGGATCCAGCGTGGTGGCACTGTAGTCGCCCCAGCGGTTGCGGGAAATAGTGTCAAGCTTGGTGTAGGCGGCAAGCCCGGCTTTGAACAGCAACACCGCGCCCATGGTGCCCGCCGCATCCGTCGCAAGCCGGCCGCAGGTGTAGCACCCAATGAACTCATTGCTTTTCGAACCGGAACAACCAAGCACCGCATGGCCCTGGCCGTTCACCATAATCGAAGGATAATAATAGAAGCGCGGGTCGCTGGCGGCGGGATCATAGACGCGGCCGCTTTGCGCCAGTGTCGGCGTGGCGGCCGCGACGTCGAGTTCCAGCCATTCGGCGGCCGCGCGATCAACACTGGCTGCGCCACCGCTGCTGTTCACGCCAACGCAGCGGCAGGTCCACAAGCGATTGTTGCGGATCATCGTGTTCTGCAGGCGCATGTCGCCGGTATCAACGGCCGTCGTGCTGCCACTGGCCGGCGCGTTGGGCGGCATGCCAAAAGCCGGCGTGGTGAGGGTGCTGGATGCGCCATCGAGCGCGGGCACCCCGCCGCTCCACGTCAGGCGGCGATAGCGGATGTTGGCATAGCTGGACGGCGATGCTGCGACAATCCATGCGCGATCACCCGCGGCGATGGCATCATGGTTGTGCGCCGGTTGCGGCGTGGAGTACATATCGCTGATACTGGTCCATTGGTAAATCGTGGTGATGGAGGGTGCCGGCGCGATCAGTGGCGCTTTGGCGGTGGCCAGAATCTTGGCATAATCCGAGCCGACCGTCGGGAAAATGCGCGTGCCGAAATAAACACCGTTGTCATCCATGCCGATGGTCGAGTGGTCGGTAAAATAGTTGATGCCGCCGGAACTGTCCACATGCATTGGCAGCAGATACTTGTCCCAGATGCCGCTGGTGGGATCGCTGGTGCGACAGACCGCCAGAATCACGTCGTTGCTGGTATAATTGACGCCGAACTCCATGGCGGTGGCGAACCAGCGGCCGCTGCGCCGGTCATACAGGACGCGCGGATCGAACGCACCGCCGCGCGGATAGGTGACGCCGCCAATCGTCACCGTGAAAAACGAGGCCAAGGTCACATCACTCAGTTGTGTGCCCGTGCGGGAATAAATCGTGACATTGCCGTTGATGACCTCCATGAAATGATTGGGGCCGATGGCGCCCATGGTGTCGGGCGGGAGCCAGCCGGTGTCGTTGCGGGCGTTAAAGAGCGTGCCGGTGGCTTGCGGCGCACGCCGTGCGGATGTAGCAACCACGAGTTGGCCTGCCATCGTGCGCTGCGCCGGTTCGGTGGCATTCATTTTGGGAATGCCCAACGGCGCGGCACGGTTGACCGCTGCGACTTCATGCTGCGCGCGATCCCGCGCCTGCATGGCGTCCCAGGTGTCCTGAAACGGTGCAGACGCGATGCTGAGTGCAGCACCTTGCACAGCGGCAGTGGCCGCCGCGCGGGCCGGAACAGCAACTGCCGCCACGGTTAGTAAACCAATGAACCACGCGAACACGGTGGTGCGTGACGTGATGTAGGGCTGCATAGTCATCTCCATGAATAGGTGTGTGATGGCAGTCAATAATTTGTGTTAGTATATGGTTTACGCGGTGCGCTGTCAAGGAGGGCCAACCACCCCAGATCCGGAGATTGGTATGTGTTGTTGCGCCCCACCGATCACCGCCGGCGGCGGGATCGGTGGACGCCGAGATTGGGAAAAGAACACCGGCGCGTCTTTTTACTCAATCTTATTCACCCACGATACCGCCATGGCGGTATCGTGGGGGTCTCTGCGCACCCACCGGCCCAACCCGCATGCATGCGTACACTCGGCGTGTTTGCTGGCGTTGCCTTCGCTTTGGTGTTCGCACCGCCGGATCTGGGCCTACCACCTACCCCCGTTCCGGCGACTCTTTTAAGTAGCGGCGGTGTCCCGCCGGCCCGCCGCTGGCGCATGCGCTGCTGGCGGGACAGGCTGGTGCCAGCAGGAGCAACGAGCCGGGCCGGCTCGTCTACGACCGGCGCTGCACGTAGACGCGGCGGCTCGCCGCGTTATTCGCGCAATGAGGTACCCACCCATAGCGCACAAAAGATTTTTCTCTGGCTAATGGCTACCGGCATGGTCGCCCACAGATTCTGCGAGTCGCCGGAACTGGGATCTACCTGTGCAACGGCCTACCCAGATCCGGCGGTTTGTTTGTGCTGTTGTTCCCCACCGATCCCGCCGCTAGCGGGACTGGCGGAAGCAGAAGAGATGATAAATATCCAACGGGCATTCCTTCGACTCTTCTAAGTAGTTGCGGTGTCGCTCCGTCTCGCCGCCGGCGCGGCGCGCCATGCGGCCGGATCAAGCTGGTAATACTGCTGCAGCTGTTCGTACAGCCGCGGGTCGCGCTGGTGCAACGCGTCCGGCCGCTCGAAAAACGCCTCCGTCGCCACGGCGAAGAATTCGGCGGGGTTGGTCGCGCCATACTCGTCGAGCACATGCGGGCGCTGCTGCGCAATGTCCTGCAGCAACTGTTGATATTCGGCGCTGAAGACCTTCGCCCACGCGGCATAGCGCGAGCGCGACTCCAGCCGCGGCGCGCCGTCAGCGTGCCCGTCTTCCTGGTCGAGCTGGTGCGCAAATTCATGCAGCACGACATTCTGCCCGTCGGCCGGCGAGGCCGCCTCGCGCGCCACATAATCCCAGGCCAGCACCACGTCGCCGCCTTGCCACGACTCGCCTGCCCGCACACTCGGCTGGGTGGTATACTGCGTGCCCAATGGCACCACGGCCTCGGCCACATACGGATGCGGATAGACCAAGATGGAGCGCACATGCGGAAACATGCGCATCGGCCGGTTCAGTAGCAGCAAGCACGCTTCCGCGGCAATGATGACTTTCATCTCCTCGGTCACGGTCAAGCCGCCGCAGCCTTCAAACGTTTTCTCCGCCAAAAACAGTTTGATGTCATTATGCAATTGCTCGGTGAGCGTGTCCGGCAGGTGCTGGTAGAGGTACACCGCACGCCGTAGTAGTGCGCGCCACGCGGGCGGGAATGGCGCGGCCAACGCACGGCGCCGCCGTTGCTGGCGCGCCCGCGCCACACCCAGCACCAGCACGCCCACACCGCCCAGGACTGCTGTAATGAGTAATATCATGTTGCGAGTATACTGTAAGGCAGGTCAATGGTCAATGGTGAACGACAGTGTCTGGCCGGCCGCTTCGGCACATTGGCCAAGAAAGCGGCGGAAGGCGCGATACTGCCGCGGTGGAATCTCGCGCTGGGTCAAGCGCAGTTGCCATGTGGCCTGCACCGTCGCGCCGGTCACGGCGGCCTGCAGCACAAACGAGCCAAAGCGCGTCTGCACGACCCGGTTGGTGATCGGCACCGTTGCGCGCATGCAGTCAGGAAACGCAAGGGTGTAGCTGCGCTGGTCGGTTTGCAGGGAGTCCAGGCGCAAGGGATAGCGCCGCGTTTCAAGGCCGCCGAGCAGCTCGTCGGTCTTGAGCGGCAGCGGCAGATTGAGCGTCATCAAGGCGCCGGCGCGCTGGGCGAAGCGTGGCGCATCAAAGGCGACGACGATGGTGAGCGGCGCATTGGTTGCCGGCACATTTTGCACCGCAAAACTGGTCAGCCGCGCGCCCGGGTCAATTTGCGAGAGCAGATAACTGGCGATGCGCTCGTGCTTGTCGAGTTGTTCAAGGGCGCGGCGCGCACCGGCCGCTTCCAGGCGCGCATAGCTCGAAACAAGCGTGCCGGTGAAGCGCCCGTCGGGCATCACGGCGCCGGCGAACGTCACCTGTGAACGGCAGTCTTCCGGCGGCAGCAGCGGCGTGCGGACAAAGTGGCCGACGCCATTGCTCACCACGAAGGCGTCGACATCCTGGCAGTTGCCGGGCAGCAAATCATAGTCACCCAGCCGGAAAGTCGGGTCGCAGAACAGGTTCAGCGCCGGAATGTACACCAGCGCATGGTCAAACACATCCGGCGCCGGCACGGCTTGGAACAAGCGGCCGCGGTCGGCGGTGCGCACCAGCGCGGTGTGCGCCTCGATATCGAGCGCGCGCAGCAATTCGCGCAGCAGCAGCGACAGGTCTTTGCAATCACCGCAGCGGTTGGCCAGAATATCCGGGATGGGATGGGGTTTGACGCCGGCAATGTCATTCTCATACATTTGGGTGTAACGGAAATTCCGCGTGATATGGCGAAAGACCGCGGCAACCCGCGCGACCGGCGCGGTAATGCCGGCAGTGATGCTGCGCGCCAGGCGGCGCACGTCCTGGTCGCCGCGCATGACATCGGCTTCCATCGCCTGCTGCCATTGCGCAATCATCAGCCAGTTGGTCATGGTTGAGAGCGCCAGCACGGGCGCGCAGTCGAGTACGGGCGGGCTGAGCGGCTCGGCGATGTAGGCCGGCAGATTGGTGCAGAACCAGGTATGCACCACGCCGCCATACGCCGGCGCCACGCGGTGATTGATCGCGGTGCCGGTGCTGGTGAACGTCAAGGCACGATTGGTGGTGATGGCCAGGACGAGTTCGGCGCGGGTCATCAAGGTCTGGCTGCGCGCAAACGAGTGCAACGTGTAGAAATGTTCGTCGAGCCAACTGCCGCCATAGCGATTGACAACATATTTGTATTCGACCAGGTCGCCGACCTGGACATCCGGGAATTCGATTTGGGTGTCGGTCAAATGGGTGCTTTCCAACACGCGGCCATCGGCTTTGTGGGTGACGGCGCGTTGCACCTCGCAGCGCGGCAACGCGACACTCGACGCCAGTTGCACGCCGCGCGGCTGCAGGACGCGTTGCACGACATGGAATTGTTGCCGCGACGAGCCGTCGGCATACAACTGGATCAGGGATTGGCGCAACACTATTTCGGTCAGCACCGCCGGATCCGTGACGCGCCGGCGCAGGGCGCGCGCAATCATCGCCTGCAAGTCGTTTTCGCGGTATTCATGCCGGGCGAAAAAGGCGTGGCTCTTGCCCTGCAGGAAATCAACATAGCGGCGCAGCCACAGAAAGTCGGGTTGGTACACCAGACACGTTTGATAGGCCGCGACGGCATTGGAGACCTCGCCGGCAATGGCATACAAGTCGCCGAGATATTTGTGGAACCCGCCATGGTCAGGGAAACGCTGCAGCGCGCGCCGCACGGTGGCAAAGCCGTTGGTCAGGTCGCGGGCGCGCAGCCAGGCCTGCAGCCGCATCAGCGTGACATCCGGGTCGTGCGGATAATACTGTTCCAATTGGTCGAGGTTGGCATGCACGGCGGCCATGTCGTCATGGCGAAAGGCGAGTTGCACCAAACTTTGCCGGGCGGCAAACGACGTCGCCAAGGTGCGCAACTCGGTGCGCAAGGCCGCCGTTTGTTCCTGATCATAGTCGCGTTGCCCGGCGATTTCTGCCAGGGCGCGGCAGGCGTCCGGCAAGCCGGGATGCAAGGCGCCGGTTTCGCGCGCAAGCTGGTAGGCGTCTTCCAGCCAGTCGCGCGCGGCATACAATTGGATCAAGGCAATCCGCGCGCCCGGGTCGTTGGTATAGACGGCCAGGGCTTCCTGCAGGAACGGCAGGGCGAGTTCGAACATGCGCCGCTGCAAATAATGCGCGCCGATCGCAACCCGCGCGGCATTGGCCTGCGGGTCCTGGCGCAGGGCGTCACGAAACATCGCGATGGCTTGCGAGTCGCTGTCATTGCGCAGGTAGCAGTGGCCCAGCGTCAGCAGGTCATAGCCGGGCAACGCGGCGCGCTCGCGCAGGTGTTCGTAGGTGGCAATCGCCGCGTCGGTGCGTTTCAGCGCCTGGTAATAGCGCGCCAGCATCAAGCCGGCCGGCAGGTTGTCTTTCTGCCGGCGCCAGAGGCTGCGCCAGTGTTGCGCGCCCGGCGAGGGCGCCGGCGCCCGCCATGTGTAGCTTGGGGCGCACCGCAGCGGCACACTGTCGTCGGCCGGCTGAATGTTGGGCCAGGCAATGATCTCGTTGGCGCGCGTGGCCAGTCGGCAGGCGAAGAGCGTGGTGTTGGCTTCCATGCATAGTTTGAACACCAGCAGATTGGTGCCGGCGGCCAGCGTGACCGGTATGAAATGCATATCCGGCGCCCAGTCCGGATATTTGGCCACTTCGGCGACGCCGCGGCCGTTCAGCCAGCAACGGAACGCGCCGTCGAACGAAACGCATAGCAGGATGTTGGTGGGGCACGGCGCCAGCACGCCCGTGCGCAGATAGGCGGTGATCCATGTGTCCGGTTGCATCAGGCTGAGACTGACACCGCCGCTGCGATGCAGCGGCCAGGCCGGGCGCCAGCGCACGGGCCATTGTTTGCCGTCATAGCCGGCGTCGCGGCGCAGATTTTCCTCCGGGCCAAAGACGGTGCGCAAGCCGCTCCGCTCGGCATTTTCAAATCCGCCGACCATCAGCCAGTTGGTCAGGGGCGCGCGCGCAAAGGCATAGGCGCGCGCGGCATCCAGCGCGCCCAGCTCGGCCAGCAGGCGAGCCAGGTAATAACACAATAAGGCGCGCTGCGCCGGCACGGTGCGCAACGCGGCCGTAAAGCAATTGGTCATGCGCAGCTTGTCCTCGCGCGCTTGATACACGTCGCTGACGCTGCGAATGGCAAGTTCGGCATCCGGATGATTGGTCACCGCCGCAAGCAGGCAGGCAATGGCGGCACTGTCATAATTGTGCGTGCCCAGCAGTTCGGCTTGGGTGATCAACGCCAGCACCGGGTCGTTGGTCACACCGGCGTCCGCCGCGCACGCGCCGCGGGCGGACAGCAGCGCCAGCAGCGCGAAGAGGGTGGTGAGCGTGCGGGGTGCGTGCATTGCAAATTTCAGATTTGAGATTTCAGATTTGAGATTTCAGATTTGAGATTTGAGATTTCAAATTTGAAATTTGAGATTGGAGATTTCAAGAAGGAATGTTGGACAGCGACGGGTCGGCCGCCAGCAACGCTTCGGCCTGGGCCAAGTCGGCCGGCGTGTCAATGCCGGGAAACGCGCGCGGCACTTCGACGCACACAATGCTCATGCCGGCTTCGAGCGCGCGCAGTTGCTCCAGTTTTTCGGTTTGTTCGAGGGGCGTCGGCGGCAACGCGGCAAAACGGCGCAAGGCATCGGTGCGGTACACATACAGGCCGATATGCCCGTGCCGGCGGGCGGCCCCGGCGCCGTCGCGATCAAAGGGGATGGCCGCGCGGGAGAAATACAGCGCGCCGCCGGCGGTGTCGCAGACAACCTTGACCACGTTCGGGTTCTGGGCGTCGTGTGCCGGCGGCAATGGATAGATCAAGGTTGCCCAATCGCCATCCGCCGAGGCGCGCAGTGCGGCCAGGCAGCGCTCGACATACGCCGGCCGGATCAGCGGCTCGTCGCCTTGCACATTCACCACAAAGCGCGCCGCATGGGCCGGGTCCACCGTGTGCAGCGCCTCGAGAATGCGATCCGTGCCGGAGGGATGCCCGGCACGGGTCATGACGGCCTGGCCGCCGAACGCATGCACGGCGTCGGCAATCCGGGCATCATCAGTGGCGACATACACGCGGGCAATGCCGCGCACGGCGCGCACGGCGCAGTAGACATGCTGAATGATCGGCCGGCCCGCCAGCAGGGCCAGCGGTTTGCCGGGGAAGCGGACGGATTCCATGCGGGCGGGAATCAGGGCAATGACCATGGGAATACCGGATTTACCAATGAGGAAATTCTGCCGCGACGACAGAATTTGGAATGCAGACCGGCGGCAACGGCGTCAGCCGTGCTGGGTCGCGTGGCGCGGGTTGCGCAAACACTCGACCGCTTCCAGCAACGTCGCGACCACGTGATGCGGTTCACACCAGTCTTGGTCTTCAAAGCCGGGCGCGTCATCCGGCGAGCAAATCAGCACGGTGCGCATGCCGAGTTGATGCCCGATCTGCACATCACACATCAAGTCGCCGACGATGGCGCTGTGGCGCAGGTCAAGATGATGCGCGCGGGCCGCGGCGGTGATGACCTCGGGTGCCAGCGGCTGAATCGCATCCCCGGGCTGGCCGGGCGGGACGATGAAATGAATCGAGGCGGGCGGAATGCCGTGCTCGGCCAGCACGGCGCACACATGCGCGCGCAAGGCCTGCTGATACTTGGGGTCGGGCAGCGGCACGCCGGCGCGACAGGCCGAAAGAAACACCAGGTAGTGGGCCTGCTCAAGCTGCTTGATGGCATGCCACACCCCCGGCTTGAATTTGATTTCCTTGAGCCGGTCGAGGATCCCGTGATCCTCGAGCAGGGTGCCGAACAAATCCAGAAAAACAGCGGTGCGTGAGTGCATACCGGCGTTGAGCGCACGGCGCAGGCGCGCTGCCCAAGGCAGCCGCGGCCTTACGCCTTGGTGATTTTACCCGCCCGCAAGCAACGCGCGCAGACGCGCTGATGCATCACTTCGCCGTTGGCTTGGCGCACGCGCACCCGCTGCAGGTTGGGCATGAACACGCGCGCGGTTATCCCGGTCGTGTGCAGGCCGATGCCGCCTTTCTTCTTGGGAATGCCATGCCGCACGATCGTCTTGCCGGCGACCGGCTTCTTGCCGCATACTTTACAAACACGTGCCATAATCGTCTGTCTCCTTACTTCGGTGGTATCACCAGTGAACTACATAGTATAGCATAATGCCCGCCGTCTTACCACGGCTCGCTGACGTTGTCACAAATATCCTTCGACAGGTCGGCGCAGGCCTGCAAAATGGCCTCGCGCCGGATCTCGGTGAAATCGGCCGCCGGATTGAAATCATAGGTGCCGCGCATGTCGTTGGCCCGCCAGATTTCCTCGCCCGTGCGATTGTCCGTCAACACCACATCGGCATGCACCCACACGCGCCACGCCATCGGCGTGCTGGCCGCGTTCCGGTCGGTCTTGCTGTCCACATATTGAATCGAGTTCATGTCGATCTTGGTAATGGTCGTCTTGAGCGTGCCATCGGCTTCCTCGGCGCGCGAGACAATCTCAAACGTCTGTTCCTTGGTGAATTCGCTGATCAGCACATTGACAAATTCCGTCTGCAAATGCGGCTCGTTCAGCTCCGCCTTCACCGCCGCGCGCGGTATGTACAGCTTGTGCAACTCGTCGTGGCGCTTGGGCGAGCCCAGCGTATAGCCCAATATGCTGACGTCCTTCTTCAACGGCTTCTCGCCCTCCTGCACGGTCGTCTGACAGCCCGCCAGCAGCAACATTGTTGCGCCGGCGACCCAGAGCTGCAGGGTGTGGTCAAGCATCTTCATGGCGGTGCCCATCCTTAGGGAATAGTGCGCAATTGCTTGCGGCAATGATCAATCCGGAAGTCCACAATCTCGCTCTGCCAATCCGGCGCCTTTTCCTTCAGCGCCAGCAGGCGATCCAGCGCGTCACTGTAATATTTCTTGGCTTCACTCGGCGATCCCTCTTCCATCAGGGCATCCCCGCGCATGAACAAATAGTACATGCCGGCGTATTCACGCATCAAGGCGTCCGTGTTGTAGGTCGTGTTGGTGCTGATTGTCTGGGTCTCGTCATCCAGCTTGGCGCGCCGCACGCGGCCATCCACGTCAAGCCGGCGCACGGTCGCTTTGCCATCGTCGGTTTGCTGGCGGGCCACTTCAATATTCTGGCGCACGTTGGCGGCGCGCTCCTGCTCATCCACGCGCTGCTCATCACGGGCAACCTCAAGATTCTGGCGCACGTCGGCGACCGGCGCTTGCTCCCCCGCGCGCGGTTCATCTTCGGCCTCGGTTTGCGTCTGCATGTCCGCCGCACTGAGCGTTTCCGTTTCGGCGTCAGGCTCGGTGGCGGGTGTGCGCGGCGCGCCGGCCATGGCCAGCTGGGATGCCCCGCGCGTCACCGGGCGCACGGGTGCGGCATATGCATCGGCCTTTGCGGATTGGCCGGCCTTCCCTGCAGGCGCAGGCGCCGCGGCAGGATCGGTTGCTTCGGCAATCTCCTGGCTGTCGAACATGCCCTCAAGCAACTTGTTGGCATCGCTGGGCGTCGCGGCCCGCTCAGCCTCTTCACTATGCACCGCATCCGAAAGTGACAGGCCGGTCAAGGGCTTCGGCGCAGTGCGCGGCGCGGCAGCAGCGGCAGTGCGCGCCGCAGCTGGCGCGGCGGATGCCGCCGTGCGCGGCGGCGCAAGGGCATCGGCTACCCCGGCGGCGCGCGGCGCAGCGGCCGGCACCGCGGTGGGCGTGGTCGGGCCCGCGGGCTTTTGCGCGGCCCCTTGCTGCGTGGTGTTTAACAGCGCATCCGCTTTTTGGCGCGACCGTTCGAGCATGGTCAACCGGTTCTTTTGCCAGGCGGCGCGGGTGGCGCGCGTGTCCTTCAATTCATTCACATACGCGCTTTTCATTTGATCCCGCAATTGCGCGCGGGTCTTGGGATCCTGCTGCAGTTGCGCAATGCGCTCGGCGCTGGCTTGGCGTTGCACGGCGGCAGCGGCGGCCGGCTTGATCACGCTGGCGCCGGCACTGGCGCTGGCGCCGGGCGGCGGCGTGTCCAGCGTGCGCGCGGCGCCGGCATTGCTGCGCAGCGTCTCGGCCTGGCTGCGGTCGCGCGCGGCATCCGCCGCGCTGGGCGGCGTGCCGCTCAACTTGTTCAGCTGCCCGCGCGCCTGGTCGGCATAACTGGTGTCGGGATATTGCTCAATCACTTCGCGATAGACGATCTCGGCCGATTTGGTGGCGCGAATATTGTCATAGAAATCGGCCTGCTTCAACAACGAATCCGCCCGCCGGCCGCGCAGTTCGCGAATGTAGCGCTGGGCCTCCGCCACCTTGGGCGACGAGGGGAAATTGCTGACAAAACGGCGAAAGGCGGCAATCGCATTGGCAGTCGGTTGCTGGTCATAGGCCGCATCCGCGGATTGCAGATACTCGATGTAGCCAACTTGAAAGGCCGCGTCATCCACCAATTGCGACGTCGGGTAGTTTTTCATCAGCTTTTCCAACTCGCTCTTGGCAGGCTCATAGTCGTCGTCGCCGACGTGCGCCTGCGCCAGCGAATACTGGGCCGCGGCCGCCACGTCACTGTGCGGCGCATTGTCGAGAATCTTGCGGTAAATCTCAATCGCCTCCTTGTATTGCTTGACGTTCAGATAGTAGTTGCCAATCATCATCTGATTGCGCGTGATGGACGGCAACTTGGCGAAATCCTTGTGATCATCCCAGATTTTCTGGTAAGCCTCAAAGGCGGCGTAAGGATCACCCAACTGATTCTCGCATTGGGCGATGTACTCCAGGCTGCGCACGGCATAAGGCGAGTTGGTATACTCCTCCTGCATCGTGCGCAGCAGCTTGAGCGCCAGCTTGTAATTCTGCTGCTTGTAGGCCGTCACACCCTGGCGGAAAATAGCGCTTGCACCGTTGACCGCCGGGTCATCCGTGGCAAAGAGCAGGCCCGCGCACATGCTGCACAGCAGCAGGCACCACGGGCGCCTTGGGAATTTAATTCGACGGAAGTGCATGGGCGTCCTGCGCGGGTTATGGCGCTTGCGGAAGCGTGGGTGACGGCGCCTGCGGCGGTGTTTGCGGCGGCGCTTGCCGTGGCGCCTGCGGCGGTGTTTGCGGCGGCGCTTGCCGTGGCGCCTGCGGCGGTGTTTGCGGCGGCGCTTGCTGTGCTGCTTGCGGGAGCGTGGGCAGCGGCGCTTGCTGCGCTGTTTGCTGCGCCGCTTCCTGGGCCGCTTGCTGCGCCGCTTCCTGGGCCGCTTGCTGCGCCATCATATTGGTGGCGGCACCGGTCATGCGCATCAGTGTTTCACGCAAGCCATCGGCCATGCTGGCCATGTAATTCTGGCCAATTTCACGCTGCCAAACCTCAAGTTCCTGCCATGCCTCCTGCGGACGGCCGGTTGCGTATAAAATGCGCACCAGCTCAAGCTGCGCCATCGGCGCCGCATAATGATCCCGATTGTACAGCAATTCGCGCCGCAGGACTTGCTCGGCGTCCGCATAATAATTCTGCTTGTCTTGCGGCACAAGCGCCTCGTTGGCTTGCGCCACCCGGCATTTCACCATCGCCAATTGCGCCGCCGGCACCAGGTAACTCTGCGGCGCGCTGCTGACCAAACGCTGAAAATGGCCGTAGGCTTGGGCGTAGTTGGTCTGCTGCAGCGCCAACGCGCCCAGTTGCGCCAAGGCAGCCGGGCCGGCATACGTGTTTGGATACAGGCGCGCCACGGCTTCGAGCGCCTCGGCCGTGCGGGCATTGCCCAAGGCCGTGCTGGCGGTCAGCGGCTCGTTCGCGCGACCGCGGTAGACATACCACGCCACGCACAGCACCAGCACTGCCAGCAGCGCATACGGCACGTACTTGCGCCAGTTGTGCCGGACGCGGGAGACCGAGGCGACAATCGCCTCGGCGACGGGATCGTGTTTCAGCATTTCTCGATGAGGTGTCGTCATAATGTGGCTCAAGGGTTACAGTCGCAGCCGGATGGCGCGGCGCACTGGATGCACTGGGCGCGCGCCGTTGCGCGCTCGTGCAGCAGTGCCGCCAGCCGGCGTGAATTCTCAAAACAGGCGGCCAACTCGGCCGGCGTCATGCCGGCGCCCGCCGCAATCTTTTCGGCCATGGCGCGCGCGACCAAGTCGCCGGGCGCATGGGCGTCATTGTTCAAAATCAGGCTGGCGCCCGTCACGCGCGCCATGTGCAGCACGTGCCCGTTGGCATAGGCATGGCTGCGGCGCGTGGTGATCTCCAGATACACGCCGCGCTCGGCCGCGCGCGCCGCATCGGCTTCCGTGATCAGGCCCGGATGCGCCAGAAACTCAACGCCGGCCTCGATCGCCGCCCGATTCGTGCCGGCCGCGGTCGGCTCGACAATCGTCTCGCCATGCACCACGACATACGTGGCGCCCAGCCCGCGGGCGCGCGCCACCAGCGTGGCAATCAAGGCCGGCGGCACATGCGTCAACTCGACGCCGGCCAGCACCTTGATCGGCA
>Ga0247841_10009605_pt1 | contig 13479 bp, 16 predicted proteins | sample LaCruzMarch2015__2_FD_192410 | JGI IMG/M metagenome (GOLD analysis project Ga0247841, IMG submission 192410) | Freshwater microbial communities from meromictic Lake La Cruz, Castile-La Mancha, Spain - LaCruzMarch2015_18m | ecosystem: Environmental > Aquatic > Freshwater > Lake | place: Spain...
CCGGTAAGTCTAGCCATATTGTCTTTTCTTGTTTCCTATTGAATAAATAACTTATTCATTATAGGCAATATTTAATTTTTTGTCAATTTATTTTTTTATCACTAATACATATATGAGCAGTAGAAATTCCATTGGGCTGCATTACAGGCAGTACACCATATCTCAACGCCAGATCCATCGGAATAACTGATAGCTGAATCATTTGTTGCTGATGCACCGGGGGTTCCAACCCTACCGCTCGCATTTTGGAATATAGTCGCATTTATTGGAGTTTTTACTTTTAAGTAGGTATTTCCGCTTCCGGGTGTGTATGTATAGGCGCTTCCCCAAACATCAATCTTATTTTCATTAAAAATGTATCTGACAAAATGTATGGCTGGTGAGCCTGTCGGCGCGGTTCCACCTACCCATGTTTCGTTGACCGTTGCCGATAATACACGTGTTTGGTATATCGGTCTTTGAATTAGATTTTTATTTGTAAATGTCGGCACTGTCCACGTATATCCGGCCCCGGCTGATAGTGTCGCGCAAAATCTACCTATTACTTGATAATTATCGCCACTTGAAGCATTTGTTATTGTTGATATCGCACAATATTTTGAATTTGTCGAAGTCGCGGAAAAATCACTGTATATTCCGGCATTTGGTATTCTGGCGAATCCTATTACTATGCCATCAGTGGCGTTATAGCCTAAATATACAAAATAATCAACTTCTTGTGTAGCCAATTCTGCACTACCGGAATTACACCAATTTGTACCGGCATTTTTTGTAACAGATAGCGCCGACGTGATTATTCTTTCTACTCCTGCAATCATCACTGTAACCGGATTCGTCACTGATGGATCGTTGCCGTCTTTTCCTTTAATAGAAACAGTCAAATTGTTTGATGCTACAGTCGCAACGATTTTACCGTTTATCATAAATCCATCCGGAAGATATAAGTTTGTTGTATAAAATGTTTTTGGCGCTGTTGGGTTTCCGCTTATTTCTCCATGTATTTTGGGTGTTTCCAGTGTTTTATTTTTCATGTACGGCGCGCCGGTACCAAAATAATCGAAAATTGTCGCCGGCTTTCCGCTCTCCTGTTTTTGGCTTTCCCAATATATGTTGCGTGCGAAATGAACCGATGGGACATATCCAGATGCGATATACTGCGGAATTGTCGATATATCCGCAGCGTCTTTTTCTAGTGTTTTCCAGTAAATTATCATGTTTTTATTAGCTTGAAGAAATAAACTAATATATCTATTATACCCCGATAGAGGCCGATTTTTAGCCCATTGGTTATAATAATTCTTTATATCATCATCCTTTTTTTGCCAGTCTTTGACTGCATCATAAAAAATAGATCGCGGGCCTTGTTGTTTTCCTGTTCTTAAATTTCGGGGATAATAATATTTTGCGATAATATGGCCGCGCGGAGTGTAGGAATGATATCGATTACTATTATGGCGATAAGTTTTGTGTATCCACCAGCGATTAAATGCACCATGTCCCTCAAATCCCATTATCGGATATAAACGTGAATAGTCCATTTTTATGATCCTAAAATAACGTAGGATACTTTAAATCTGTATACTAAAACATCGGGAGTACCTTCCGGATTATTAATATATATTTTTAGTTTTACAACGTGAGTTCCAGTTTCAAACTTTGCGAAAAAATGACCAGAATAAGTTCTTATTGAATTATCACCAGCCGGAATAGTTTGGATATCTACTATGTCTACATCTGCATCATTAACAATTAGCCCTAATTGAGCATCACAATAATTTGCGGCGTCATTTTCTACCCTAATAGAAGCGTAATAATTAAATAAAAGGACTGTATATCGATCAAGTTTAAAAGTCATTTGTGAACCTGTCACGTCTGCGGTCGTGCTTGTTTCTTGGTTTAATGTAGCGCCACCTACTACAGGAGCAGTAAAACTATTAGAAGATACGAGCCCTTTTGAATCAAAAACCGATCTGCCCATATAATCCTGAACAAGTATATTGCCATTTTTTACAATAATTCCCTCCGGATAAATTTTTACTCTTTCATTTCCCCCGGTATCTTGGACTGATATATATGGCCCACCACCTTTTACAACAATTCCGCCAGCGGTGATTGATTCGGCATGAATATCATAAACATGATAATATTTTACAGAACCATAGGGATGATCTAAAAGTGTCTGTAACCTATGAGCACCAAGAGCATAATCAGTCCCCATGTGAGCATTGGGATTTTCATCATGGGATTCTATATATCCCTCTATTGCCTGCTCGATTCTCTCTGTACTATCGGCAGATTTTGCTAAATTTCCCCAACATATAATTGCCATTTATAAAGCTCCTCCGGTGGGATATATTGTTTCAAAAGTAACACCAACACCAATATTCTCACCTTTCCACCATTTTACAACATCCATACAATACGGATCATTTAATTTAATGGCTCCGCTATACTCAACAATTATATTATCAAACCAAATGTCGCCTACGGCATCATTTATTTCTAACTCAACACGCCACCGGCCCAAATTACCGGCGTTCCGGACTGGAAATGCTTTAAATTTATCCCAGCCGGTAATTAATGGAATTTCTAAAGTGGTTATATCCTCAATAGTTTGGCCATGTGTGTATCTATTATATATAAGACTAAACCGACAGTATGGATTGGCGCCGGTAATAGTTAGGTTGGTTTTTGCGCATATTTCAAAGGAAGCCGGGAAAATAATTTTGCGAAAATTGTATTGCACAATTTTCGCGCTAGTAGCTGGCGCGGCTATATTTATATGACCGACAAAATATTGATGGTATAAAGAGGGGATAGCATTACCGGCTATTCCATATTTTATCCTCCATGATTTATCCTGTACAAATAGGTTAAAATTATGTTGTCCAATGACATTAGAGGCATAATTCCATTCAGCTTTAGTATCATCTGATAATCCGGCCCAAATATAGGCTATATTATATAAATAGGTTATTGATCGTAAGTCTAAATTTCTTTTTCTAGGGAACCAAATGGGATTTTTACCGACGTTGCACATTACAGAGATATCGTACATTCGGAGTGTTTTATTATATATAATTTCCCAGCCAGCAGGCAGGGTTATTCCCATTACATGAGCCATGACCTATTATATATCGAGTTGTTTATCTCTTTCCGCTTTTGTCTTTATAGTTGAAATTACCAGCCCTTGAATTATTTGTGAACCAGCGTATCCACCTAAAAAAGCAGTAACCGGATCATTATCGACGAAATATCCGGCAAACCCACCTATTATAATTCCGCCTATACATCCTAAATATATATCTTTCCCTTTAATAAAAGGAAGTGATATTTTATTATCTTTTAAAATATCTTTTATTATTGCACCGGCGGCGCCACAGAGAAAAAGGATGGGCCATTCGGTATTCAATATCATGAAAGACATTGTAAACTACCGCGAAAGAAACCGCAATGACCATTGAACGCGAACAATAAGAGCCGCATTAGGTTCGGTGGAGTGTTGTTAATGTAACGGAGAGAGGTTACGAAGAAGTTGTAGAGAAGATAACAAGACGTCGTAAAGAGGTTACAGAGAGGTTTTAGGTTGTTTGTCAACTTATAATCGCTCCCAGATTGATTCGAAATAACGCCGATATTCCATTAAAACCGGCCGGCTATTAATAAGAGCCGACACCTCATTATTCACTGTAAACGAACGCCCAGAGAGGTTATGAGAGCCAACAAACGAGAGATCATCATCAATTAGCCACAGTTTAGAGTGAGTTATTGGAAACGTGCGCCCGAACTTAACAACCGCACCAGCTTCAATCAGATACCGTCTAGCTTTCATATTGATTGCAGTTAGATGTTGGCCCCGGCCCTCCTTGTTTAATAATATCCGGCATTTAATACCGCCTCGGATTTTGTTTAATAAGACCTGATTGAGTTTTTGCACAGGGTTATCCGGCTGATTGAGATAAAAATTCCACTGGTATTGAATTATGTCAAGTGAGAGTTTTGTTTTGGCAATTTCATCAACGAGAGAAAGGTAAAAAGTCTGTCCGGGGAGAGGAGTAATTAAGCCGGGGCAGTCTTTTATTAATGATCGTGTTCCGAATGTTGTTGTTTTCATTTGACTTTATTATAGCTAAATCTAAGCTAATTTTGGCCATTCGGATATTATAGGTTTGATATCGGCTTCACTAGAGTCGCTAGAACGCGTGATTATAAGGTAGGAGCCATGTAATAGCCTTTAATTGCCTCCTGCTTCCAATGGACTGCGGGGGGACAAGCCCCCCTGCGCCCCCCGGGAGACAAAGGAGCGGGGATAACAAAGGTATCCGCTAACGCGGATGTTTTTTTTGGGGTAGCTGGGGGGCAGTTTTGTCAAAGGGCGTCGGCGCCGTCGCGAAAAATCTTTTCGCGACAGCTTTAAAAAGGAAAGCCCCCCAGCACTTCGCAAAATCTGCACATTTTACGAAATCCCCAAAAAAAAACTCTATTTGTAGTTTTTATGCGCCCTCTGGTCTGTCGGGGCCCCCCCGCCATCCCTCCGGGCGCAATCCCCGCGCTATTTTTATTCGTTCATAGTTGGGCCCTCCCACCCTTTTTTGGTAGCCAGCTTCCCGTAGTCGCGCGCCGCGCCTGGCGCCCTCGCGGTGCTCGGTGCGCCCCGCCTCTGGCTAGTGGCCGCTGTTGTTGCGCATCGGCTCTCTGCCGGGCAAATTTCATCCTGTCCGTCGTAGCTTGCGCGCGCCTCGGGATAAGCCGCGTTTGCTGTCGCAACTTCAAAATCTCATAGTCTGTGCCAATCTCCGCAAAACGCACATCCCCTGCTGGCGCTCTCAGACCCCATCTGCACCCGGTAGGTATCTTTGCACTCTCGGGCCCGGCAAGCAGGCAGGGGCGCGTATTGCCTTTATCGCGCCCCTGCCTTTTTAGCTAGTCATGCACGTTGTAGCAGGGGATTGGCTTGCTGGCTACTTATTTTTTCATTTTTTAGGCACAGTCAGCTTCAAAAATATTTTAAAAATGCGATTTTCCCTGTTTTTAGCTTCAAAACGGCACTTTAAAAACGGAATTTCTATAGAAATTTTTGATGTTGATTTTTTTTGGGCGTTTTAGCTTTAAAAGTGTCAAAAATCCAAAAATGATTTTTAGTCATTGATATTTTATCAATAGGGCATTTGATTATTTATCAAGTACCTGTTATATTGCCTCTTATATGCAACATGAATTTCCATATTTAAAGAAACACTCATCACTTCGCTTTCAAAAAGTGTTTAAGAGGATACTCTGGAACAAAGTTTTGACAGCGGGGGAAAAGGTCTTTGCCTTTTCACTTCTAACAGTTCCGGCTCAATCGACGGTTAGATTGAAAAAACTAGCCCGCAAATTAGGTTCTGCGCCGGAAGTTATATCGAGATGGCACAAGGGTTTAAAAGAGAATGGCTCTATGCCGCGCACTATTGAACGCCTTTCGAATGTGCCCTATGAGATGAAAGCATTTGACAGGCGTTTTCGTAATTGATACTATCTCTTGAATAGGATTAACCCCTATCTCTTTACTGGGTACAGTAAAAAGCAAGCCGGTATGTTACATCGCGTTTCATTCCGGCTTCAGCTTTTTAAAACAACATCCTTGACACTTCAATTTATTTCCTCTATCTTTAATTAATGCAAGTTTATAAATCCCCCACCAACCGATCTGCCAGTTTTGATTTCGTAAAAGTGAGCCGAGCCATCGAAGCCCGGCTCTCTTTTATGGGATCAAATAAACCTGATTCCTATCGGGGTGGAGATAAGGGGTGGTTAAATCTTTAACTAGGTTAAAAACCCTTTACAGCGTTCTTTGCTCTCTTGCTTAGTGGAAACTGGAACGTCCCCGAGCGTAACAGCAAGAGTATAGAAAATTATAGTACTCAGCGTAGCTGGTGAGCATCGAGCAAGTCCAGCGAGGGCCGACGACCAATTTTTTTAATGGCAACTGTACCCTGATTCTTTCAAGAGATAAGGACTGCACGACATACCAGACTAGCCTATTCGATAAGGAGGTGTAGGGGTTTTAGGGGGAGAGGAACAGAGGTAACACCGCTTTAAAAACTTCATTTTTTCTTTTCTTTTTTTGATTATATTTTTATAACGAGCAAAAACGGCCGGCGTGCCTAAGCTTGTCGCAGATTGTTTATTCTGCGACGTTCCAAAGTAAAGCTAAATAAACCCGAGAAAAATTGTTATGACGTTTTTTAATTTATTATTTGGTTGATTATTTATCAATCAATTTTAGCCCCTAAATTTTGCTGGCCGAGCTGTCCTGCCTCGAGTTTCGCCAAATAAGGGACGAGGTAGTTATCAAGCCACCTATGGAGCCACATGACATCAGCGGCGTTAAATTGCGAGGGTTTCTTTTCTGCCAACTTTAAAATACCAAGCTGTGTGCCAGTTTTTAAGTTATATCGATTCGGATATTGGATATCTGTCATCGTCCAGTACTGGTAATAAACTTTATTACCATTTTAGGAATTAAGTAATAAAGACCATTTATATCTGTTATTTTTAAATATACGCTTTCATCGTTTATATCTTTTAAAATTTCACTTTGGGATTTTTCAACTTCTATCTCGCGCCCATCTTCAATCAAAACTAAAGTAGTCATAAACTTTTTTTCATTATTTACCATATTTCTTTCAAACTTATAATTTTTTATCTCTATAATTTTTAATATATTTTTTAGCAATACTGTTTATCTACTGCTATTCTATCTCCGAATACTAATAATGGCCTAACTTAGTTATTTAACAGTCTTTCGGTGACGTAGCCAACCGAGCACCCCGCGATAGGCGTGGTTATGGTATCGGCAGGGGGTATGATTTGGATAGTTTTGATCGAAGCTTATAAACCTATTTACATTACCATCACAGAAAATAGCCACGTGTCCGGCATAGCCGGTAGTAGGCCATTTATAACCCCAAAAAATTATATCTCCCTTATTCGGCACATTGTTTTTTGTGTTTAGAATTTTAGTAAAATGTTGATCGCCTAACAGTGGAAATCTCTCAAACATTTGGCGGGCATATAAAGCAGGGATGATGGAGTATCCTGGGATAGATAATACATCGACACAATACTGGCGCATTAGGTCTGTGCATTGGGCGCCATAGCTTCCATCATAATCTATATACTTTCCGTTGTAAGTAGAAACAAACTCATTAAGTGTCATTTTTATTCGAATTTTCTTAATAAATAATCTATTATTATGAAACAGGTAATTAAACCCATGACATAGGCAGAAGTTAGAAAAAAGTTTATTATCATATAATCATTATGAACTTATTTTTTACAGCGGTCAAGAGGGAATATTTGGCGTATCTTCCCATTTAAAACCAGCTGGTTTTAGATAGTCAATAACGTCTTTTAACGCCTGTACATTTAGTGTTTTTTGTAGAACCTTTATACCAGCCATTCCGGGCATCATTTCAATTTCTTTTTTAGCTCCACAGAGTGAACAAAGTCGGTGAAATTCTTTATGCGCTCTTATTAGTGCCTCTTTTTTATCCGGGGGCATATCGCGTAAAACATCAATAATATTAGTAAATTGTTTTAAGTTTTTCATTTATTGAACGGAGTTTTATATATTTCCTGTCCGGGCAAACCACCCCACTTTTTAACAAAATATGCCTGATTTATTAAAAATCTCGAATCAGAAAGCCTCTTTATATCCGGGCCATCTTTTATTGTTTGTGATCCATAATGAAAATACAGGGCATTACTAATCTTTACAGCCCTCTGTCCGGCGAGCCGGATGCGATAGTGATAATCATTATCTTCAAAATAGGCAGGGTAATAATTCTCGTCAAAATATCCAATTTTGTCGATAGTTTCCTTTTTTAACATGAAGCAAGAAAAGTCCGGCGCGTCCGTCAGTTCAAATTCTTTTGCCGGTTTTTTATAAAAGAAATCGGCCGGAGTTTGGGTTTTGTCATTGGTATTGAAGGCGGTGGAAAGAGCAATATTTGGCTGGTCTAATACCGCCATCATTTTAGCGAGAGTATCATCTTGGAGAATAATATCGTTATTTAATACTGCATAATAAGGAAAAGCTAGGGTATTTCGCGCTATTTGAATTCCTTGGTTCCAACCTCCATCAACCCCTTTATTCTCTAAATTTCTAACCGTTAATATTTGTTTATATTTTGCCAGACGGCCGAGGTAAGCCGAAGTACCATCAGTGGAAGCATTATCGATTATGATTATTCCGCAGTTTTTATAATCCTTTATTTGCTCGATTAATTGCTTTGTGTACTGAACACAATTAAAGACAGGGATAATAATTGCCAGATTAAAATTCATTAGTAAGCCCTCCATATTTTCTGATGACCGAATAATTTAAAAGCACGTCCATCTGAATGATAATGCCATTGTATACAATCACTGGCTACTTTTGGCCGAATCTTCATAGACTTGAATATTTTAATTTGTAGATACTCATCGTCGGCAGTAAATCTTCCGGGGATTGTGTCCGGCCCCTTATAGCCGGAATAATCCACCCTGTCAAAAATTCCTCTGGCGACAAGGAGGCAGGCGCCGGATATTCCATCGACATATTGATTTTTATCAACATCAGAGGGCTTTAACCACTCGCGCTGTAATGTTTTTCTGTTTTTGTAGTTATGCCCTATCACCTGCCACGCGTTGCCTCTGGCGGCCACAAGAGCCCCAACTAGGCAATGTTTGACAGCGAGGAGTTTCTGTATTGTCTCGGGATCTGGTTCAAGGTCTAAATCCATGAATAAAATCCAATCCACTTTCCTATTTTTCGCAAGTTCAATTCCTATTTGCCGGCCAACTGCACAGACATCTTCGCCGGTCTTACACTTGCTCAAAATAGGGTAATGATCCTCGTCGATCATTACCGCAGTTTTATTTTTATATGTTAGAGAATTGAAAATTTTAGGATAAAGAAACCGGCAATATTCTTTGTGATGAGTGTACAAATATACGACAAGTACGGAATCCATTTTAAATTACCTCCATAATTTCTAACATTTTATTGATTCGATCGTGATAAGTATGAAATGAATGAACGTATTCCGCGCCGGCAAGTGCTATCTCCTCCCTCTCTTTTTCATGGCTCAAATAAAATTCTATTTTTTTATCCAAATCCTCCCAATCTTGATAACTGATATAATGTTTGCCGTCCTCAAATAAGTCATCCTGCCCCATTACATTATCTGATAAAAGCATCCGGCCGATACTCATAGCTTCAAAATATCTCATGTTTACATCGTTGTCCATTGAACAATTAAATAGCAATTTACAGCGCGACAGCATCTGTGAATATTCCTCACCGGGTTTTGCGGTTGATCTTAATAGTTTATATTTTTCACCGATTTTATCTAACAATCCGCGACGGCGGTCATAGGTATCATTACCCAAAAAGCCAACATCAAACTCTATTTTTTCATCCGGGTATAGTTTGTGTTTATCAGCATCGGCGGCTAAAGGAACCCACCAAGTTTTTTTATCGGGATATAGGGATTGAAAATATTTTTGTGTTACAAACAAATAATCAACCATGTCATACTTTTGGTAATCAGCCCCCAAATGGATATGGTTGTCTATTTCCCAATAACAGGTTTTACGTCCGGGATACCGGACAATAAAATTACAGGGTTCGATGTTTAGGTATATATCGGCGCAGGAAACGCCGCGCTCGCCGAAGCGATAAACATCAAATCGGGGATCGGCTCGCAGGGCCATTTCTATATAGCTTGCCGTAGTATATGGGTAATATTGGAATTCGTAATTTAAAAGTATTCGCATAAGTTTTTTATTCAATTTTTTTCCGCAGTCCCCTCCCCTCCCCTATCGGAGGGATACCTGCCTATTTAGGTTCAAAATAGCCTTTTTAGGCTACATCGCCGGTAGGGGAGGGGACAGGTAAGCCCACATTTACCGCATTATTGACAAATTTTTAAATAAACCCATATAGTAATAAAAAGAAGCCCGAGCGCAATTAATTGGCGTGCCATCGTATTTTTTCTAAAATTATATAAAAAGACCAATTGCCACAAGCAATACCAGAATCAATTATTTTAAAAGGCAGATCACGACATTCTTTAAAAGCTTTTAATAAAGTCTCATAAGTATGTTCGTGGTAGTGAAGATTAAAGGGATTTTCTTTTATGCTAGAGTTTTCATTCACCGGCTTTTGTTTTTTAGTAAATTCAACATCGGGATGAACAATACCAATTATTCCCCCAACTTTTAGAACCCGGAGCCATTCTGTCATTGTCTTGTGTTGATCGTCAAAATGCTCGAATGAATGGATAGATGAAATATAATCAAGCCCGCCGTCTTTAAATGGTAGTTTATCGCCAGCACATTGAATGTCCGGTTTAACATTTGGATCGATATCAACTCTTATCGCATCAACCCTAATTGTCCGAAGTCCACAGCCGATATCGGCACCCTTGCCAAATAACCAGGGGGATAATTTATTTGCCTCACATACCCACATCTCATCCGGTTCATCGCAAAGATGCGTAATAGGCCGGAAGTTTATTGTACTTTTTAATTTAGTCATTTTTGGCTAATTTATTTTTATAAATATCCTCTAACCTCTCTTTAATTTTAATTGATACGTTTGTCCATGAGAATTTTTGACGTATTATCTTGCTAGTTTCAAGCGCCGCAGCTTTTTCACTTTGGCGATTATTATAAACATTTCGCATCTCTTTTTTAAGCTGAATTAAGTTAGGTTCTGCCCAAGTTTTCCCCTCGATATATACATAAGGCTCATCGGAAATAGCCGGAGTATATTCGAGAAAATGAACGCCCGGGAGCGGTTTACCTTTTTCATCTCGTAGCACTTCATTCGGTGCTGAATAGCCAGTAGTAATCACAGGAATACCACAAGCTAACGCCTCAAACAGAGGCAACCCCCAACCCTCGCCGCGGGTAGGTAGAACAAAGCAGTCAGCCATTGTATATAACGATGGAACCTTATGATCTGGTAAATCCTCCTCTTTAACGTAAGCATTGGCACTACCCTCTATGGTTGGGATTTCTTTTATTTCCTCTTTAATCCCTTTATTTAGTCCTAAGTCCATTGTCTTTAGTATCAAACAAACATCATCGGCTTTTTTAAACTCCGATTGAAAAGCGATAATTAAATTACGCAGGTTTTTACGCGGAAACCAGGCGGCATTACAGACAAATTTAAATGTTTCTTTTGCGTCAGTCTGCATCGGCGCATAATCCGGATGAAAGTAGTTAGGATCAATACCTTGATGAATTATATAAATCGGAACGTGCACACCGGCTTTTTCAAACTTTTCTTTGTCCCATTGTGTAGGAACCCATAATTCATCCATCATATTGCAATATCTTATCCATGACTCCGGGGCTTCTGTCGCTTCGAATTCGCAATGCCCTATTTTATACATTCCAGAATTTTTAATGAAATAGGGAGCCTGCCCCCATGTTATTTGTGGCATAAACATATCAGCCTGCCCGGACATAATAGAATTTACAACCTCATCGGGTGTAGGTTGTACAGAATCAATCACCGTATCTAATGGCTCAAAAAATACATTTACTCTAATATCACTCATTCCGCGCATATAGCCCCGGGCGGCGCGGGCAAAGCCAGACGGCCCGCTTGCTTTAGCGGTATAAAGAACAGGATATTTATAAGCAGAGGCAATTAATCCGCCCCATTTATTGATAAAGTTATTAGCACCCTCATTAAATTCAAATGAAAATTTTTGAATATCTTTATCAGTTTTTGGCCCACCCTGAAAGACTACGGCTAATTTATCGGTAGCATACAACTTAAATCCGGCCTGCATGACACTCATACAATAATCAGCATCGATAAAAATATCAGAGCCTAAATTATCAGGTATCCCGACTTTTTCAACGACGGCTTTGCTAACAATCACGCAGTACATCGGAAAAACGTCAACCTGTCTAGTTCCGGGATATTGACCGTAGTATTCCTCACCCATCCCAAAAGATAAAGGAATAAAGGTTTTTGGCGCAAAGAATCCACCATGAAAGTGGATTTTTTTATTGGTATCCAAAATCAAAGCTGAAAGTATTCCAAATTTATCCAATCCTTGAGAAGCGCGATAAAGTGAATCTATCCATCCGGTAATATGTCCAACGACTTCATCATGTACAAGCAATACATCCCCACTCTCTAATTTAATTTTTTTTATCATTTTTTGAAGTAAGAAAAGGCATAAAGACCAATTCTTTTTATAACTTCGGCTCGCTTATTGCGGCTGTGGAATTCCAGCGTAAGTGAAAGCCTCAGCAGTGTAGTTTAGAGCTACGAAGAACTTCATAAATCGGTTAATGCCCGACATATTTGTTCCTTCTGCATAGGTGTTCCACCATGTTTTCTGTGCGGCGGCAATATAAGTCCCTTTTGTGAAATAAAGCACTCCCCATTTGACAGTGTCTCTAATTCCAACCTGAGCGGTTGATTTAGGGTTATAAGGCGTGACAGAAAGACGAGCATAGTTTAGGCCTTTCCACTTTGAATACACAACGGTATTGAAGATAGAACCCGAAGCGTCAAGTGAGAGTAAAGGGCCGGTAAGTCTAGCCATATTGTCTTTTCTTGTTTCCTATTGAATAAATAACTTATTCATTATAGGCAATATTTAATTTTTTGTCAATTTTAAACTAGAACTGGACTATCGCTCCAAATCTCAAACGATCTGCTGATGCAGAGGAACAGAACACTCGCCCTAGATTTGTCAAAGCAGAGTAGTCAGCTATCGATAAATTTGGCGTATTAGTTACGCTAATACTCCCCCAGGAACTACCTAAATCTGGGCCAATATCAAGGGCAACAACTGGTAATGTTATAGTGGCTCCTGTAACTGTTAGACCTCCTGTATAAGCGTAATGGTTAATATCTACAATACAGGATGATCCGATTATCATAAATCTATTATTTTTATTTGGAGCACCACTCGGGTCAGTTCCGGCAGTCCATGTAATCGTTGGATTATAATTGAACCAAGTCGGAAAACCAATCGGGCTGCTGGCATGAGAGTAATAATTATCAGTAATTGCGGCGTCAGTAACCACATAATCACTCCCCCCTGTTACGGTTAATAGTTGGTCAGCGACAGCAACAATATACATGTATTTTTGTGTAGTTCCTTGCTTAAATTTGATTTTATCCCCTTTTGTAAATCTAATCGTTGCACCAGCAGGGACGGTAATAGTAGTAGCGGACGCATAAGCCCACGTTTCTTTTGCCTCTAACCACCCATCCCAAGTGATCGGTTGAATATTGAGCCCGCGGACAAAGTCAGGAGAGGCCATATAACTCGGAATTGTCGATATATCCGCAGCGTCTTTTTCTAGTGTTTTCCAGTAAATTATCATGTTTTTATTAGCTTGAAGAAATAAACTAATATATCTATTATACCCCGATAGAGGCCGATTTTTAGCCCATTGGTTATAATAATTCTT
>Ga0247841_10009606_pt1 | contig 13479 bp, 11 predicted proteins | sample LaCruzMarch2015__2_FD_192410 | JGI IMG/M metagenome (GOLD analysis project Ga0247841, IMG submission 192410) | Freshwater microbial communities from meromictic Lake La Cruz, Castile-La Mancha, Spain - LaCruzMarch2015_18m | ecosystem: Environmental > Aquatic > Freshwater > Lake | place: Spain...
GTATCATTCCCAAAATGGTTAGTGCATATGGTATGTCGCTTACCGATTTTTTTACCCTCATTATTGAAGATGCAATAAAAGAAGCTTAAAGTTTTGAGTATTGAACCTTACTTCACCGTCGAGCCGTTACTGATTTTCCTTTCCGGCAGTACAAAAACCAGTTCGCCATTATCGTCTTCTGCCATTAGTATCATTCCGTGTGATTCAATATTTTTAATTGTTCTTGCTTCAAGATTTGCAAGAATAACAACCTGTTTTCCCACGATGTCCTGAGGATTAAAATACCCGGCAATTCCAGAGACAACAGTCCGCACATCGATTCCTGTATCAATCTTAAGTTTCAAAAGTTTGGTTGTCTTTGGCACTTTTTCGGCTTCAAGTACTGTCCCTGAACGTATATCCATCCTGGTAAAGTCATCGAATGATATATCAGGTTTTGGCAGTGAAGCTATCGGTTTGTCATTCTCCTTTCTGGTGTCCAGCAGCTTTTTTACCTGAAACTCTATGGGTGAATCTTCAATTTTTTCAAATAATAATTCAGGATCATTAAGGGTATGACCTTCTTCCAGAAGAGATACGTTCCCGGCATCATTCCAGCTCATGTTATAAAAATTAAGAAACTGTCTTATCTTTTTGGCCGTGAATGGCATGAAAGGTTCAGCCATCAGCGAAAGATTCGCAGATATCTGTAATGCAATATTAAGGATGGTATCGACCCTCGCGGGATCGGTTTTAATAATTTTCCAGGGTTCGGTATCTGCGAGGTACTTATTTCCAAGTCTGGCAAGGTTCATTAATTCTTTAAGTGCATCGCGGAAATGAAAAGTTTCCAGGTTGTTTTCCAGGCTTTCTTTTATTTCATGGATCTGTGCAAGAGCCTGCCGGTCGTAGTCAGTAAGTTGTCCTGATGGAGGAACTTTTCCTTTAGAATATTTCATAGTGAGTATTAACGCACGGTTTATGAAATTACCCAGAATGGCAACTAGTTCATTATTATTCCGTGCCTGGAAATCTTTCCATGTAAAGTCGTTATCCTTTGTTTCCGGCATGTTGGCTGTAAGCACGTAACGAAGCACATCCTCCTTACCGGGGAAATCCCTGAGGTACTCATGCAGCCATACTGCCCAATTCCTGGAGGTGGATATTTTATCCCCTTCAAGGTTAAGAAATTCATTAGCCGGAACATTATCAGGCAGGATGAAACTGCCTTCTGCCCGAAGCATAGCGGGGAATATTATACAATGAAACACAATATTGTCCTTACCAATAAAATGTATCAATCTTGTGTCATTGTCTTTCCAGTATTTTTCCCAGTCGGGAGTCAGTTCTTTTGTTGCCGATATGTACCCGATCGGGGCATCGAACCATACATAAAGTACTTTCCCTGCTGTTCCTTCAACAGGAAGAGGTACACCCCAGTCGAGATCGCGGCTTACCGCACGTGGCTGAAGACCAAGATCAAGCCATGACTTGCACTGACCATACACATTATTTTTCCATTCTTTATGTTCTTCCAGTATCCATTGTTTCAGGAATGGTTCGTACTTATCCAGTGGAAGGTACCAGTGGCGTGTTTCTTTCAGGACGGGAACTGAACCTGATATTGCCGATTTAGGGTTTATCAGGTCGGAGGGACTCAGGGATGTACCGCATTTTTCACACTGGTCGCCATATGCACTTTCATTACCGCAATGGGGGCATGTCCCTGTCACATAACGATCGGCAAGGAACTGGCGGGCTTCATCGTCATAGAGCTGCTCAGAAGTTTTTTCCGTAAATTCACCATTATCGTACAGTTTCCTGAAGAACTCCGAAGATGTGCTGTAATGAACAGGGGAAGTGGTGCGTGAATAAATATCAAATGAGATTCCCAGTCCCTCAAAAGAATCTTTTATAATATGGTGGTATTTATCAACTATTGCCTGTGGCGTTACACCTTCCCGTCGTGCCTTTATTGTGATTGGAACCCCGTGTTCATCCGATCCGCAGATCCATTTTACATCTGTCCCTTTAAGCCTGAGGTAACGCACATAAATATCTGCAGGAATGTAAACTCCTGCCAGGTGGCCGATATGAATCGGTCCGTTAGCATACGGCAATGCGCAGGTTACCAGGTATCTTTTGTAATTTTTCATTTTTAAAATAGAAATGGTATATTTGACCTTGAATTTTACCTGATAACAAGTATTATTGCTTCATGAATCTTAGTGACAATGAGTCTTTGTGGCAGTATGTGAGCCTCCACCCGGACATCAGGTCATAAGGAAGTGCAAAATATCAGAATTATTCAGGTATGATAACACGGCAAAAATAATCAAAAATCTGTTAGTAATATGATTACCCCTGTATGTTTGCAGCCGGGCGATAAAATCGGGTTAGTCGCTCCCGCACGAAAAATAACCATGCCCGAAATTGCTGCCGGTATTCATAAACTTGAAGAGTGGGGGCTTGAAGTCGTTAAAGGTGAACATCTGTTTGCAGAAGATAATCAATTTTCAGGAAGTGATGAACAGCGGGCCGCCGACCTGCAGAAAATGCTTGATGATCGGGGTATAAAAGCTATAATCAGTGCACGGGGTGGCTACGGCACCGTAAGAATAATAACCAGGCTTGATTTCAGAAATTTCCTTAAACATCCAAAATGGCTGATCGGTTACAGCGATATAACTGTGCTTCACAGCCATATTACCGGTAACCTTAAAGTTGAGACGATTAATGGCGTAATGCCATTTAAATTTCCGCGTGACGGGACGGATAACGAATCAACTGACAGCCTTAAATCGTTACTGTTCAGGGAACATGTGAACTACCGGTTCGAAGGACACAGCTTTAACAGGCCGGGTACCATGACCGGAGAACTTACCGGTGGTAATCTTTCAATGTTGTACAGTTTGCGGGGCACGGAATACGATTTAGATACCCGGGGAAAGATATTATTCATCGAGGATATTGACGAATATCTCTATCATATTGACCGCATGATGATGAACCTGAAACTGGGCGGACAGCTTAAGCATCTTAAAGGTCTTATTGTTGGAGGGATGAGCGATATGCGTGATAATCAGGTCCCTTTTGGAAAAACAGCTTTTGAGATTATAGAAGAAGCTGTTAGGGAATATGATTTTCCGGTAGCCTACGGATTTCCTGCAGGACATTCTGAACCAAACAAGGCTTTTGTTTATGGCCGCAGAACAGAATTGAATGCAGGCAGAGATCATTGTTTATTTATACAATAAGGAATAATATGTCTGATGCAATTGAACTTGGAAAAAAAGGAGAGGAAATTGCCCTCCTGCATTTAAAAAGTAATAGCTATAACATTCTTGAAACCAACTGGAGATTCAGACACCTGGAACTTGACATTATTGCCATGAAAGATAATATACTTGTGGTCGTGGAAGTTAAAACACGTTCATCCGACTATTTCGAACAACCACCCGATACAGTTAACCGCAGGAAGCAAAAACTGATAATCGAAGCCACAAACAGTTATATTGATACTCATGATATTTCTCAGGAGGTTCGTTTCGATATTATTACCATTTATTTTTCTGCCCGCAGTTATAAACTCGACCATATTGAGGATGCTTTTTATCCTGTTGTTAATAAGTGAAAAGGTAAATAATGAAAAGATGAAAAAAAATCTAAATTCTAAACTCTTAGCTTTATAAACTTTATAAACTTTTAACTTATTATAATGAACTTGATTCTAAGAACTGAAGTGCCTGTCCTGACTGTCAGAAAATATGTTCCGGGTAAAATGTCAGAGGTCTCTATACTGATCTGCAGTTGCGGAATAATACTTTGTAATTTTGTAACAATAAAATATTAAATTATGATCCCTCAAAGTCCGAAAGAAATGTTCCGGCAACTTAGGTTTATGTACCATGCGGTAATAATTATTTATATTGCGTTAACGGCAATCATTTCAATTATTTATAGCAGAAATATCCCCAACTGGAATGTAGGTAAAGAAACCGCATCAGTTCTGAACTCAGTTTTGATAATGGTAGCAATAGCTACAATTCCCCTTGGCTATTACCTGTATTCACAAAAAACCAGGAATCCTGCAGGGTATCCTTCCTTTAACGATAAGCTTAAAATATACAGAAGGTACACACTTATCAGGTTTGGCTTATTTGATACGGCGGGATTTTGCAGCCTTGTTACTTACTTTCTCACCGGCTCCCAGCAACCTATGTACCTTCTGCTCATCATCATAATCCTTTTCCTGATTAACAAACCTACAGTTGAGAAGTTTACTGAGGATTTTAAATTGAGTGAAGAAGAAGCTGATATGCTGAAAAGTGAAATGTGAGAAGTTTGAAATAGACTGGGAGAGTGGAATAGTGGGAGAGTGGGAGAGTGGAAAGGTGGAATAGTGGAAAGGTGGAATAGTGGGATGTTTAATAAATTGTATTAATGATACAGAGATAAGTCTCTAAGCTAAGTTTCTGAATCTCTTAGTTTCTTAGTCTCTATGTCTTAATGTCCCTTGAACAATAAATGCTGAAACTTTGAAACACTGCAACACAGAACCACAGAACTGTTTTATGTTTTAAGATACTGCATGCATTCCGGGCCTGAATTGAAGATCAGGTCAATAATACTAAGATTGTGAATAAAGCCATGTCTGTCTGAAAATACCTGGATATATTTTTCACATTCCGTAATGTTAACTGATTCATTGCAATTTACTTTCGGATGAATCTTGTACCTGTAATCTGAATGGGTTGTTTCCCCGGGCTTATAATATTGGTCAGTGAGCCGTATTTCGGTTTTTATCCCTGTGATTTTTATGGTTTTTTCAATAATGTTTATATTAAAATCAATTAAAAAATCAGTTTTGCGTGAGAAGAACTGCATGAACTCATCAGCATAGTATTCAAAAAATGGTGCGTGACGGTATGCTGCCTCGATTGACTTCCTATGATTATTTATCCAGGATGTTGAATAATCAATTCTGATATCCTTAATTAAAACCTTTGGTGAGGATTCCTTTTTAACGGGAATGTTCAGCATCTGTTTCCCGTTTGCACCGTATATGTAACAACGGTTCCGGTAACTTTGCTTTGTGTAATTTTCAAATTGTTCGATGTAAACCACAGGATTACCGGCTATTATCCTGAAATAGTCAACCGGGGGTAAATAAGCAGCAGAAAGCAGTACCAATGCAGTGGTTTTACATTTTAATCACCAGTTTTGTAAAAATACTGTTTTCCATTTCAACTCTTACAAGATAACTTCCTGGTGGTAATGCACGGATGTCAACCTCTTTTATGTACGATCCGCATGTCTCATCAATGAATGATTTTACCTTATCACCCGACATTGAGAATACCCCGACCTTTATTCCGGTTTTACCCGGGGTTCTTGCAGTAATGGTAAACCTGCCCTTATTCGGGTTTGGAGTAATTTCCAGGTTGATTCTGTTGTTCACAGCAGTTTCACCCGTAATATCACTGGGTGAGTACAGGTTAGCCCTCCATAACCCACGGCCATAAGTTGCAGCGAATAACTCCTGGGAAATATAATTGATTTCAAGTTCATTAATAATAACCTTTGGAAGTCCTTCAGAATAATACAACCATTGACCTGATAAGTTCTGTATTGAATCGTTGGTATAAAAAACACCTATGTCTGTTCCAATATACAAAGCGTTACTTACTCCGTTAATAGTAGCTTCCTGGTAAACAATGCAATTAACGGGATAATTTGGCAGGTCGCCGGAGATATTTGTCCAGTTATCACCTGCATCAGACGATTTATAAACCTTGTTGCCATTCTGGTATCCTGAAAATGCAACCCATAATTCCTCAGGATTACTTTCGGAAACAGCAATTGCAGTTATGCAGGCCACATCGACCGGCAGACCGATTTCTACCGAATGCCATGTTTGTCCGCCGTTATTGGTCATATATAAATCATTAAGGCGTGCGGCATAAATGTAATTCTGGTCTGATCCTGCCACAGCAAGTGCAATAATGTTAAGTGACGACTGGAAATTACTTATCCTTGTCCATGATGAACCGGCATTATCGCTGCGCCAGACATTGTTGAAACCCGCGTAAATCACATCAGGATTGAAAGGATGCATAACAAAAGGAGTGATCCAGTCGCCGGTCTCACCACTGCTGGTAATATCTTCCTCAAGACCCGACTGGAACGATTGACCTCCGTCGGTCGATTTACTGAGTAAGCCGTTATAATTTGTTGCATAAATAATTTCGGGATTTGTATAATCGATCATTGCCTCCATGCCATCACCACCAAGAATATTAAGCCAGATACCGTTATTGTACATATAAGTACCGTTATCCTGGCAACCGGCAACTATAATTACCGGGTTGGTTTTACAGACTGCCAGCCTGTAATATTCAGTGATATGAAGGCCATGCGTAATATTTGTCCAGTCGGTTGGCAGGTCATAGCAATCAGGGTAAATTTCCTGAGTAATTAAATTCACACAGTTCAGAACAGTGTCGATATTTCCCAGGCTTATACTTGATGTTTTATCAATTCCACCGTCGTGTGCCTGATAAAGGTCACCTGTCAGGGGATGGAATACTGAATAATGCTGGTCGGCATGAATACTTGGTCCGAAATATGCCTGCCACATTGATGCAAAATTCCATGTCTGGCCACCGTTGTAAGAACCCCACATATTAACGCCCCCGGTATAAATACGGTCAGCGTCGTTGGGATCAACAACTATCGTGAGGTCGTAATGGCCTTGTCCTCCTTCATCGGCGGGTAAAAAAGAAATTTCAAAATAACCTCCGTCAGTCCATCCCAGCATATTAGGGGCATGTGCCGCTCCCGGGTTGTTTATTATGGTATCACGGGCAGCAACTGTATCCCATGTGAATCCTGCGTCTTCTGTTTTATATAATGCATAAAAACCATTATTTATTCCGCAGGTCAATGCATATACAATACCCGTATCGGAAGGTGCTATTGCCAGTTCTGTGCGTACAACCTTATTCTGGTAAGGCACACCTGAATTCAGTTCTGTCCATGTTGAACCAAAATCAACCGATTTCAGGATTTTAGCCTGGGTATTATTTATATCGCTGAAGTATGATGCGGCATAAATTGTACTGTCGCGAAGCGGATTGATCTTCATATCAATTATCATATCGTTGTTGACCTGTGTCCATGTATTGCCGGCATCATGCGATTTAAAAATACCAAGTGATCCGCCTGCGATCAGTTCACTGGTGTTTGCTGAATTAATGACTATTTTCCTTAATAGCGTCTGGTCAAGCTGTGTGACTTCAAAACTCAATCCGGTCGGATTCCAGGTGGCTCCGCCATCAGTTGATTTCAGGATGCCAACCCCGAATTTTGAAACATAGGTCAGAGACACTGAATTCATTGCAATAAAATTGATGTCACCGGTTGCCAGATAAATAATGTCGGGATTAACAGGATCGATAGCAATATCACTTACTCGTAAAACCGGCTCATTATCTGTAAGGCATATCCATGATAATCCTCCGTCGGTAGTTTTCCATGCACCGCCCTGTGACGCACCAATCCATAATGTATTCGTATCAGTAGGATGAAATGTAATGCAGTTGATCCTTCCCATGCCATGTATATCGAGTTCATCAGGTGAAGGAGGGATAGTAGCAGGAGATACGGAAATCCAGTCAGGATTATTCTTAATTGATTTTTCAGTTGTCGAAGTAAGGTAAACCCTGTATTTCTGCCACTCTGTATAGTTATGAGCCGGATCAGGAAATAATCCGGAAGGATAAACCCTCGGTGCATTGAACCATTCCCATCTTTTATATTGTTTTATTCCTTTAATCGTGTTTATATCTTTTCCATCTGCCCAGGTTTTGAATGCGTCCTGCACATCATAAAAACTAACTTTCCCGGATTTCCCGTTGTTCAGATATGGTGGATGCATCCATGGTTGCGATAATGAAACTTTCAGAATCATACACATAAAGACAGTGATAACTATTTTCAAGAGATGGATGGCGAATTTAATCATAAAGGCAATTATTTATTGAACCACAAATTTAGAAAGAAACCGCTATATTGCACATCTTAAATGATAATTATGTTTCAGAAGAATGATCCAAAGATTATCAGGGCATGGTATATGTACGATTGGGCAAACTCTGTTTACAGCCTTTCAATCACCACTGCTATTTTCCCGGTATATTACAGTGAAAGTGTCCGTAATGCCTTCAACGGTGAAATGATCAGCTTCTTCGGTCATAACGTTAAAGATTCAGTACTTTACAGCATGGCACTGTCTTTTTCCTTTCTTGTGGTGGCGGTTATTTCTCCGTTTCTTTCCGGAATAGCCGATTACAGTTGCAGGAAAAAGTCATTCATGAGGGTATTCACATATCTTGGTTCTTTTTCTTGTGCTGCCTTGTATTTCTTTACAGGTAAAAATGTGGAATATGGTATTTTGTGCTCGGTATTGGCAAGTATAGGTTTTGCCGGGTCACTTGTTTTTTACAATTCCTATTTGCCTGATATTGCCACGGCTGATAAGTTTGATTCTTTCAGTGCAAAGGGCTTCACTGCCGGTTATGCAGGAAGCGTAATATTGCTGGTGATTAACCTGTTGAATATAATATTTTATGATAGTCTGGGCTTCCAGGAAAAAAATGACGCGATAAGATTTACTTTTATTACTGTTGGACTGTGGTGGTTTGGTTTTTCTCATTTAACTTTTTACTACCTGCCTGAAAATGTTTATGTTGAAAAACTAGGAAAATCACATATTCTGGTAAGCGGTTTTTACGAGCTTATTAAGGTATATAAGCAATTGAAAAACCTTCCAAATCTGAAAATATTCCTTCTTTCGTTTTTCTTTTATATAATGGGAGCAATAACAGTGATTTATATGGCAAGCATTTTTGCAAGTGAAGAACTTGGCCTTGAGGCTCCCAAACTGGTTGCCGTAATAATTGCTCTTCAATTAGTAGCTATTGCAGGCGCCAGCTATTTTGCATGGCTCTCAGAAAAAATCGGCAATAAACGTACACTGGTAATAATGATAATTGTATGGGCTGTTATATGTGCCGGCGCTTATTTAACAAAGAATGAGTACGAATTTTATTTATTAGCTGTTGTTGTTGGTCTTGTAATGGGTGGTATACAGTCTTTATCACGATCAACATACTCCAAACTTATTCCGGAAAATACAGTTGATACGGCTTCTTTTTTCAGCTTTTATGATGTTACCGAAAAACTCGCTACAGTGTCAGGCACATTCATTTTCGGGCTCATGAATATTATTACTGGAAATATGCGAATGAGCGCACTGGCTCTTTCTGTATTCTTCGTAGCAGGTTTGATAATAATGATAAGGTTTAAGTTGGCAAGGAATACTAATTGACCCACCTGAAAATATCTTCAAATTTTAACGGCCGCATTTTAATTAGCCATTGAAATCCTTTCAACCGGCTTTCTTCTTTCTTCAGTTGATGTGGGGGATTTAACACGGCCCCGGGTTGTGTGATAAAATTAATCCTGCTTACTTTTCCTTTATCAAGGAAAATGATAAGGTTGCTGCTCTCAGCCTTATTAACGCCGATTACCTGGTCGTTGTCTTTTGCATGGTAAATTGTTTGACCGTTGCCGTCAACATTTATCCGGTTCAACTTATTGTCTTTTATTATGCCTGTCATTTTCTTGCCAGCAATCTGGTTAAATTTGACAGTGTCCTCCTGTGAAATGATAAATGCTGAATTCTGAAGTTCTATCTTATCGGCACGGTTATTATTTATATGTATCTGAATGTATTCGGCAGTAAGCTGGTTTTCATCGGTCCAGATAACAGGTTGTCCGTATAACCGAATAAGTGAATCTTTGAAATAATAAGTCAGTGAGTCGCATTTGCCCTGCATATCTGCGCGAAAGAATTTTACTTTTTTATATGCAAATATTTGCTTGTATTTCCCTGATTCGTCAATTTTTGATTTCAGTGTATCTGCATGCAGGAACAGGGTGTCGGTTCCTGAATAGCTTATGAATAATGCTTTGCCGGTTACATATGAGAAATCAGGATTTTCAAGGTAATATGCATGGTTGCCTTTTAAAATGATATTTTCGTTGGTGTCCCTGAATTCTACATTCCCGTATGCTTTACCCATGCCAAGGTTCCTGTCATAATATATGCTGTCGCCTTTTATCGATTGGTTTTTATTCTGCATGAATGCATTTTTGCAGAATTGTGAAATATTCGTACGTGTATTATACCAGCCGTTCTCACAATATATGAAGTTTGAATCACTTACAATATTCGTAGGACCAAAGAAATATGTCATTTCTGTTCCGGTATTGTATTTTAAAGTATCGCTCAGAATTGTATATTCAGGATTGATAAGTACAACTTCATCTTTAAAGAAAAATTCCCTTGTGTCGGAAAAATAGTAACCGTTCCTGCTTGTAAGGGTATTTGTAGTATCAATGATTTTACCTCCTTTATAATAGGAACTTACGTTATTTTCCAGATCAAAATCAAGGTATTGTGTGGTAAGTGTCATTGTATTGTCGATCAGTCTGACATTTTTTCTTACCTCCCCGAATCTTATATCTCCGTTATATTTGAGATAATCACCATAAAGGTTGATTGAATCGTTATGTATCAAATGCACCCTGCCGAATGCCTCAAGCGAATTCTGCGATTTATAAAAGTAAGCGCTGTCGCTGTAAAGGAAGTCATTATTATGTTTAAAAATAACATGTCCGATTAATTTCCGCAGGTCTTCATTAATCTTTTTATCAAAGACCATTGAGTCGGTGCTGATAATCTGAACACTCTTTATTTTCTGGGAAAAGGAATGGAAAGACTGACCAACGATAAGTAAGGGAATAACCAATCGTGTAATCAGTATGTTGTAATTTATCTGTTTTGTAATCAGCAAGCTAATTTCAAATTATTTGCTAATCACCGAGTTTTTTTTCCAGAATGATTATATTTCTGTTGTCTATCCTCTGGTAATTGGCTTTATCTGTAAGGTTTTTAACAAGTAAAATTCCAAGTCCGCCGACCTGCCGCTCTTCCAATGGTTTTACAATACTATCGTTATTATCAACCATCAAAGGATTGAATTCGTATCCGTCATCTTCAATCCTTATAGATAAATTATCATGTTCAAGTGAAAGGTCAACTGCTATTTCATGCTCACCTTTATCGTTGTAACCGTAGAATATTGTGTTTGTGATCAACTCCTCTATGACCAGGTTAATGTTTAATGCATCTTTTGGTTTCAGGTTCCATTCTTCAGCAATAATGTCAATTCTGTTGGTAATCTTTTCGAGTTCTTCGATTTGATTTTTAATTTTGATTGCTTCTTTCATTCCGGTAAATTCAGCATAAAGCGTGATGTGAAAATATTATATTGTCTTTAATGCCTCTTCGCGGTCCTGGTATATTGAAAATATGGAATCGAAACCGGACATATGAAAAACTTCATTTACCTGTTGTTGCAATGAACATAGCTTGATAAATCCCGTATTTCCTATTTTTTTTGCAATAAGTAAAAATACTCTAAGGCCTGCGCTGCTTATATATTCAAGTTTGTTCAGGTCGGTAATAATTTTTTTGTTACCGCTATCAATTGATAACATTAAACTCGATTCAAAATCTTTCGCATTGTTTGCGTTCAGATGTCCCGATATTTCAAATACGGTCACCCCGTTTATGTTAGAAGTATTAATTTCCATATTAATATAACTCAGATAAATTCAAATTATTAATAATGACAGAATTTTTTATTGCCCCGATCCAAACATATGTGCATGTGATGTATAAATTTTTAAGCAATATTGTTTTTTGCGGTAATTATAAAATATATCAGCTGTGCCTTTTTCAGTAACAAACTCAAGGGTTTTCTTGTATTGAGCCGTTCCTTTCCTCAACCACTCCGGTAAATCTTCATTACGCTTTATTCTGAATTTTAATTTGGTTTGTTCAACAAACTCCTCCAGTTTTTGATCCGGAGTTTTTCTTCCCAATATTGCTTTTGCTTTGGAAGATATTTGTGATGATAATGAAAACTCCTGCAGGGCTTTGGCTATTGACTGCCCTATCAGGTCCATCCTGGCAATCTGTTCAATGCGTAAAAGGTTATTATTTATTTCCTCATCGGTAAAAATTAATCCAAGCAATGATCCATAAAAAGCAAGGCTTATGATTACAATATCACGTAAATCAGGCAGATCCTTACTGAATACCAGATCGCGAACCCGTGACTTTACTTCTTTTACCTCCTTATCTCCTACAACCGGGTACCGGCGCGTAGAGAACATCCAAAGTACTTTTTGGTTTTCAACCTTAATAACTTTCTTAACTACCAGTCCGGCAAGAATATTTTCAATAATTTCATCGGTACGAAGTCCGATCTGCGATATCCAGTAAGAAGGTTCTTTTGCCTGTTTATCCAAGAAAACAAATTGCAGCATATCGTCAAGAACTGCATTTCCCGTCGGTTTATCACTTACCAGTATCATGTGTTTAAGGTCGGAATCTATACGGTTCTGTATAGCAAGGTCCATTAATATTGAACCCGCCAGAACAGCATCGAATGTTTTGCTGCTTGGGGTAATGCCCCCTTTATCATCAATTGTCAGAAGAGTAATTTCTTCAGGTATTGTCAGGTAATCTTTCATGCTGAAAAATGGCTTGAATTAATTTATAAAAATAACATTAAAAACTAATACTTTGCATTTTTTCGCAAATATAATATTTCCACTTTAACCATTCAAATTTTCTGAATAATTTGAATTTTATGTCCACTCCTAAAAGTAAAAATACAAGAAATGCCAACATCTGCAGCGGTTGACCCAAAAATACCAAATTACACAAAATGCTGATAATGCTCTTATTATCTTTAGCAGGATATAGTGATTTGGTGCTTTAGTGGAAATGTGTCGACTTTTCAGAGATATCGATTCTCAATAACCGGGAGTTTTATTTTTTCAGTTATTTGCATTAATTTGCTGAAATGTTTTAGCCGGAAAAATTGTTTTATTGAATGTATTTTTTAATTTTACTGTATTATTATTTATTTGACATCATTTATAAAATCATTATAATAAAATGAAATATATATTTTTTTTATTTATGATGATTCCTTTTATCCATTACTCTTTGGCACAAACGGCTGACAGAGAATGGAACGCAGGCATCCACGGAGGTCTTCATAATTATTACGGAGACATGGGTAATGGTTTTTATAAGTTTGACAAGGCTTTGTATGGCTTTGGAGGGATAACGGTTTCTAAATATCTTTCACCTCATTTCGACCTGAACCTGGCTGGCATGAAAGGAGAACTGGGATATTACAAGACAAAGACTGAACTTATGCGAGCAAGCATAGTTCGCGGTGAACTCAATCTCAGGTACAGGTTTTTTTCCTGTCCCGAAGCAATTTATAATCCATATCTCCTTGCCGGGTTGGGGGTCATTCATTTTGATGACCGGTTTACAATTGCTGAAAC
>Ga0247841_10009609_pt1 | contig 13476 bp, 8 predicted proteins | sample LaCruzMarch2015__2_FD_192410 | JGI IMG/M metagenome (GOLD analysis project Ga0247841, IMG submission 192410) | Freshwater microbial communities from meromictic Lake La Cruz, Castile-La Mancha, Spain - LaCruzMarch2015_18m | ecosystem: Environmental > Aquatic > Freshwater > Lake | place: Spain...
TCCCTGGACTCCCTGAAAACCTTGAAAACCTTGAAAACCTTGAAAACCTTGAAAACCTTGAAAACCCTGAATGCCCTGGAAACCCTGAATGCCCTGGAAACCTTGGAAACCTTGGAAACCCTGAAAGCCCTGAATGCCCTGAAAACCCTGCATTCTCTGAAAGCCTTGCAGTCCATACCATCCATCAGTAATCAAGCCAGGAGCATTCTGCATTCCGACGACATGATAGTTCGTAATGATCACTGGCCTCGAAAAGATTGGCACAATGTCATACTGATCATCGAACCCCTGAATCCCCTGAAACCCAGCGATCAATCCTCCACGAATGAAGAAATGCCCCAGTTGACCCACCGCATAGCACAACACCCGCTTGACGCTCATCTTGTTGTTTGCATCATCAAACAACGACTCATAATTCGTGAATCCTATCGGCACGATTTGATTCTCGTCGTATTCCGTACCCTCATAATCCCACTTCACGTTCGTCCAGAACCACAAGTGCAACATATTGCTAGTTCTGTCGTAGGCCACACGTGGCGAATACACCTCACGCAACGGGAGAATGATCTGATCATCCGGATCGTCAGATGTCACATAGGGAACCCACCGATATGCTGTAGCGATCTCCGTCCCGGATAATCTCGCCCACAGCAACAACCGTTCCGATGGGTCCACTGTGATCGGAACTGTGGTCTCCCATTGCGAGAATGTTTGTGCCCCATCCCGATACACTCTCTCTCCCTGCGTGCCTTGAATTCCAATTGCTTCCGGAATGAAAGCGAGGACATCACGGTCTTTGATGACCACGATCTCCGCTTGTCGAGCGATATGATAGAACCGCTCTTTCCCCTGTTGTACCCAATCAGCCATACGTTACTCGCAAACGATCATCGCACGCATCAAGACTCCACGCAGACCAGTATTCCTCACAACGATCTCGTTTGGATTCTGAACTTCTGGACTCGTGCCATAGAAACCAACAATCACCTCTCCCGCTCCGAGATCCTTCCAGTTGGTCCGAGTCACACTGGCGAAAACAACCTTCCCAGTCGCCTTCAGTGTCACGCCATCCGTTCCGCCAGATGTAAAATCAACGAATGTCATAGTGTTTATCAAGGACGCAACCAGCCTTGAAACCGGGAAGTGAGACGCCTTGCCGTTCACTTCGAGTTCCAAGTCAGCATCATTCCCATCCCCAATGGCCAGATGATTCCTGACCAGAATCTCGTCCTGAATCACCTTCTCACCATGAGGATTGTCGTAATCCAAGACATGCTGTGCTAGATCACGAGCATTCACCTTCCCAATAGGATTGCGATCTACCGTTGGTTTCTCTCCTGTCAGATCCGCTTTCGCAATCAGAGTCGCATACTTCGTAGTCAAACGAGTCGTTGAAGGAATCAAAACGATATCACTTGGGTCCTGGAAGGTATTCGATGACCCCTTGACGTACAGGAAATACGATCTCCCAAGTTCCAATCCTGTCCAGGATACCGAGGATGCCGCATCGAAATAAGCACCACCAACCGATCCCTGAACCGAAGGCTCATTCCCAGTTGCCGAGAGCCGAACCGTGTAGGTGCCATTGCTTTCCTGTTGAATCCGCAGGTCTCCCTCACGAAATACCGCATTCACATTGCCACGCATTGCCGCCAGCAACATATTCTCGACCATCTGCCATTTCAATAGTTCCAGATCCGGCCAGATGCCATCCCTATGCCCCGGAACCGGAATCCCGAAATACTTCGTGGCTTGCTTGTATTGATTCTTGTTCATGGCGTTCCTCCAACACGATCTTCTCCGCCCACCTCGGATTCCCCGACGATGAACGTATTCGAACCCGTCTTCTTCGTCTCGCTCTCCCGTCCGCTCTTGGATGTCGGACCCGTCCTGGCAATTACCGGCAGAATCGATGCCCGAGACATAACTGCCTGCTGAGTGTTCTTTGCGAACCACTGTGATGGCTTGTTCACGTCGTATTCCTCATGAATTCCAGATCCGTCGTCCACGTCTTCGACGCCAGATCAACCGAATGCGTGACCGATGAAACAACCAAATCACCCCACTGGTCATATGGCTTGATGTCTGCATTTCCTGGAATCGTCAGTTTTCCGGTCAACTCATAAACCGACGACATCTTAGACATTCTATCCGCTATGTTGGATAGTGTGGCTTGATCCAAAGTCCCAGGGAACACCCTCACCCAACACTTAGCCCATGGAACATCTGGAACCGTTGCCTTCGTCCTGGCTTCGATCACGGGGAATGTCGGAACAGCATCAATCTTCGTTCCCTGACCATCCGGCACCTGCTGAAGAGCCATCGCCACGATGTAATTCCGCAAATCCTCAAAGTCAGGAGTCTTGTCGATGTTGACCATATTCGTGAAGTCATAACCCCCCGAACGATCCGGCCCCAACATCACGGGCAATCCATTATCCGACAACTGATAGATGAAAACCTTCCCATCCCGCACACAATACCAATGCAGAACATCCTGCAACACCTCCTCCAAGGCAGTCTTCACGGAAGTCCCAGATTTCCAGTCAAACCTTGCCGCATTGATCTCCTCTGTGGCAGACAGCCTAACCCCCGCATTCGCCGCTGACATGTCATACTGAATCCCGGCATACCTGCACAGATAATCTACCGCCGTAGCCAATGTCTCTCCATCCATATAGGGAGGATTGATCAGAGCAATGTCATCCAACTTCTTCTCCAAACCGATCAATGGAATCGTCCAGGTTGAGTCATTCGACGCTTCCGCATTGGATATCCCCATTCCGAGTCCCTGGAAGATCGTTCCCGGAACCGTTCCCACCCCGCCTATTGCATCCAAAACCACAGCACCAATACTCTGCGTGGCAACCGCATCCTGTCCGGCAACGCCATACTTGTCCACCACAATGTTCCCGCTTGACCCATCTATCCCCGTCGTCACTGAGACACTCTTAATGTACTTCGTCCAATCTGAAGGCGCACTGTCACCCGGAGTCCCTCCCGCCCACGTCAACGTGAAGTTCCCATTCCCATTCTTGATACTGTAGGTTCTCGTCTCCTTGGTTTCCAGAATGTAGGCGAAAATCTCCACTGCCCATCTCTGATAGATGTTCGCAACGGTCTTCATTTTCCAGTTGGCATAGAAGTAATGAGTTCCATCCACCGTGCCATCATACGCCGACGAAGTGATCGTCGGAGCCGTCACAAAATCATAGTCTGTTCCGTTCTTCGTGTAGATGGTGTAGATGTTGTAATTATACGTGATCTCATCTGAATCCTTCTCCAGTAACAACCATCCATCAAAATCCAAAACCTTGGTGAAAAACCTCGGAAGATAGGCAATCTCAAACCGGCAGTTCTTGGCCACGACACTGATCGTCGTCCCAAATCCCACCCGGACATCTGTTGGTCCAGGACTACCAACTCCCACTTCCACATTCGCAGGTGTTTGAGGATTGAACCAGGTTGAATAGATCGGGTCTTGAATGGTCGCCGACTTGAACTTCCGGCAGTAGGTGCTGGCCGTCCTTGTGACTTCCCTCGTATCCTGCGATCCGCTCGTCACCACGATCCCGTTCCAAACCGGATAGACGCCAATCAGCAATGGTGCCTTGTCCGCCATATGTTGTTGCTGTGGAGGCCCTTCCTTTGATGCACCTTCCGCCAGATTCACAGTCGTATCATTGCCATTAGCCCCGCCCCCTGCAATGTTGACCTTCATCGTACTGGCATCCGCAATCGTCATCGTCACATCACCAAATGAGATCACGATGCTCCAACGATTCTCCTCATTGTCTGTCGGTGCCGCCTGTCCAGGTGTAGTCCCAAGGATGTTCAGCATGAGCATAAATGCCCCACCCCCAACCAAACTCGAACTATCCCAGTCCCCTGTTGGTGGGTCTGTTAATGCCGGCAAACTCATCTCCACCGTATTGGATGCCTGCTTGTCATCCTTTGCCTTGATTGAAGCATACAATGATCCGAAGTTCGCTCCCACCTGACCATATCTGAACCAATCCGGAGATGCTGGACCTACAGCAACCCCATTGACCTTATCAATAACCCAGTTGAACAACTCCTTCCAAGTCCCAGAATCATTCCAGAGAGCCGTGTACGCCTGTTGAGCCATCTGAATTCCATTATCCACCAGCAATGTGGATGGCCCCAGAATCTTAGGCATCACTGAGTTGTTCGTGGTGACAAATCCAGAAGGAGTCGCCTTCACCCCAGTCCAACTGCCTGTCGTGATGAAGGCTGGAGGAGGCGCAGGTAGTGGCAATCCAATGAGAGAATCTCCCAATTGATACCAGAGATAGAACTCATTTCCGTTTTTGGTGGGATCAAACGTGCTGAAACTCTGTCCCTCGGAATACAAAAAGAAGTACACCGAGTCGAACACCTTCATCATGTACGACTTACGAACCGTCGATGGGTCTGACGGCTCAGGAATGTAGTTCGAAACAGTTACTACCGGGTTACTCATCGCTGAAATGCCACCCCTTGAATGGCCTTGGCGATCTCCGGGGTCGTGATCAACGATCCCATCACCTTTGCCATCTGATCCTTGAATGCACCACCGTCAAAATGAACGAGCATCTCTCCAGTCACCTTGATAGTCGTTCCTTCCGTCGCTGCTGCCCCGCCAGCGCCCTTTGCCGCACCCGCCGCCGCTACCTGGTTCCCGACAGAAGGTGGCGCTACGGCCGTCCCAGCCGCCCTCCCAGCCATCGTCTGACCACCCGACGTTGCAGTCCCCATTCCTGTCGCCACAGCAGCAGTTCCAGCCGCCTTCCCAAGAGCCGCTTCAACTGGTGACCTGGCTGGAGCCGTCTTCAACGCCCTCTCCACGTCTCCCACGAACCCCTGATCCGTCGTTCCACCACCAGCGAAGACACCCCCAACTCCTGCCGTCATCCTCTGCGCCTGACGTTCAGCAATCGTTCCTGGAGCGCCCCCAGGTGCATTCACATACACCCCGCCTGCCGTCTTCATGCGAGTTGCCCCGACGCCCATCAAAGACTGATCCGATCCCCTCTGTCTCCGTGCGCCGAAGTTGGCATTCAACTCTCCAAAGATGGACCCCAACATCCTCTCCATCATATCCTTCTGGACACCAAGTTCCTTTCGACGAAGACCTAACGTTTTGTTCGCCACATCTGCATTGGCCTTCAACATCGCCGTACCATCCTGCGCCCAGCCCTCTCCCGCTTCAAACGCCTCAATTACTCTATCACGAAATGCCATTGCCACATCTAGTTGCTGACGAGCCACACCCACATCCATCTTCTGCAACTGCATGATCGAAGCAAAGGAACCTCCAAAGTCAGAGGCGAATGACATTGCATCATCAATCAAACCCTGTTGAATATCAAGACGTTCCACTTCTGCATTTTTTATATTCTGTGCAGACTCCTCAATACTCTTGAATTGCTCCATCTCAGACTTGAGAGTCAGCATCCGTTTGACATCTGCCAACCTCCCTTCTTCAATCATCCGAGTCTGAACTTCCGCCGCCTTGCCCATCTCCTCTGGTGTTTTACCTGGATCGTAACCCATCACCTTAATCTTACTCCCGTCTGAGAACGTTTCCTCCCTGAGAACCTTACCTTTCGCTTTCGCCTCCGCTATGGCCAACTCCCTCGCCGCCGTGATCTTCCCCTCCATGAGATCCGCTTCCGAATTCAATTCTTTCTCCATAGCAATCTTGTCCAGTTTCCTCTTTTCAGATGCAGCCTTCTTCGACATCTCGAAACTATCACGAGATGCCTTTTCACGACCTCCAGTGTATTGAGCACCCTCAATCATTGCATTCGACAACTCCCGAAGATTCTTCAACTGCACTCCGGCAGCAGACTGCTCTACCTGGTTAAGAGCATTGACTAGCAAGTCGCCGGTTTGACTCCATCTATCTGCCACATCACCAGCCTTCTTTTGTGTTTCTACTGCCAGTTTTTGATTGCGACCCATCAGCCCTGAAATTTCCGTCGATGTCACATCCAGTAGTTTGATAAGAGCATCATTCGCAGGCGTCTTTTCATTATTCGCCAATTCAGATCGCAAATCCGCAACCTTCTTCATCATAACCTTTTGACCGCCAAGATTCTCAAGAGTAGTTTTGGCAGAATCCATATACTGAGAGTATCCCATCATGTCCAGTTTGACTCTCTCCTGGGCCAACTTGGCATTTTCTGCAATCGCATCCCCTGTCTTACTCGCAAGAATCGCTGATGCCTCCGCCCGTTTGACTGCATTCTCCTGCGTACGATAGTTCCCATCAAAGGTGTTTGCAGCGGTATCTTCCAGAGCGTACTGCTGATTAGCCACATCCGCTATTTGCTGTCTCAAGTCCAGAACTTTCCGTTGAAGAAGATTCTCGCTCGATACCCCCGAAAGCAACTGCTTGTAAATCTGCTGTTCTTGTTGATTGACAGACAAACTAGACTGCAAACTGGAAACAATACCAACCGTCTTAGTTGCCTCTGGACTATTCGACCCCATGCCCTCCAGTTTCTTCTTTTCAGATTCGATCTTCTGAGAAATTTCCTCGGCTGCCGTGACCCGCTCTTTCAACATTTCCGCCCACACATCCTTATTGGTTGTGATTTTAGAAAGTCTCGACTTTTCTTCCAAGAGAGCCTCCCCTTGCGCAGTAGCCTGAAGCAACGCCTGCTGATCCTGATTGACAGCCGCCTGCAACGCCTCTCCCTTTCGGACAATCTTAGCCTGTTCTTCTAACATGGCTAGGGTGTTGGCATTTGATTCCCCCTTATTCCCTTTAAGACTCTTCTCTGATTCTGCGGCCTTCTCGTATCGCTCCTTGAGGACTTTAGCCTTTTCGAACTGTTTGGAATTATCCGCCAGGAAATCCTCCAACTCCTGTTTCGAGGCATTTCGACGCTCTTCTGCATCCCGCATCCGTTGCGTCTTCCCATCCTTGTCGAACATTAGCGTCATATCAGCAATTCGTTTCTGTGCCTCGATCCGCCTGTCCCCCGCCGCTTTTTCCACATCTTTTAGCCTTTGGCCATACTCCGTGACCGACTCCACGCTTTGTGTGAATGTTTTATCCATTTGATCTGACAAGGCTGTCCTTTGATTCTGTTCTTCCGCACTCTTCTCTGCTGATCCTAGTGTCCCGCCCTGTTCCCCAATCTCAAGTGTACGTTTTGAAAAACTGGCCGCAATACCGGCTCGAATGATTTCAGGACTTCTGAACAACTCCTCAGTGAGTTTGCCAATCTCGGAGATAAATTCTTCTTCCGCCTTGATTCTCTCATTCTCAATCTTAGCAACCGCAATGATTCGATGCTCTGCCAGGAGATTTGTCTTCTGATCCAAATCCGCTCTTTTCTTTGTATAATCCTGCATCTTCTGCTGATACGTGGCTTGAATGGCCTGAGATTTCTGAATTGCCGTCTCTCTAAATTGACCGCCCGTTCCAGTCATTGATGCCAAATTGATAGCCGCATCAGCAACCGCCTTATTGAATTCCGACAACTTATACTTCGCACTTCCAAAGGCGTCCTCAATAGATTTCAAGCCTGTACTCAATTCTTGTGCTGACGACTTTAACATGTCGGCTGATAACCCAACTGCGGCATCATACGAAGAGAGAACCTTCACATCTTTATCTATGCCCGAAGACAACTTCCCCCAAGCCTCCTTCAGATTGTCGGATTGTGACAAGAGTCCTGCCAATCCGCCTACGACCCCTCCAATCGCAGTCCCAAGACCAGGGAAAACCATAGAACCAAGAGTAGCCCCAGTTAGAGCCATACCAGCCATGGCGCTTCCACTCTGCGCTATCTTCGCTCCAGCCGCCCCCGTAGCATTCCCAGTCTTATCCATGTGCGTTTCAAGCGCATTGAACCCCATCTCCAAACCAAAAGTTGCCAATGCCGCAATCCCAAGACCCTTCGTGAGTTTACTCAATCCCTTCATTGGTGCAGATGTAGTCTTGTAACTCACTCTTCCCGTCACACTAGATGCTTCTACGGCAGCTATGATCTCCTTCGTGGCAACGTCACGAGTTCTTGTATTCTCAGACATTGCTTGCTTTGTGAGAAAACTCAATGCTCCTACGACACCGGCGACAGAAAACAGAAATCCTGCCGCCTTAGATGTCTCTTCAACGATAGCTGAAAACTTGAACCCCCACTCCTTGTATAACGTGTTCATCAGGAAGTCATGAATCCCTTCCGTAGCCGCCGCCGTCTTTTGGGAAGCATTCGCCATATCTGCCCCAGGTTTTTTCTCCTGTTGCCCTCCAAATAATCCGGCCTCCTTCAAGTCCAGAGCCACGTCTAGTTGCTCCGTCTGAATTAGACCAAACACGGCTGCCGTCTGATCATCCATGCTCGCCGTGATACTAAGATCCGTCTTGATTGTTGGGATTGTCTGGAGCAGATCAACATACCTTTTCAACCTTTCTGTTTGATCTCCACCAAACGTATCCTGGAGAGCCTTCGATACAGCCATAATCTCAGATTGACTCATCCCCAATTCGTTCACGCCACGCCGAACAACATCAAAAAACGTCTCCGCCTGATCCCGAGTCAGACTGAGTTGTTTCCGCATATTCTCCAATTCGCCCTGACTCATGCTACGAATCACGGACTCCACGGCTGCTGTTTCGGTCTTATACTTCGCCAGACTGATCGCAGCACTTGCGAACTCCTTCGCAACATCACCTAGTTTCGTCGCCAGATACGCCCCCGCCACTCCCGCCGCCGTCATGCCTACGGCATTCCCTCCAAGCCCATCCATAAATTTATTCATCTCGACGCCGCCCGATGCGAACGACTTCTTGAACAAATCCCCGAATGACTTGGCATCCTTCTGAACTTGACGATCCAACTTCGCCAACACCGAAATTTCATCCTCGGCCGCCTCAATGGCAGCCTTCTTTGCCATCATCATCGACAATGAAAGTTCAGCATTACTCGACTTCAAATCATTCATGGCTGCCGCAGCCTTCTCGGCAGATGTAGCACCAACAGCATTGGCAGCGGCCAACTCAAAAGTGGCTTTCTCGGCATCGCTCATCCACTCGATATTGTCCTTGAGGGCTTCATTCTCAGCGATGATCCCCGACAATTCTACGTATTGATCCTTATTCCCAGAAGAAACATCTCCATCCTTGTCCTTCATCATCGCCAGTTGAATCTTCATCTTGCCAGTATTCTGCTTCAACTGCTTTAGGTATTCCTCCATGTACTTCGTGGCTGCCTTGTTCCCGGCAACCTTAGCCTGTTTTGCCGATTGAACAGGACTCAAAAGAGGACTAGCCGGAGGTGTTGCCGGAGTGACTGATGCCTTCCTTGGAGGTTTCGGCAGTTTCACTGCCGCTCCTACCCCAGCCACCCCAACATTGATGTTCTTCGGGAGAGCATTGACCTTCTGAATGAGATTATCCAGAGCATTCACACTTCCCGTAATATCTGTCGTAAACGACGACGCCCCACCAGACATCGCCTTGAGTCCATCCATGGCTGATGCGGCTCCAACCCCAATAGCCACCAAAGAGTTTGCCGCAGACTTGGAAACCGAATCAATCGTCTTGATGCCACGTGACGCCGAAATGCCCGCATGCCCGAAGACGGTCAATCCCTTGGAAGAGACAGAGACCGCCTTCTCAAACTTGTCCATGATCTGAGCCGCAGCCTCCTGCCGCTCAGTCATTTTCTCAAACACCCTGTCAACGTCATCCGCCGCCCCGAGCATTCCCTCAAGGCTCTTCTTAACGTCTTCGGCGCTTGCGCCAAACTTTTTGGCAAGTTCTTCGCTATTAAAGGGCATTTCCCTCTCCTACGTCTACGTCAAGAGCATGTCTTTCTCGTAGACTGTCATCACGACATCCATCAACGTCGACCACAAGCCGTAAATCACCGCCAAAGACTCATCCGACAGGGCACCTGTTGACTCAAACGTCAATGTAATCTTCTTGCCTTCATCATCCACCATGTTCCAGTCCTTCAAGTGCCAAACCAACAGATAGTTCCTGAGTTGCACTTTGTCAACGATCACCTGTTGAGCCTCACGACGATAGACCGAACTCCGTTGCCGGTATGTCGACATGTCCTCATAGTTCGGGAAGGAGAAGTCGAACGTCAATACCGTATGGACCAAGAATGAGAAATCCTTCTTGAAGTCGATACCCAACCCGGCCTTCGACACGCTGACGATCCGACCATCCTCCTTGCTCGTCAAAACATCCATCGTAATCACGTGTCTGGAATTCTTCTTTACGAAGAATGATGGCTTCGCCGGTGGCTTCTCCTGGGGCTTTTCCTTCTCGGCCGCAATAGCCTCTGGATTCTGTGCCATTTCCTTCACGCCACCTCTCTTCTCATCATCAGGATCAACGGCAACCGAAACAGGCTGTGCCGATTCCTCTGAGGTTTGAGCCACGTCATCCTTCTTCTCTGTATCTGTATTCATATCATCCTTTCCCGTCACGATCACGTAATCACGACGGCGTCTGAACTTCCATCCTGTGAACTCGTCTCGAACGTGTAGCTATACGAGCCAACGTCCGTGATTCCCCCAAAGGAGAATCCCCTTCCTATCGGTCTTCCCGTCAACGTAAATCCACTCGAACCAATCAAAATCGTTGCCGATGTTCCTGCCGGAAACAGATCCCCATATGATGTCACACTCAAGTTGTAACTCACCGCCCCAACCTTGATGTATGCCGGTTCCATACTGTCTTCGTTCTTGTATACCAGTTCTGCCTCCTGGTTCATCGAGAACGTCCAATCCTTGACATTCTCTGATGGACCCACACCAGTGTACCAATAAGCCAAGGGTTCTGTATCCCTGAAAAACGAAGGAATCGCAACTCCAACCTCTTTCCCAGTCTTCGCTAGAAAGGATACTTGAGCCGTCACCAATCCTCCCGCTGATCCCTCCAAAGACAACGATGTCAACTTGCATTTCTGCATCATCCAGGCACTCATCCCATCGTTGATCTCAACATCGAACTCAAAATATCTCCCGAGCAACGTGCTGGTCGTGAAAATGCTTCCCATCACCGCATTGTGAATGTCGAATGACAACGATCCCGTATAACCCGTCGTCCCATCCGCATGTTGCACCCTTCCAACCGGAGTTGTCGTCGGAGGAGTACTGATCATGCTCAGATATGAGACAGTCAGAGCCTCGTCGAAGGTCCCAGCCGTAACCAAAACCTGAGATCCGGCAATCTTTGCCGATCCTCCATATCCCAACCTTTTCTTGCCGTATGACATGTCAATTCGATCCTGGCAATGGAACTCTCACTCCACGACTCGCCCTGGGTCTACCTCCGGGTCCAACCACCTTACTGGAACCCCCGCCACCACCTCTAGGACCCTGCTGGACCCGTAGCGCATCACTCTCCTTGGCAATCATAATCTTCAGCAACAGAAACTCCTTGTAGGGCATCCTGGGCAGTAATTCACGATTGACCCCGAACTTCTCGGAGAAGTTCCCCAACGTGCAGAAACGACTCACTGCCTCACAAGCATCGGACACCCCGTGTCCCGTCTTCGAGAATAACAAGGCACTCTGTCTTGAAATCTGATGTTCTTCTTCTTCCGTAACCTCAGCCGACTCCTCAAACTTCCTGATAAACGCCTCCATCAGTGGCGCTGGAACACGAGATACCCTGGCATAACTCGATGTCGTCATCCAACCCGATTGATCCCTCTCAATGGGAATATCCAGAGTCCAGGACAGAAGATTCCGTTTCACGAGCAACCTCTTATACTCGTTGATATCCGTAACCCTGGCCATGACCTTCCCTCCCCCACCCATCTTCTCCCCAATTTCAACCTCATACGAGGTCGCCTTGTCTATGGCATAGTTGTCCCCAAAGGTCATCGTGGCAAAAACCGCCGTCTCCTCGCTATCTCCCTCTTCATCCGGCAAACAGAATCCCATACGCCACGAAGTCCTGACCCGAACCGTCACCCGGTCAGGATCATACAACTCGGCGCATTGAATCCGAGCAATCTGTTCAGCCGTTGAATTCATAAACCTTATTCATCTCGTCAATGATGTATGTGATCAGATTGGGCTGTAACACGGTGAACGCCTTCCACGCCTCATCCACGAGAACCCCATTCGCATGCCACAACTTCAACCTCGGGTTATCCCTATCGAACGTCCAGGACACCATGAGCCTCTGAATCTTGAGCCGATTTAGAGCGTCATTGTCAATCATGTGAACTCGCTTCTGAGCATCATAGTTCGTCGCCATCTTCCTCAACTCGATCATCTCCTCATAACCCCAAAGACGGAAAACAACCGTGTTGGTATCAATGCCCTTCCCCGCACCATTCATGATAATCCACCGACCATCCTTCTCCTTGGAGTGGATCGTCACCGTGAAAGTTGTGTCCCTGGTAATCTCATACTTCCCCGGATTCATCAACTTCTCGTCCGTCCGAGGAAGTCCAGGTTCCACTGGTTTTTGCGCTTCCGGTTTTCCTTGCACGATAGCCATGAGATTCTCCTAAAACGAAAAGCGCAGCCCACCGATGATGTCCGAAAGAACACCCGTGATTCTGCGCCAATCCTTAATCTGATGTGTCGTCATACTATCAGGCTTTCGCCTGCACTCGCCCGACTACGAAGCATCGAGTTCGTAAACAGCATACTCTATCTGCACTGGCGTTGTCGAATCAGGAGATTGAACATCATCCGAACTCGATTGCAACTCCAACTTCTTGAGAGTAATGCTGGTGTCCGCTATGTCAATCTTCGATGTCGCAATGCTGTCCGCCGGGTATGTGGCAGGCTTCACCACATCAATCCACATCCAGGCCCCACTCAATGTCACGGTCATCGGCCCCACACCCATATAGGCCGGCATTTGTGGCCCTGCCGTATGGTTGCAGGCAAAAAACTTCACCACGTCCTGTGAGAAATCCAACGTCCACGAGAGGAAATCGTAAACCTGTCCATCCAATGTCACCTTCGAGTTCCATGAAGGGATCGGATTGTATCCTTTGTCCTTGTTCAATGGTGATGGCATTCCAGTTGCCAATGGACACAGCAATCCTGCCCCCTGCTTGTTGTCAAAATACCCCTGAAGCCCCTGAAAACCAAATGCGTAATTGTCCTGCTCCACAGCCACAAACCCAACCGACCCATCCAATGCCGCCCCCTCACTCGCCGAGATTGAGATGGAGTTCCAAAAAGTGTCCACATACTGTTGAACATTGGACATCCTGGTTGAGAACAAAACGGTCCGTTGCCCTTCCCGATCCAGCACCCACGCCTTCAGGACCTGGAAGATGTCCTTTGTGATCTCGAAACTCAATGATCCATCATACACTTCCCAGTCGTAAGTGTGTGGAGATCCCACGCCAATTTGAGCGACTGGGGATGAGACAACACCTGCGAATCCGCTCTGTGACTCTAAAAGAGAGCGAACCCTCGGTACGGCTGTTCCGGTCCCGAGGGCGTATTTGTCATGCGACTTGACGTAGC
>Ga0247841_10009610_pt1 | contig 13475 bp, 6 predicted proteins | sample LaCruzMarch2015__2_FD_192410 | JGI IMG/M metagenome (GOLD analysis project Ga0247841, IMG submission 192410) | Freshwater microbial communities from meromictic Lake La Cruz, Castile-La Mancha, Spain - LaCruzMarch2015_18m | ecosystem: Environmental > Aquatic > Freshwater > Lake | place: Spain...
TGTACGTCAGCAGTTGTGCCGATCACAGAGTGGTGCGCTTCAACGGGACGACAGGGGCGTCCATGGGCGATTTTGTCACCGCGGGCAGCGGCGGGCTCAGTCAGCCCACTTTCTTGACCTTTAAGGGTAACACAGCCAAAGCAATCACCGCCTTCAGTTTCCAGGGGTTGACCCCGGCTGTTACCGGAACGATTGATGAAGGCGCTAAGACCATTGCCTTAACTGTTCCGTTCGGCACCGATGTCACCGCCCTTGTAGCAACCTTTACAACCACTGGATCATCAGTAAAAGTTGGTGCTGTTGTTCAAACAAGCGGAACCACACCTAATAATTTCACAAATCCAGTGACTTATACCGTCACTGCCGCCGATGCTTCAACGCAGGCGTATACCGTCACGGTTACTGTTACGCCACCTCCACCTACACCTCCACCTCCACCTCCAACTCCTCCGCCAAACCTTTTGATAGGCACGGCTGCGCCGACTTCACATGGCTCTTCTGTAGCGGGCACTACTACAACAACCCAACCAGTATCGCTTCCCAACATCATAGTTCAAAGCGCCAGCCTCTCGGCCAAAACAGTCGCACCCGGAACACCTGTCACGGTGACTACCGATATAACCAATAGGAGCACGGTTAACGGCAACAAGAAGGTCACGCTTTATGTAAACGGACAGTTAGAATCAACACAGGTAGCGACGGTGAACAGCGGCGGTTCCACTCAATTGACCTTCAATGTATCCCGCAGCGAACTGGGTATTTATAGTGTTTATGTCGATGAAATGCCTGCTGGCAACTTTACGGTAGACGAATTTGCCGACTCAAACATCATCCTCTATATAAGCGCGGCATTGGTATTCATTGCTTTAGCAGTTGGAGCGATATACTTCCTGAGGAGAAAGCAAACAGACTATTAACATTTAAAGCAGCTTTTATCATGGATTAACATACATACCGATGTTTGTGCAATGTTGACCAGTGTTAGACTGAAATATAGAATGGAACGGAATAATCGTACGCATGGCCGGATAGACATACCGATGTTTGTTCAATGGTGATAAATTCTAAGGGGACAGCGATCCTAATATTAGCCATTTCGGGCGTAGCTATCAGTTGACCAGTTTTGACTGATAACTTGATCTCCTCACGACATTATTTTTTTCGCGTAACCAATTCCATAATGCCAATATGCTACCAATAATAAGCAACACCCCGCTGAACAGCCAAAGCCATGAAGCTAAAAAGAATCCACCTATTCCTGTGATAATCATTAATATCCCACCTAATCGGGGTTTAGCTAATGTAAGCGATGCACCTGTTATTCCGACCAATGATATTAAAAGAACTAATAAACTCCGTATTGCAATTGGTATACCTGCTGCCTGTAGTTGACCACTATTTGCAGTCCCCTGCATGGAATCTGCTATGCCCCCAATGATTGCTACTGCACCAGCAATAAATAATATAATTGCAGCAACCAATATCCCCGCAAGACTTCCTATAATTCCAACTATTAGTGCACCTATCCTTAAGCCCCGTTTTTTCTGTTTTACATATGAGATATTTTTATTTGTATGTATCTGGTCTGTGTAATTTGAGTCAGCCATGGGTGTAGGGCTATTTATCCATGCAGTAGTTGACCACGGCAGTACTATCCTGCAATATGGACAATTTACCATCGTGTTTTGCACTGGAGCTTTGCAATTCGGACAGTTCCACTGGAATGGAGATTGGCAGTTACAGCAATATGGCTGGCCTATGTAATTCTGAGCACTACATCTATAGCACTGAAACGTCTGCTGCATTGCCCCAGCTTCACTACCTGTCCATATTATATCGTATGGGCAAAATAAATAAAACGAATTTGGCTATTGATTGAAAGATAGCACTCATTGGAGTATGCTTTTACGATAGTGGGGCTGTAATGGTGGATAGGCTAATATCGAGCAAGGTCTTCTGGATGTGATGCGGTTAACTATAGTTCGCTGTTTTCTGGGCTTTTTTTACTTGTGTATATTGCCGGCAGGCGTTTATGCTGCTGATCCCTGCCTCAATAGTTGTAAGGTTAATGTGCAAGGGATCAATTCCACTTATGGACCAGGCGAGATTATTAGTGGCATAGCAGACTATTCGGTAACCAATTGACCTTTCCCCTTAAAGCAGCAACAGCGGCGATTTCATCCCATCAGGGGATACTCATTTGATTACCCAGACATCTTTTTTATAATTTCACCTACTTGGGTCACTGTGGCGATAGGATGTACCTTGAATTGAACGTACGGAGCATACTGCATGAGTAAGCTGGCAACTTCTACCTCAGTTCCCTCCATAATTGAATAACCGTTGGTTTCACCAACAAATGCTCCCCAATCTCTCTCTTTGCCAGATTTTATGTCTTGCTTAACCATCTCCAACATGAGACTCCAGGCAGCGCCCCGCTCCTTAGCATCGACGGGTATTCTACTCGAGTCTATTTCCCACAGAAATAGATACTTTCCCATTTGTTTTGACCTCCTTTTAATTTTATTGAGACTGGCAGGCACTTAACCGGAATCAGCCAACCACCCATCTGCCTGCAAACAAAGAAGCTGGCCATAGTTCCGCATAGGCGCTACCTCCTATTCCCTGAAGTTTTCGTTTCCAACCCCACCAAGGGCACCAGCAACCGCTACTTTTTGCGGAAGAAATCCCTAATAGGTACGAGCATTGCCACCAGGAACAATACTGTTAATACCAAAAGTCCCCATTTAATCCAGGCCCCTACGTAGAAAGTCGCGGCTAAATTCGAAATTGTATATATTAATCCAATAGCAAACAGGGAAATCCAAGCCCAGCGCTCACCCCGCCTAAAAGGTATAAGGGTAATTACTATTCCATTGGCCACTATTAAAAGCTGGTATACGCCTATCAGCTTAAGAAATACTAAGATTAAGTTATGCAGCTTGGGACTGAAATTCTGTACATCAGCGGAGCTGATGCCTATGTAATCAAGGTGATATGGCATCAATGTGGTGGCTGCGATATATGCGACCCCTCCTATGCCCCCTGCAGCAAGTATTACCAATAGTAGAATTGAACTGTACTTAATCCTCTTAGTTGCCCATACCATGATTCTGCCTCCTTTATATTGACTTCTTAGTTCAGCGCTGTACCAGCACGGTTATTCAATCAGCCTCCGTTACCCCCGGGTGCCCTATCATTGATAAGAAATCAGGATCTGATCAGTATCACTTTCTTAATTTCTTTTCTTCTGCTGCTAAACTACCTACCGGCATCTCCACTACAGGCACAGCCCAAGTGGTTGCCCCCGCAACTGTCAATGTGTACAGGACAGAAGCTAGGGCCTCGGCGCTTTCGGCCTCCCTGATGGTGAAACCTACAATCGTGTTTGGCGGCAAAACTCCAGGAAATGGTAGCCCTAGGCACGCATACGCGGCCAGCGTCTTCTGCCCCGGCATTTTGTGTGCCTTATCGGCAGCCTGCATCAGCTCCGCTGACTTGGCGGCATCATACATTGAGAACGTAATAAACTTCATTATAATCCTCCCTTTTTAATTTATTGCTGGAAAAACAGGGCACCCGGGGGAATGCTGTGGCTATCTACCAAAGCCACCACGCTCGGCTCCATGTAGCTAAATTGAATATACTCTCAAAATCAATAGCCTGCCTCAATACAATTTTGTTTCGGGGATTCCTACCCCAGCGTGGCATACGCGATTCGGGCGCCGTCAGGATTGGCACAAAATCCTATTTGGTGCTCCACTGCCTGTACCTCTTTCTCAACGATTATGCTTCTGGGACAATCCTATGTAAATGTTACCTGATTGTCAATGTATGATTTGCAGAAAGGTAATAAGATTACCTAAGATGGTGGACCATTACTAATCTGGAACTTGATTAACCCTTCGTGATAATAGCCAGTAGACAAGAGCGTTCGGGAGCTGTCTGTAATGGGTATTGTTTCAGATTCAATGGTGAGCCATTCTGGACAGGTCCCGAACTCCTATTTGAGAGTAAAAAGCTTATTCCAGCGCTACAACTGTTGCTCATAGCATATCAAACTCACACAAGTACCAGCAAAGAGTTTTATCTACGCATGTAAAAGTCTACAACAGGCAATAAAGTACAATTCAGGTAGGTTTGACATCCCCTGCGGATGATCATAGACTGTAACTCTCTTAGAGGCTGGGGTTCATGATAAAGTGTTCCAGGTGCGGACACTATAACCGGGATGGAGCTGGGTTTTGCGTAGGCTGCGCCCAGCCACTCGTAGTGGATCTTCCGTGCCCCGGATGCGGGCATGTCAATCCGGCGTGTAGTAAGTTCTGCGAAAAGTGCGCTCGTAGCTTAGTCGAGCCCACCACCGAAAAACCCTCCCAGCCACCATTACCAACCTCTTTTGTAGACGGCCGCTACCAGGTCAAGAAATTCCTGGGCGAGGGAGGCAAAAAAAAGGTCTACCTGGCCCACGATACTCTGCTCGACCGGGACGTGGCCTTTGCCCTACTCAAAACTGAGAAGCTGGATGATACGGCCAGGGCCCGCATCAGGCGCGAGGCCCAGGCCATGGGGAGGCTTGGTGATAACCCGAACATCATAACCGTCTACGACCTCGGGGAGCACGAGGGGCAGCCCTATATGGTTCTCCCGCTCATGCCGGGGGGCGATGTGGAAGGACTGATCAAGAAGGCGCCTGAGCACAAGCTTCCCCTTGATCAGGCAATAGCCATCGCCAAATCGGTATGTCTGGGCTTGGAATACGCTCACTCCAAGGGAATAGTGCACCGTGATCTGAAGCCGGGCAACGTGTGGTTAAGTGCTGATGGCAGGGCGAAGATAGGCGATTTTGGCCTGGCGCTGGCGGTGGACCTGTCGCGTCTGACCCAGTCGGGGATGATGGTAGGAACGTTTCATTACATGCCGCCTGAGCAGGCAATGGGTGGTGCGATCACAGCCAAGGCAGACCTTTATTCCTTGGGGGCGATGCTCTACGAGATGCTGGCGGGGCGGCCTCCCTTCGTGGGTGATGACGTCTATAGTATCATCGGTCAGCATATCAACACGCCGCCGGTATTGCCCAGCTGGCATCGCCCTGATATAGCGCCGGCCCTAGAAGCCCTCATCCTGCAGCTACTTGAGAAAGACCCGCAACGGCGTCCCGCCTCAGCTACCGTAGTGAGACAGGTTCTGGAGTCCATCGAAGCCGGAATGGTGAGGCAGGCACCATCGCTGGAAGCACCTGCTATAGCCGGCAGCCCGCTTTATCGCCGGGTATTCGTGGGCCGCGAAGCGGAGCTGCGCCAGCTTCAGTCTGGCTTCGATGCCGCCATATCGGGGCAGGGGTCACTGGTTATGATCGTGGGGGAGCCCGGCATCGGGAAGACCTCACTCTGTGAGCAGCTTTCCACATATGTTACCCTGCGGGGTGGAAAGACCATGGTGGGGCATTGTTACGAAGAAGGTTCTTTGTCACTGCCTTATCTGGCCTTTGTAGAGGCACTGCGCTCCTATGTTCTGGCGCGCGATGTCAAGGACTTGAGAAAGGAGCTGGGCACCGGCGCCACCGACGTGGCGCGTATCGTGTCCGAGATCAGGGAGAAGCTGAAGGTGAAGGTTCGCCCGCCGGGCAATCCTGAGGAGGAACGCTACCGCCTTATGCAGGCGGTTACTGGCTTCCTGTGTAACGCTGCTACCGTCCAGCCGCTGCTGGTGGTGCTCGAAGATCTACACAATGCGGACAGGGGCACCCTGGAGATGCTCACCCACATCTCCCGCAACCTCATAGGGACAAGGCTAATGCTTGTCGGCACATACCGCGATATAGAGGTAGATCGGGCTCACCCTCTGTCGTCAGCCCTGGCCGAGCTGCGACGTGTCCACACATACGATAGGATAATCCTTCGCGGATTGAATGCCGACGAGGTCAGGCGAATGCTGCAGGATATTACAGGTCAAGATTTATCCTGGCACCTTGCCGAGGCGGTTCACCGCCAGACGGAGGGCAACCCGCTCTTCGTCCAGGAGGTAATACGTTATCTGGCCGAGGAAGGACTGATAACCCGGGAACAGGGGCGCTGGCAGACGTCCCGGGATACGCCGCTGGAAATGAGCATACCGGAAGGATTGCGGGACGTCATCGGCAAGCGCCTTAGTCGCCTGAGTGCGAAGTGTAATCACCTGCTCTCCGTTGCCGCCGTTATTGGGAGAGAGTTTCGTCTGAAGGTTATACAGCAGGTGGCTGGTGTAGCGGAGGATGAGCTTAACGCTGCCCTGGATGAGGCTAAGAAGGCCGCAGTGATTGAGGAACGTTCCGCGGTGGCTGCGGAGGTAGCCTACCGCTTCGCCCACACCTTCTTTCGTCAGACCCTTTACGAAGAGATTATTGCTCCCCGGCGCATCAAGCTGCACCAGCAGGTGGCGAAGGCCCTTGAGCAGCTGTATGCCAACCGTCTTGAGGAACACGCCGCAGAACTGGCTGAACACTTTTCCAACTCATCAGACCCATCTGACTTAGCTAAGTCAGTCAGCTATGGCGAGATGGCGTCACGCCGGGCGATGTCCGTCTACGCCTACGGTGAGGCGGTGCGGCTTGTGGAGCAAGCACTCAAGATACAGGAGGTGCTCGACACGGAGGACAGGGCCAGGAAGTGCGACCTGCTCCTACAGATATGCGACGCTTTGCTCCTGGCCGGGGAGAACAGGCGCATGGTGGACATCGAGGCGCCCCAGGCCCTGGCGCTGGCTGAGGCCATTACCGACAATAAGCGTGCCTCAAGGGCCTGCCTGCTGGCAATGAGGGGGCTGGCAATTTATGGAACGGCGTGGATGACTACTCCTGCGGCAGCACAGTGGGCCCGGCGGGCCGACCATTATGCCGAGCCAGATACGATGGAGCGTGCCTGGGCGGATGTGATGCTTAGCGGAGTTGAGCGATCTGGAGATAGCTCCTCACCTGGAGGGGTTGCTCTCCTCAGTCGAGCCCTTGACCTGGCCGGCCGCCTGGGGGATCCCGACACGTACTGGTTGGTGGCTGGGCACTGGCTCTTCAGCGTAGAAGCGCCACAGCATGCTGAGGAGCGGCTGCTCCTGGCAGAGGAACTGGTGAAGCAGCCCAGGACTGGCGTAAGCGTGTTTACATGCGGCATGACACTTTGGTTTATGGTTCACACGTTCCTGCAATTTGGCCAGCGCCGCCGCGCTGAAGACATCATGGGTGAGATGCGAACCCTGGCTGCGCGCAGCGGACAGGCGAACCTGCTTATCCTGTCAATGCTGAATGACGCGGTCATGGCGATCTGGGATGGGCGTCTGGAGGAGGCGGTGGCGATTCGCCGGCGTATTCTGGCCCGCAGCGAGGAACTGGGCATCTTTGAATACGCAGTCACGTGGGCAAGTTGGGTCCTTCCTGCCAGGGTACATCTCGGGAATGCCGGCCATGTTCTCGAGGGTATGCTCCAGAGCGCGAAAAACCTCCCCGGGAACTTGGCCGCTAACGCGCTGATTCTGTACTGCCTGGCGCACCTGGGCCGATATGCCGAGGTGGCGGAGATGCTGGAACGACTGGTCATGGCACGCCCAGGCATAGGCTCGGATGAGGATGAGACTATAGCAAGTTTCGATATTGGCGCTTTGTGGTTCGCAGTGCTGGCGGGACATCGCCAGGCGGCTGAGCTACTCCTTCGCCGACTCGCTGGTAGCGGCATCCGCACCAGTGGCCTGTGGCTCACGACGTGCACGGGGCGCCATCTTGGAGCCGCCGCTGTCCTCCTCGACAGGCCAGATGAGGCCCGCAACTACTACCGGGAGGCGCTGAAAGATGCCAGCGGTATGAAATTCCGCCCCGAGGTCGCCCTCATACGACTCCAGCTCGCCGAGCTTCTCCTGGAGCATTATGCAAAAGAGCGAACTGAGGCGCTGGAACACCTTGAATTTGCCATCGCCGAGTTCCGCGACATGAAGATGCAGCCGTCACTGGAGCGCGCCCTACGGCATAAGGAAATCCTTAAGGCATAAGTCCTTGTCTCGCAGTTGTTGGATAGCAATCAGCCAAAATATTAATCTGAAAATCATGATGGTATACTTCAGAATTCTTACAGTTATACTCGTATTATGTCATTGAATTCTCATTGATGAGGCTTTCATATATTGAGTTTACTCTCAAGTTTGCGACATGTGCGTGAGTAATTTCCTATTCCGCACGCCGCCACTTTTTCTAGCTTTTTAACCGGTATACGAGCGTGATAACTCTTAGCTTCAAACCGTTTATTTTCTCACCTTTTTAACGTTAATTAAAAGGTTTATTGACATGATAAATTGTGCTGGTTTTGGTAATAACATCACCACTTACAAGAGTGAAAAATGGGCTAATTCGGACTCTAGTAGATAAATCGTAGCTAAATTGTGGTAATAATATTACCTAAGTGAATGGTGGGCCATTCTGGACAGTTCCCGAACTCTTATTTGATAGTAAAAAGTTTGTTCCGGCACTCGAGCAACTGCTCTTAGAATCGCACCATTTACCAAACGCCGACTAAGTCAATGCGAATGATATCAAGGTAGATAATTCCGGATTTATTTTTTAGTCTTCTCTTTTTTATCCGCTTTGCTGCCAATTACCTTCTTGATATCTGATGTAAGCCTTGACAAATGCTGCTCAAGAGGTTGTGGGAAGGCATCATAAAATAGGCTGTTTGCGATCAAATACTCCAGGTTTTTAGGTAATACGCTCTTAATACGTACAGGTATAATAGGTTTTCTATTGTTGTGGGCTATGGTGGTTTCTTTTCTAACGGATGCTGAATTATCGGAAGAATCGGATAACACTAATAAAAACGATTTGCTATTCCTGATCGCTTCTCCCAGTAATTGCGGATAATCCCCACCTGCGGTTAGCTCCTCGCACCAGAACGGGCATATGCCGCTACCCTTTAAGTGGGCATAGATTTTAGCGGCCGACTCCCTATCCTCAAATGCAAAGCTGATAAATACATCGTGGCTTGATTTTTTCGTTGCCGGACGTGCGGCTTTCGTAGCTTTGTCGTCGGTAACCGGGTCATTAAGGAAATCGAACGTATTGTGTAGCACTGATTCTGCATCTCCAAAGCAAGCCATGTGCATACTACCCTCTAGCGGAATAAAGCGGGCGTTCGGTATTAAGGATGCCAGTTCCAGGCCAGCTTTGAAATCAATAAGTTGATCTCCCTTGCGGTGCATAATAAGTGTCGGGTTCTTAATGCCGGGGCAAAGGCGGACAACATCAAGCTCAAAGAGCATTTCCATGAAATGAGCAGCATTCTCAGGTGAGACGTTTTCGGCCTCCGCTACGGAAATTAACTCGGTGTATGCACTATCATTCCCGACAACAAAACTCGCTAGAGTCCGCATACCAAGCCAGGGATGACTGTGTAAAAGTGATGATATCGATTCCTTGAGTTCCTTTGGTACAAGTTTGCCGTAATTGGCATAAGTCCCATAAAGGATAAGGTGGGAAACACGCTCGGGATGTCTGGCTGTATAAGCGATAGTAATTGGACCGGACATTGACATGCCTTCAAGTACTATGCGGTCAAGGTTGAGATGGTCAATAACCGTTTCCAGGTCTTGAAGCTCTGACTCCAGAGTAAAGATAGTCCGGTTGCGGTCAGATAACCCGGCTCCCCGCTGGTCATAGATCACGACAGTGTGATAACGTGCAATGCGGTCAAGAAAATTGCGAAGTCCCGGAAGTCGATCGATTGAAGCTAGAATATGGAAATAAGCCGGGGGTATCACCAGTGCAGGACCATGTCCAAGAGTTGCGTAAGCAATACGAAAACCATCCGGATTGGCGCAAAAACCTATTTGTGGCTCCACTACCTATACCATTTCATCAACGATTATGCTTTCAAAACTATGTTATGTAAATGCAACCCGATTGTCAATGTATGATGTGCAGAAAGATAATAATATTACCTAAGATGGTGGGGCATTGTGGACAGTTCCCGAACTCCTGTTTGAGAGAAAAAAGCTAGTTCCAGCAATCCAACAATTGCTCATAGCATATTGCACGCACCGATGTACCAGCAAAGGTCAATGGGAAAGGTTTGACATTACTGGTTTACTTCCATAGACTGTGACTTAGGGTATGGGGTATGGGGTATGGGGGATGCATGATGAATTGTCTGAAATGCCAGGCTGAAAATCCTGAAGGGGCTAAGTTCTGCAACGGTTGCGGAAATAAACTGGAATTCGCCTGCCCCCAGTGTGAAAAAACAAATCCACCTGGCAGCAGGTTCTGTAACGAATGCGGCCACGACTTAGCCGTACCTTCAGCACCGATACTCAAAGCCCTCTCCTTTGACGAGAAGCTGCAGAAGATACAGCGCTACCTGCCCGGCGACCTCACCGAGAAGATACTGGCCCAGAGGGGCAAGATCGAGGGCGAGCGCCGGCAGGTCACCGTCATGTTCTGCGACCTGAAAGGGTTCACGCCCCTCTCCGAGAAGCTGGGCGAGGAGAGACTGTACTCCCTCGTCGACGAGCTCTTCGAGATGATGATTCACAAGGTCCACGAGTACGGCGGCACGGTCAACAAGGGGACCGGTGACGGCATCATGGCCCTGTTTGGCGCGCCCATCGCCCTGGAGGACGCCCCGCAGCGCGCCATCCGCTCGGCCCTGGCCATCCAGCATGAGATGGCCAAATTCAGCGGCACGCTCAAAGAGGAATCCAGTGCGCCACCGCTCAAGATGCGCATCGGCATCCACACCGGCCCCGTTGTGGTGGGCACGATCGGTAACGACCTGCGGGTGGAGTTCACGGCGGTGGGCGACACGGTCAACCTGGCCTCCCGGATGGAGGGAGTTGCCGAGCCGGGCACGGCCTGCGTCAGCGAGGTCACCTTCAAGCTCACCGAGGGCTTCTTCCGCTTCGAGGCGCTGGGCGAGAAACAGATCAAGGGGAAAGAGAAGCCGGTCAAAGCCTACCGCGTGATCGCGCCCAGCTCCAGCCGGACCAGGTTCGACGTCAGCGCCGAACTGGGGCTTACTCCCTTCGTGGGACGCCAGAAGGAGCTTGAACTGTTGTTGGATGGATTTGAGAGAGCGAAGTCAGGCAAGGGCCAGGCCTTCTCCATCACGGGAGAGGCGGGGGTGGGCAAGTCCCGGCTGCTCTATGAGTTCAGGAAGGCAATAGCCAATGAGGACGTGACGCTGCTGGAGGGCAAGTGCCTCTCCTACAGCCAGAATGTGGCTTACCAACCGGTCATAGACCTGCTCAAGTCCAACTTCGATATCAGGGAGGGCGACGACGATCATCAGGTCAGGGAAAGGGTCAGGCAGGGGTTGAAACTGATCGGCGTCGACGAAGCCACCACGCTCCCCTACCTGCTGGAGCTGCTGGGGGTCAAGGACAGCGGCATCGATAAGATACCTATGAGCCCGGAAGGCAGGAAGGACAGGATGATGGAGGCGGTCAAGCGGATCACACTCAAGGGCTCGGAGGCCAGGCCGCTCATCATGGCGGTTGAGGACCTGCACTGGACGGACCGCAGCTCCGAGGATGCCATGAAGTACCTGCTGGAGAGCATACCGGGCTCTAAGATACTGCTGATATTCACCTACCGCCCCGAGTTCGTGCACACCTGGGGCAGCCGGTCCTACCATAGCCAGGTTACCATCAACCGCCTGTCCAACCGCGAGAGCCTGGCCATGCTGACCTACCTGCTGGGGACAGAGGAGGTAGATCCGCAGCTCCAGGAGCTGGTATTACAGAAGACGGAAGGCATACCCTTCTTCATCGAGGAGTTCATCAGGTCGCTTAAAGACCTCAAGCTGATCGAGAGAAAGAACGGCGCCTACCACCTGACTAAAGATATCCACGACGTGAGCATCCCCGGCACCATCCAGGACGTGATCATGGCCAGGGTGGATTCCCTGCCCGAGGCCGCCCGGGGGGTGCTGCAGGCGGGCTCGGCCATCGAGAGGGAGTTCGGCCACGAGCTGATTAAAAGGGTGATGGGAATACCCGAACAGGAGCTGCTCTCTTACCTGTCGGCATTGAAGGACTCCGAACTGCTGTATGAGAGGGGGATATACCCCGGGTCGACCTATATCTTCAGGCATGCCCTGACGCGCGAGGTGGTGTACAGCTCCATACTGGCTACCAGGAAGAAGAGGCTGCACGCGGAGATAGGAGCCGCCATAGAGGACATAAGCAAAGATAACCTGGATGACTATTACGAGGCACTGGCTGAGCATTACATTGCAGGTGAGAACTACGAGAAGGGTGCAGAGTATTGCCGGCTGGCGGCGAGGAAGAGCGAGAAAGCCGCCTCGCTTAATGATGCCATTGCCTATAGTCAGAAAAGGGTGACCTGCCTGGAGAGGCTGCCTCGCAGCTCGGACGTGGAAAAGCAGCTAATCGATACCAGAACGATACTTGGGCTGTATTACACTCAAATTAACTATTTTGTGGAGGCCAAGGAGGCTGTCGACCCGGTGCTTGACCTGGCTTTGAAACTTGATTATAAAAGGCGGATTGCCCAGATATACACCATAATGGGGACATATAATCTTTTTATTGAGGGGGATTTTGCCACGGGCTTTAAGTACCTAGAGAACGCCTTAAAGATCGGCGAAGAGTCAAACGATATTGTTACCGTATTCTTCTCAAGCATTTGGCTGGCAAGTGCTCTTGCATTTGATTGTGAGTTTGACCAGGCCCTTCCTCTTTGGGAAAGAGCTTTGGAGATAAATGCGGAGGTTAATAATCTTTGGGGGATGGCAGCACAAAAGGCCAATATAGCCTGGTTTGTTTACGGTCCTCAAGGAAAGACTGACCTGGCTTATCAGGCCAGCCGGGAGGCGTTACGGCTGGCCGAAGAGAGCGGTGATGTAATTTCAAAGGCTGTAGCGTACACCAGTCACGGTTATTCCTGCTGGTACAAGGGCCTACTGGATGAAGCTGAGCAATACCTGTTGCAAGCAGCCGATTACTGTAACAGGATTAACTTGTATAGCTGGGGTGGTTGGGCAAATATTGCTCTGGGCGAGGTCTACTTTTACAGAGGTGAATATCAGAAATGTCAGGAATTTTATAGTAAGGCAATTTCTTTAGCGGAACGTGTTCGATTTCCGCGCAGCTTTACAATTTATATGAGAGTGGGTCTAGCACGGGCCAAGGTGCTGAACAATGAGAAGGACGTTGACCTGGGATCGTTATATATGAATACGGCTGAGAATAAATATAAGCCTGCTGATGGCTGGATATCAAGAGATATCTCGGAGATACTTCTCAATATCGACGACCGGCACATGCCCGGGGCCGAGGACTGGATCAAGAAAGCCATTGAGGCAGACAAGAGAAACGGCACGATGTGGCAGTTAGGAATGGATTATGCCCTTTACGCAGAGTTGCTGAAACGCAAAGGCGACCTGGCGGGGGCCAAAGAGAAGCTGGGTAAGGCCATAGAGATCTACCGGGAATGCGGCGCCGAC
>Ga0247841_10009612_pt1 | contig 13474 bp, 10 predicted proteins | sample LaCruzMarch2015__2_FD_192410 | JGI IMG/M metagenome (GOLD analysis project Ga0247841, IMG submission 192410) | Freshwater microbial communities from meromictic Lake La Cruz, Castile-La Mancha, Spain - LaCruzMarch2015_18m | ecosystem: Environmental > Aquatic > Freshwater > Lake | place: Spain...
AGAGTTAACAGCTGAAGAAAGACTTTTAAGGGCGATTTTTGGCGAACAGGCAAGAGAAGTTAGAGATACATCTTTAAGAATGCCTCATGGAGAAAGAGGGACTGTAATTAGCGTTCAAATATTAGACAGGAAAAAGGGAGATGAATTGGAGCCTGGAACTTTAAGAAAGATTCTTGTTGAAGTTGCTCAGTTTAGACATGTTGTGGTTGGGGATAAGCTTGCAGGGCGTCACGGAAATAAAGGAGTTATTTCCAAGATTTTACCCCAGGCAGACATGCCTTATGTCGCAGATGGTACGCCAATTGATATTGTTATTTCTCCAATTTCAGTTTTGGCTCGTATGAATTTAGGGCAATTATTGGAAGCTCATCTTGGATGGGCTTGTTCAAAATTAGGCTTCAAAGTTGCAATTCCTGCTTTTGAAGAGATCGGGGAAGACCGAATAACAGCGTCTCTAAAACAAGCAGGACTTCCTGAAGACGGCAAAACAACTTTATATGATGGCCGAACGGGAGAAGCATATGAAAATTCTGTAGTTGTTGGAACAGAATACATGATGAAACTTATTCACATGGTTGAAGATAAAACTCATGCACGTTCTACAGGTCCATATTCTTTGGTTACGCAACAGCCTCTTGGAGGAAAAGCACAAATGGGAGGACAACGTCTTGGAGAAATGGAAGTTTGGGCATTGGATGCTCACAGAGCTCGCTATACTCTTCAGGAAATGTTAACAATAAAATCTGATGATGTTGTAGGCCGTGCTAAAGCTTTTGAGGCAATTGTTAAAGGAGTAGATATTCCTACTCCAAGAGTTCCTGAATCATTTAAAGTATTGATAAAAGAACTAGCTTCTTTAGGATTAAATATTACTCCAATCGGAGCAACAATTATTCCGGAAACACTGGGGCCTTTAACAATTGAAGGGAGTATTATTGAAACAAAAAATGAAGAAAAAGTTGAAAAAGATGCCTTAGAGTTGCAACAAGCATCGTCCGTGGAATTGCCTGCAGATGATAAGAAAGTAGAGGGCATTTAATTATGAATGATATAGATAAAAAAATGAAAGATATTACAATTTTAGATTTTAAAGCTTTGAAGATTTCTTTAGCTTCTCCTAAAGATATTTTGGCGTGGAGTTACGGTGAGGTAACCAAGCCTGAAACTATTAATTATAGGACTTTAAGACCGGAAAAAGACGGACTTTTCGATGAGAGAATTTTTGGACCAACCAAAGACTGGGAATGCTATTGTGGAAAATACAAAAGAATTAGATATAGAGGAATTGTTTGCGATAAATGTGGAGTTGAAGTTACACTTTCCCGCGTCAGACGTGAAAGAATGGGACATATAAATCTTGCTACGCCGGTTGCGCACGTTTGGTTTTTTAAAGGTTCATCTTCACCTCTTTCTTTGCTCTTAGATATGTCTCAGAAAAATCTTGAATCTGTAATTTATTATGCTTCTTATTTAGTTATTAATATTGATGATGATAAAAAGAAGCAAGCTTTGGATTCTTTCTCAGACTATATTGAAAAGAAAAAGGAACAGTTAAAAAAAGAGTTAAATCTTGAAGAAAAGAAAGTTGAAGAGGAAATGGTTCAAAAGAAAAAAGAATCTTTATCTTCCAAGCCAAAAGAAGAGCAAAGAGAGCTTATCAAGCAGGAAATAGAGCTTACAAAAAGACAAAAAGTTACGGTTCTTGCCGAAAGATTAGATCAAGAAAGCAAGAAATTAGATGAGATCCATGAGGCTCTTTTGAAACTTTTAAGAGGATTAAAAATAGGAGCAGTGCTTTCAGAAGACGAGTACTTCAAAATTTTAGAATATGACATTCCGGTCTTCTTTACGATTAGAACAGGCGCAGAAGGCCTACTGGAATTATTGGAAAAAATTGACATTAATGGTTTAATAGCGACCCTTAGAAAAGAAACGGAAAAGGCAAAAGGACAAAAATATTTAAAACTTATTAAAAGACTAAGGCTTATTGAATCAATTCGCAAAGCTGAAATTTTGCCGACCTTCATGTTACTTTCAGTGCTTCCGGTTATTCCACCGGATTTACGCCCCATGGTTCAGCTTTCCGGAGGACGTTTCGCAACCAGCGACTTAAATGATTTATACAGAAGAGTTATCAATAGGAATAATAGATTAAAGCATTTGATGAGCTTAGGTGCTCCGCAGATAATTCTTAAGAATGAAAGGAGAATGCTTCAGGAAGCAGTCGATTCATTAATTGATATTGCTCAAAGAAGTTCTCAGGTAACCAGTTCTCCCTTAAGATCATTGTCAGACATGTTACGCGGAAAGCAAGGAAGATTTAGGCAAAACCTTTTAGGTAAAAGAGTTGACTATTCAGGACGTTCAGTAATTGTCGTTGGTCCTCAGCTGACTTTATCCCAATGCGGTCTTCCAAAAGAAATGGCTCTGGAAATGTTTAAGCCCTTTGTTCTTCGGGAAGTTATCATAAGAGGATTTGCTCCAAACATAAAATCCGCAAAGAGATTTATAGAAAAACGTCCGCCAGAGGTATTCGATATTTTGGAAGAAATTACCAAGAATCATCCGGTTCTTTTAAACCGAGCTCCAACTCTGCATAAATTGGGTATTCAGGCATTTTATCCAATTTTAATTGAAGGATCTGCCATTGCCCTTCATCCTTGTGTTTGTGCAGGTTATAATGCTGATTTTGATGGAGATCAAATGGCAGTTCATATTCCTTTGTCCAAAAAAGCTCAAGAAGAAGCAATTACCCTCATGATGCCAAAGCATAACTTGCTTAAGCCTGCGGATGGAGGAGTAATCACACTTCCAAACAAGGAAATGGCGGTTGGAGTTTATTATTTGACAAGCATTGATGAATCTACGAGGCGCAAAGAACTTCCGATGTTTAAAGACACTCAGGATGCGCTTTTGGCTTATAACCTTAAGGCAATACTTCTTCGTGAACCAATTATGGTCAGAATTGAGAATAAAAATGAAGAGACAAATTTAGGTAGAATTTTGTTTAATGAAACTCTTCCTGCATCTTTTGGATTTATTAATAAATCTGTCAATGCATCTGGAATAAAAACAATTATTACAGAAGCAATTACTAAGAGAACTCCTGATGAAGTAGAAAATTTAATTGACGCAATTAAAAAACTCGGATTTTATGGGGCAACAATTTCCGGTATTTCGGTTTCAGTTTTTGATAACGAAATGATAAAAGGAAGAAAAGAATTTATCCAAGAAGCAGATAAAAAAGTATCTCAAATAGAAAAAGATTATCAAAAAGGTTTAATAACGAATGATGAGAGAAAACGTTTAGTGAATGATATATGGCTTAATACAACAGATACAATTGCAGATTTAACTTGGAATAATCTAAAATCTACAAATGTTATCAAGCTTATTATTGATTCTGAAGGAGCAAGAGCAGGTAAGGAACAACTAAAACAGCTTTCAGCGATGAAAGGTCTTATTTTGGATCCTCTTGGAAAGATTGTAGAATTACCGATTAAATCTAATTTTAGAGAAGGACTGTCAATTTTTGAATATGTTGCATCAGCCAGAGGTTCAAGAAAAGGTTTAACAGATTCTGCCTTGAAAACTGCCAATGCAGGTTACCTTACTCGCCGTTTAGTTGACGCATCTCATGATGTTATTGTAAAAACTGAAGATTGTGGTACAAAAGAAGGAATTACTATTAATAAAGATGAAAAAGATAGAGTAGCTCCATTCTCGCAAAGAATCTTAGGTAGGGTTTTAGCAGCAAATGTACACTCGGCTAAAACTAAAAAAATAATTGCCAAAGATCAAGAAGAAATTACAATTGCTATCGCTCGCAAAATTATCGACGAAGAAGTATCTGAGGTAGTTGTCCGTTCAGCTATTACATGTGAATTAGAATATGGAATTTGTGCCAAATGTTATGGCTGGGATTTTTCGACAAGAAAAGAAGTTGAACAGGGTGTGCCTGTTGGAGTAATTGCTGCTCAGTCAATTGGAGAACCAGGCACTCAGTTGACGATGAGAGTAAGACACTTTGGAGGAGTAGTTATGTCTGACGTTACTCAGGGACTTCCTCGAGTAGAAGAACTCTTTGAAATGAGAACTCCAAAAGCCTTATCTCCAATCGCTGAATTTATGGGTAAAATAAAAATTGAATCAACAGCTGATGGGCATCTTTTAACGATAAAAAGCACAAAAATCAAACCAGCTCAAGAGCAGGAGTACTTTATTCCTCTAACAGCAATCCTTAATGTTACGGATGGTCAAGAGGTTTTGCCTGGAACTCAACTGGCTCAAGGATATGTAGATCCAAAAGAAGTGCTCAAAATAAAGGGCTTAATTGACGCACAAAGATATGTTATTTTGGAAGCTCAAAAAGTTTATGAATCTCAGGGAATAACAATTAACGACAAACATTTTGAAGTAGTTCTAAGAAAAATGTCTGACAAGGTTGTTGTTGAGACAGTCGGAGATACATCTTTAATTCCTGGTGCATTTATTACCAAAGCAAAGTTCCAGGATATAAATTCGGAAGTTTTGTCCCAAGGCGGAGAGCCTACGACAGCCAGACAAACCATACTTGGAATTACAAAATCTGCTTTGTATTCAGATTCATGGTTATCTGCATCTTCTTTCCAGGAAACAACTAAAGTTCTTACCGAAGCAGCTTTGGAGGGACGCATTGATAACTTGATAGGCCTTAAGGAGAATGTTATCATTGGTCGTCTTATTCCCGTTGAAGGAAAAACCTTAAGTGAGGTATAATACACTAACTTATGCCGACTTTATCACAATTAAGCAAAAGAGGAAGAAAAAGAAAAATAAAAAAGAGCCGAAGTGGCGCTTTAAGGAGAATCTTTAATGCAAAAGATCGGATTTATAAAACAACAATTTCACCTCAAAAAAGAGGAGTGGTTACTTTGGTTAAAACAATGACTCCAAAAAAACCAAACTCAGCCCTCCGAAAGGTTGCCCGCGTCAAGCTGTCAAACAAAATGGAAGTAACAGCTTATATTATGGGAATCGGCCATTCACTTTCCGAGCACGGAATAGTTCTTGTTCGCGGCGGAAGAGTTAAGGATTTACCAGGCGTAAAATACCATATAGTCCGGGGTAAGTTTGACCTTTTGGGAGTTGAAGGAAGAAAAAGATCAAGAAGTAAATACGGAACTAAAAGAAATGCAATGGGAGGAGGAGCGCCAAAAGTAATTGAAGGAGCGAAAGAAGCTGCGCCAGCGCCAGCAGCGTCCGCAGTCTAAAGTATGAGACATAAACAAGCACCAAAAAGAAATATAGAAGGAGATATTATTTACAATAATAAACAAATCGCAAAGTTTATTAATTATTTAATGAAGGATGGTAAGAAAACCATTGCTCAGAATGTTTTGTACCGAACATTTGATTTAATTACCAAAAAAGAACTAAATCCTATTGCAATTTTTGAAAAAGCACTTGACAATGTTGGTCCGAAGCAAGAGGTAAAAGCAAAAAGAGTAGGAGGAGCTAATTATCAAATTCCTATGGAAGTCCGTCCTGAAAGAAAGGCATCTTTGGCAATGCGTTGGGTTGTAGATAGCGCACGCAAAAGATCAAATAAAGACTATAAAACTTTTGAAGAAAAATTAGCAGCAGAATTGATTGATGCTTCCAATGAGCTGGGTGAGGCAATCAAGAAAAGAGATTCAATTCTTCGCATGGCCCAAGCAAATAGGGCATTTGGTCACTTCAAGTGGTAAGCCCCATAGTACTTTCTATAACTATCCTATAATATTGATTTCCTAGGCAATTTTAATTATGATACTGTTATCCTCTTATTTTGCAATTTAGAAGGAAGCAAAAAATTTCCATCGTAGGTAAAATGGATTTGTTTCTAAATCTCAGTTTTTCCTGTCTTGACAAGCAAAACATTTAATGTTAAAAATATAACGTGAGCAATACCAAAGAAGCTTTCATAAATCATTTACCAGCAAAGCAAGTTTTGAAAGATATTTTACGTGCACCTGAAATAGAAGAAGAACATTGGCTTCTTGATAAAAATCTTGCTGATTTATTCTTAACAGAGAGTGAAAGAATTATAAGTAGATGGGGCAATAAAATGGGAGAATCTCCGGATGCGTATTTCAGAACAGAACCTGTGAAATTGTGGGTTGGTAATGAGAAAGTGCATTTGATTGTTCATTCAGGAAAAGAAAATGAAGATTTTTCTATCTTGGCAAAAATAGGCGATCAGTCTGAGGATAATTTGCCAGTTTTGTTTTTTGTCAGGTCGGAACCCTTTTTGGAAGTTAGAAACGGAAATCGCAAGAATGCTACCACTGAAGAGATTTGTTCGGCCCTTAAATTATTAGCTTTTGTGGATAAGTCATTATCTAAAGAAGCTGCAAAAAAACACATCTACAAGTAAAAGGGTTTACTCTATTGTAATTCCCAAAATTTTGTCTCCGATTTCGATTTCATTCACTACGTCCATTCCTTTGGTGACGATTCCAAAATTAGTATACTTGCCGTTTAAGAATTGCGAATCTTTTTTGGTGATAAAAAATTGAGCATCATTCTGGACTTTATTGTCGCCTTTTGAGGCAATGCCAACAGCTCCAATCACAAATGATTTGGAATTGAATTCAACCGGCAGATTTCCTCCACCTGTACCTGTGCCCAGCGGATCTCCACCTTGAATTACCCAATCCTCAACCCTATGGAAAGTTAAATTATTGTAAAATCCGCTGTTGGCTTTATGGATAAAATTAGCAACCGTATTTGGCGCATCTTTTGAATAAAGAGTTAATTCAATATCTCCTTTGCTGGTTTTTATAGTAGCTGTGATATTTTCTATTTGGGAAGAAGGTGTAGAAGTTTTTTGTAAATTTATATCAGCATTTTTCGTTTGAGATGATGGAGAAGATGTTTTGGGTTGTTCAATATTCGGGATTTGAGTTGGGATTAAAGTGTTAATTTTTGTTTCCTGAGCTGCGGGTTTTCCTGCATTACTATTAATCACAAAAACCGTAAATAGTCCAAGAAGAATTATGGCGACAATCATAATTACCTTACCCATGTGACCGATTCTATCACAATTTCATATTAATATGAAGATTCAATTATTAAATATCGAATATCTACTACTCTAATGATACATATTATTAGAGCGGTAACTAAAAAGGTTTTCTTTTGGAGCGTTTTTTCTTTTCGTAATTTTTTCTCTGATACGACCAATCGCTTCCTTTAGCTTTTGGAACAGTTGCTAAGATGTCTTCAATTTTCTGCCAGAAATTATTTTTCTTTTCGTCAGAAAGAATTTTTTCGACCATTTTTTTGTATCCGTTGCCCGAATATTTCAAGCTTAGACTGACAGTTGCAATAGTTGTAGGAGTAACTCTTAAAATTTGTTTAATTGAAGGATAGGAATAACCTTTTGCCAAAAAGACAGCAATCGTAAGGCGCTTGGCAAGCATTATTTTTTCAACCGGAGAAAGAAAATCATGGAGGAATTCTTCGATGTCATCAGTACTTTTTAAATAAGAAATAGTTGATACAAAAATTTCAAACATTCTTTTTTCAACAGATTTGTGAATAGGGTATTTGGAAATTTGACTCATATCACTCTAATAATACATATCATTAGAGTAATGTGTCAAGGAGCGTGGATAAATGACCTTGTTTTTTATTTTCTGTTTTTATCTATTGCGCATCATAATGTTTTCTATTACATTTTAAATAGTGAAATTATTTGCCCGTAATTTTATTAGGTTTGTTTTTTTTATTTTTCTTTCATTCTTTTTTTCTTCAGTTACTTTCGCTGTAACTACTCCTTTCAGAAGCGCAAATATTATTACAACAGACACATCAGGAACATTTTACACAAATCTTAACAACTGTTCAGTTACAGATGGAAATACATGTGATAGGGCAACAGCAGCTCTCTACGGAAATTTATACTTCAGAGATTTTGGTAATTATGTTGATTTTGGAATACCAAGTGGATCAACGATTACCAAAATTAGAATACGAGTTACAGGAAAAGCAAATACTGCAATTTATGTTGGTTTATCATTCGGATCAACTTTTTCAGCAAATTGTCAATGGCCCTTTACTCTTTGGACATTGGGACAATTAAGTGGTTCAACAATCAATACTCAAACATTTATTACAGATGTAGTACAACAAAGTTATGTCTATGGAACTGCTCTTGCATATTGTCTTCAACCCTATAATTTTGAAAATAAAAATTTTATATTTAGAATTAACTACTCTTCTGGTCAAAATTGGTCTGCAAATATTGACAATTTTGAAGTGGCTTTTGATTATAATCCGTCAGTAACTCCAACTCCAACATCTACCCCAACATCTGTACCAACGCCTAGTCCTACACTTACTCCAACCCCAACCCCAAAAACTCCTCTCATTCTTATTCCCGGTATCGGCGGATCGGAATTAAAAACAACAGGAATGAAAGTTTGGGCAGAGAATAACGGACACGGTGGAACATTTAATTACCTTTATCCTAAAGACGAAACAGTTTGGGTAAATGAGTCAAAAATGGGAGAGTTTGGTGAAGATGATTATTATGATGTTTTAAAAATGCAAAATGATGGAGTAACTTCTATGGCTAATGTAGGAATAAATGGCAATTTGGTAGCCCGAGCTTATCAGGGAACAATAGATTTTTTTGTTTCCAACGGTTACACATTAAATAAAGATTTTTTTGTTTTTCCTTATGATTGGAGAAAAGATATTAGTGGAACCAAAGATTTTCTTGATCAGGAAATTGTGCAAATTAAAACCCAAACGGGAAGTGCAAAAGTAGATATTATTGCTCATTCAATGGGAGGATTGGTTGCCAGAAATTATATTGCTGATTCTTTAAAAGCAAAAAATGTTAGGAAATTATTTACCTTGGGAACACCGCATTTAGGATCAGTGGACTCATTAAAGAATTTGAGATATGGTACTTGCTTAACCCCTCTACCTGTATCGCTAGGTCTATTATGCTTGGGATTGATAGATATGGAGACAAAGGATATTGTTCAAAATATGGTTAGTATATTTCAACTGGTTCCGAGCCAATCTTACTTTAGTTTTTATTCAGGAGAAGATAATCAGCATCCTTATCCTTATAAAATAGCATCAGAAGCGTTAAGTTATGCGCAAATTAAAAATTTGCTAGCTAGTCTTAATTTCAATACTTCCCTTTTTAATCCTTCTGAAGTTTTTCATACATTAGATAATTCACTATCTAACGCCAATGGAGTTGATGTTATTGTAATTGCAGGTTCAGGTCAGCCAACCTTAGGACAAATCATTGAAACGAATAATCATAAGGACATTTTGAACATAAACGGAGACGGAACAGTACCTCTTTTTAGCGCGTCTCTTGTGGATTCAGACAAAAATAAATCATTATTAGGAAATGCTAAAGTTTTTTATACCAATCAGAAGCATGGTGATTTAATTACTTTCGGTTCTGCCCTGAATCTGGTAAAAAACATTTTAGAAGATAATGACAGATTGCCTGATGGTGCTTCAACTCAAGCACATTCTCTGCCATTAATTTGGTGGATATTTTCAGTGCATTCGCCTGTAAATATGAATATTTATGATTCGTCCGGGAATCATACAGGTTTAACAAGCGATGGAGACATTGAAGCAAATATTTCAGGAAGTTCATATGACGCTTTAGGGGATGCAAAGTTTATTTTGGCTCCTGATGACGGAATTTATACAATTAAATTTGTAGCCACAGATCAAGGAAGTTTTGATTTTAAGATTAAGAAATATGAGAAAAATACACTTTCTCGGGAAATACTGTATAAAGATATTCCTTTGACAAAATTAACCAAAGGGGAAACGCAATTTGATACATCTTCCGGTCAGTCTCCGGTAATTCATCTGGATAAAGATGGGAATGGAACAATTGACGAAGATATTAATCCATATTCTGCAATTACAGTAACTGCTGACAGTAACTCCAATAGTAATTCAAATAATTCCATTACTTCTGTGATTGCTCCCGTATCCGCAGTTACATCACCCTCGCCGTCTATATATGTAAAATCAAATGAAAAAAGTGTTTTGGGAGCACAAACTACTTTTCAAAAAGAAGAGGAAAAAACAAACTTAAAATTTCTAAACGAAAAAAAGAAAACAAAATCTTCTTTAATTATTTTGTCGACTATTCTAATTGGAGTAGCAGCAGTGATTTTTATAAAATTAAGAAGATAATTATTTTCTTCTGGATTTTTGAATCAATTTCCAAATTCCCCAAACAATCACAAACCAGAAAATTATATCTAAAGTTAAAATTGAATAACTTGTGCTTGCAGTGCTAAATAAAGCATAAGAACCAAATTTAAATGGCAATCCGGCTTGATTTGCGGAAGAATTAGCTAAAGCATCTATAAGACTAAGTCCATACGTGATGATTACGCTTAAGATTAAAATAATAAAAAATGATTTTTTGTTCATGATTTTACCATATCAAAAATTTCCCTTATCAACAACTTTCATTATATCACTCTAATGATACATATCATTAGAGTAGTGAGCGTGGAATATTAAAAATAATAAAATGACGCCCTTGAGATTTCCGGAGATCTTTGATGTTTTTGATATTTGTGAGATATAATTTGGAATTAAATTTTGAATAAGATTTTATAGAGAATATTTGCCTAGAATATAAATAGAAAATATGTTATACTAAAAATATCATCAGGAGGAATAAATTAAGGAGGGTAAATTAGCTTCCCCTTAGAGGGAAGTTTTTATTAAAAAACTATGGCTGAAGATAAAAGATTAGTTGAATTAGATCACATCAGAAATATTGGCATTATTGCCCATATTGATGCGGGAAAAACCACGACCACCGAGCGTATTCTGTATTACACGGGAAGAACTTACAAAATCGGAGATATTGATGCGGGTACAACAGTCATGGATTGGATGGAAGAAGAAAGAAAACGCGGTATTACAATTGTTTCTGCTGCGACAACCGCATATTGGGCCCGTTCGGAAATAAATGCAATCAGTAAAGAAGATCCATGCAGAATTAATATTATTGATACTCCTGGACACGTTGATTTTACAGCAGAAGTAGAGCGATCTCTCAGGGTTTTGGACGGCGGAATTACAGTTTTGGATGCGGAAGAAGGGGTTCAATCACAATCTGAAACAGTTTGGAGACAGGCAGATAAATATAAAGTTCCGAGAATTTGTTTTATTAACAAAATGGACAAGCTCGGAGCTGATTTTTTGGCAACCGTCAAAAGCATTGAAGACAAGCTCGGAGCAAATCCCGCAATTATGGTTTTACCAATTGGGGCCGAAGCAACTTTTAAAGGTGTTTACGATTTATTAACCAAAAAATCCATTGTTTGGTCAGGGGAAGAATTGGGAGCAAAATACACCGTTACGGATGAGATTCCTGAAGGAATGAAAGACGAGATAGAAAAGCACAGAGCTAAGCTTGTTGAAAAAATTGCAGAAACAGATGATGTCTTGGTAGAAAAATATTTGAAAGGCGAAGAAATTTCAGTTGAAGAATTGAGAAAAGCTTTAAGGCGCGCAGTTATTTCTTACAAATTAGTGCCGATTTATGCAGGATCATCTTTGAGAAATAAAGGAGTTCAGCCGCTTTTGGACGCAGTTGTTGATTATCTTCCGTCTCCGGTTGATTTGGGACAAGTTAAAGGATTAAATCCGAAAACAGGCGCTGAAGAAATAAGGAAATTAGTTCCTGAAGAAGCGATGTCAGGCCTTGCTTTTAAAATTCAAAACGATCCGCATGTCGGAAAACTAACTTATTTTAGGGTTTATTCGGGCAAAGTTGTTGCGGGAACTTATATTCTAAACACTACAAAAAACAATCAGGAAAGAGTCGGGCGGCTGCTTTTGATGCATTCAAATCAAAGAGAAGAAATTAAAGAAGCATATGCAGGAGAAATTGTTGCGATAGTAGGGTTAAAGGAAACAACTACGGGAGATACATTGTGCAGTCCTGAGAAGCCGATTGTTTTGGAAAAAATTTCTTTTCCTGAACCGGTTATATCTTTGGCAATAGAACCCAAAACTAAATCAGATCAGGAAAAATTGGGTTATGCATTAAAACGCCTGATGGATGAAGATCCTACATTTCAAGTGAAAACAAACCATGAAACAGGCCAGACAATTATTTCAGGCGTTGGAGAACTTCAGCTTGAGGTTAAAGTGCACACCATGAAAGCTGATTTTGGAGTTGAGGCAAATGTCGGAGCTCCGCAGGTCGCGTACAAAGAAACTATTACTAAAATAGCGGAAGGGGAAGGAAAATACATTAAGCAATCCGGAGGAAGAGGACAGTATGGGCATTGTCTTTTGAGAGTTGAGCCTACTCCCCGTGGTGAAGGCTTTGAATTTCTGAATGAGATTAAAGGAGGAGCAATTCCTGCTGTTTTTATAGGGTCAATTGAAAAAGGAATTAAGGAGACAATGGAAAATGGAATCTTGTTAGGTTACCCGATGGTAGACATGGATGTGGCTGTTTATGACGGATCATTCCATGATGTTGACTCGTCCGATATTGCGTTTAAAATTGCTGCTTCTCAGGCTTTACAAGCTGCCACCAAGAAAGCAGGACTAACATTATTGGAACCGATTATGAAAGTTGAAGTAACAACTCCGAATGAATTTATGGGAGACGTAATCGGAGATTTATCTTCCAAAAGAGCGCAAATTTCAGGAACAGAAGAGAGAAGCAGAGCTACGATTATTTTGGCAATGGTGCCTTTATCTGAATTATCCGGATATGCGACTACACTTCGAAGTATGTCTAAAGGAAGAGCATCATATTACATGGAGCCATCTCATTACGAAGAAGTACCCAAAAATATTCAGGAAGAAATGCTTGCAAAATCCACCTTCACCGGCCGCGTCAACGCCCAATAATCTTTTAAGTTTTCTTAGTCTTTAAACCAAGGAAAACCGGCCTTTGGGTTAGAAAACATCCGGGCATCCGCCCAGGCAATAAATAGAGCGCCAATTAAGAAGCTCCAGGCAAATGAATTAAGCTTAGAGAGATCACCAAAATGTCCTCCTGACAGTTGTAAAAATAAAAGACCTAAATAAATATTGATAAATGACCAAATAATGTTAAGCCATGCAGGAGATACTCTTTTGAATGGCGTCATATGAGATTGCCCGGTAATTCCCTTTACTAGATGCGGAAGGCTGTTTGTTAAAAACAGGCCTGCTAGAAAAGCGTATATAAGCATTAATCTCACCTCCTTTCGTTTTTCTTAATTCAGCATAGTGAACCTAAATAAGCTTGTCAAGTTCTGTATGGCATTTAGCTTGCAAAATAGGCTTAAAAATGGTACTATCGCCGGTATGGAGATGGAAGCGCGTGGTGGACGGATAAAGCCAGAAATAGCTTCAAAAACGCCTGAATATAAGGTTTTTGAAGGCGTTAAAATTCAGTGGGGAAAAGGGGAATGGGAATTTCAACATCCAT
>Ga0247841_10009613_pt1 | contig 13473 bp, 11 predicted proteins | sample LaCruzMarch2015__2_FD_192410 | JGI IMG/M metagenome (GOLD analysis project Ga0247841, IMG submission 192410) | Freshwater microbial communities from meromictic Lake La Cruz, Castile-La Mancha, Spain - LaCruzMarch2015_18m | ecosystem: Environmental > Aquatic > Freshwater > Lake | place: Spain...
GCTCTGGCTGTCGGTTTGGTCATAAGTTTAATATCGGGGAGATGACGCTTTTGCAGAATCTTTGGCGTAATTTGGGCAAGGTGAAATTTCCATCAGGTCTTAGGGGGTTTGATTCCATAATTATTGCCTTATTTCGATAGGGGTCAGGAATAGGAATGAGCCTTGAAGAGCGTATCGGGATTGTTGGAGTTCTCCCAGACTACCAATTCCTCGATAATTTTGAACAAGCGCTATCGTTCCTCATTCTGCTTTTCTTCGGTCGGGAAGATTTCGGACCATGCAGAAGGATCATCGACAAGAGATGCAAAGAGCACCGCACGGCAGGCAGCCAATGGACGGCGTGCCCACCAGAGATGCAGGGTGGAAGGATGCCCATGCCGGATGGATTTCTCTCGGGCAGATACTTTATTAATCGCCTCCAGCGGGAGCGCGACTTCGATATGTTTCTTGCGGTATTGCGGGGTTGTTGTCATTCTTCCGACTTCCTTCGTAATCGATACTTTGCAGGATACAGTATTACCTCTTCGTTTTTGACCAGAGTGAGAAGTTTTTCGCCAGGAAGTATCTCAAGATCACCGGCGATGTCCTCAAGAAGAAGGGTAGTTGCATCCGGAAATTTTTTGATCAGTTCATAGAGATTGGCATTGATCTCAATCCCTTTTGTTGCAAGACAATTCTTGGCAACCCAGAATTGATGGATAATCTCCCCCTCAGAGGAATACATGTCCCATGTAAAACCACCATTTCCATGTTGCAACCACGAGCCATCCTTGTGGACATATTGTTTCGTGTTCTCTACCCAGCGATAATCAAATCTCTTAATGTAAATGTCCATCAACGACGGCTCAATTCGTGGGGTTTGATCCAGATTTTCCGGGAGATACTGGGAAGAATCCTGCATAATGGCAATTTCCGGGATTCCTGTATCAGGTACTATCGCAGTATCGGGTACACTTGAACCATCCGGCATATCGCTGGACACATCGGGAATGGAAAGGGAACCATCTTCATCACTAAAATCTTCAAATAAATCCACAGATACATTTGTCTCCGTCGGGAGCGGTGGCAGAGTGATGGGATCTTTTGTACTTATCTCATGAAGAATCTCTTCCATTTCGAAGGTAGAGTTCAGGTAGTCTACGATGAAATGCTCATCACGCTCTACACATATTTTGATAGCTTCTGAAATTGAGGGGTAGGCGAACGGGCGTTCAAGTTCGTCGCAGAGCGATAAAATAATTTGGACCGGTTTGACGTCTTTGACGAACAACGTTGTATCGTCCCAGAATACGGTGGGGGAATCGGCTTGACCAGCAGGAATCCCATCGATAAACGGGGAAATTTTTAGATCATGAAACGGCTGCCATGCAGTCATCTCAAGACGAGCAGCTTCAGTCCGGATCTTCATTTGTTGATCAGCATTGTCAAGTTTTATTCGTCTAAACTCCCTGCCAAGCACATGAATCCATGAACCAGTTTTGGGTTTTGAGAGATGATCCGGCTTATCGGTAATTTGGTAGGTTAATGCGGATATAAGCGGTTTGAGGGTAGAGAACGGAGGTTGGGCGATAGTGACGTCGTCAATCTCCTGTAAGTCTGCAGTCTGTCGTTTAATTGCGGGGAACAGATCTCTATATTTAGATAAAGTTCGCATGGTAAAATACGAGAATTCCGACACCGGAATCCAGCAACGATCAAGACTCACCCAATGCCCGTAATCGTTCCAGACTCGCACGGGAGCCCTGGTAATAAGTGATCGTACCCGTTTGAAAGTTGAAAGATCAAGTTGTTGACCGGAAGTCAGACTGTTCAGGGATTTGAGAAGTAAATCGAGAGTCGGTCGCTCCGCAATCCCAATCCGTGTCCACAAACTCAAATGACGGACTTGAGGCAATATGAGTGCCACGCCGGGACTCTCAACGGGGTCTGGATTCTGGAAAATTTCGTTAGAATTGAGCCATGTTCCCTGATCGGAATAAATCAAAGGTTCCTTGGCAAACACATCTCTGACACGGGTGATCTCTTCCGTGCTGCACCGTGGAAGAACCCGATCGATAATCCTATAAAACTTTTCGATTTCATACACTGGAGGCTTCTCGTGTTTTGAAAAATATGCGATTCGTTGGATTATTGTATCAAGACTTGTAGGGGTTACACGAACTCCAAGTGCCTTGATCAGGCTACGGGTGGATTCCACATCCAGGTCCAGATGGACAAACAACTCGACATCCATCAATAATTCGGTTTCTGCCGATCGCATCAACAATTCTGAAGGTTGTCGGAGATTGCCATTTGTATCCTTGAGGCACGGATAATTCCGTAGTCTAACGATCCAATGGGATTTTATCTCGCCACAATCGACCGGGCTCTGATGACCGTTACTTGATCGTTGGTACACGGTTGTTTTCATCATTTTTTTCCATGCCGCATTAGAATCCCCGGTTAAATGGTGGACAACTTTAGACCAAATCGTAGGATCGTCTTTTGATAGGTTTTGCCAGAATAAAAAAACGGGTTCTTCAAAGTCGTAATCATTGATAACAAATTGAGTCCCTTTGTATGGATACTCTAATGGGATAGATCCATCATGGGAGATAAGGAATTCCTGAAATTCTTTTGTTCTATAATAATATTTACTCGTCTTTTTTATACCAATAAATTGGTCAAGACCGCTTTTTGTTGAAGAAGCCCAATCGTACCATCGCCGTTCTTTACAGGATGAAAAACCCGATGAATACACTGCATCCAAAAGATGACTGTCGGCATAATTTTTCGGAAGAATCAATTCAAGTTCACCAGAACTGTCAAGAGCGAGAGCGTCAGTCACTGGCAGGTATTTTCCCTCTCGTGTGAGGTAAACAAACTCCTTCGGGATCCCAGCATCCAACGCCGCAAGAATATGGGTGAAACGGACAAGATGCTCTTTGGGAAATTCTCCATTGACGAGAAATCCTTTGTAAGCCCGATCAACGATGACATCGACCCTCGTGATTTTTTCAAGACCCATCCGTTCAAGAATTCGAGAAATATTCTCGCTTTTCGGACCATCTTTTGTTAATTTTTCGTCATCATTCAAGGATTCTGAAATATAGATGATCCAGTCTGGATCCATAACATGCAGGTGAACCCGGATAAAATTCCAGTCATCATCAGAGAGTATCGTTTTATCCGGGCTGGGTCGAACCGTGCACTCTGGGGGATATAATATATCCTCCCCCTCAACAGGAACCAGACAAAGTTTCGCCCATTTTCCATACAGTTGGTTGTGCAATTTGGTATCCATGTATTCCCAGAGAAGCCAAAGAGAATGCCAATCATGTGGTTTTGGGAGCGTCTCGGGATTACACAAACGAGTGATTACATCCGGATTACTGAAACCATTCAGCCAACCCCACGAGGCAAGTCGTTCCCGCATCATGGAAGACACTTCGTGAGCAAGTACAGAGTTGGTTGGAGATCCAAACACGCGGTTTAATTGGTCGTCAGTCCAGACGGTATAGAAAAACAATGGCGGTGCGATACACACATCAAACGACTCAATTTTCCCTTTTGATGAAAGTAAGATGGGTTGTTTACCAATAGTCTGTGCAAATCTTTCCAATATGATTCGGTTAGATGGAAGATCAGCGAAATCGGTTTTTTGAGATCCCTTTGGTAACAGATCATACGCTTGAGCACGAACCTTTACAGGGTGATTTGCATCAGAAAGCCAGGCAATTATCGTCTCTGCAACAAGACGTCCTACTCGGGCAAGCAACCACCGGTTCGTTGGGGAGACTGAAGGATCTTTGATACCAGTACGTGCAGGATCCTGAACAAATGGAGCATTACACGAAAACGGTAACGAGATATACACATCCGTTGGCAGAATTACGTACAGGCGCTGATTACCGGTAAGACCAACAACCACTTCGACTTTGCAGGGAGGGAGGGAGAAATCTTCGTCACCAGTGATTCTCTCTCTGCGTATCTCCTCAACTGCCTCACTAGGAAAATCCTCATCGTCCGACCGGATAATCAAAACATCCTGAGACGTTTGCCCGATAAGCACTACACGTTCTGAATGGGAAACCGGACCTTTTCCGTTTCGTTGCCGCTCCAATGTTGTGCCGGAAATGGTAAGCTTTCTGATATTTTGGAAGAACAGGAGGGATGCGGGGCTTCGTGACCACTCCTCAAGATTTTTTTCCAATTCTAGGGTACGTGACGAATCTTCAATTCTGACACGGATGGAGGTTACCGCTGATTCTGGTGCATCGTCCATCCAGATAGGTTCGGTGAATCGTTCCTTTTCAAAGGAGATTGCAATTGTGGGAGTAATGACTTCCACTTTTCGACCAAGGGAGAACGTTGACTTGAAACCAATGCCACGGAATCCAATCGTGTGCAATGTTCGTTTATTTGAAAAACCAAAACGGCAGAGTGAGGCAAAATGTTCTGGTTGGAAATCCTCCCCATCATGTTCAAAAATAAACACTCCATCAACAATTCGCGCACTTGCAGATTCAGCTCCGGCATCATCTGCGTTTTGAAGAAGTTCCGAGAGGACATGTCGCGGACTTTGGACTTGTGAAAATAATTGACGCCAGGGTCCTGCCAATTCGGGATCTGCTTCAAGTTGTTCCCATCGTTTATGGGCTTTGACCTGAATCTCTGAAAAAAATGCGGAAGGCGTTCTCATTCACACACGCCCTTATCGTGGATCTTCGGCAAGAACCAGAAGTTCGGAGAGATTATAATTCACACTGGTTGTATTGAATTCCGGCTCTTTGTGGAAAGGATTCCGGACATAACGGGGCGCTGAAGCATCCCCTTCAACCTCAACAAGAGCAAGAATAAAATCATCCGGTTTGTTGAATGCGGTCAGGATCTCATTCTTTGATGCAGTGACCGTTGATGCACCTTTCACACGCCCTTTCACTTCAATAAATCGCAACCTCCCCTCGTTCGTGACAGCAGATTCGATGTCATACCCGCATTTCTGATCGCTGACATCCCGCGGAGTAAATCCCAATATCTTCTCCGCCTGCATGACTGCCGCCATTGCCAACTCCTCGATCCGTTTGGTCTCGCGAGCAAATAGTGCCGGTTCTGCGACACTCCCTTTCAGCTGAGCAACGAGTCCGCCGGCTATCACCAGTGCAGCCCCGACAATAACCGGAGGGAGTGGCGAGAGGTTGCGCTCTTCATCAAGATCCTGCATCCGCTTGTGAAGTCGGGCGGTCAATTCATCTGCCCGTTGTCGCGCCAACCCCGAATTTAATTTGGCGTTCACCTTTCCTGCAAGTTCTTGTTCGTTTAACTCAATTGCCCGGTGGTTCCAGTAATTAATCTCACTTTTCAGACGGGCTTTCACTGCGTGCTTCGTCTTATCCACGAGCTCGATTTTACGCTTTTGCACATCAGTAAAGTGATCCGGTACAAGTATTGTAACCGCATAGTGCCGTACTTTTGCCTCAAAATCAAGTTTCATCCATTCAGGCTCATGGATCATCGGAACGAAAACCTGCTCTTCCGCTTGAAGCGGGCGATAATCAAGATACGGCGCATACCCGGCAGTACTGGCATTTCCGGAACCGTCAAGTTCAACAAACTGTAAACGGCGGGACACAATTCTTCTCTGTCCGTTCTGATCAATATGAGCATCCTGGATAGAGTGCTCAAGAAATACAAGTGTCCGTATCTGATCTGATGGATCATTATCATCAACAAGAATGGCACCCTGTTTCAAGAGATCACGATACTGTTCGAGAATCATGTCAGTGACAACATCAAGAAGCGGGTTGCCCGGACAGACGAATTCCGCCTTCGGTTTACCCTGAACATTGATCAGATCCTTTTCAAACGTAATTCTCTCATAACGTTGCGGGATGGGGATTCGAGTCCCAATAATCCGGTTCCTGCTGCGAATTGTCGCAGGAACATACGTGATCTCATATCTTCGGGATTCACGTTCCTTGATGCTTCCACCAAGCCTGCGGAAAGACTCGATAAAGAACGCGGCAATAAAGTGAGGCTGGAGACGACGGGTTTCAGCACGTTCCATCTCTTCACGGATCATCCGCACCTGACTTGCATCCATGGAGTCCCGTGCAAGCGCCCTCTCCTCAAGCAACAGACGGAGATTGTTTCGGTCAAATGCTGTATCCACGACACGCTGCAACCGGGCATGAACATCCGGTTGATCCCCATACCGGATTGCTTCAAGCAGAAGATCCCGGAGTGACCGGTCCTCAAAGGTAAGTCGCCCCAGCACATCAAAAACCTGCCCGCCAAGTGCCAGCCGTTCCTGTTCCAACTTCTCTAACAGACGTTGATACACCGCACCTTCACGGGTCTCTGCAGCGACAAGATTCCAGAGATGGCACACCTCTGTCTGTCCGATACGATGGATTCGTCCAAACCGTTGTTCAAGTCGGTTGGGATTCCAGGGGAGATCGTAATTGATCATCAGGTGGGCTCTTTGTAGATTGATACCCTCCCCGGCTGCATCTGTTGCGACAAGTATCGCGACTTCTTTATCTTGTGTGAAATCCTGCTCGGCAATCTTACGCTTTTCACGCCCCATGCTCCCGTGGATATTGATGACTGCCTCCGGTTTACCTACTAGTGCACGGATCTTGTTGGTAAGATAGTTCATCGTGTCACGGTGTTCGGTGAAGATAATGAGTTTTCTCCGGTGTCCCTGCGAGTCGAACATGAGAGGAGTGTCCTGCAACAATCGCGACAATTCCTTCCATTTCTTATCGTTATCGGACTGGCGGACTGCATTCGCCATTGCTTCCAGTCTCTTGAGTGTATCAATCTCTGCAGAAAGCTCCGCAATTGTGCGGGCAGCAGTTGCACGATCAACGACCCGTTCTTCAATGGTCTCGAACTCTGCATCGGGAGAATCCTCAAGTTCCACAAGATCTTCATCTGAATATTTTGGGAGATCCGGATCCGGATTAATGTGAGCAACAGCGCCACGACTCAATAATCTCTCCTCTTTGAGTCGTGCCTCCAATCGTTCCCGTCGTCTCTTCAAAGACTGGTAAATTGCTTCCGGAGATGAGGCAAGACGGCGCTGGAGAATGGTGAGGGCAAATCCGACCGTTCCTCTCCGTCCGTCATTTTCAAGAGCGTCAGCACGGTTGAATTCTTCCCGGACATATTCCGTGACGCGCTGGTATAGTTCTGCTTCCTTATCCGAGAGCGTATAATTGGCAGTGTACGCGATGCGTTCTGGAAATAGTGGTGTTCCGTCAAACTTGAGAAGCTGTTCTTTCACAAGTCGACGCATGAGATCGGACGTATCGGTTTTATGTACACCGTCTCGGAACTTACCCTCAAACCGGTCGCCATCAAGGAGCGCAAGGAATAACTGGAAATCTGCCTCTTTTCCATTATGCGGAGTTGCAGTCATGAGAAGGAAGTTCCGGGTAATCGTTGACAGTAACCGCCCCAATTCATATCTTTTTGTCCGCTTGATCTCGTTACCAAAAGCGGTCGCACTCATCTTGTGAGCTTCATCACAGATAATGAGATCCCAGTCAGAGCCTTTGAGTTTTTCCTGGACATCCTCATTCCGGCTCAGTTTATCGAGCCGGCAAATTGCCAAAGGATTTTCATTAAACCAGTTGCCGGTCCGGGTTGCTTCCAGTTTATCATTGGTCATGATCTCAAAAGGGAGGTGGAATTTTATATCCATCTCATCCTGCCATTGATCGACAAGGTTACCGGGACAAACGATTAGGCATTTCTGGACATCTCCTCGTGCAATGAGCTCTTTGATGAGTAAACCCGCCATGATGGTCTTACCGGCACCGGGATCATCCGCGAGAAGAAACCGGAGCGGCTGACGTGGAACCATATCATCATAGACCGCAGTGATCTGATGAGGAAGTGGATCTACGAGGGATGAGTGAACAGCAAGAAGCGGATCAAAAAGATACGCGAGTTGAATGCGACGGGCTTCCGACACAACACGAAATAATGAACCATCCCCATCAAAACTCCAGGGTTTTCCTATTTCAACAATCTCTAATTCGGGTTCGTTGTGCCGGTAGAGTAGTTGTTGATCCGGTTTTCCATTTGGACCTTTGAAGATTAGCTCTAAAACATCTGATCCGTACCATTTTACAGTTTCGACCGTCACAAGAGAATTAGGAAGAATGCCTTTTACTGATGCACCGGATTTAAGATCCTCAAGTTTTGCCATTTTTTACACTCATCATTCCCGCATTGACAACGGGGCAAGTGATTGCCAGTAGTACTGCTTTCTCTCGATTGGAATTATTTCCTTTGAGATTGATAAATACCGATGATTTGATTTTTTTATATAACAATTCCATTCCGTTCTTCACCTCCCATTCATCCCCCGCCATTGACCTCCCCACTCATGGACTGCCTTCCTGAAGAGATTGTGCCGGTTTACACTCTATCCTTCCCCCCAACCTCTTGGGATGTCCAGATAGATCCAATAGATCGAACCTAGACCAAGATCCTCTTTTCCGGGCTCATTTCGGGCTCCGATTCACCCAATCCGGATCGGATTTCCCGGTCCCTGTGGCTGCCGTGTCCACGCCCATGAAAAATATCGTTAAAATCAATTATTTTTGGAAAACACCAGATTTACACGGGTTTTGAACCTGCAATATAGCCGCGTTCCGGGGGCATCTTTGGTACCTGATCGATGGATACTACCGAAAAGCCGGAAAAACCCTATATATTGCCGTTGGAATGGAAGTCAGGGTTTGGGGGATTCGTTCGCGTGGAAACTGGTGAGATGCCTTTTGGTCCAGATACCGGATGGGTCAGGAACGTGATTCATCCGGGCTCATTTCGGGCTCCGATTTCCGGGTTCCGGACGGATCTCCCGGTTCCACAGGAAATTATGCCAACACCCACGGAAAATATCGTTTTAAACGCTTATTTTTGGAAAATATTCGATTTACATGGATTTTGACCGTGCAAAATAGCGGGCTTTTGAGGGCATCTTTTTCTCACTCATAGTGCTGGGTGTTTTTCGGGAGATCCTGTCAGAAAATGCCCTTGGCAGCCGATTTCCGGATCCACGTCGGAGTGCGGTTATCTGCGAAGTGTGCTCGTGTCTTCTCTTCGATCGCAACACCCACAAGAACACATGACACTGGCGGAACAAACCCATACCCCCCTCCCCCCCGTTCCTACCTTAAAGGGCACCCCCCTCCCGATCCCATTTTTGGGCGATGACATGAAGAGAGTCTCCGACGTAAACCCGTGCTGGAAAACGGGAGGGGGGTGCCACCTTGGGTACCCTGGAGGGGGTGCCTGCCAGTGACCGGTGACGCGAAAGCGGGGGTACCCCCACCCTCCAAGAGAGCCGGACAGGCACCCCCCTCCCATTGGAAAGACAGGGGGTGGGGGTCACTCCCTCATGAAACCCAGGGGGTCCCCCCTCCCGATCCCCTTTCTGGGCGATGACCTGAAGAGAGTCTCCGACGTAAACCCGTACTGGAAAACGGGAGGGGAGTGCCACCTTGGGTACCCTGGAGGGGGTGCCTGCCATTGACTGGTGACGCGAAGGCGGGGGTACCCCCACCCTCCAAGAGAGCCGGACAGGCACCCCCCTCCCCAAAAAATCAGTGGGGGGTAGGGTACCAGAACCAAAATAAAACATACGAGAAATATGCTCTTCGACGTGAAACCATTCCCGGAAAAAGGGGTATACCCCCACCCAGGGGTACCTTGGAGGGGGGTGCCATCCATATCCACATGGCTTGTGGGGGGTGGGGGGTGCCCCGGCTAGAGAAAAAAAACAGGCACCCCCCTGCTCTCATGATGCGGGGGGGGATCCCCCTTGGGTCATAGAGCTACCCATTTTGTTACTTTGGAGGGGGATCCGTCTTTCCCAAAAGGGGAGTACGTGCGAGTTCCGCTACACGGGTCTGCACGTCAAATCCAGATCTTCGTAAAATTCAGTTCCTGCCGGGGATTACGAATATTTTCGAAGTATTCAAACTCCAACAGTTCGTGGATTTTCTCCACCATGAAATACGCAATCTTTCCCGCATCACCGATATCAAAGAAGCCGTTGCCGTTAGCGGAAAGATTTTCTGTCAAGGTAATCCAATTCAGGTTCAAAGAACCCATTGATTGACATAAACTATTCAATCAGCCCTGCATATAACTTTTTAAGGAGTGTGTCACGCCATCGAACCACTGGTGATGGGCGCCATCGCATTACCGCTGCTGATCTTTGTCGCACGGATGGTAGAGGCAAGTCTTGAAACCGTCAGGACGATCTATATCAGCAAAGGGCATGGCGATCTGGCAGCATATATCGGGATCATAAAAACCGGTATCTGGCTGTTGTCCACCGGGCTTGTCCTGACCAACCTGACCGATTACTGGAACATTCTCACGTATCTCGCCGGGTACGGCATCGGGACGATGCTCGGGATGCAGCTCGAGAACATGATCTCCATCGGGTACGTAATCGTCCGGCTCATCACCCCGGCTGATCCTCAGCCGCTCATGGCAGAGATCGCAACGCTGGGATATGGCATGACCCGGATCGAAGGGTCGGGAAGTTTCTCCCATACCGTCTTCATCATCTTCATGATCGTGCCCCGAACTGAACTCGGAAGACTACTGGCGTTCATCTCGACCAAACACCCTGACCTGCTCTACACAATCGAAGATGTGAGGAACATCAAGGACGGGGCGAGAATCTTTTACAAAGATCCAAAGAGACGGATTCTCGGATTTTTTGGCATGTGACCCGTATGTTTTCGGGGTTCCGGAATTTTCCGGGATGACCTGGCACGGTACGCCCGGATCTTATTGATCCTCCGGGTTCGCATCGTGCCCGCGACAAAAAAAATTGACCGAGAAGGGTGGATTTACTCGTTCTCCCCGCCGCCGCAGCACGAGGATTCCCCCTCCCCGCCACACCCGCAGGTGGCGGATTTACTGCCGGTGATCGCCTGCCGGATCATCGCCTCGGCACACCCGACCCCACTCTCCACCGAAACCGCGCCCACCGGGCAGTTCTTCATGCAGGCGCCGCACTCCATGCAGGCTTCCGGTGCCGCAAGGATGACACCTTTCTTCCCCGCAGCAAAGACCGCATGGGGGCAGACAGTCTGGCAGATGCCACAGTTGATGCACCGCTCGGTATCCAGTTCAAGCGTGTTCTTCCGGTACGAGTCAAACATGGTCAGACCACCCCCGCCCGGATGACGAAGAGGGCGGCTGCGAGCACGATGCCGACACCAAACATCCCCGCCATCACCCGCATGTACGTGAAGATCTCTGTACGCACGCCCGTCCGGGAGGTGAAGGTCGTTGCCCCGGTAAAGTTGATCGAGAGAAACGCGGTGACGGGCGGGAAGACGAGAAGGCTTGTGACCGCGTATCCCGCGAGGGTCGATGGGGACATGCCCGTGGCACTACCAGACCAGATAAACGGCAGCATTACGAGTGCGCCGAGCACGAGCCCTTTTGTCGTGAAATCCTTTGTCGGGATGTAGGGCAGCAACGCAGGGAAGAGCACGGTACCGGCAAGGACCGCGGTGAGTACCTGGGCGGCAGTCATCCAGTTGATGAAAAACCCGACGACGAGCGTTGCGACAACCGCCCACGGGATCACATGCACCAGTTCGACCGGAATAAGGACAATCCGGTCCCGGAGCGGGAACTGCACGGTCCGCATCGCGGGAGTGGCTGTATGGGTTTCCAGGTACGCGGGGAGGTCTGCTGCCCGCACGGGACCAAACTCCACGCGGAACCCGGACCGGCGCAACACCTCCATCGACGAGATGCCGGGCGCTCCGAGCTGGGGCACGATGATGCGACGGTGCGTCACGACATCTGAGAGGCGGGTCGCCTCGATTTTTCGGATCAGTTCTTCGGTGCCGAACGTTCCCTTGCCGGCAGCGCACCAGACATTGATCCCTTTGGTGTCGAGCACGAGGATGTATGCATCGACTCCCGTGAGCGCGGACCGGAGCGCATCGAAACTGAGTGTGTAGTTTGCCGAGGCAAAGACCGGGGACTCGGGTGTGGGATTACCCAGCCGGTACAGACCCGGTTCGACCCGGTGACCCATCCGGTTGACGCCCCACCGGGCGAGGAAGTGGTCGAGCCGGTTGGCGAACGTGAGGATGCTGTCGGTCGTACGGATCTCGCCCGGCATCATCGCCGGTCCGGTACAGGAGCAGGGCGCTGCCCCGCCATCCGACGCGCTGGAACAACCGGAATTACTCGTCGGTTCCATGGGATCCCTCACACCATCCGCCCGCTCTCGTTCATCAGCGGTCCGAGCACGTCTTTTACCATACCGCTCAGGTTCTCGACCTTCAATAGCGCGAGGCAACAGACCGCCCCATCCTTCTCCCACGAGATGAGCGCAAGCTTGTCGCCCTGCCGGATACCGGCGCGTTCACGCACATCCTTCGGGAGCACCATCTGCCCCCGTTCGTCAACGGTGAGGACAGCCTCTACTTTGCATCCTCCCGCTGTCCCGCAGCTTGTGCATGCGGCTGATTTTGTTATCTTATGTGTCATAGTGTGATCAACAATAGTTTTTCTGTTAATTTATACTTTTCAGAAAAATCAGAAAAATCTAAAAATATCTGTTTTCCGCTAAACATGCCACTATCTCCGGGTAATCCCGCCCGTGGCACGATGCGAATAGAATTGTGCAATGCCCGGTGCCCGGCACACCCTGGACACGTGTTTGACGATGATCCATTGCCCCCCGAACACTATACTGCATACACTCTGTGGCTCACGGGTTTTTCCAGACCGGATATATCCTGTTTACAGGACCCCACACAAACCTTTTTTTGCGCTCATCGCTTCTTACAGAAGGAGGAACATCATCATGCAGAAATGCTCCGCAGGACAGAATGTCTTTCTCTACCCGATGCCCGTAACGCTTTTGGGTACTCTCGTCAATGGTAAACCGGATTTCATGACCCTGGGCTGGGTGTCGCGGGTGAACGCGAACCCGCCCATGATCGGGTGCGGTGTTGGAAAGCACCACCACACGGTCAGGGGCATTGCCGAAAACAGGACTTTTTCCATCAATATACCGACATCTTCGATGGTTGAGGTCGTAGACTATTGCGGGATTGTTTCAGGAAAGGATACCGACAAGGCATCCAGGTTTTCTGTTTTTTACGGCTCATTGGGTACGGCGCCGATGATCAGGGAATGCTCCCTCTCCATGGAATGCCGGCTCACGAATGTCGTCGAGAACCCGACGAACAACTTTTATATCGGTGAGATTGTCGCATCGTATACCGAAGAGCAGTATCTCTCCGGGGGAAAACCCGATATCGTCAAGATGGACCCGCTCCTCCTCACCATGCCCGACAACCGGTACTGGACTGTCGGAAAATACAAAGGCGATGCATGGAGTATCGGAAAAGCCTTGAAAACTGGCGAGTGAGTGACGGCGACACATGTACGGCGTGACTCAATTGAAGGATCTCATATTTTTAC
>Ga0247841_10009614_pt1 | contig 13473 bp, 13 predicted proteins | sample LaCruzMarch2015__2_FD_192410 | JGI IMG/M metagenome (GOLD analysis project Ga0247841, IMG submission 192410) | Freshwater microbial communities from meromictic Lake La Cruz, Castile-La Mancha, Spain - LaCruzMarch2015_18m | ecosystem: Environmental > Aquatic > Freshwater > Lake | place: Spain...
CGATCGGGGATCCCTGCCTGCCGGCAGGCAGGCACTATTAGTAGATTCCCGCCTGTGCGGGAATGACAAAAGAGGAAGCGGGAATGACAAAGTAAAGTGAGGGTTCGTGGGCAGGAAAAGAAAATATCCAAAACATAAACAGAAAACCGCAAAGTGGTTCCAAAAGGAAAATGAATGGGGCGATTTTGTTTTTGACTGGACGCTAGGACTTGGTACAGATACTTGGCGCGACATTTTTGCTCTGCTTTTATTGGTTTTTGCGGTAATTGTTTTTCTTGGTTTCTTTGGTTTTGCAGGTGGTGTTGGTACTAAAATTGCAGCACTTGTGCATAAACTCTTCGGTTCTTTGCCGGCATATGCCTTTCCAATCACTACATTTTGGTTTGGTATACTTCTGATGTTCCCAAGTAAAGACAAACAGAGACTTTCTAGATTTATAGGTTTAGTATTGTTTATAGTGTTTTTAGCTGCATTTTTTCACCTATTTATTCCTGCAAATGATGTTAAAGAAGCAGCGATTAGAGGACTCGGTGGAGGAATTCTGGGCTATATGGTCTCGAATCCTTTGCGAGAGGGAATTGGATTGTTTGCAACTTTTTTGGTAACAGTGTCATTACTGGCTATTACTTTGATGATGGTCTTTGATTTCTCACTTAAACATTATTTTGGCTATGGTGCTGAGGGTGAAGAGGGAGAGAAGGCAAAGGTTAATGTAAATCAGGGTGCAAAGGCGAGCAGTAAGCTATCTTCATTTTTGAAAGGCCGACTGGCTGGTATGAAGAATCGAAAAAGAGAGCTTGAAATTGAGCCAAAAGCTCCAGTTATGGATATAGATTCCAGGGCTTTGGCGAAAGACAATTCATGGAATTATCCGCCGACAGATATTCTCAAAGATTCAAACGATGAAGCTAATCCAGGCAACATACAGAAAAATGTTGAATCTATTAAAAATACTTTGAAGCATTTTGGCGTTGAGATCACCATGGGGGAAGTAAACATAGGTCCTACGGTTACTCAGTATACATTCAAGCCAGTCGAGGGAGTAAAGTTAAATCAGATTACTGCTCGTTCTACTGACTTGGCATTGGCCTTAGCTTCTAAAAGTTTGCGTATGGAAGCACCGATTCCGGGTAAGAGCTCTGTCGGTGTCGAGATTCCAAATGTAATTCCAGCCAAAGTTACTTTGAAGGAAATTGTTGTTTCGAAGGAGATCAAAGCGGTCAAGAGCAAATTGGCTTTAGCGCTTGGACGCGATGTCGCTGGCACAGCTATGGCAATTGATCTCGAGAAAATGCCTCATCTGCTTATTGCTGGAGCGACCGGCAGTGGAAAATCCATTTGTATTAACTCAATCATTACCTGTCTTTTGTTTAACAATACACCGAATGATTTAAGATTTTTGTTAGTGGACCCAAAGAGAGTAGAGCTCACTAACTACAACGGTATTCCTCATCTTTTAACCAAGGTGATTACAGAGGTAGATCAGACAATTTCGGCTCTGAAGTGGGCGATCTGGGAGATGGAGAGACGATACAAAATGTTTGCTGAATTTGGCAAGAGAAATATTACCGCTTATAACGAGAGTCCAGGCCCAGATGGTAAACTTCCATACATTGTTATTATCGTCGATGAGTTGGCTGACCTTATGGCGACGAGCGCTAACGAAGTTGAAGGTTCAATTGTTCGATTGGCTCAGATGGCTAGGGCTACGGGTATTCACTTAATTGTCGCTACGCAAAGACCGTCAGTGGATGTCATAACTGGTTTAATCAAAGCGAATATTACTTCCAGAATTGCTTTTGCTTCGGCTTCACAGGCTGATTCACGCACAATTCTTGATATGTCGGGCGCAGAAAAGTTGCTAGGTAATGGAGATATGCTTTTTGTTGGTAACGGTCTCGCCAAGCCACGTCGTGTACAGGGATGTTACGTTTCTGATCCTGAAATCGAAGAGCTCGTAAAGTTTTTGAAGGATGAAAGCGAAGCTCAGTACGATGACGCCATCTTAACCTTTAGATCGCAAAAAAGTGGCAGTGGCAACATACATGGTGGTGATGGTGGTGGAGATGATGATATGTATGAAGATGCTCTTAGGGTGGTTATGGAATCTGGCAAAGCATCGGCTTCACTCTTGCAAAGAAGGTTACGTGTCGGTTATGCTAGAGCTGCAAGACTTTTGGATATTCTTGAAGAAAATGGGGTTATTGGGCCATCTGATGGTGCAAAACCTCGAGATATTTTAGTTTCAAACACAGGGAGCGAAGCTTTCCAACCAAATGGAAATGCTGTCGATGACGATAATAATTACTACCACTAGGGTTAGATTAAAGATTCAATATTTAAGATTAAAGAAATCTTAAAACTTTAATATTTAAACTTAAAACTTAAAATCGAAGATTTTATGGCTGCTGCAGGCTTTTCCCTTAAAAAAATAAAAACTAATCCAACTCTGGGCCAGAAGATGAAGAGGTTGCGCAAGAAGAGAAAGATTAGTTTAGTAGATACCGAACTTGAGACGAAGATACGCTCAAAATTTTTGGAGGCTCTAGAAAATGATGATTGGATAAATTTACCTGCCGATGCTTATACTAAAGGTTTTGTGATGCGTTACGCTCGTTTTTTGGGTTTGAGCGAACAGGAAAGTTACGAACAGTATAAAAAGGAGAGATCATTTTATCAGCAAAAAACTAATGATTTTATGATGCCAAAGAAATCGGTCAAGGAGTACGGATTTGTTATTACTCCCAAATACTTCATCCCAGCGATTGTATCCTTGTTCGTGATTGGTGTTTTTGGGTACATTATTTATCAGGTTTACGGTTTCGCTGCTGCTCCTGATTTGGCTGTGACATCTCCAAACAATAATTCAATAATAGAGACCGAAGACATTGAGATAAGAGGCATAACGAGCCAGAACGCAAACGTATTAGTAAATGAACAATCAATCTCGGTTTCTTCAGATGGTAAGTTTATCGCAGATTACAAACTGCAAAGTGGAATCAACGTTATTCAAATAAAATCCAAAAATAAAGCCAACAAAGAGAAAACTCTAACTTATACCGTTGAATACAAGCCTAAGACGGCACAATTGCCGCAAGATACAGGCTTCAAGAAACAAGATACAAACATATAAGGAAATTATTTGGACATTGTAATTTTTAATTTGGAATTTGTTTGTAATTTGCATCTTGTGTCTTGAAAATTTAACCAAAGGTTATTATGGCTAAAAAACCAGCTGAAAACAAAAATGAAGAAACAGATACAAAAGAACAATCGGGAAAATCTAGAGCCTTAGAAGCCGCTCTTTCATCAATTGAAAAACAGTTTGGTAAAGGTGCCATTATGACGATGAAAGATGGTGCTAAGCTCAAAGTTGAGGTTATTCCTACCGGTTCGCTGGCACTTGATTTAGCTTTGGGAGCGATGGGTGTACCAAGAGGTAGAGTTGTAGAGATCTACGGTCCTGAGTCATCAGGAAAAACAACTCTGGCCCTGTCTATTGTCGCTCAAGCACAAAAATTGGGAGGTAATGCAGCTTTTATAGATGCTGAACATGCGCTAGATCCAGAGTACGCTAAAAAGATCGGTGTTAACATTGATGAGCTGCTCATTTCACAGCCAGATAACGGTGAGCAAGCGCTTGAAATTACAGAAACGCTTGTTCGGTCAAATGCTCTTGATGTAATCGTAGTCGACTCAGTTGCCGCATTGGTGCCTCGAGCTGAGATTGAGGGTGAAATGGGCGATAGTATGATGGGTCTTCAAGCCAGGCTTATGAGTCAAGCACTTCGAAAATTGACTGGTGCTGTTTCTAAATCTAAAACAGTTCTTATATTCATAAATCAAATTAGAATGAAAATTGGTGTGATGTTTGGAAATCCTGAGACGACAACTGGCGGTAATGCTTTGAAGTTTTATGCTTCTGTTCGTATGGATATTCGTCGTAAAGCAGTTTTAAAACGTGGTGAAGATCAGGTCGGCAATCATGTAATGGTAAAGGTTGTAAAGAATAAAATTGCGGCTCCTTTTAAGACGGCTGAATTCGATATTATGTTTAATCAGGGAATCGATAAAGAGGGCGAGCTAATAGATCTCGCCATCAAACATGAGATTATTGAAAAGGCTGGTTCGTGGCTCTCTTATGGTGATGAGAAATTGGGACAAGGCAAAGAGGGAGCAAGGGCTTTCTTGAAAGGCAATTCGAAGCTAACTGAAGAAATTAAAAAGAAGATTTTGGTTATTGAGGCAGCAAAACAGGTTCAAGCAGACATAAAGTAATAAGCACGAGGGGATATGGAAAAATTCTTTTCACTTTCAGAGCTTAGACGTGAACTTGGTATTCCTTTGATTTTAGCTAAAAAGCTTGTGCTTTGGGGCGAGATCAAGGCTGTGGAAACGGCAGAAGGCACGCTTGCGATTACCGAATCTGAACTTTTGAAAGCAAAGGAATTACTCCGCCATCCTTGGAAAAGATCTTATCTGTTCTTAAAAGCCCTAGGCCCTGGAATTATTACGGGAGCTAGTGATGATGATCCCTCTGGAATTGGTACTTACTCTTCGGTTGGTGCTCAGTTTGGATACAAGCTTATTTGGATGGCGCCGTATCTGTTACCACTTATGATCGCGGTTCAGGAAACTTGCGCTAGGATCGGCGTTGTTACTAATCAGGGCTTAGCAAATGTCCTAAAAAAGAGATACAGCAAGATCGCCGTAGCAATCTTGGTCATGCTTTTAGTGTTAGCAAATACCATAAATATTGGTGCAGATCTTCAGGCGATGGCAGCCTCAGTTCAACTGATGGTCGAAATTAAATACATCTATGCTCTGATCGGGATTACTGCTTTGATCATCGTCCTAGAACTTTCTATCCCTTATAAAAATTATGCAAAGCTTTTGAAGTGGTTGACGTTATCTCTTTTTGCATACATAATCACCGGATTCATTATTCACCCTGCTTGGTTGAACATTTTCAAGGAAGCGATAATCCCAGACATTACATTTAATAAAGATTACATCTTTGCTATGGTGGCGGTTTTTGGTACCACAATAAGCCCTTACCTGTTCTTCTGGCAGACCTCTGAAGAGGTGGAAGAGCATGACCTTGAGTGTGCGGCGCCTGGACCGAATTTGCCGAAAGCCAAACGCGTTGTAAAGATGAGAAGCGATGTGTTTACTGGAATGCTTTTTGCAAACATCGCTTTCTTATTTATCGTCATTACAACTGCTGAGGTTTTGTTCAAAAATGGCATAACGGCCGTAGGCACGCCTCAAGAGGCTGCTTTGGCGCTAAAACCGCTTGCAGGGGATTATGCTTTCATTTTGTTTGCTCTTGGAATCATCGGCACAGGGTTACTTGGAGTGCCGGTCTTGGCTGGTTCCAGTGCATACGCAATTGCAGAACTTTTTGGTTGGAAGGAAGGTCTCGAGAAGAAATTTTGGCAAGCTAAAGGATTTTACTTGGTGATTTTGGTCTCTGTTGTAATTGGCTTTCTAATGAACTTTATTGGAATCAGTCCAATGCAAGGCTTGTACTACGCGGCTTACGTTAACGGCGTACTTGTGGTTCCTCTAATATTTGTCATTATGAAATTGGGTGGTGACAAAAAGATTATGGGACATGAAACTCATCCAAAGTGGATCAAATTTTTTGGTTGGGTGGCTTTCTTCTTTGCTACGGCCGCTGTAATAACTACTTTGATTTTGTTTTTTGTATAAAAAATGAGCCCCAGCGTTATCACGCTAAGGGCTCCGATTGGTTTTGCGCTTACCTAGTTTGACGTAGCCGGCAAAGTCACCGGGTATTCCTATTGTCTTATTTTCACGATCAATCTTCCACAACTGGACGGCTTTCGTCATTACTACGATTGCGTCTAGAGCGGGGCAAAAATACCCGTTGTAACGTTTGTACTTGTCGCCCAGAAACGCTCTTTTTCTCTTCAACAGTATAATGTATTGCTCTGGCATTGCTCACCGTTTAAGCGCACACGAATAATAGCATATTTTTGGTAAATATGGTATTATCTTGAGTTGAAATAACAAGGAGAAACAATGAGTCATGAACTTGGAACATTATATATAGTAGCGACGCCGATCGGAAACCTCTCCGATATGACTTTACGTGCGATCGAAACATTGAAAGATGTAGATATTATTGCCTGTGAAGATACACGTGTGAGCGGAACTTTGCTAAAACATTTTGAGATTAAAAAACCGTTACTTTCGCTCCATCAACACTCTAGCGACTTTGCAATTGAAAATATTATCAAAGAGTTAACAAATGGTAAAGATGTTGCCTATATTTCGGATAATGGAACTCCAGGGATTTCTGATCCAGGGCAGAGGCTTGTAAGCGAATTACGAAGTAAGAATTACGAAGTAAGAATTATTCCGATTCCTGGGCCTAGCGCATTGACCGCGGCGATATCGGTATCTGGTTTAGTGGAAAAAGAGTTTCATTTTGTTGGATTTTTGCCAAAGAAAAAGGGTAGACAGACGCAATTTAAGGAGCTGGCGTTATCAAATATTCCATTTATTTTTTATGAATCAGCTTTTCGGATTGAAAAAACCCTCAAGGACATCATGGAATACTTAGGTGAAAATACCCAAGTGTTCATCGGTCGTGAAATGACAAAGATGTTTGAGGAGTACTGGGGCGGAAACATTGTAGAGGTGATATCTGGCTTCAATGAGCATAAGATTAAGGGCGAATTTGTGGTAATTGTTCAGAGCGTAAAACCAAAGGCTGTTAAAAGAGATAAATATGCCAAAGATTCCGAGTAATATCAAAATAGAATTACCAATTCTTGAAAGTGATTTTGAAGAATTGATTAAGATCGTCTCAGAGAACTTGGTTTTTGATAAAAACCTAACAAAAGAGTACTTCCAGAGCATGTCTTCTGGGGAGATTTTGTTAGCTCGGGAAAACACTAAATTAGTTGGGGTAATTGTCGCCAGGCGCCCAGGTAAAATATTTTCAGAGCTAAAAGATGGGCATTTTGATTTAGAGAATATTAAATTTCATAAAAAAGATCTTGGATATGTTGCGATTGTCGTCGTTGATAAAGATTGCCAAGGTAAGGGTATTGGCAAATTGTTACTTAAGGAGGCGCTCAAATATCAAAAAGACTTTGGTTCGAAAGCTGTAATTACACATTGCTGGCAATCATCGCCTGGCCATGGATCGCAAAAACTCTTTACTTCATTCGGATTTGAGCTTTTAAAGGTTCACAAACAGCCTTGGTATGAATATGCCAAAAAAGTTGGTTCAAAAGGCCACCGTTGTGTAGTTTGTGGGAATCCTTGTACTTGTGATGAACTCGAGATGGTAAAATATTTGTAATTGTATAATTTGTATTTACGAATGAGCTCAATCTTGATATACTCTGGGAAGATTTGAGATTAATATTTAAGACCAAAGATAAATTATGGCAAACAAAAAGATCTATATTACAACGGCAATTGATTATGTGAATTCAAGCCCACATGTGGGTCATGCGGTTGAGAAAATTCAAGCAGATGTTTTGGCCAGGCATTATCGTCAGAAAGAAGATCATGAAGTTTTTTTCTTGTCTGGCGTAGATGAGAATAGTCTTAAAAATGTATTGGCTGCCAAAAAAGTTGGAATGGACACAGCAGCTTTTGTGGAGAAGAACAGCAAGGAATTTTCTGGACTGAAAGAGATGCTAAATCTCTCTTATGATGATTTTATTTATACCACAAGCAAGAAACATTTTGATGGATGTAAAAAATTGTGGCAAGCTTTGAAACCTGAAGATTTATATAAGAAAAATTATAAGGGTTATTATTGTGTAGGTTGCGAGGAATTTAAAACTGAGGCAGAGTTGGTTGACGGCAAATGTGTTGAGCACAGCAATGCCGTCCCAGAGATTGTTTCTGAGGAGAATTATTTTTTCAAACTTTCCAACTATCAGGATCAACTTTTGAAGTTAATTGAAACAGATGAACTAAAAATTGTTCCTGAATTTAGAAAAAATGAAGTAGTGAGCTTTATCAAGAGTGGCCTGGAAGATTTTTCGGTATCTCGTTCAAAGGAGCGTGCTCAAAATTGGGGCGTACCAGTACCGGGAGATGAAGCTCAGATCATGTATGTTTGGGTAGATGCGCTTGCAAATTACATCACAGGGTTGGGTTATGCAGATGAGGGAGATCTTTATAAGAAATTCTGGGAAGCAGGCGAGGATATAACTCATATTATTGGCAAGGGGATTCTACGTTTTCATGCGATTTACTGGCCTGCACTTTTGCTATCTGCCGGAGTGCCTTTGCCAAAAACAATTTATGCTCATGAATATTTGACGATAAACGGCAAAAAGATGTCAAAAAGTATCGGAAACGTTATTTTCCCTCAAGAAATTGTAGATAAATATGGTGTTGATGGTGCCAGATATTTGCTTTTGACCGGATTACCATACAACAATGATGGTGACATTACTTGGGAGAAGATGGACTTGAAATACACCTCTGATTTATCGAACGGCATTGGTAATCTGACACACAGAGTAATCTCTATGATTAACCGTTATGAGATGGACGCGCATATACTTGAAACTCCGGTAGTCGCGACGGCAGAGTTTGTTGAGGGTTTCAAATTTGCTGAAGGGCTTGAACAGATTGTTGAATCAGTCGGGGAGACAAATAGGTTAATCGATAATGAAAAACCTTGGGAGAAGGTAAAGAAGGGCGATACTGTAGGAGCCGGTGCCACTTTGAATGTGGCTTACAACTCTTTACTGCAGATTGCCATTGCACTCGTGCCTTTCATGCCTGAGACTGCACAGAAGATGAAGAAACAATTGGAAACTCTTACTCCTGAGCCGATGTTTCCTAGAGTAGAGAAATAAATCTTTGGCTGTCATTCTGAACTTGTTTCAGAATCCCTTTGAGATGAAAACTTATTATATATACATAGCGACAAATAGTGTGAACACAGTTTTATACATTGGGGTCACAAATGATCTCTCGAGAAGATTATTTGAGCACAAGAATAAGTTATCTGATGGTTTTACAAAAAAATACAATATCAATAAATTGGTTTATTTTGAAGAAACAACTGATATCAGGATTGCAATAGAACGAGAAAAGCAATTGAAACGATGGCACCGAGAATGGAAATTAAATCTGATAAGAGAAAATAATCCAGAGTTTAGAGATTTGTTACTGATTAATAACTAATCCAGAGATCCTGAAACAAGTTCAGGATGACATAGAGAAGCGGAGGGTTGGTGTGTTTGAAGCAATAATAGCATCTTTGGGTTACGCCGGCGGGGTAGTAGCCGATAAAATAATTCTAGCTAAGCACAAGGTACCGGTAATGAGGTTTATACCGCTACTTTTTCTGTGGTTGGCAATTCTGACTGCGATTTTTTTGCCGAAGTACGGCAAGGTAAATTGGGAGGTATTTTTTACCTTCAGAAACATTGTTCTTTTCGTACTTATGATTATAATCGCCGTGACTTGGAACATCTTTTACTACAAAGGCATTCAGAAAGAGGAGATGCATGAGTTTGAGTTGATAATGTTACTTTCTCCACTGGTTACAGTTTTATTGGCAGAGATATTTCTGCCCGCTGAAAGAGATATCAAGGTCTTTTTAGCAGCTATTGTCTCATCTGGGGCATTACTGGCGACTAGATTTCGCCATCATCACGTAAGAATTGGTAAAGTGGCATGGCAAACAATGCTGGCGATGGTGCTGATGTCTTTGGAGTCGATTGTTATAAAAGAGTTGCTCTCAACATTTTCGCCTGTTTCTTTATATTTTGTTCGAACTTTAGTCTTGGCAATCACCTTTATTGTAATTTATAAGCCGAAGCTACTAGCTGTGTCGAAAGAGGTTTATGCTTTGACAATTCTTTCTGCTATATTTGGAGTGGTCCAAATGGTACTTAAGTTTTACGGATTCGACAATCTTGGTGTTGTTGAAACGACAATGATCTTAGTACTTGGTCCGTTCTTGGTTTATTTCGTGTCAGCATTTTACTTCAAAGAGAAACTATTTAAGCGCGATATTTTTGCAGCAGCCGTGGTTATAGCTTCAATAGTTTACGTCACGTTCTTCAAGTAACATTTTAGCGGAAATTCAAACACTGACCGACAACACCCCTAAGGGGACCCCTTGGGTCTGACTGGGCACTGACAAGAAAGGGCCCTTAAGTCAGCAAAAAGTCAGTGTGAATAAGTCAGAGTAGGAATTACTTATATATTATGTTCATCGATACCCACGTACATTTAGATTTTCCAGAATACAAGGCCGAGATCGGCCAGGTTTTGGGTAGGGCTAAAGATGCCGGGGTTGGTAAGTTTATAAATGTTGGAGTAGATTTAGAAACCTCCAAAAAATCTTTAGAACTTGCCCGCCATTACAAAGAAATTTATGCTACTGTTGGACTTCATCCTCATTCAGCTAAAGAGCTGGATTTAGAGACGAGACCGCAGCTTATGACTTATGCGGCGCATAAGAAAATCGTGGCTGTTGGCGAGATTGGGCTTGATTATTATTATTTGAAACGTTCTTCACAATTTTCACATTGTCCAAGTCGCGAAGAACAGATGTTTTGTTTTGAGCAGATGTTAGATTTAGCCCTCGAACTTCGGTTGCCGGTGATTGTGCATTCTAGAGAGGCCGATGCAGATTTAATCGCAATGCTAAAAAGTTATGCCGGATCGCTTCGTGGTGTTGTTCATTGTTTCGCTGGTGATTACGAGTTTGCTAGAAAGATTTTAGATTTGGGTTTTTTGATATCATTTACAGGTAACATTACATTTAAAAATTCTCAAGTTACTTCTGTGATTGAAAAGATTCCGCTTGGTAGCATAATGATTGAAACAGATAGCCCACTTTTGACTCCGGAACCGAACAGAGGTAAGCGTAATGAGCCGATGAACGTTGTTTTTGTAGCGAAGAAGATTGCAGAGATTAAAAAAATTTCCTTAGAGGAAGTTGAGATAAGCACTACTAAAAAAGCGACAAGTTTCTTCAAGCTTGAGGATCGATAAGAGATTTGTACACAAATCTATACACAAATTGGCGCAAATAGATCTCATTGAATTTGCGATTATTTGCGTGACAAATTTGTGTTGTAATCTATCTACGGGCACTTGCTGTTGACTCTAAATGCGTAAAATGTTATATTGCATGTGATATTACATATTAGTTTAATATTGAGGAGCAGATCCTTCGGCTTCGCTCAGGATGACTCCGTCAGTTTATCAAGTAATCGAGTATTATGAAGACAATAACTACAAATAAATTACAAAGTGAGCTCTCTAGTGTCATTAAAGATGTTCAGAGCGGAGAAGTATATCAGGTGAACCGGTACTCTGAACCGGCAGCTTATTTGATATCCGCTGAAACTTATGGAGAACTTGTTGAGAAAACTGAGTGCAAAGCTTGTATTAATGATTTGAGAAAAATTGCTCACAAAATGGAGAAATAAGTGAAAAAGATATATTTGGATCATGCGGCGACAACGCCGATCGACGAGAGAGTCAAAGAGGTCATGCTAGAGACACTAAATACTTTTGGTAATCCATCGTCAATTCATGGTTTTGGGCAGGATGCTAGAAATACAATTGAACAGTCTAGAAAAACGATCGCAGATTTTTTAGGAGCTAAACCATCTGAGATCATTTTTACCTCGGGTGGAAGTGAGTCGGATAACCTTGCTATAAAAGGAGTCGTTGATTCCTTTTGTAGGGCGGAAGGCGGAAGGCGGAAGGTAGACGGGATTACACCACACATTATTACATCGCAGTTTGAGCATCATGCGGTTTTAAATACGGTTAAGGAGCTTGAGAAAAAAGGAATGATTGAGGCTAGTTATATAAAACCGACAGCAGAAGGAATTATTGAGGTTAAGGACATTGTTAGCGAGATACGAGAAAATACGGTTTTAGTATCAATTATGTATGTGAATAATGAGATTGGCACAGTTCAGCCAATTCGGGAGATTGGGAAAGAGATTGCGAAAATCAATGATGGACGCAATCCAAACTACCCGAAGATTTTGTTTCACACTGATGCTGTCCAAGCTGCTGAGTATTTTTTCATGAAAGTAGATTATTTGATGGCTGATCTTCTGACTATGACAGCACATAAGATTTATGGGCTAAAAGGGACAGGTTTGCTATATGTGAGACAGGGAACTAAAATATTGTCTGAGATAACGGGTGGCGAGCAGGAGTTTAAGAAACGAGCTGGGACTGAAAATACAGTTGGAATTGCGGCTTTTGCAAAAGCAGTTGAACTGATTACGCTTGAACAAAAAGATGCGGAACGAGATAATACAATTAAGTCGTTGGTATTATCAAATGAGTCAAAACGTTTGATAGTTCTCAGAGATTATTTTGTAAAAAACATATTAACAAATATTTCAGATACTGAATTGAATGGCGATGAGCTTTTTCGCTCGCCGGCTAATGTAAATATATCATTTTTGAATGCTGAGGGTGAGTCAATATTGCTCAACTTAGATATGCTGGGTATTGCGGCTTCTAGTGGCTCTGCATGCACCTCAGGGGCCCTTGAGCCGAGCCATGTGTTGCTTTCAATAGGTAAACCACATGCAAAGGCGCATGGTTCGATTCGATTTACATTTGGACGAGAGACAACAAAGGAAGATATTGATAAAGTGCTGAAAGTTTTGCCAGGGATTATTGAAAAATTAAGGGCGATGGCGCCGAAGCTAAATTAAAGATTAAATATTTAAGATTAAAGATATTATGCAATATACAAAAGAAGTAATGGATCATTTCGGAAATCCCCGAAATGTGGGTGAGATGAAGGATGCTGACGGAATCGGAGAAGTCGGCAATATTAAATGTGGCGATGTGATGCACATATACATTAAAGTAGGGAGACGCAAGATTAAGGATTCAAGATTAAAGATTAAAGATGAAGAATACATTGAGGATATTAAGTTTCAGACGCTGGGCTGTGCTGCGGCGATTGCGGCAAGCTCTATGATGACTGAGCTTGCTCGGGGAAAAAGTTTAGAAGAGGCCGAGAATATTTCACGAGACGATATAAATGACTCTCTTGGAAAGTTGCCGGCTCAAAAATATCATTGTTCAATTCTGTCGGCTGAAGGCATAAGATCGGCTATTGCCGATTATAAGAGGAAATTAAAACCCTGATCTGTCACGCAGATGTCCGCAGATAAAATAATCGATATCAGTGTAAATCAGCGTAAATAATCAGAGTAAGAATCACAAATGAACAGAATTTTTGATGGTAAAAAAATTAGAGATGAGATTTTGGAAAGATTGAAAGGTGAAATCTCAAAGTATGCAGATAAACCTAAGCTGGCTGTAATTTGGGCTGGCAATAATTTTGCTAGTGATAAGTACATACATGCTAAGCGGTCTGCTGCGGAAAAATGTGGTATTTCATTTGAAGTTCATAGGTTTGACGATAGTGTAACAGAAGAAATGATTTTGACTGAAGTAAAAGAA
>Ga0247841_10009615_pt1 | contig 13472 bp, 8 predicted proteins | sample LaCruzMarch2015__2_FD_192410 | JGI IMG/M metagenome (GOLD analysis project Ga0247841, IMG submission 192410) | Freshwater microbial communities from meromictic Lake La Cruz, Castile-La Mancha, Spain - LaCruzMarch2015_18m | ecosystem: Environmental > Aquatic > Freshwater > Lake | place: Spain...
CAGGTATCTGTGTTTCTGGAAAATAAGCAGGGGTCGCTGGAAGAAGTCACCGGGATCCTCAAAGACGCCAATGTAAATATCCGCACCCTTTCTTTGGCGGACACGACCGATTTCGGCATCCTCCGCCTGATTGTCAATGACGTGGATACGACCAGCAGGGTCCTCCGTGACAAGGGATTCCGGGTCAGCCGGACCACCGTTGTCGCCGTTGAGGTGCCGGACCGGCCGGGGGGACTGCACAGCATTCTCCAAGCCCTCGCCCGGGACAACATCACCGTCGAGTACCTTTATGCCTACGTGGAGAAAAGCGGAGAAAACGCCGTGATCATCTTCCGGTTTGACGATTCCGCCGCCGCCATCGAGGTCCTCCGGAAGAACTCCTTTTCCGTGCTGTCGGGGGACAAATTATACAGTTTTTAATAATGAAGGTCGCAATAACTATGAAAAAGGAGGTGCGTTATGAGAACTAAAGTCCTTCGCTCCGAAGATGCTATGGTGGAAGATCAACTTGTCAAATGGCGTGTTCCTTCATCCGAACCGGCAAAAGAAGCGGGAGCGGTGAAAACACAGCCGGTTATAACCATTTCCCGCGAAACGGGATGCGGGGCCACAAAAATCGCCCAAAAACTGGCCGATACGTTGAAGATGGACCTCATGGGAAGCAAGATCATCCAGATGGTGGCGGAAAGTACGGAGATGAGCGAAAAAGTTGTCAAGTCCCTGGATGAAAAGGAAGTAACCAAACGCGATGAATGGCTATCCGCCCTTTTTGACCGGCGCAACCTTTGGCCAGATCAGTATCTGCAACATCTAACCAAGGTCATAGGCACTATCGGCCGCCACGGCAATGCCGTGATCCTTGGCCGGGGGGCTACCTTCATTCTTCCTCATGAAGAGACCTTCAGCGTGAGGATCATTGCCCCCTGGGAGACGAGAATTAAAAATAGCCTCCAGACTACCCGGGATGAGGCGCAGCGCTACCTTGCCAACACTGATTCGAGCCGGGAGGCTTTCGTCAGGAAATACTTCAACGCCGATGTACGGGATCCCGCCTACTACGATCTCGTCCTCAACATGCGGGGATTCTCCATCGACAGTGCCGTTAAGGCCATCATCGGCGCCTTCAATTCCTGGAAGAGCTAAGAGGATCAACCTTGTTGGCTATGGCAGGTATTTATTAGTTAAATGCCTGCCATAGCTTTCATTTTTTCGATTTCTCCATTCTCATCAAATGGAGAAATGCTATTCTCAGAATTTTACGCGCCGCGTTATTGCGCAACACACCGATATTATTAATATATTAGCGTGCACGGCAAAAATTTTGTCAGCCAGAACATGACCAGCGGTCAGAAACATGAGATCGGCATCAAGCTCCCCCCGATCTACGCAGCGCTTCGCCGATATCGTGGAGTTCTGTCTGTAACAGCCGGATGCTTTACCTACGGGCGATCCAACTCTTTCCGTATGGCCAGACCGATTTGTTCCATGATGTAGGGTTTACGGACATAGGCCCCGGCGCCCAACTCTTGCGTCCGCCGAACCCGTTCCGTTTCCGAAAACCCACTCACAACTATGGCGCGCTGTTGTGGATTGATCTCTAGGACGTGCTGATAGGTCGCCAATCCATCCATACCCGGTTCCATGATCATATCAAGTACCAGCAGCTCAACCCGGTTGCTTTCCAGAAAGGCCACGGCCTCTTCCCCACTGGCGGCGGTTTGTACGTTATAGCCCAGGTCAATAAGGATACTTGCGGCTAATTCTCGCTGCTCTTGAACATCATCTACCACGAGGATCGATTCCCCTGAGCCGTTATAAGCAGCGCGCGGTGTGGCGGACTTTTCTTTCCCCACGTTCTCACGGGTCACGGGAAAGTAGAGGGTAAATTGCGTCCCCTTTCCTTCCTCGCTTTTAACATCAATGAAACCGTTATGATCCTTTACGGCGCCCCAGACCACTGCTAATCCCAATCCCGTCCCGCTCTGACCCATAACCTTCTTCGTGTAGAAAGGTTCAAAAATCTTTCCCATATTCGCCGCAGGCATCCCTTGGCCGTTGTCGGATACGGTGAGGACCGTATAATCTCCTTCCTTGACAAGCTCGTAACCATGAAGGGGCCTATCAAGACACTGATTTTCCGCACGGATCATCACGACGCCCTCGTCGGTAATGGCTTCGGCGGCATTGGTCACAAGGTTCATCAGGGTTTTGCCCAGATGGACAGAGGAGCCCTTAATGTTCAACAGATTCGGATCGAGATCCAGCCGGAAATCGATATGGGGATGTGAGGCGGCCAGCTTCTCGAAATCAGGTGTCTTTAAATACTCGGCAATCATGGTATTGAGATTGACAACTTCCGAGACCGCCACCCCCCTCCGGGCCAACGTCAGGAGATCCTGAATGATGGCGGCGCCCCGTTCACTGGACTTCATGATATTGGTGACATACTTGCGCAAGGGATCATCCGCGGGAATTTTTGTCAACATCAGTTCCGAATAACCCACCAGAACCCCCAGCACATTATTCAGATCATGGGCCACGCCGCCGGCCAAGGTTCCCAGAGCCTCCATTTTTTCCGCTCGCCGCAGCCGCTCTTCCAGCCCCTGGCGTTCCTCCTCGCTTCGTTTACGTTCGGAGATGTCGCGGCTTGTGATGACAAGACCGCTGATCCCTGGATAGTTCAACATATTACTTCCCATGGATTCCACCAAGATCCAGGAGCCGTCTTTTTTTAAAAAGCGAAATTCCGTCGTAGTGCCCCGATTCGTGCCCTGGACCACTTCCGAAAAGTCCCTGCCGACCCGCGCTAAGTCTTCGGAATGGATAAAGTTGAAGGTCGATTTGCCGATGAGATCCTCCGCGGGATAACCAAAAACCTTTTCTATTGACGGGGTGTTGTAGATGAAACGGCCCTGCTCATCCAGGATGGAGATGACATCCGAAGAATTTTGAATCAAGGCCCGGAACCGCACCTCGCTCTCCTTTATTTTCTGATAAACGAGGGCATTATTGATGCTGATGCCGATCTGCGGGGCAATGCCCATCAAAAGACTCATCTCTGTCTGACTGAGAGGCTTCTTTGATTGCACATTATCCACAATTAGGATCCCCATGGATTCCCCTTTATCAACAATAGGGACGCAGATAAAAGACTGACTGTTCATGGTGCGCACGAAATCAAGGCTCTTCGGTGAAAGAGTTTTCTCGATTTCGGAGACATCATTAACCAAGATTGGTTTTTGTGTTCTGAAGGCCTCCACCGCCACACCCTTGGAGAGAGGGTTATCAAGATTGAATTTGATGTTCTTCAGGTAATTTTCGTCTTTCGGGTTGTATCCATAGCTTACCGTATAAACGAGGCAGTCTTTTTGCTTGTTGGCAAGCATGATCATACCCCGGTCGAAATCCAGTCCTTTCCCCAGAGATTCCATAATGGATTCGAGCATTTTGTCAACGTCCTGGTTCGTGGAGGCGGCCTGGCCGATCTCCTGGATCAGGAGGGCCTCGTTGTACCGCTTATTGATCTGGTCCAGGAGGCGGTCCGCCGCATCCCCCTGGTTCTGGATGTTGGCAAGCAAGTCCTTCTTTTCCAGAGATTCGACATACAGCGTCACGCCCATGGCGATGATGATATACGAAAAAACCAGTATATCCCAGTGAGCGGGTTTGAGAAAGCCCAAGGATATGACACAGAGAATAAAACCTAAGATAAAAGAATAATTGCGGATTCGCTTCCATGAAAAGGCGCGTGTTTTTTCCCAGGAGATGATATAAAGGCAGCAGTTTCCCCCTTCATGAATACAGACAGGATGCTCTATAATGGCAAATTTATTGGTGAAAAGCTTCGCCAGGGCCTCCAGTGCGCCAAGCCGGTTTTGACATTGATAGGGCTTTTCAACTACCCCCGGCTGCAAAACGGCCTTCAGCTCGATCTTATCAGCCCCGATGGTTTTGGTCTTAAAGATGGCTCCCCGGCTGAGATTGGCATTAATCTTTTCCAGAACGCCATAAGCCGTGGCCGGATTAATGAAACCCATCACATACTGTCCCAAGGCGCCGGAGGCGCGGGAGGTGACGGAAAAGCGTCCTACTTTCCTTGAAATGTCCGGATCTTGGGCTGTCTTCGCAAGCATTTCATGAAACTGATCAACCTGCCTTTGAGTTAGCCAATGACCCTCATCATCCAGTTGATAGGTTTCGATGTCCGCATAATTTAAAAGGGGGGCGATGTCGATGTCCGGAAGGTGGCTCTTCAGATACTCCACGTAGTTCTTAAGGATGCGGCTGTTGTAAAGGGGGGTATCATCCATCATTGCTTCAGATATTTCTTGATGAGAAAACGGATTAAGAATCTGAGCCGCATTTTTGTATTTGCCATCATATATTCACCATACTCTCTTCCATAATAAACATCCATGATCCATAGATTATATTGTTTTTCAAAAGGAACACCCTTCGCCTCCAAGTAACTTGATGGATAAACGAGAAGCGGTATTTTGTCAATCCTATAAAGGTCCGTTAATTGGGAGACGGCAACTGACAGAACTTCCCAGGGCAATCCGGCCGCGTCATTGACCAGAATCTTGATTCCATTCAGGAAGTCCGACATGCTAAGGCCTGGATCCGATCGGTTGGCAATGAGCACCGCTTTTAACGTCCCGTTTTCCTTCAGCGAAAAGCTGTCACAGCGCCTTGTGAACCCGTGCCGGGCATACAGTTGCGACAGGGATTCACTGTCCTCCCTATCTTTGCCCAGACGTAGCACGTCCAAAAGGAGGCCTCTGGAGGCATTCCGGTAAAAACGGTCTAATTCGCCGCCATCAGATGAAATAAACGGGTCCAGCGACCACCCCGCCGGGAGCGCTTGACAGACGTCGGACGTCGGATAATTAAAATAGGAAAAGAGATCTAGGGAACAGGCGCGGGGATTATTGAGATGCCTGGCAAAACCCCCAAAAAAATGATCGGGAAAACGGTTTTCGGGACGAAAATAGAACATCATATAATCCATTCCGACGGCAGGGAGACGATAGAGGCCATCGAAATAGCGGATGATTTGTTTCAGGATGTAAAGTCCGGGCCTTTTGTTATTCATGGGCTTTGCGGCAAGGTGGTGAACCATCCAGGTCCGCTTGTAGGAGCGGACCATGGAGGCATGTCCGTAGAGCTGGCCGTTTCGCTGATAGGTTACCTGGACGATAAGTTCCGGATTATCAAGATAAAGCCTCCGATAAGTTTCTTTCAAGGGCTCCCGGTACGTCTGAACGAGATCATATTTTTTAGGGTAAATGAACCCGCTCTCAAAGAGAAATTCCCATAACCGATCCACATCCACTTCGTCGGCAATATGGGTATTCGGGTCGATGATATTCATGACAATATGACTCAGCCGGCTATAGGCAACAACATCCATATCTAGAATGACAAAACCATAGCGGAGACCTTTCTTTTTATCTTCGCGACGGTAGATGACCTGGGCCTTGCACTGGATTTTCAAGGCCCCGGCATAGTTAATGGTTAGCTGAGGAATGATCATCCCCACCATAAGGACATCCTCATCGGCCGAAACATAAACGGCAAAGCCCGAGGTTGAAAGATCGTGAATATCGAGTTGGATCTTTTTCTTTGTCGCCGGGTGATCGAAGGTGATATTCGGTAAGGGTTTGATTTGGACGCGGGGATTGCGCAATTTCTTCTTTAAAAAACGGTTTATTTGAGTGGTTGCCGGGGCAAAGACAATATCCCGCACCGCCTGATCAGAGGTCTGTCGGATGCATTGACATGATTCCGAAAAGATCATCTCATCATTCCGGTAAAGATGGACGGTTGAGGGGCAGTCGGCATTAAACCAGCGAAAAGCACCGGTTGTCTCCGGTTTGACTTCAACGCTAAATGCCAGGGAACTGAAATTAATCAGCCGACCTTGAGCCCAAAAGCCGTTCTGCACCACCTCGGCGTCGACGCCCCGGCAAAGATAGCGTCTGGCCCGGCGGTGACCCAGGATATACCCCTGGTCGGGTAGGTGAATGGTGAAATGATCCCGTTGCATGTCCTTGATCCGGGTCGGGACGAGAAATACCGAAAGTCCGTCCGTGAGGATGATATTCAAAATGCTGGCGTTTTCCGTGATGCGGCGGCTTTCCTCCGGCCAGCGGCAAGTCATCGAGCCATTGCTGCAAGGTTCCGGATGGGCCGGAACGAGAATGTCCTCATTATGCTGAGTGCTATGGAGCAGTACGTGTACCATGCCATCGGTGAAGTGATGACGGTTCCAGATATTAATCAACATTTTCTGTTTGATGGTCTTGCCGGGGTCGGGATTTCGGAGAAGATCCTGGTTCTGGAAACGCCAAGGGGTAGTCATTCCGTCGTGTTCATCCGGGTCTTTCCCCAGTCCGGATATCGTCTGAACATTTTGATGCATCCGGAATCTCTCCGTTATTGATAAGGTTTCCTAATTTGTTACTGGCTATTTTAAAAAAACAGGAAATCGACAAAGCCGCTGCTTCTTAATGGGTCTTAACTTTTCATCGGATTCTCCGGATATTGGTAAGGGGCATATGGCACTCCATGCCAAATCCGATGTTCCAGTTTTCCGCCGGGATGACCTGAAGTCCCTGAGCTGTATTGAGGTAGTAGGGAGAACGCAAATCCAGCAGACCCTGGTGGCCGAATTTCAACATCGGGCTCGCCGGTTCCCTTTCCACCAGATAGTCGCCAAATGCCCCCTCATGGGCGATGAGATTCTCTCCGGCAGCGCCGGAGACCACAAGAGCAGCCCTTGTGAGCAAAGAGGTTTCCCCCACATGGCATCCGATAATGACTGGCCAGCCCAGTTTTTTCAGCTCTTCAATCATTTTCAAGGCCCTTATAAGACCGCCCACCCTCGATACCTTGATATTCGCTATGAACTCCCCTTCAATATTTCTGAAAAGCGATAAATCATCGAGGGTGCAAAGGCTTTCATCCAGAATGACAGGGAGCCCCGTAGCGATGCTGAACTTGCTTATATCTGCGGCATTTCTCGCCCTCACAGGTTCTTCCATGGCAAATGCCCGCCCGTCTCCCAGCATCATGGTATACTTTATGGCATCGTCACAGCGGTCCTTCCATAAATTATTGGCATCGAGACGAATGCGTATGGATTTGGCATGATGTTGTGCAGACAATTTATCAATAATATCGAGCCTTTCAATGTCACGTTCCAGGTTGCCGCTTAGCTTGATTTTAAAATCCGAAAATCCATGGATAAAATATTTATCTACCTCCTCGGTATATTTCCATTTTTTGTTATCTCCCAGCACGGCAGTATAGCGACTGCAAAGGTTGCCGTCATCCAGTCCCAGCAGTTTTTCAACAGTGCAACTCCTCTCCCGGGAAAGGAGGTCAAGGACCGCCATTTCTATGGCGCACCATGCCGAGGGGTAGCTATCGATTTCTTTATTATTTCCTTCTGTCCATTTTTTTAGCTCTTCCACCGTTTCAAAATTCACCTTGCCGGCAGAAAAATTTTCCTTTATCCAGGCGATACTAGTGTCAAGATCATCGCCGGCCACATAGATTCGCGGACAACCCTCGCCATATCCAGCGGTTCCATTTCTTTTGGCCCGGGCCCAGATGCTTTCTCCTTCGTTCCTGGTTGCCGCCGCATGACGGATGGTTGTTTTCAAATTCAAGCGTAATGGTTCTGCTTCTATGCGCATGGCCTGCTTCGTCATCCCAATATATTCTCTATCCTCAATTGCCCCTTTGATGTCCAACATGACATTGGTTTTTCATTCGTTGTCGATTTTAGATATGGGCCTACAATAATTATCGACAAAAACTCCCTTTTTCACGAAGGGAGCATATGAAGAAAGATCTTGTGTGTCAAGAGGAATTTGACCACAATATGTGGTGTGATTGCCGATCGTGGTGGAAGCGATTTATCGAGTCGACGGTTTCACCTCCCTTCAATGTCTTTATGGTGTCCCCGTTCCAATCTCGACCAACTTTCAGTTTTCGCGTCCGACCTTTTTTCTGTATTACTTTACAGGGATGTACAAAAATGATAGTCACTCCTTCGAAGCCATGGAGGGGATTTCCGGAGGCGGCTGAAAGCAAGGGATGGGATGCCTGATTTCTGATAAAAGCTAAAGGAGAGGGAAAAACTGAAGATGTGGACAAGAGATATGAAAGGCAAGAAATGGGCTTGGGGGGGTCTTGTCGTCATGGCTGTCTTTGGATTTATTTCTGTGGGCTCCTTATTTGCCCAAGGTCCGGCAGCCCCGTTTCCGACTTACGGTACGGGGGTGATTCAGGTGCGGTTGTACACGGACTATTTCTGTCCCCCCTGCCGGGCTATGGAACCGCCGGCAGAGCCGGTGTTGAGGGATCTGCTGAAGAGAAAGATCATTACCCTGACCTTGGTGGACGTACCTCTCCACCGTTACAGCCCCCTGTACGCCCAATACTTCCTCTACGCCTTGAAAGGGAAAACCGGATTAGACCAGGCCCTCAAGGTTCGCAATATCCTCTTTGAAGCGGCGGCCAACACGCAGATCGCGACCAAGGAGCAGCTTGAAGAAATCTTCAAAAGCAAGGGAATTCCCTACGCAGTCTTTGATCCCAAGCCTTCTTTTAACCGTTACAACTCTCTGATCACGGAGGATAGCGTCAGTTCAACGCCAACCTGTGTAATTATCCGGCGTGGCAAGAAAGAAACCTTTGTCGGGAATCAGGACATTGTCAAGATCCTCAAGCATTTGCAGTAATTAGTGGCAACTTATTTATAACTCCATATTGATGGTAATTAGAAGATGAAATGGGATAAGTCGTTGAAGATCATCAATCTGCTTTTCCCGATCATTGGTGTAGGGCTGATGATCTTCTATGAGGTCTGCGACACCTCCTGCTCCTCGCTACGGGGAACTTTTGGGGGCATCGATCTGAAATATGTCGGGATCCTTTTTATGGGGACGCTCCTGACGCTGAACCTGCCGCCCCTTTCCCGCTATGCGGCTCCGGTCAGTCATTTACGGGCCATGATGCTTTCCGGCGCTCTGGGTGGGGAAATCCTGCTCGTCCGTTTTCAAATGGTCCACGATACCTATTGTCCCTATTGTCTCGCCTTTGGATTGTGCGTCCTGATCCTTTTTGTCGCTAATTTCCTGAAGATGAACAAATTCTTAGCCTTGGGGGCCTTCCTTGCCGGAATAGGCGCCTTTGCCCTTTTCTTTAAAGGATCGGTGCCGCCTCTCTACTGAAAAAGGGCATGGTAGAAGAACAAGCGGGAGTTTAAATGGTTCATGAGCGATTATGAGGAATTCACGGGAAATACTTTTGATTATTTCTATGCTGTTTTTGCTTGTTTCCTAAAGAAGTTCATTGACTAATTCCGAAAACTATGCATAATTGCGTCTAAAAAAAGGAGTAATCATGGCGCATAGGTATGGCAGGGCGATCTTGGTGACCCTTTTGTGTGCAGGGATGCTGGCGGTTCCGGGGGCCACGGGGTTTGCAAAAACATCGAAATCACATACCGCCCATAGGCATTATGCGTCCGTGGGAGCCGTCCGGACGCCCCCAAAGCTCGTTCTGTCCTCTGCTTCGGCATTGGTGGAGGACCAGCAGACAGGGGAATTCCTGATCCAAAAACATGCAGCGGCGGTCGTTCCTATTGCCTCCATCACCAAACTCATGACCGCCATGGTAGTGCTGGATGCCCAAATGAATCTCCAGGAATCGCTCATAATCAAGCCTGAAGACGTGGACACGCTGCGTCACAGCCGCTCCCGCCTGCCAGTGGGCTCCCGTCTCACGCGCGAAGAGGCCCTGCTGCTGGCGTTAATGGCTTCCGAGAATCGCGCTGCCCATATGCTGGGACGGACTTATCCCGGCGGTCTTGACGCCTTCGTTAAGGCCATGAATGCCAAGGCTCAGTCACTGGGACTCGCCGAGACGCGCTTCAAAGATCCCACCGGGCTCTCCAGCGGGAACGTATCCTCCGCCCGGAACTTGGCCCAAATGGTGAACGCCGCCTACAACTATCGCCTGATCCGGGAATTCACCACCTGCGATGAGGCCATGATCCATTCAGGCCGCCGCACCGTGGCATTTCATAACACCAATCGCCTGATTCGGAGTCCCCGCTGGCAAATCGGTCTTTCCAAAACGGGCTTCATCGATGAGGCGGGCCGATGCCTGGTGATGCAGGCCCAGGTGGCCCAGCGTCCCGTGTTGATTGTCCTTCTCGACTCGCAAGGCAAGTTCACCCGCTTAGGTGACGCCAACCGCATCAAACAGTGGATGGAGGGACCACCACCATCGCGGCGAACACGGAAAGGATAACCGGATCATCAATCACTGGATAATTAACTACACAGAAAAAGTTGTACCCTGTTGTCCTCAATGAGTCTCAAGTCCAACAATCTCCTTTACGAAGTTAATGAAAAAACGCCCCTCTGGCTGGCCCTGATCATGGGGGTCCAGCATGTGATGATGATCTACAGTGAGATCTCACTCCTGCCGGTGATCATTGGCAGGCAGGCTGGCGCCCCCATGGAACACATTCTTTTTGCCTCTTGCGCCGCCGGGGTCGCCGCCGGCATCACTACCCTGGTGCAGGTTCTGCGGTTTGGCCGATTCGGCGCCGGTTACACTTTGTTCATGGGAAGTTCGGCCGCTTATATGGCCGGCAGCGTAGCAACCCTCAAAGCCGGCGGATTTCCCCTTTTAGCCACACTGAGCATCCTGGTGGCCCCTATCGAAATCCTGATGGCTTATTTCCTGCGTCATTTGCGCCATATTGTCACACCCACCGTCGGTGGGGCGATCCTCCTCCTCGTCTGCCTGAGCCTGGTGCCGGTGAGCGTCCATGAGTGGGTGGGTGAAAGGGGACAGAACTTCTATAATTCCTGGGAAAACCTGCTCACGGGACTCGCCGCCGTGAGTATCCTGCTGGGGTTGTCCCTCTTCGGCAACAGGTTTCTGAGGCTCTGGTGCCCCCTGATCGGCATGGCCGGTGGCCTCTGCACGGCCTGGATACTGGGGCAGTTTCAATTCCACGATCTCCTGGCCCACCCCTGGATAGGGGCATTCCCGGGTACCTGGCCGGGTTTGAGCTTTGATCTGAATATCGATTATTTACCACTATTTACCGCCCTGGCCGTCCTTACCGTCATCAACGGCGTCCAGGCCATCGGCAATAGCATGGCCGTACAGCAGATATCCCATCGCGAACCACGCCCCATCAATTACAATGTCGTCCAAGGGACCATGTACGGTGACGCCCTGGGTAACGTCATTACCGGTTTCATGGGGACCATCCCCAACGAGACCTACTCGGAAAATCTCTCCGTGCAAAAAATCACCGGTGTAGCCAGCCGCACCGTGGGCGTCTGCGGCGCCCTTATGCTCATCGCCCTGCCTTTTTCACCGAAGATGAGTATGGCCCTGGTCAACCTGCCTTCACCCGTTTTCGGCGGCTTCCTCATGGGATTAGCAGCCATGATGCTGCCATCGGGCATGGAACTGGTTTTTTCCCGGGGCATAACCCATCGCTCGGGCCTGCTCCTCGGTATTTCTTTATGCGTTGGCATGATTGCGGAATCAGGCAAATTCTTTCCCGATCTTTTCCCCATTTCCCTGAGTGTGTTTTTAAATAGCGGCGTCGCCGCCGGAGGACTTACAGCGGTTATCCTTAGTCTGCTCTTCCATTTGACGGAAAGGCGCGGTTATACGACCAGTGTCCCGGCCGGGCTGGAAAATCTGCCGATACTGGTAGATCATATTTCCCAGGTGTGTGACAAGCTCGATCTGCCGCAGGAACAGCTCCTCCGCCTCCAGTTGGCTTGCGAGGAAATCTTCGTTCACATTACCGGTTCGGGGGAAGGCGAAAGGGAGAACGCATTGTCTCTGCGGATTAATATTCACGAAGAAGAACTGCGGGTGGAGATGATTTATGGCAAGCGCCTGGCCAACCTGGAGGATATCAAGATGCCGGAAAACCTCATGGCCGCCGATGAACCGGAGCTGGACCGGCTGGGTTTGGCTCTGTTCAAAAACGTCGTCCACGACCTCCACCAGGCGGTGATCTCCGGGACGACATATATTTGGTTCAAGATGGAATAGGGTGACCTTCCGGTTCTAAATCAAAGCGCTATCTTCGTTGGCTTCGTCATCGGCTCCTCGACGTATAAACAATACGCCTGCGTCGCCTCTTCCTTGCCGCCTTGATTTCATCTTTGATTTAGAAACGGAATCAGGTCTGCTGAGAGTGCGTTAAAATCGTTTCCTCTTCTTATTGGCGAAGGAGAAATCTCTGGTTTTTGAAAACCCTTTGTTTCCCTTTTCCTTATTGAATTTTCGGTCGGCATACTCAATATGGACCCGGCGGCCTTTAAAGCTCACTTTTTTAAATGCCGCGATCAGGGCCGCCGCCTGCCCCGCATCTGTTTCAAAAAAAGAACAGCTTTTCATGACGTCAACATTTAAAATTCGAAGATCCGCTACTCTTGCCGTTTCTACAAGGTATGTTTTTATGCTTTTCGGTGTGAATCTTTCCATAAGACCAATATTCACAAATAGGCGGGCGACGCCGGAGCTGCCTTCTCTCTTTTTCAATTCAACATTGATGTCGGGAGCATTCCGGTAATAGCTTAAAAAGCGGTTAAACTCGGCAGAGACAAAGCGCTGGATGATTTCTTCCTTGCTTATGCCTTGCAGCTGTTCATAGATCGCCGGCAAAAAGGCTTCGATTTCCTGATGCTGGATCTCGGTATTCTTTACTTTATCGACGAGATGATAGAGTTGTTTTTCACAGACTTCACTACCCGTAGGAATTTTTACCGCCGCAAATTTCTTTCCTATCTGTTTTTCAATTTGCCTGATCTTGAAAATTTCCTTTAAATTAACAATAACGATGGAAATACCTGATTTGCCGGCCCGGCCCGTACGGCCGCTTCGGTGCGTATAGTATTCGATATCGTCAGGGAGGTTATAGTTGATAATATGAGTTAAATCCGTTACATCGATTCCTCTGGCTGCGACATCGGTTGCCACGAGCATTTGCAGATTTCTGCTTCTGAAGCGGCTCATGACACTGTCCCGCTGGGGCTGAGAAAGATCGCCGTGCAAGGAGTCGGCGTTATAGCCGTCTTTGATGAGGGAATCGGCAATTTCCTGCGTTTCAATTTTTGTCCGGCAAAAAATGATCGCATATACGTCAGGATAATAATCAGCAATCCTTTTCAACGCGATATATCGGTCCTTGGCATGGACGACATAGTACTGATGGTGAACATTTTCCGCCCCCGTATTTTTGGCGCCAACGGTAATCGCCATGGGGTTTTTCATGTAGCTCTGGGCGATATGTTCAATTTCCTTGGCCATGGTCGCCGAAAACAACAAAACCCTTTTATTGTCGGGAGTACCGGCCAATATGGCGTTCAAATCTTCCTTGAATCCCATGTTCAGCATTTCATCCGCCTCAT
>Ga0247841_10009618_pt1 | contig 13472 bp, 13 predicted proteins | sample LaCruzMarch2015__2_FD_192410 | JGI IMG/M metagenome (GOLD analysis project Ga0247841, IMG submission 192410) | Freshwater microbial communities from meromictic Lake La Cruz, Castile-La Mancha, Spain - LaCruzMarch2015_18m | ecosystem: Environmental > Aquatic > Freshwater > Lake | place: Spain...
CCTTAACTCCTTTAATATAAACTATTTATAAAATTTTATCACGAGAAAACAAAAATCGCAAGCATAATTATTTATTTTTGATCTTGCCTTATTTTTTTTATAGCTACGCTAGCTAACTTATAATTCGGATCAAGCTCTAAGGCTTTTTTAAAGAAAAAAATCGCTTTCCGGTCATCTCTACTTTCAGCATAAGCAACACCTAAATTATAATAAGTTTTTTTAAAACCAGGATTAACTTTTAATGCCTGATTTAATGTCTCTATAGCTTCATTAATTTTCCCCAGTTGTAAATATAAACAACCTAAATCATTGTAACTTTCAACAAAGTCAGGATTTGCTTCAATAGCTAGCCTATACTGTATAAGTGCATCATCAAAAGAGCCTTTTTGAGAAAGCATACTGGCTAAATTATGTCGATACTTAGCCAAAAGCTTTATTTCTCCTCTATCCTTATAAAGCTTATCCAGACCGTTTAGGTATAAATTATTAATTTGAAAGTTCTTATCCAGGCTCATCCCTTTTCTAAACTCTTCAATTGATAAATCCACTAGTCCGCTTTCTGCATACTTTATACCTAAGAAATAATGCAACCTGTAGCTCGAAGGAGAATATTTCAGGGTCCACTGACAAAATGTAAACATATTTCTCCAATTATAATTGTAGGCTATAGTTAAAAAAGCATAATAAATAACCCAAGCTGAAAAAACAGTAACTGTAAATATTCTCCGATTTTGTCTTAAATAATTTAAAAAGATTGCTAAAATCAAAAACAGGCCTATTGCCGGAAGATAAAGAAAATGCTCTGCTAAAATTAATGGCAGGGTAAAACTTGATTGCGGCAACAACATTAGCAAAAACCAGAATAAGCCAAACAGGATTACTTGTTTATAATTTTTAAGCTTTTTTAGTAAATAAATAGATAAAATAATCGAAAAAAGCGCAACCAACACATGCCAATCAAGAATACAGTTAACCGTATTGATTACCCTTTCCATATGTAAATTTACAGGAAAAATTATTATTTTTAAATAAACAACTAAACTTTTTAAGAAAGTTAATAACCGCTGGTAAAGATTTATTTCATTGTAAAAATAAAGCTTTCTTGCTAAAAGAAAACCGCGCTCAAAATGTACAATGTATAAACGAAAAAGCATATATAAGAACTCGAGGAAAAAAAGTAAGACGTAGAACTTAACTTTTTTAAGGCTTAATTTCTTAAAAACAAAATCATAAGCTATAATTGCAAAAGGAAAAATCATCGCCAGTTCTTTACATAAAAGTGAGATTATAAATAAGAAAACACAAAGATAATAACGCTCTTTTATATAAGCCAACAACGCTGCTAATATGAAAATACCCAGTAAAATATCGCCTCTGCCGGAGACATAACAAACAGATTCCGTATAAAACGGCGCTGTAACAAATAAAATCGAACCGGCTAAAGCTATAAAAATGTTTTGGGTAAGCTCCTTAAAGAGAAAATATACGAGGATGGCATTAAAAATAAATAAAATAATATTGGTGAGATGAAAACCCAAAGGGTTAAGTCCATAGAAGTGAAAATCAATCATATAGCTTAGGGCTTGTAATGGACGGTAATAATCGCTTTTAGATAACAGTTCAGAAATAAAAATACTGCCAATATTATTAAAACTCTTAATGGAATTATTTGAGACTATGAGCATAAAATCATCCCAAACAAACTCGGCCCTAAGCATATTAAAATAACAAATCAAACCTAATAGGATAATTAAGACAATTGGAATTATTCTTTTCATTTAAATTTAGATTATAAAAAAAGCGGGGGAATTAATTTCCCCCCGCTTTTAACTCTTCACGAAATCTGATTATTGAAGCACTGAGCTAGCTGAATTCGGTGCTGAACCATCAGTTGAAAAACGGATAACTCCAGATGCATCAACAAAGAAACCTCTGCTTCCTGTGGTACCAATAGTTGCAGGTACAGCTGTAGCTGAGAAAGCATTAGCGTCTCCTGAAACAACGGCAAAAGTATATCCGTTCTTTGATCCGCTTCCTAATACTGCATCAATATATGGTGGTGTTGCCCCAGACATTGAAGTTAAAGCAGATGGATAAGAAGCATTAACTGACCTATAGCTAACCGCAGCCGAAACCACTGTCTTAAGAGCTGCTATTGCTGTAGCTTCATTAGCATTTAATCTCGCACGTAAAAGGTTAGGTATAGCTATTGCCGCTAAAAGTGCGATAATTGCTACTACGATCATAATTTCAACAAGCGTAAAACCTCTTTTTCTTCTCATTTAATTAAATCCCCCTTCCTAAGGTCTAATTGACTTTTATGCGCTATCTGCTTAACCCTTAACTGTGAATATCATATAAATTATAACTTCTCTAGCTTTAAAAGGGTTACTTAAAACCTGCGCTCTAGTCTTACCTTTTTATAACTTTTATCTTTATAACACCTCCTTTCCATCTTGTCAAGCACAAAATAAGCCTATCCTCCATTTGCTGAAGAATAGGCTTAATCCCTTAAAAACACTCAACTTAAGATAATTTATTATAAATACAGTCTTAATTCTTCCTTCAACAAATAGGTATTTCTATTAAGAGTGTAACACAATACTTAAATGAATTCAAGCCAGCCAATTTAAGAAGCAAAAACAAGCTCTCCTGACATGCTCTTAAGTCTAACTTTTATTAATTTGTTCTTTAATAACCCATTAGATTTAAACAAAACTTTAATGTAATTACCCGTATACCCCTCCCAATAGCCCTGCTTTTCCTTTGATTTAGCTTCAAAAAGTACCGGAGTATCCTGTCCAATAAAATCTCTCTTAAAATTACTGGCGCAAGTAAGAGCGATTTGCTTTAATAGCTCAATTCTCTTCTTTATTATATCTTTATCAACATCTTGGCCTAAAACCATACCCGACAAGGTCCCTTCTCTTTTAGAGTAAGGAAATATATGGACCCTTAATGGCTGAATACGTTTAACCAACTTAAGCGTATTCATAAAGTTCTTTTGAGTCTCTCCGGGAAAACCGACAAGACAATCAGTAGTAATAGCAATATCCGGGATATTTTTACGTATTTTCCCGATTAACTTAAGATAAAACTTAGCGTTATACCTACGTTTCATTTTCTTCAATATCTGATCATCTCCGCTTTGAATAGGGATATGTAAATGATGGCATAGTTTCTTAGACTTAGAAAATACGCTTATCAAGCTATCAGAGACATCACCGGCTTCGATAGAGCTTAATCTTATGCGTAAGACTCCTTTAATTTTATCAAGGCAATCTATAACATCTACTAAATTAGATTTCGGGGTTAAATCCTGACCATAACTTCCTAAACAAATTCCGCTAAGTACAATCTCCTTAAAACCTTGCTCAGCTAACAATTCAGCATCATTCAGGATCTCGCTTAAAGGTCGGCTTCTTGAGCGGCCGCGAACCAATGGGACCTTACAGTATGAGCAGCTATTATTACATCCGTCTTGAATCTTTAAGAAAGCTCTGGTATGAGCAGAGAAATTACTTATTCCGTCCCTAAAAAAAGTTTTGCTTACAATAAAACTTACGCCTTTTAGTTTTGATAAAAGGTATCTATCTTTTTTAACCATGCAACCGGTAACAATAACTTTACCTAATGGATTCTCCCGGATAGCGCGAAGAATTACGCTTTTTGATTTATTATCTGCGCTAGATGTTACAGTACAGGTATTAATAAGGTAGGTATCGGCTTTATTAGAATTAGTTACTTCCTTAAAACCAGCCTTTATAAAACGTTCACGGATGCTTTGGGTATCATATTGATTCACCTTGCATCCTAAGGTATAAAATTTAATCGATTTCATATACTCTAATGCAACTTGCAATAAAAATAGCAGCAGTATCCACACGCATAACTAGATCGCCAAGCGTTATTGGGATAAAATCCACCTGTTTGCTTAAACTTACTTCTTTTTCAGTAAAATCGCCCTCTGGGCCGATCAAGACGATTACATTTAAATTGATCTTTTTATTTAAATCTGGCAAAACTTCTTTCAAGGTCTTACGCATCCCTTCTAAGGTAGGAATTAACTTTAGATCAAAATCCCTAGTTTCTGATACAACCTCATTTAAACTTTTCACTGAATCAACTATTGGAACGCTGTTCCTCTGGCTTTGTTTAGCAGCACTTAAGGCAATTGTTTTCCAGCGATTTAGCCTTAAACTCTCTTTATGCTTATTCAATCTTACTATTACCCGCTCTGTATTTAAAGGTATAATTCTATCCACCCCCAACTGAGTAAGCTTATCAACAATATCATCAAACTTACAGTTCTTTGGGATTGCACAAGCTACTGTTAAATTAAACTTCTTTATTCTTTTATCTATTCTTTTTTTAATATCTAAAACAACTAGCCTATCGATTTTATCAATTACACAGATAAATTCATTTCCTAATTCATCAAACACAGCCACTTTTTCTTGAGGTTTTAATTTTAATACATTTTTTATATGGTGTACCTGGGCAAGGTCATTGATAATTATTAAATCACCTGAAATATCTTTAGCCAAGCAACAGAATCTATTCATATTATCAAAACCCCGCATTTTAAATAACTGTCTAGAGGCCCTTTCTGATTAACTGTATCCCAAGCAATATAATTATAAGACCGCAGATTATTCTAAATATTCGCTCATAAATAGACTTACCATCTAAAATCCTTGGCAAAAACCCCGAAAGAATGGATAGGATAATTAACGGAGAGAAAATTGTTCCTAGCCCGAATGAAAAAACATAAATAATATTTTCCAGCCAAGTTTTAGCAACCAAACTTGAGTAACTTAATACAGTGATTAGGGGGATACAAGGAAGAAACCCCAATACTAAACCAAAAATTATTAGGCTCTTTTTGTCTTTCTCTATCGCATGCCTGTGTAATAGCTTACATATGCCGAACTTAAAATCCTGGCCTAAACTCATAACTAGACCTAAAAGAACTATAAAAGATCCCCCGATTAACAATATTATCTTAAAGAATATACTTAGCTTATCAAAAATAAATCTTCCAAAGGAAAAAACAAGCAGGCCTAAAATAATATAGACTGTAATGCGGGAGAAAGAAAATAAGAAATAAGAACCCAGGCTCTTATAAATATCTTTTTTTGTTCCCGCAGTAAATGATAAAAATAACGGCCCGCAGCTAGCCAAACACGGTCCCCAGCCAAAAGAAAGACCCAAAACAAAGATACTTATAACAGTTTTGATCATTTATCTTTAAGAATCTCTTTTTCAGAAAAAACCTCAGCAGTAAAACAATAAAATTCTGCGTTTTTATCTTTCCAGGCCAAAGGCTCAAGCCCTGCCTTGCTTGCAAGATGAGACAAGAACTCTTCTTTTGACCAGTTAGTTTCAGTAGCCACCTGAGGCAGAAAAACCGCGCTAAAGAAACCTTTCTTTAGTAATACCCCGTGTTTACCTAATATAATATCTTCGGGCCCGTTAACTTTCTCCATAGGTGATAAAACCGATATTTCTATCTCAATGTTTTTTAATTCTCTGGGGATTACCGCAGGGAAACGAGGATCACGCACTGCTGCTTCTACTGCCATCTCGCTTATAGTTTTATATAATGGACCCCTGCCAGTCATACTGCCAATACAGCCACGCAGATCTTCATTTACTCTCAAAGTAACAAATGCGCCCAAATCTTTTGATAATCCAGGGTCGGTTTCGGAAAACGTCAACTTCTTATCTGTTTTTAAATAAGCGTCAATGGAATTGCGTGCAATCTCAAGGAGTTTTCTCCTTTGATTTATATTAAACATATTTTTCTCCTCTTTTAGCTGATCAATTACCAGGCTTGCATAGCCGACTGTCCAATTCCCGTCTTTTTTATTCCCAGTAACCTCTGCGGAATTAGTATGGTGCAAAAGAAAGGCTTTATTATGATTTAATTCTTTAGCCAAAATGACGGCGGTTACCACACCGAAACCTCCACACATCTGGATTTTCCCATCACGCAATTCATAATAAATTTTCTCTGGGTCCATGCTCTTAATGGAAGACAATGTCTGATTATCCACGGAATTTGCTTCAGCTATGTTATATCCATGATAAAGATCCGTAGAAACAACCACTAAAACATCTTTTCTGTTTCCTATTGCATTCTTTAAAACCATTGCCAATTTCTGGCAGGTTGCATAACTTAAATCCCCTAAGACTATCGGTACGATCTTGAAATTATTTAAAGAACGCTCTAAAAAAGGTAATTGGACTTCTACACTATGCTCTTTCTCAAAAGCTTTCTTTTCAAACGAAATTTCGGGATCCTTACCTAATAATTCTTTAGTAAATTCACTGTCAATTTTAAGCCCGCCTAAGGGGGTTAAAAATTCTCCTTCTTTATAAACCGATGCGCCATTAAATGCATAGTGATGGCTTGTGCCAATAATTACAACTGTCTTATAATTTTTACCCTTAACTGATTTATAACCAAAAGCAGCAGTTGGCCCAGAATATCCATAGCCTGCATGAGGCAAGATTAAAGCAAAGATTTCTCCATTGATTGGTTCTAAGATTGTATTCTTTAAATATCCATCCACGGCTTTAGCTAACTTGGCAGCATCATCTGGGTAAAAAGTCCCAGCAACATTGGGCTCTAATCTTTCATAAGCAAAAACAGATTGACTTAAAATAAAAGAAACACAGATTATAAAACAATAACGAAAAATCAACCTTAAGCTCATTTCCACACCCCCGCTATTGGCTCTTGGCAAAATCCGCACTTGCCTTCTTTTATATGGTTTGCAACTATAAAATATCCCCGACGCTCGATTATAATTCTTCTGCAATTTGGACAGATAGTATCCTCTGCCTGTGGAACGCTGACATTACCTATATAAACATATTTTAAACCGCAGTCTGAAGCTATTTTTCTGGCTTTTTTTAGCGTCTCTACTGGAGTAGGATTAAGACTATTAAGTTTATACATAGGAAAAAACCTTGAAAAATGTAACGGCGTATCACTTCCTAAGTTATCCTTAATCCATAGGCACATTTTACGTAAATTTGCTTCATCATCATTAAATCCGGATAATATTAAGGTGGTTATCTCTATATGAACGCCTTCTTCTCTTAAAATCTTTAATGAAGCTAAGACCGGAGCCAGACTGCCTTCGGCAAGCTTCAAATAATACTCCTCGCTAAAACCTTTTAAATCAATATTTGCAGCATCAAGATACTTGGTTAACTTCCTTAATGGCTCTTCGTTAATATAGCCATTTGAATGCATGATGTTCTTTAATCCGGCCTGATGAGCAAGTTTTGCCGTTTCAAACATATACTCATAAAATATAGTCGGCTCGGTATAGGTATAAGCTATAGTAGGTGAACCTGAATCTAAGGCTTTCCTTATTATATCTTGCGGCTCTAAATAATCATATTCAATCTCATTGGGCTTAGCCTGTGAGATCTCCCAATTCTGGCAGAATTTGCATCTTAGATTGCATCCTACCGTAGCAACAGAAAAAGCATTTGATGAAGGCAAGAAATGAAACAGCGGCTTCTTCTCAATCGGATCTACATGAATAGCAACAGGTTTAGCGAAAACCAAAGTATAGAGAACCCCTTTTTGGTTTTCCCGCACTCCGCAAAAACCGCGCCTGTTTTCAGGGATTAAGCACCGACGAGGACAGAGCTGGCATTGTACCTTGTTATTTTCGAACTTTTGATAAAATAAGGCTTCATGGAGTGGTTCTTTTGCAGAAATCTGCGGCAACCAGAAACAGACTAAAAGTATGGCAAAAAATAAACCTAATTTAAGAAAATACCTTATAGGGTTTTTCATTTAATATTAAAGACACCTTTGAAGTGGAGCTGAGGAGGATCGAACTCCTGGCCTCCTCGTTGCGAACGAGGCGCTCTCCCAACTGAGCTACAGCCCCAATTGCTATCAACATTTCGCTTGGGGCGTCCTAATGCTATCTTAAAAGAAAAGGGCAACCCCAATTGCTATTAACGTTTCTCTTGGGGCGTCCTAATGCTATCTTAAAAGAAAAGGGCAGCCCCTCAAATTTTGCGCAGCAAGACTTGACTCCGAGCGTTACCTTATCTATAATTTAAGGCCAAGCGAGGAGTAATACTTAAGCTAAACAAAAGACATTAGGATAAATTTAGCATAACTTGTTATATTTAGCAAACAAAAAAGGGGTCTAATTTAAAGAAACACCTGGAAGGTCAATACGCGAACGCATAGTTACGCTGGGATTTTCAACAGCAGTTCCGCAGGTCCCAGCAGCAGGATTATAGCAGGCAGTTACGCTAACATTAATAAAATTTCCTTGAGTAAAATCTTTTGAAACCGTAAAATCAGTCATATTTCTAGCTATGATCTCATCTGTCCCAGCAGGGCAACCTGCCGAACAATTATTAGTAAGACAGGTATTACAATAATGGATGTTGTTACTGGCATCACGATTATAATAAACCCAATGGTCAGTTGCGGCAGAAACAGTTGAATCCCTCATTCCATCCTGATTAGAATCAACAAAAACAGCCAAAGTGCCTGTGCCTGCAGTAACTACAGAATTTGCTCCGGAAACTGCCTCATTCCCTATAGCTGCGTTTGACATCCTGGATACATGATCAATAACCCGCGAAACATCATTTTGTAGCTTTGCCCGACGGTCAGCTGTTACAACATTGTTGCGCGTAAATACTGCAATTCCATTAATCCCTAAAATAATAAAACTAAGTATAATAATTGCAATGATTAATTCCATTATAGTAAAACCAAGATTGTAGCTTTTCACGAATCTATTCCTCCCAAGTAATCTGGCTTCTTACTTTGGTTAAATTAGGTATTTGGGAATTAGAATTGCTATCAAAATAATCAGGTAGAATTTCATAATTTACAGAATAGAAAATACCCCCCAGCATTGCATTTGTTTCAAGAGTGGAATTATCACCTGTACCGAGTGGGCTAGTTGTGCTCCATATATCTTCTCTTACGGTATTTTGAACAGGATCAAAGAAATATTTACCCAACTCGCCGCCACCCATACGTAAACGATTGTGCTGGATATAGCGTTTTCCTGCTACGAAAACATTAGTCAAACCTAACACAACGAGGGAGAATATAATTATAGAAATAATTATTTCTAGGAGGGTTAAACCTTTTTTATTCATTATTAGATACAGCCAGATGGAGTTGGCTCAACATCAAGATTAGAAGTACTAATAGTATAAGTACAGCCAGAGCTATTTGCAGCCTGGATCTGAATAACACCACCGGTATTAGTAAGCGTATAGGTCCAGTTAGATGTATTAAGAAAAAGTTTTAAATTATCATTTATATCCCCGACAGTAGAAATAGCGCCTGAATTAGGATAATAAAAATAAGAATCTCTTTCCATGCGGTATATACGTTCAGCTGCGGCAATTAGTTTAACGCTTGATATACCTTCCTTCTGAATAGCTCTTTTTTTAGATTTAAGATAGCCTGGGATACCTATCGTTGCAAGAATAGCAACTACCAGAACAACTATCATCAGCTCAACAAGGGTAAATGCTAATTTTCGGTTTTTCATTTTCCGGCACCCACTTTCAGTTAAATAGGTATATTGATATCTGCTTAAGGACAGCTTGGATTACAATCTGCACCAAGAGAAGTACAAGAGATTTTTTTTGCTGTCTTTAAGCACATACCGTAACTCTTGGTAGCGTTTCCCTTGCCCTTTGCTGAAGCATAACCACTATCAGTATCGTTAGAAGATATTACAAAATCAAAATTTGAACTTACAGGAATATCAATATCTAAGCTACCTATATTCGCTTGATCCGCGTAAGATTCATGCTCAACTAAATAGGCATTTTCTGCAGATACAATCGTGGATAAACCAGCGTATGCATCTGCAGAACGTGCCTTTTCAGGTAAACCATTGTACACAACTAAGGCAATTGTAGCAAGTATAGCAACAATTACACAAATAATCATTAATTCTACAAGCGTAAATGCCTTACTCTTTCTTTTAGTTGCGTATTTAGTAACTATTTTATGTACCTCCTCCTGGACACGTACAAGTTCCACCGGCAGCACAAGTCACAGCTCCAGTAGTAAGAGTCTGAGTATAGGTACACCCAGTTGAGCTAGCTTTTGCAACTGAAGTACTAGCAGTATAAGTCATACCAGTTGTATCAACGTTTATTACGTTATCTCCATCAATAGTAACTGTAAAAGGATTTGTAAATTGGGCAGATGTTGGATAAGCACCATTAGAAGCATGGAACCCCATTATTGCCTCTCTTGCAGCAGCCAGTTCAGCATAAATCTTTGCCCTTCTAGCTTTTTCAATGTTAGCGAAATAACGTGGTAAAGCGACAAGCGCTAAAATACCAATTATGACGATAACAATGATAAGTTCAATTAACGTAAAACCGAAAACTTTTCTCCTCATCTACTTCCTCCTTTTTTTTATTTTCTTATTGTTAATATAATTCTATTGCAATTCTAATAAAATTGCAAGTATTTTTTACAATTTATCACCAATTGAAGAAATTTCAAAGATGGGTAAGAATAAACCAATTACCATTATGCCAATAATAGCTCCTAAGAACACTAACATTATAGGTTCAAACATTGATGTAAAACGAAGGATAAATGTATCCACATATTCTTGATAAAATGCATTTAAACGCTTGAACATAACTGAAAGCTCCCCGATCTCTTCGCCGATATTTACCATCTGTATCGCTATAGGATCGAAGAAATTACTTTTACTTAGAGAAAGCCCTAAGGGCTTGCCTGAACGCACCTCTTCTTTTACATTCCTTATAATATCCCCAAGAATAATATTGTCTACACTACGTTCAACAATCTGCAAAGAGTAAAGTATTGGAACTCCGCTTTCAACTAAAGTTGACATTTCAGAAGTAAAGCGCTCAATAGCTAATGTCCTAAAGAATTCACCAAATACAGGTAACTTCAAAAGAAAACCCTCATAAACCCTTCTGCCTTCCTTGGTAGCTATAAATCTCCGGAAAAGCCATATACCTATAGCGATTGCTATAACTATAATAATCAAATAAGCTCTTATAAACTCACTGACAAATAAAAGGACCTGAGTCAAAAATGGCAATTTAATATTAAATTCGGAGAATATCTTTCCAAAAGTAGGAATGATCTTTACCGTCATAAAAGTAAGCGCGGCTAATCCGGCAAACATAAGTATAGCTGGATATATTAAAGCTGAAACTACCTTCCTCTTAAATGCTGCATTTCTTTCAAGATAGGTTGCCAGACGCGTCAAAACAACAGCTAGATTTCCACTGGCCTCACCACTTTCCACCAGGTTAACCCAAATTTCGGAGAAAACTTCAGGATGCTTTGCTATTGCCTCATGCAAACTTAAACCTGATTCCATTTGTTTTTGTAAATCCTTAATCACCTTATACAACATTTTACTGCTAACCTGCTGGGCGATAATATCTAAGCTTTTTAAAATAGTTACGCCTGCTCCTAAAAGAGTTGCCAGCTGCCGGCATAAAAGCGTTAGGTCATCGCTTGTAACTCGATTACGCTTATAAGAATGTTTCCTTACCATTACGCTTTTCTGGCTCAAAGCATCAGAATCTGATTCATTTCTTTCTTGAATAACGCTAACAATTATAAACCCTTTTGCCTGCAACTGATTTACTGCTTCTTCTTCAGATGCAGCCTCTTGAGTTCCGCTATTTTTATTCCCGCTTCTATCTCTAACTATATAAAAGAATTTTGCCATTAATCAACTCCCAAAGTAACTGATAAGGCATCTTCAAGCGAAGTTACTCCTTTTTCAACTTTCTCAATGCCTGATTCATAAAGCGTCTGCATGCCATTGTCTTTTGCTGCATCTCTTAGTTTTTGAAACGAAGCTCCGCTATTTATAAGGGCCTTTATTTCTTCGGTAGCGCACATAACTTCAGCAATACAAGCCCTACCGCGATAACCAGTATTGTTACATTTCGGACATCCTTTAGCTTTATAAATTAATTCGGCTTTTAATTTTATATTATTCCGCTCTTCTTTGGAAGGTTCATAAGCCTCTTTACAATCCGGGCAAAGTTTACGCACTAAACGCTGGGCAATTACAGCAAGCAATGAAGGGGCAAGCATATAGGCTTCAATTCCTATATCTACCAACCGGCTTACTGCCGTTGGGGCATCATTTGTATGCAGCGTACTTAAGACTAAATGACCGGTCAAGGCTGAGCGAATACATATCTGAGCTGTTTCTTGATCACGCACCTCACCGACTAACATTATATCAGGGTCCTGTCTTAAAAAGCTACGTAAAGACGCAGCAAAAGTTAATCCTATTTCAGGCTTTATCTGCACCTGATTGATTCCATCTAACTTATACTCAACCGGATCTTCAACTGTTACAATATTCTTAGTCGGACTCTTTATCTCATTTAATATTGCATATAAAGTTGTAGTTTTACCACTACCAGTAGGTCCGGTAAGAAAAACAAGACCATATGGAGAATTTACTGCCTTACGTATAATCTCAAGTTGCTTACCTTCGAAACCTAATTGATTAAGATCCAAAACAACCTGGCTACGATCTAATAAACGCATTACTATTTTCTCGCCATATATTGTAGGAATACTAGAAACTCTAATATCGATTGGACGCTCGCCAATCCTAACTAAAAATGCTCCATCTTGAGGTAAACGTTTTTCGGCAATATCAAGCTTAGAAAGAATTTTAATACGGGATATGATCGGCATATGAAGATGTTTTGCCGGAGGTGGTATTTCGTATAATTTACCATCAATGCGGTATCTTAGGGAAATTCTATCTTTAAAAGGTTCTAGGTGGATATCCGAAGCCCTTTCATCAATAGCTTGACGAATAATCAAATCCACTAACTTAACTACTGGGGCCTCTTCAGCCCGGGCAACTAATTTATCAAGACTTAGCTCCTGCTCTATATCCTCTTCGGGTAATTCCGATACATCATTTTTAATATCATAGCTATCATCTACTGCCTGCTTAAGCATAGCTGTTTTACCATAGAAATCTTCAACAGCCTTAGTTATATCTGATTTTGTCGCAATAACGGGATTTATTTCGCAGCTGGTAAGCCTGGCAAGATTGTCAATAAGGATTAGATCTAACGGGTCGCTCATTGCAACAGTAAGAGACCTTAAAGTACGCGATAAAGGCAGTACCGAGCTTTTAATAGCAAATTCATGCTGTATAAGCCTATCCAGCCCCTGGTCCATTGCCGGTTTAAGCATGCCTGTGCCTAGCGAAAAATATGGAATGTTTAATTGCTTGCCTAAAACCGCAACCATCTGGTCTTCCTTAACCATTCCTAACTTAACCAAAATTTCGCCTAATCTACCACCTTCTTGACGCTGAGTAGCAATTGCTTTCTCTAACTGAGAGCCATTAATCAGGCCCTCTTGCATAAGAAGTTCGCCTAATTTTAGATACTTACCTCTATTGAGC
>Ga0247841_10009619_pt1 | contig 13470 bp, 12 predicted proteins | sample LaCruzMarch2015__2_FD_192410 | JGI IMG/M metagenome (GOLD analysis project Ga0247841, IMG submission 192410) | Freshwater microbial communities from meromictic Lake La Cruz, Castile-La Mancha, Spain - LaCruzMarch2015_18m | ecosystem: Environmental > Aquatic > Freshwater > Lake | place: Spain...
CCCTTCCTGACGGACATCCTGGCACCCGGCAAATCCGCAACCATCCAGGGAAAAATAGGCATCCATAGGGGAACCCGCAAATCCCTGGAGGAACACATCGCGTTGTTCCGTGCGGCGGGCCGGCAAGCCCGGCAAGTCGTCCGGAAAAAAATCGAACTCTGAATTTTCGAGAAACCGACAGTTTTTCAGAGACAGGATAGCGGATACATAACCCCTTACTTGTTGGTTTACACCGAGCCAGATCCTCTCCATTCTTCTGCAAAATATGGTCCTGCGCAACGAACAAGGAAAAACGCCATGCCCGCAGATGAAAAACCCGCCATCCCGGAAATAAAACCAGCAGTTTCCCTGTCAAATTGCAGGCCGTTTTCACTTGTCTGCGCGGTACTGATTCTCCTCCTTGTTTCTGCATTAGCGCTTGGTTTCCTGCACTATCGAAAGACGCTGATCGCCGGCCACAACCGGGAGATGGCACTCACGGCCCGGATCGCGGCGCTGACATCGCAAGAACAAATATTGGCCGGGAAAAATACTCTTCTGAAAAATGCCGTTTCCCGGTACATGCACCGTTCCGTGAGACAGGCCGTAACCCCCGGGGAATTGCGGAAACTCAAGGCCAAAGGATTGAAGGATCCCGTCAAAGAAATCCCCCGGAATCTTATGAACCACCCCGAGATCATTCCCTATGCGGGCACGTTCGGAGGAAGCATGAAGTTTTACAATGAGGGGGATATTTATCTGCTGTCCGACCGGTGGGTCCGCGCCTATTTCGACGACGGACACATCAGCGGATGGATGACGCTGGAGTATGCCGTCTCGGATGACGGCAGAATTTCCTGGAAGGTTGTCGAATCCGGCATGGAATAAGAACAGATGAGAGGGATCGGGGTCAGACCTCCATTCTTGACAACGGGGCTTTATTTCCTGCTTTTCAGCTATGCAACCAGATACACTTCGTATCCGGGTATCCGGATTCACCGAACAGCTTTCATCCTTCGTCAAGCCTTCACCCGCTCTATACCTTCCATACACGACGGGAAGTTCCGGCGCTTCTTCGAGGAAAACCGGCCGCCAGTTCCTGCAAAGCAACAACCATTTCTATTTTCCGCTCAAAAGGCAACCGGGAATGCTCTTTCCGCAGGAGTTCCTTGCCGCGCACCAGTTTCTGAATCAGTTCCTTCCCTTTATTTCTCATAGTAAAGCCTTGTAAATGATGCAAATTTCTCCGCGAGATGAACCACAACAGCCATGCCGCCGCCGACCGCATACCGGTCAACGAGCCCTTTTTTCTGCAGATCGCCGATAACTCCGATGACCTTTTTCAGCAATGGTGGTTTCATGTACGAACCTTGGACACCGTCAGCAGTTACAAAATATTATAAGGTTTTCAGATGGAAAAAGAAAGGATTCGATCAGCGAGTGATTGTTCATGCGCCAACCCCCATTCCGCATAAGCATAATACCGCTGTGTTCCTTGACGCTTTGTTCCCCCCTCTCTCCGATGCTATGATATGGATAGTAACAGCTTCCAATAAAACCACCAGGGAAAAAAGAAGGAATCGCCATGAATTGGTATATCAACGTATTGAAGAAGTATGCGGTGTTTGCCGGACGGGCGCGTCGTACAGAATACTGGATGTTCTTCCTGTTCAATTTCATCATCTCATTCGTACTTGGGTTTCTTCAGGGGTTATCCAGCGGATCGGCCGGACCGAAGATTCTGATTCTCACGAATATTTACACCCTTGCCGTTCTCATCCCGTCAATTGCGGTGGCTGTTCGCAGAATGCACGATACGGATCACAATGGGTGGTGGGCGATCTTCCCGATTGTCAACCTGGTTATTGCCTGCCAGGAAGGAACGAAGGGAGATAACAGGTTTGGATCCGACCCGAAAGCCGAAACACCATAATTATCCAAAAAGACACTGCACCTGACGGGTGGATGGAATATTGTCGTCTGTTTTAGCGAACTACGGCAGGTATGGCGACTATGAGATGGTTTTGATGCGAAAAGAAACAGGAAGGAAAGGAAGAAGCCGGACCACCGGACCCGTTTCGTTTCCAGCCGTCGTGAAGAGATGATTGTCCGACAGCCCCACGAATCCTACCGGGCGGCCAGGAGCTTTCGCAGATAATCCAGACTTATGCGCGCTTCCTTGAGCGGATCGCCCTGACTGAATGTCGCATCCAGTTCGACCGTCACCCACCCCTTATAATCCGGCAGAGCGTCCATAACCCCCGGAAAATCAATCACGCCTTCCCCAAGCGGCAGAAACACGTTCTTGAAGAAATAAGGCCGGCCGAAGAGAAGGTTTTTTGTGTCTTTGAGATGCAGGTGGCGGATTCGCTTGCTGAATCGTTGCGCATAAATGACCGGATCGCTGTGTCCGCAAACGGCATGGGCTGTGTCGAAACAGATGGACACCCATTCTTCGTTGGTCTCATGCATCAGTATTTCCATCTCCTCCAGGGACTCGGTCATATTGTCAATGTGATTGTGAAGACACAAAGAGACACCGCTTTCCGCAAGCATTTTGCCGAGCAGATTCAGCCGCCGCCCCGCTTCCTGATAATGCTCGTCCGCGGTTCCATAGACATGAATGTTTTTCCCATCCGTACGGGACGCAAAGCCGACCGTGACCGAACAACCCAGCGCCCGCGCCATGGCAATCTGTTTTTTTGCGATTCCAGCGAGTTGCTGATCGTCGGTTCCCATAAGAAACATGGGCACGGACAAGGCGGCCAACGCAAGTCGTGCCTTTTCCAGTTTGTCCCTGACGAGCGAAGGGTCGGCATCGTAGTCAATCTTGATACTCTCAACACCTTCATAGCCGATGTTCCTGATGTCCCGGATATTCTGATCCTCGGACCTGTCGGGACACACCCCGAAATTGATAAGATGATACGCTGTTTTTATGGAAGGCATGGTTTATCGTCTCCCTGTCATGTCCAATCAACAACCCGGCCGGTTTTGGCGGATTCAACGGCGAGCCAGATGATCTTGATCGCGTCCCGCGCATCCTCCGGTGAAACCGGCACCGCCGTGCCGCGGGTGAGCGCCATAAAGAGATGCTGATAAAAATCAATGTGCGCATCCTGATCGGTGCCTCCGTGAATTTCCGGGTCCTTCTTCGGCCGCCATGCACCGATTTCTCCGTCTATGGTGGTGGTCAGATATACCCGTTGTATTTCGCGGATATTGGTGGAACCATCGGGTTGGACCCGGTAGATAAGACATGGGCCCATGTCGTTGGCATGCTGTATCCGGAGACTGCCCTGTTCCCCGTTGATCTGCCATTTCAGCTCCGGCGCATGAGTGCACCGGGCGCCGACGTATGCCAGAATTCCCGACGGCATGACCATTGAAATTTCGATTTCGCAGGGAAGATCATTCCCGGCAAGGGAAGCATACCGGGCGTAAATCTGCCGGGGTTTCTCCTGCAGGAGCAAACAAAGCTGGTCCACGTAATGGACGAGATAATCATACGAATGCGTGCGAACAAACCGTTCGTTCCAGGTGGCCGGATCCACCGGCTGTTCACTGCCCCGGACACCGCGGACCGCCAAATCGAGGCGGACGGAAAGGATATGCCCCAGATCGTTTTGCCGGAGAACGTCCGTGACAATCTTCTGGTTCGCCTGGAAACGCCGTTGGTGGTCAATGCACAAAGCGCCCCTGGATTTCTTTGCCTGCGCGATGAGTTCGTCCGCTTCCGCCACCGTGGCCGTGATGGGTTTTTCGAGCAGGACGTGTTTGCCGGCCGCCAATGCCTTCTTCGCCATATCCGCATGGGTCGTGACCGGTGTGGCGATGGTCACCAGATCAACCTCGGGATCACGCAGGAGATCGTCGAAATTCCGTGTACCCGTTCCCCCGAAGTCCGTCACGCCACGCCGGACCCTCGCTTCATCCAGATCGCACATCCATTTGATCCGGTACAACTCCGGCAGGAGCCGGAACATGTAGCACTGCAAACCAAGACCTGCCTGAAGGCCTGCCACACCGACAATGAGCGGTTTCATGGTATTGGATCCCGGGTTGGGTCATTCATACTGCCTGTTCCAACTGTCTGCATTCCATCGAACGCAAGTATAACGCAATCCCCCCGAGGGTGTCCATCCATCGTTGATTTCCTTTCCGGCTTCATCAGGATGGAACAGCAATCTTGTTTGCCGGTGCTGATCCATGATACATTATGTCATGGACATGAAAAAGACATGTATGGTTCTTTCGATCCTTCTGCTTGCCGTTGCGTCTTCCTCCTGCGGAAAAAAACCGGAACAGAGTTCCAAACCGGAACAACTGACGCCCATGAACGCCGCGGAACAATACTCGAACGTCATGATCCGGGCGCGCAAGACCGCGGAAGGAATGGATGCCGTCCTTCCCATGCAACAGTTGGTGGATTCGTACCTCGCCGAAAAGGGACGGTATCCCGCGTCCCTTCAGGAGATGACGACCGACATGCGCGCGAAGGAATTGCCCCAGCCGCCGGCCGGCATGGAATACACCTACGATCCATCCAACGGACGGGTGGCGCTGAAGAACAGCGGCGGGAAATAGAGACTTCCCCGGCGAGTAAATCCGGTCGCTCTGATTTGTGGTGATCAAGAATGTATCCGGGGTGCCATGATGAATATCCACCGCAAAGAAGCCCAAAAGAGAATCGCGACTCTGCTGGGAATCACGGCAGTGGCATTGATGGGCGGTACCGCCTGTGCGTACGAATCGCCGAACATAGGCCCCCTGCAAATCTTCCCGCCGGACAATCCCTGGCATCTGGACGTCTCCACCCTGCCGGTCCATCCGAATTCCGAAAATTACATCACCGCGATCGGGAGAAACAAGCCCCTGCATCCTGATTTCGGGACGGTGTGGAACAACACACCCATCGGTATTCCCTTCGTCGTCGTATCAGGCACGGAACCCAGGATGCCGATCAAGTTCACCGCGTACGGGAATGAAAGCGACCCCGGGCCATATCCCATTCCGTTGAATGCGCCGATTGAAGGAGGTCCGGCATCACAGGGAGACCGGCACGTCATCGCCGTGGACAAGGACAACCGGATGCTCTATGAACTTTATTCCGCCTATCCCCGGGGTGATCATTGGGATGCGGATTCCGGCGCGATATTCAACCTGGCATCCAATAACCTGCGCCCCCTGGGATGGACCTCCGCGGATGCGGCCGGACTGCCGATCTTCCCGGGATTGATACGCTATGAGGAGGTTGCGATAAGAAAAGAGATCAATCACGCCATCCGGGTGACTGTCCTTAAGACACAACACAAATTTATTTATCCGGCGCGCCATTACGCCAGTTCCTCAAGCGATCCGAATCTGCCGCCCATGGGATTACGGTTGAGGTTGAAAGCATCGTATGACATTGCCGGCTTTCCACCCTGCGCCCAGGTGATTCTCAAGGCACTGAAGAAGTACGGGATGATCGTCGCCGACAACGGGAGTCCATGGTTCATAACCGGCGCCCATGACAGCCGGTGGAGTGACGAAGAGCTCGGTACGCTGAAGCGGGTAAAGGGGAGCGATTTCGAGACAGTTCTTACCACTGAATTCCCATGAAAAAAATACTGGTACTCTCCGGAAGTCCGAAGAAGGACGGTAATACCGCGGCGCTGGTGGAGTGGTTTGCGGAAGGCGCCCGAGAAGCAGGCGCCCAGGTCGAGATTATCCGCACCGCCACGCTCAAATACAAGACAACCGGCTGTACCTCCTGCCGGGCCTGCCAGAAAGCGGTGAAATACGAATGTGTTATTGACGACGAGGCCAGGCCGGTTCTGTCAAAAATGACAGAAGTGGATGTGATCGTGATGGCCACGCCGCTCTACTTTTTCTCGGCCAGCGCGCAGATCAAGCCCATCATTGACCGGATGTTCTCTCTGTACAAGTGGAACAACACGGCCGGCACCATGGAAACCCCGCTGAAAGGCAAGACGCTGGCGCTGTTGGCCAGCGCTTATGAGAACGTGGGGCTGGATGCTCTGGAAAAACCATTCGCGTTGACCGCCACATACACCGGGATGGAATTCGTATCACTGTTGGTTCCGAATGCCGGTGTTTCCGGAGATATCAGGAAGAAACCCGGTGTCCGGGAGCAGGCGATCGCCTTGGGCGCCAAACTTGCCGGGCCGACGGCGGTTATCTCTTAAGGAACAAAGCCGGCTGATGGCTGATGGCACAGAATAGTAATCGGTAATCAACGATTGTCATTTCGAGCGCAACGAGAAATCCCTGTTCTTTCCTGCCGTTGGAAATATCTCTCTTTGTTCGGAATGACAACCTGTTTGGGACAGAATTCGGTAGACGGGAGAAGGTAGATGGTAGAAAGAAAAACAAAATACTGAATTCTGACTCCTGTCTTCTGGATACTGTCTTTCGTCACACTTCTCACGCTTCTCAGTAAAATGCCCGCGAATACAATGCATGAATAGTTCAATCCAGGCACAATCCAGCCGGAACCGCCTCAATCCTTTTCCGTGGTAAAATACTTCGTTATGCAGGACCCGCGTGTGCTGTTGCAAAAACGAAACACAGAGGGAAACCATTCGTCAGCACACGCAAGGGAGTGTGAGGGAAAGGTTCCCTCACGTTTGGGGGAGCCCAGGCCGCCAAAGGCGGCCGCCAGGAGGATGCTGGTGCGAGGAATAACTCGCACCGTATTGCATGCCCGCCGAGACGGTGAGGCGGGTGACCGAAGCGTCGTGTGCAAGAAGACTGCCCCCTCTCTGGAAGTGTCGTGTCCGAGTAACAACAGCAATAAAGGAGCTTTCGGGACACGACACTTGATCAAGTGGGCAGAGCAGCGGACTTATGCCGGTTCCAATAAAACCCGTTTATACCCATACCCCAAAACCTGATTAATGATAACCGGGCTGGTGCGCCCTTCCTTTCTTCCGTGATTCTCCAGGCACAATCCAGCCGGAACCGCCTCAATCCTTTTCCGTGGTAAAATACACCGTTATTCAGGACCCGTAGCTCAGGGGCAGAGCAGCGGACTCATAATCCGTTGGTTGCCGGTTCGAATCCGGCCGGGTCCACCGGCGCGTTGTACCGCGCCGTCTGGTGGACCCGGCTGGTGCCCATTCGAACCGGTTCGCACCGAGGCCCGTTTATACCCAAATTTCAAACCACGATAAGTGTGCTGTGCCAGAACAAAGTTATCCAAGGATAACCGAGATCAGCACACTTGGGGTGGGTGAGGGAGAGGACTCCCTCGCGTCTGGGGGAGCCCAGTCCCGATGCTCCTCATCGGGACGCCAGGAGGGGGCCTGCCCCCTCTCTGGAAGTATCGTGGCCAAGTAACAATAGTTATGAAAAGGAACTTCCAAGCCACGACACTAGCGAGGGACCAGCTGGTGTGCAGGTCTCGTCTCCCCCTGCACACAATCCGGCCGGGTCCACTTTGTAATCCCATTGAGGGGCAATCGTTTCCATCTCTCTTGAGAACGAAAAATAGTTGCCGGCGACCTTCGTGGTGTGACAGAAGTGTGACGAGTTTATCCGTTATTCCTCAACTCCCAAAAGGAATTTCCTCTTGCTCAGAAAATTCTGGAACGTGTTGGTAGATGATCTTCTTAGGGAGGGGGCGACTGCCGGAACACCTTCTGGTTTTGGCTCCATACAGCGGATAGCGCATCCGTTGAGAAGTAGTAATAGTAGCCGGAAGTGCCATTCAGCATCGTGGCTCTGAGTCAGATTCAACAAAAGGGGTACACCCCAACTCAACAGTTGACGTGCCAGACGGAATAATTATGCAATATCCCTATTCCGCGCTCAACTGGCTCAGCATTTTTTCTCCCCGGAATGCCTCCAACGCAACTTTTGTCTTGAATCCTGCCTCAAATCGCTTCCGCATCCAGATCTCCTTCGGCCGTACCTTATTCTCCCCTTCTTTCACTAAGCACGGTCCAAAAGTGGTCAAGTATCTCCCGGCCCCTTTTGGTTTGTGAAGCATTCCTGCAGTGTGATATATTTTTCGTGTGGGATTACGGAAACCATCCTTGTCGATCAAAGAATACCGTGCTACTATGCTGCGGGAACAACCACCACTCTTCCGTGGGGCTACCTGATGAGAAGACTCCCTCCGAATCCGAAAGCATACTTTTTTCCCGGCTGGTAGAAAAAACAAGTGTTTCTGAAAGGAGCAACCGAACAATGGTGAAAAAGCACTTGCTGTGGTCAAAATGGGGACAATGTGTTCTTCTGCAAGGATTCATCACATTGGGGCTGGCGGGACTTCTGGGTAAGAACGTATATGCCGGGAACAATCGTTGTTATCTCCAATCGACCGGCCGGGATTTCAAGGCGATTGTGGTGGCGGAGAATCCGACGGGCGCCGCCTTGCTTGCGGCAGAAGAACTGCAACGCTATATCGCCAAAGTCACGGGAGGCACTTCCGTTGAAGTTTTGCGTCAAGGGACTGTCCTGCCGATCCTGAAAGATTCGCAGCCGGAAATCCCCAAGCCCGCCATTCTGGTCGGCCACAGCAAACTCACCGATGCGTTGGGGATCGATCTCAGCCGGTTGAAGCCCGAGGGGTTCCTTCTGAAAACCACCCCGGACTGCTTGATCATCGCGGGCGATGATCATCCCGTCTGGACCTATGAAATACTCACCCGGAAGGATCGGGCCTGGCTGGGCGCCGCGGAGCGCGAGGGAGGCACGCGGGTTGGCACTTTGTTCGGCGTGTACACCTTTCTGCAGGAAGTGGCCGGCGTCGGGTGGTATTTCGGCGGTCCGTTGGGAGAGGTCGTTCCCACTTGTCGCGATATTGTCGTACCGACCATTGACCGGGTTGATACGCCGGATTTCAGCTACCGGGTCCTGCCTCAATCCTCCTTCAGTCTGCCCTATCCCTACGAACTGGAACTGAACCGCCGGTTTTCTTTCCGTCTCCGGACGGGTTGCGATTCCCCGTGCTGGGCCAATCACTCCATGTACCATTGGGGTCGCCTGTTCGGCAAAGAACACCCGGAATATTTTGCGTTGCTCGACGGGAAGCGCACCAACGACTGGGGCTGGACGGGAACCAACGGAGGCGGCAACGGCCGCGACTTCTGTTGGGCCAATCCCGCAACCATCTCCCAACAGGTACAGGAAATGCGTCTCTATTTCAAGGGAGAAGTCGGCCGGCACCCCTGGTGTTGGGTCTACTTTGACAAGAACACCTTCCCCATTGTGGGAAACGATTGCCCGATGAAACCGTGCGAGTGCGAACTCTGCCGTCCTTGGGTCGTCGACCCGGCCCAGGATTACGACGGTTCCCAGTCGGACCTCTACGCCTATCACCTCAGCGCCGTGGCCAAAATCGCGGCGCAAGAATTTCCCGGCAAGGCGATTATCGGACTTGCCTACGGTCCCCGGGTGCGCCCCCCCACCAAGGTCTCCCTGCCGCCCAACGTCAAAATGGGCCTGGCATTCATCGCACCGGCGCAGATGATGAATCCGGCCACACGGAAAGCATACGACGAACTTGTGGACAAATGGCTCGCCAAGGCAACCATCGCAATGATGTGGCTGTACACGGACACCTTCGGCAACCCGCTGCTTCCGCTGACCGTCCCGCACGCGGTGGCGCGCGAAATCCGGATGTATCGGGGCAAGGTGGGCGGTTTCTTCTTCTGCCACGCCTCCAACCCCGTCTACGACGATCTCCAGCTTTATGTCGCCGCCCAACTGATGTGGAAAGCCGACCAGGACGTTGATGCACTCATCGCCAAGTTCATGACCAATCTGTATGGTCCCGCCGCCGAGCCGGTCCGGCAGATTTACGCCTATCTGGAAGGACTCTGGGCCGACGAAATGAAAACCGATCCCCCACGCGACGCCGAGGGCTACGGAAGATACGAGGGGATTCTCCAGTTTGGCTGGGCAAAGAAGTACGGCAATCGAACCTACCTCTGGAAGAATGTTTTCACACCCGACCGATTGATGAAAACCCTGGAATTGGCCGAGAGCGCCCATCAATTGGCCGACGCACACTTGAATGCGACCCGCGACGATCTGCCGCTGCTTCGTGTGCAGCGTCTGGAGGAAAAACTGAAGGCCTCGTGGGCCGAATCGGTCCGCGCCACATACGAACAGGTGCAAGCCAGGCAGGCTGCACTCACCAATTCAGCCGCACTTTGTCCGCTGCTAAAGGATGTTGCGGTTATTGATGGCCAGTTGAAAGAACAGGCGTGGACACGCTCGCTCGCGGCGGACATGGGCAACATTCTTTCCGGGGGAAAGGCGCCGTCCTGCAAAACAAGATTGTGGTTATGGCGAAATAGAGCAACCTCTACGTCGGCGTGGAATGCTCGGAGTCACTCATGGAAAAAGTGGCGGCCCGTACGAGCCCCGGCGATCCTGCGCAAACACTTTGGAGCAACGATGATGTCGAAATCTTCCTCGATCCAACCAATAGTTGCGAATCATATTATCAAATCGGCGTTGATGCCGCGGGACAAATAGCAGTATTACACCATGGCTCACCGGCGAATCCGGACAAGACTTTTCCGAGTCTTCCGGTCGAGGCCAGGGTGGTCGGGAAAGCAAAGTGCTGGATCGTCGAAATCCGTATCCCCTTCAGCACGCTCGGAGGCGTTCCTGCAACTGGAACACGATGGGGAATTAATGTTGTACGCAACCGACAAGCCAAGGATAATTCGCCCCAGGAGCTTTCCGGTTGGTTCGGTAATTCAAAAGGATCTTTTCATTTGCCTGCCGGGTTTGGAAGAATTCAGTTTTGAAACAGAGGGGTTAAAATGATGCATGCCGGGCCCGGCGGAAGACCAACGGAAATACCTTCTGAAGAAAGAATACTCCGTTGAATAGCGGGGTCTTTACCCTGCCGTGTTATGACCTCCACCTTGTTTTTGCCCGAATGTTTTAATGCTTTGGAAGAAATGCGCAGTCTTGTTTTCTGTCTTCTTGACGAGAGATTTACGCACAACAGAATGACCTTGTCCCGGCCGGCATACAAAGCGACATGGATGTCCCGATGGTCCGTTGTCACCAATGCTTCATGCGCGGGATGAAAATCAAGGGAGTTCAAGTCATACCGCTTGAAAATCTCCAGGTATTCAAGGATCACCGCGTTTATATGAGCGCCCTTGTGTTCCGGGAGAATATCCGGCGGACAATGTTCCAGGAACTGGGCGCCGACTGATTCCCGAAACTCCGGGGCGTTGGCGCTCCAATGTTTGCCGGCAGGAACCCAATTACGGGGTGCAATGGGCACAAATTCCATATCGGGAGGATGAGCGCCGGGAAGCGGTCTGGCAAAAGACATATCTTCACCTATAAAGACAAGGTCGGACAGGTTTTCTCCAATCATGGTCGGACATCCGGATGTGTGAACAAAAACTATCCCGTCGTTCCCGACCCGGCGTCTTGTCCAGACAAGAAATTCGAGTATTTCTTCCGCATCGGTGTGCCAGCACCCGTTCAGATGTTCAGGATGACGGCAATATCTAAACCAGAGATGGTCATAGTATACGCCGTCAAAGGAGTGATTCTTCAATACCAGGTCAATGGATTGTTTGCGGAATTCAAGCCATCCGGAACGCATACACATATACCCGCCAAACGGGCCTTTCTCCGCCGGAATACGGCCGTCTTCGTCCACCCACCGTTTCCATTGATGAGCATGGGCGGGATAGTTTGGGCAATCCGGATGAAATTCCTTGAGCGAAAAATACGGAACTATCTTCATGTTGTACTTGTGGGATAATTCAATGGTCTTGTCCATCCGTTTCATGTTCCTCTTGTCATAGGGGGGATAATAACCGTCCCGCCAGGAAGGCTTTATCCATGAATAGTCGTCATGCAAACGGATGATACTGACTCCATTGTCCGCCCACGCCTTTATCCGTTCTTCCGCGGGCCAGTCGCGCGAGTAGATGGCGGCATGGAATATACACTTCCGGGCATTGCCCCGCTCTTTGACAAAGGGAAGTCCCAGCGTATACCGGAACGTAATTCTCCCGGGACCGATGACCGGCAGATCTTCGCTCCAGTTGCAGTAAGGTTCCAAACGGATATGTTTGCAGCCGGGAGCTTTTCTGGAATCATCCAGGAAAGCCGCATGGCCGGGCGACATTCCGAACGGGCGGTCCCATGAACTGCCGTCGTCTTCCCGCCAGAATTCAAAACCTTCCACGCCTTTGGCACACAGACAGAAGTAAGAAGGGATCAGGTTCGTCTGGAAACTGTACTGCTGCCGGTAGGAACGCTGTTCCGTCAATTCGTACCAGGCAAGGTTTGATTCGGCTTCGCAATAATATCCGGGGGGCGGCGGGGGTGGGCATCCGGGACGTACTCCGAGGACGTCGGCTTCAGGGATGACAAAAAAATTACATGCCCCGATCTCCATAACTCCTTCCAAGGGGGATGGAATATCGTACGTAAGCGAAACATTAACCTGTCCCCACGCCTTGTATTCGTAAGTCTGCGAATACCTGACGGGAGAAGGACGGCCGTCTTCATGGCAAAGCACGCCCTCCAAACACACGGTTACTCCCTGTTCATTCCCCGGGAGCACCTTCAAGATTTCCGCCGGCCGGCAATGCTGCCAGGAGAACACAACCTCTCCCCGGCGCCACATGCCGGGTTGGTTGCCTTCCTTGCCGGCGAGATGACCGGACAAAGGGCCGTTGAGAAAATTCTTCCCTGACCCGTGATGAAAAACCAGGGAAACAGGACAACCGCCCTTTTCACGGTCGTGAATCACCTCCCAGTATTCGTTGGCGATTCGTACCCTGTTCTTTGTTTCTTGCGCTTCGGGAATTTGTTCTTTATGGCGGTCTGACATGATGTCTCCCCTTGGATAGGAGTAGTGCATGACCTTGGATTTCATCAGCGGCGACGCGCCGACGTATTCGGTCGGAGAACCGTCCCAAGCATATCACTCAACACACGCATGCTATTTCACGGCAAGCCCTGTTTCACAAATCAAGCCCGAGGCCGGTTCCGAAAGACGCACGCGCCACTTTCCCGCCGGGTCGTTGAGCGCGAGCGGCAACCGACCCTCGTACACTCCGTTGGTGAGCGCCCGCCGTCCCGAATAGGCCAAAACCAGTTTTCCGTCCGGACTAAAAACTTCCATCCGCACCGCCCAAGTCCCAGCCTTGATCGGCCGGTCGGTTTCCAACCGGATTCGATACGCAACGACCTCCCCGGGTTTCGCGCTCTTTTTCAATTCCAGGCGCAGCGCCTTCAGTTCATAGGGAACCGCGGCAATGAGCTTGGCGCAACCCGGCGCCAGATCCAGTTCCACCGTTTTCTGTTCGCCAAGATAACGGTGTTGCCGCACATCATACAGATGCCGCGCGGCCGGGAAGACGATCGTTCCTTTGACCGTCGCCGCCTGGAGCTTCTTCAGATCAAGGGCGGGATCTTCCAATGCGTCATTCTCGAGCGGACGCATAAGACCGAACAGGCGCAGGTCGCCATTATGGAACTCGTTTA
>Ga0247841_10009621_pt1 | contig 13469 bp, 13 predicted proteins | sample LaCruzMarch2015__2_FD_192410 | JGI IMG/M metagenome (GOLD analysis project Ga0247841, IMG submission 192410) | Freshwater microbial communities from meromictic Lake La Cruz, Castile-La Mancha, Spain - LaCruzMarch2015_18m | ecosystem: Environmental > Aquatic > Freshwater > Lake | place: Spain...
ATTAACCTACCTCCCTCTATTTTTTTGTGCCTCTCTTATCCGCCGTGCATGGTGATAAAATGATTCCGATCACACCTGGGAATGCTTCTGGATGCATTCTTTCTTCCATATTCGCGCTCTGATAAAAAGAAGACGGTGCGCGACTATCACATTCGCAAATGAATCACAATATTGAATATTTTTGCAGAGTATGTTAATATGCATTTGCCATTGATTTTCCTTAAAGCAGTATCACCTACAAAACATCCTATTTTCAATGTGTTACACGCTGATGTCTTTCCCACCGGACCTTCATGGCATCAAGGAAGTTTCCCTTTTTGTTATTGATCGTCACAGTGAAGGAGGAAGATTGGCCAACCCGATACACCCCTTCCATCACCACCTCTACCGCAGCCCAACCCCCAGAGACCGGAGTTTTTTATCATGCTAACAGAATTCAGCATCCTGATGATAAGCGCCGCCTCCACAGGCTTTCTCCATACCCTGCTTGGCCCTGATCATTATCTCCCCTTTATTGTCATGGGCAAGGCGCGGCGCTGGTCATTATGGAAAACCGCCTGGATAACCATCGTCTGCGGCATCGGGCATATCGGCAGTTCCGTATCACTGGGGATGGTTGGAATTGCGCTGGCCGGCGGGATGATCTGTATGTGCGGATTGGCGATACAGTTCTTGAGTTTGTGACAAAGATATTTCAAATTTTCCCCCTCGTGACATAGCCCTCGTCTTTACCGTCCTCGCAGGGGGCAGCGAAACGGGGGAAGCCCCCTCCCCGACCTGGGTGTCGGCCTGTTTATCGGTGGGGGTAGAACGATCAGCAGCAGCAAGTTTCCCTCCGACTCCAAACTATCCTTGACAGCCCATGCTATTTTTTGTACTTGAAAAATATGATGATCTTAAACCCCCATTATTACCGGCGCATTTTCCCAGACATGATAATTTTTAGCTGATATGCTCAAGGCTATTACCGACGCAAAGGCTATACGCCGCTGCCAGCAACACTTCACCCGCCAGCTCAAGACCTGGGGGAAGGAAAAAATCCCCGCTACCCTCGGTCATCAGGGGGCAAGCACCCGGGCCCGGGTATGGTGGTCCGACGAACTCGGCCTGTGGTTCTTTCCCGGTAAGGGAGAAGAAAACCGTTACTGGAACGCCTTCGGAACGGTCCGGCCCAAGCCCGACGCCGCCCTTTCCATTACCTGCGAGATAAACTTCCCCAAAGAGGGAACCGACCGGCGCATCGGCGGAGTCTTTGCCGCCGACGGCAAGGGGCGGATCTTCGTCGTCCACCGGGGCAAGTTGGGCGGGGGCCGGAAGGGGATCGGCAAGGCCCTCTTCGAAAGGCAATACCGGGGCGTCTGGGTAGATATGGAAGACGGAGAGGAAGAAGCATCCGTCGCCGTCGTCGGCCTCCTCCCCTCCCCCCGTTTCGCCCGCCAATTAGCCCAGTTCGTCAACAAGATCGACAAGATCAAGGATATGGCCGCCCCGCCGTCCGCCCAAGTGGAAATGGGTTTTGACGACCTTCGTCTCCGGGAGGAATTGTTGGGAATGCGCCACTGCGAGTTGTCGCGAGACATGGCCTCGGAATGCGATCACGGCCTGGTGATTCGGGATCTCGCCGCCGCCCTGAGGGAACTCCGCTGGAAATTCGGCAACGACGGCCTCCGTGATCTCATGGCCGTCGATAAGGAGGGGCAGGCAGCAGCCGTTTTCCAGGTCAAGACGAACAATCTTCCCAAAAGCGTTCAGGAAGGGGCCACACAACTCCTCGTCAACAGCCTCCATTTCCCCCGTCAGCCCCGGCTGATCCTGGCTCTGCCCGAACCCCTTGACGGCGCCATGACAGCGAAACTACGGCGCCTGCATATCGAGACCATGATCTACGCTTGGCGGGACAATCAGGCCGTCTTTCCCAGTCTGGATAAGCTTCTTGCTTCCTACCGCAACGACTAATTCCAATTTTTAACTCAGCAAGAGCTGATTGTCCTTCGACCGAGACTCGCCGAGGTTAGTCACCGTGATGGCCGGGCGGCCGAGGATGGGGCATTTTGTCTCGCAAATCCCGCAGCCGTCGCATTCCTCACTCACCGAACGCTTGCGGAAGGCGTATCGGAACAGGAGGCCCTCACGGGCTGCATTAAAACATCGACCGCAGGGCTGAATCCCTGCGCTTCATCTATATGTTTTTTTACAGGGATTTAACGAATCTTTCAACTTTTGTTGCCTTCAAGAAACGGGAGAAGGAATATTCGCTTAAGTTCAGACAAACTCGTAACAACCAATTTTCCCCCTCCCCTTCGAGAGAGGTCTGGGGTGGGGATAGGTTAAGTTGTTGCAGTGACAACATAAACCCCAGCCTCACCATAACTCTCTCCCTGGGGAAGAGGGTATTTTGGGACTTTTTGCGAACACGTCAATTCATATTATTGACAACTATGGCCGGATAAAAAATATCTGGCACGGTTCTTTCATATCCATATAGTAAAAGAAAACCATAAGGGGAGGACGCATACCATGAAAAAGACATTATCTACCATCATCGTTGCCGGAATCTTCGTGCTGCTGACAGCGACTTTCAGTTTTGCCGAATACACTGCCGGGGGAGGAGAGAATTTCCCGTATTTCCATCTGGGTCTGGTCATTATCGGCGGTCTGATCATCTTTTCGATTAAACAGAAGTTTGAGAAGATGTATGCTGGGGAAGCCGTCGGGGCATTCGCTCTCTACACCTGCTATGTCACACTGTTCACGGCACCGGTCATAGAAGCGATAAAGATCTGGGTAAGCTGAACCGGAGCTTTACCGCCAGCGATCCTCGCCTGAATATACCCCTTAATATTCCCCTTCACGGCAGGCGCCGTAAAGGGGTTTTTTATTCTCTTTTCTTTGCGCCATCCGTTGTGAATCCATCCGATTTGTGTTATGCCCCATCTCCATGAAACAGCTCATTGCCGGAATAATAATCAGTGTTTTTCTTGTCTATCTTTCCCTTCGGGGAATCGACTACGAAGGGGTCCTGCGAGGATTCAAGTCCATCGACATTGCATATGCGGCCGGCGCCGTCGTGATCATGGTACTGATGCAGGTGATTCGTTCCGTCCGGTGGGGCGTCATCCTCAGCCCTATCCATAAGGTCAGCCAGTTCGATCTTTTCTCCGTGACCAACGTCGGTTTTCTGGCCATTGTCTCCTTCCCGGCCAGACTGGGAGAATTCGCCAGGCCCTTTTTGATCACCAAAAAAGCCCCCATCCGGATGAGTTCCGCCCTGGCAACAATCTTTATCGAGAGGATTTTTGACAGTATGACGGTTTTTTTCATCTTCACCGTCACCATGTTCATGACCCCTGTGCCCTCATGGTTAATCCGCTCCAGCGCCTTCTTTATCGTTTTGACCCTGGGTATTCTGGGCTTTATGATTTTCATGCTCTTCAAAAGGGAGGCCTGTTTTAAATTGCTCGCACCCCTCATTCACCGGTTACCGGATCGCTATGCCGTAAGAGCGGATCGGCTGCTTCATCAATTTATCGACGGGTTCGGAATGATGGCTAAACCCGGTTTACTGGCCAAGGTCGGCCTGCTGTCCCTCGCCTTCTGGATCATCGACGGAACAGCCATTTACCTTTTATTTCTTGCCTTTCATCTCACTTTGCCCTTTGTTTCCGCCTTCGTCCTCATGGTCATTCTCATGATCGGCATCGCTATCCCCGCGGGACCGGGTTTTGTAGGCAACTGGCATTTCTTCTGCATTCTGGGACTGACACTCTACGGAATCCCCAAAACAGACGCCCTCTCATTCGCTATTGTTTATCACTTCCTGTCCATAGGCGTCGTTGTCCTGCTGGGACTCCTTTTTCTACCCGCCAATCGCTTCTCCCTCTCCGATCTGAAGGAATCAGGCAAAAATAAACCTTTATAATTTTTTATTTTCTACTTTTCGACATCCAAGCCGTAGCTCTTGATTTTTTTGTGCAGATTGCTACGTTCGAGACCAATGGCCTCCGCGGTTTTAGAGATGTTGCCCTCAAACTCCCGGAGCTTTCGCAATATATACTGTTTTTCAAAATCGATTCTCGCCGCCCGCAAACTGTCTGAGTCCAGAGATGCCGATGCCTTGGAGAGGGCCGGCTTGCTTTCAAGCTCATGACTGTTCTCCTTGGCAAACAATGGAATGTCACCCGCGGTAATGACTCTGGATGGCGTCATAATGACGAGACGTTCGACGATGTTTTTCAACTCCCTTACATTACCCGGCCAGTCATGATCCATGAGCAACACCAAGGCTTCATCAGTAATTTTTTTAGGATCTTCCCCTTCCTTTATGGAAAAATCGTTGAGGAAGCGTTCCACGAGGGGAGGAATATCTTCGATTCTCTCCCTTAAAGGGGAGACCTGCAAAGGGATTACATTGAGGCGGTAGTAGAGATCCTGCCGGAAACGACCTTCCTCCATCTCCTTTTCCAGATCTTTGTTCGTGGCGGCGATCACCCGGACATCGACATGGATCATCTTTGTCCCCCCCACCCGTTCAAACTTCTTTTCCTGAAGGATCCGCAGGATCTTGGCCTGGGCTTTCAGGCTCATATCCGCCACTTCATCCAGAAAAATGGTTCCCTCATGGGCCAGATCGAATTTTCCCCGCTTCTTCTGGGTAGCCCCGGTGAAGGCGCCTTTTTCATGACCGAAAAGCTCGCTCTCAATCAGATCTTCCGGGATAGCGGCACAGTTGACCTCGATGAAGGGTTTTCCGTTACGACGGCTTAATTTGTGGAGAGACCTCGCCACAAGCTCCTTGCCGGTCCCGTTCTCCCCCATGATGAGAACCCAGGCATTGGTGGGAGCGATAATGCCGATCGCCTCCTTGAGTTCCATAATGGAAATGCTGCAACCGGTTAGCTCATGCTGTTGGCTCACCTTCTGCTTCAGAAGGACATTCTCTTCTTCGAGGGTAATAATATCCAGCGCGTGATTGACTAAAAGAATGATCTTATCCATAGATAGGGGCTTTTCAATAAAATCATAAGCCCCAAGCTTGGTCGCCTTGACGGCTGTCTCGATTGTTCCATGACCGGACATCATGATCACCCGGATATGGGAATAATCAGAACGAATAATCTTAAGCACCTCAATCCCATCCATACCGGGAAGCCAGATATCGAGAAGGATAAGATTCGGCATTTCTTCGTCAATAATTTTTAGGGCATCCTCACCGCTTCCCGCCGTGAGGACATCGTAACCTTCATCCCTGAGGATACCCCCCAGGGACTGGCAAATACTCTCTTCGTCGTCGACAATAAGGATGGTTTTACGCATGGGTGCCCTTCTCTATATCTCCTTCCGGGGTTGGCAATTCAATTTTCACGACCGTTCCCCGGGGCTGGTTGTCCGTGACGCTAATCTGGCCGTGATGATCATTGATGATTGAGCTGACAATCGCTAATCCGAGACCGGTTCCCGATCGTTTCGTTGAAAAGTAGGGCTCAAATATTTTGCCTTTGTAGTTTGACGGTACCCCGCAACCATTATCGGTCACTTCCACAACCGCCCGGCGCTGTTGTGAATGGTAGGACGTCTTTATTTCAATCCGCCCTTCTCCTGTTGTCAAGGCGGCCACGGCATTGTCGAGAAGGTTAATCATAACCCGCTTGATTTGCTCCGGATCGATATTAAGTTGAGGAATGCCCTCTCCCCGCTGGAAATCGAAGGTTATATCCTTGTGGGCGTCCTGGAAAAGAACAATGGCGTCGATAAGCACTTCATTCAAATCGTTAAGAAATGGATTGGTCACGGGCATGCGAGCATATCGGGAGAAGGCGTTGACAAGGTTCTTCAGCACCTCGACCTGGCCAATGATAGTCTTCGTGCATTCATGAAAGATCTCGCCGTCTTCACTGAGACGGTCACCGTATTTTCGCTGTAACCGCTGCGCGGACAACTGGATGGGCGTCAGGGGATTCTTGATTTCATGCGCCATGCGCCGCGCCACTTCTCGCCATGCCGCGGCCCGCTCCGCCTTCTGCAACTGGGTGAGATCCTCGAAAACGAGTACCATTCCCATATCGTGTCCTTCATCATCGTTGATGATCGTCGTCGTGATCAGTACCGTGAGAGGACGTCCCTTGACATTCAGTTCGAGCTGTCTCTCAACAAATCCATGCTCACTCTTCTCCAGCTCCTTAAGCAGTTCCTCAACCAGGACCATATGTTCGGGCTTCAGGACTTCCTGGTAGGGTCGGTGCAGGACTTTTTCGGTTTTGATCTCCAGCATCCTTTCCGCGGCCCGGTTGATGATCGTGATCACGTCATCCTTGTCCACAGAGATTACCCCTGCAGAAACATTCCTGAGGACCGTCTCCATATATTTCCGGCGCTGTTCAAGGTCGATATTGGCCTGTTCCACGTTCTGCTGGCTCTTTTTGAGGTCTTTCGTCATGGAATTGAAGGAATTTACCAACGTGCCGATTTCATCGTCAGCAGTAATATCGATCCGGTGATCGAGATCACCCTGAGCAATCTTACCGGTAGCCTCGGCGAGATCCTGGATCGGGACGGTAATCTGCTTGGCCAAAAACAGGCCGAACCAGGTAGCGGAAAAAATGATGAGGAGCGTAACGATGGACAAGGTCACAATATAGCTGAATTTAATAGGATTCTTGAGGAGTTTGAGTTGTTTGTACTCTTCTGACGTCTTGGAAATTATGGCCAGCTTATCGACAAAAGCCCGGGAGATATAATAGCTGACCACGACCATGCCGATTACTTCGCCCGTACTGAGACGGGCATAGATCGGGGCAATACCGCTGACGAGTTCGCCGCTGCCGGACGATTGAACATTGGAAACCTCTTTTCCTGAGAAGACCTCCTCGATAGTTTTTGGAGAGAGGCTCACAGGCACCACATTGGGGTTATTCGGATCCCTGATGGTAATCTTTTCGCGCTGGCTGTCGAAGTACACCTCCAGAAGCCCCAAGTTATAGATCTTCTGCCGCTGTTCGACCAGAGTTTTTAGATATTTGGCGCGTTCTTTCTCGTAGAGGCGGTTTTCGGTAATATCGCCGCTGATCTGCCGGGCATAAAATTTTGCATAGTCCGATGTATATTGATAGGAAGTCTGGGCAACTTCAAGGGTGCTGTTCAGGGCGTCCCCTATCCTGAGATTAAACCAGTTTTCAATACTGTAGGATAAAAAGTTGATGGAAACGAGAAACAGAACAATCGTCGGGATGAGAGACAGACTAACAAAGGCGGCAACAAGTTTTGTCCGGATCCGGGATCCGATAATTCCGTGTCGCCGTTCATACACAAGTTTGACAACATTTCTTACAATAAGAAAAATAAGCAGAATAATAAGGATGATATTGATATTGATAAGGCCGAAGATAAGAACATTGCTGGAAACGGGAAGAATTGTTTCCTGTCTGGTCAGATGGGTCTCCAGGAAAGTCAGGAGGACAATCACGAACACCGTGACGACAATCAGGATTCTTTCCCGTTTTCTCCGGCGGCGTTCCTTGACATCCAGAAAAATGGAGGAACGTTCTTTTCTCAAAAGGCGATCTCCTGACGGTACCAGTCGGTCTCGAAATCCCATAGGGAAACAAAGAAAAATACATATTCCATATATAGAGGAAGCCTGACCTTGTCGAGTTTGGCTTTGATCATGATATAAAAGGGTCTTTGCCGGTTATCGACATTCCGGGGTATGATGAGGGTCCCGGTTATTTCCGCCATTGCCCGCTTGGCGCTCTCTATATCCTGGAACGCTGTCGCTCCCTTGCCGTCTGCTGCGGATACAAAGAAAATCTTCTTCACGCTGTCATATTTAATCGTTTGTCTGATCACCAATCCGACAACTTTTTTATCAAACCAGAAGTCCCTTTCCCGGTTCAAATCCAGAAGAAAAGTAAAAGTTGTCGGCACTCCGGCCATGATGGCCGACTCCATGCCTTTAGTGAAACAGTTTGTCACCCTCGCATAGACGGTGATCGCGTCTCCCTGATGGGTTACCAGGACATCTCGAATATCCGCCTCCCGGGCATAAGCCGGGGATAACCAGACCAGGATGACAAGAATAACCGCCAAAAATATTGATTTGTAGATCATTTCTACGGATACCCGCCTTTAAAAAGATGATAGCAACGGGGGGAGTTTAGGGAACTAACGAAGAAAAATCAAGTCTTATCTGCTCTGAAGGGCCGAAGGCGGATAGGCGGACACGGCATCAAGGACGGCAAAAGAAGGTATATTCAAAGTTTTGAACATCTTTGTAGGTGCTTCCATGGGATAGCGATTGACGATTTCCCAGCAATCATGGCGTATTAAAAGTTCTTTCAAGAGATTGTTATTCAAACGGTGACCTGACTTGAAAGCCACAAAATGTCCGATGATGGGCATCCCCAAAAGAGACAAGTCCCCGATAGCATCCAGAACCTTATGCTTGACAAACTCATCCGGACACCTCACCCCCCCTTTGTTGATGATCCGGTGGTCATCCAGGACGACGGCATTCTTCAGAGAACCGCCCAAAGCAAGGCCTATCGCCTGAAGATATTCAACGTCCTTCAAAAAACCAAAGGTGCGAGCGGCACAAATCTCTTGTTCATACGCCGCATCAGAAAAATGAAAATGACAGGTCTGGCGACCAATAAGCGGATGTTTGAAGTCAATGGTGTAGGTCATCTTGAATTCCCGGGCCGGCAAAAACGCAGCGGATCCGTTTTCGTCGGCAACGGAGACGGGGCTATTGATGACGAGCAACTTTTTACATTTTCCCTGAGGTCGGGTGCCGACCTCTTTGAGCATGTTGACGAAAGGCTGAGCACTGCCGTCCATGATCGGAACTTCGTGAGCGTCCAATTCCACGGTAGCATTGTCAATCCCCATGCCGCTGAAGGCTGACAAGAGGTGTTCCACCGTCGATACGGAGGCGCCATTGACGCCGATCGTCGTCGCCAGGGTCGTATCGCAGACGTTCCCGAGTTCCGCCTTGATCCGTGGTTTCCCGGCAAGGTCATTGCGAATGAAGGCTATACCTTTATCTACATCCGCAGGTCGGATGGTCATATTGACCTTCCGACCTGTGTGCAGGCCGATACTTTGGCAGATGATTTCACTCTTTATTGTTCGTTGCAGATACATGAATATTTATCCGAAGTTTTTTCTCAAGTACATAGCAACTTCCATACCGCCACGCCTATCCCCTTAAGATAATTTTAATCCTTTAAATATTAGCTGCTTTTCCGGGGGCCGCGAAGCATGGAAAATCCTGGGGACAAGCAAGTGTGTTAAAAATGCCACAGATCGATTTTAAGGTGCGTTAAGAATCAGTAATTTCAGGATTGATGAACCAGTAAAAAGACGAAACCTTGGCCATAAATCGACGGCTTCGTAAAAAGAGCCGCAGACAAGGCGCGCAAAGCCTGAGGAATGAGGCGTACTTGGCGTACGCCGCAGTGACGAAGGGTGCAGCGCAACGCAGCATCCGGACTTTTTACGAAGCCGTCAGGATTTGCCTTCCTGCCTTTTTTTCATATACCGCTCCTTCTCACTATAGATGCAGCCACAATAGGGTTGCCGATAGATTTGCCGCTCTCTTGAAACACGCACTCCTTCGTCCCAACCCCTGCGGAAATCCCTGTAAATAAAAGGAACTCCATATTCCTCGGCCAACATCTCCCCGATGCCGCGAATGCGGTCATGTTTCTGAAACCTGCTGTATAGAAGCGTCGAGGAAAAACCATCATAGTTATCCTGGCTGGCTATCTCCGCGGTGCGTCTCAGACGCATTTCGTAGCACCAGCTGCACCGTTCCTGCTCCTTGAAGACAACGCCACGGAAAAAAGCCTCCAGGGGGTAATCGGGACTCCACCGGACTTCCAGGTGCTCTTCCTGGGCAAAACTTTCGAGGGCTTCCCGGCGGCGGATATATTCCAGGTATGGGTGGATATTGGGATTAAAGAATAATCCCGTCAGTGAGAAGCCTTCTTCCCTGAAAATCCGCAGGGGATAAACAGTGCAGGGGGCGCAGCAGATATGGAGAAGAATTCGCATAGATAAAAATGGCGGCCAATTTTAAAATAGCTCTTTCTGGTTACCGGCCGACCATATCCGACCGAAGTGTTCATAAGCAATCCTCGTGGCGATGCGACCGCGGGACGTCCGCTGGAGATAGCCCTCCTGGATCAGATAAGGTTCATAGACATCTTCGATGGTGTTCCGTTCTTCACCAATGGCCGCGGAGAGATTGTCTATCCCCGCCGGTCCTCCCTGAAACTTGTCGATCAGGGTCAAAAGGATCGTCCGATCCATCTGATCAAAACCCTTATGATCAACTTCAAATAGTTCGAGCGCCGCCAGGGCCACTTCTCTGTCAATTAAACCCGCCGCTTTCACCTGGGCATAATCCCGGACCCTGCGCAGCAGGCGATTGGCGATTCTCGGAGTGCCCCGCGAGCGGCGGGCCATTTCCGCCGCCCCCTCTTCATCGATCTGAACGGAGAGGATCCTGGCCGATCGTTTAATGATCACGGTCAGCTCTTCGGGATTATAGAATTCAAACCGGAAACTCATCCCGAACCGGTCGCGCAGGGGCGAGGTAAGAAGACCCGCCCTGGTGGTGGCCCCGATCAGGGTAAAACGGGGTATGCCAAGCTTCATGGACCGGGCGGACGGGCCCTGGCCGATGAGGATGTCAATATGGTAATCTTCCATGGCCGGATACAGGATCTCCTCGACGACATGGGAGAGGCGGTGGATTTCATCGATAAAAAGGATGTCGTGGTCATGGAGGTTGGTCAGGATGGCCGCCAGATCTCCGGGTCTCTCGATAACCGGTCCTGAGGTCACCTTGACATCGACACCCAATTCCTTGCCCATGATATAGGCAAGGGTGGTCTTGCCGAGGCCGGGAGGCCCATAGAGCAGGGCATGGTCCAGGGCCTCTCCCCTCGTTTTGGCAGCCTCGATGAAAATGGATAGATTGTTTTTTATCTTTTCCTGTCCCACGTACTCCGACAGTGCCTTTGGCCGCAGGGAAACTTCATAAGATTCTTCCTCCTGGCCGGCAGCCGGATCGACAATAAGATTTTTTTTGGTGGGGTTCACGGTTTATTCATCCTCTTCACCCGGATAACTGCTGAAGCGCTCTTTTTAAAAGCAGATCCAGGGCAGGAACCTCTGTTGCTTCTTTCATGATCTTTTCGATGACGTCGCGAGCGGTAGCGTTTTTGTAGCCAAGATTGATGAGCGCAGAAAGAGCGTCCTCCTTAACGGCCTCTTCCGGGGAACGGGGAACGGCACGGTCGCGCGGGGCAGTCTGTCCTCTGTCCAACTTGAGCACCTTATCCTTGAGTTCCAGAACCAACCGTTCCGCCATTTTCCTGCCTACCCCCGGGATGTTCAGGAGGCGCCGCAAATTACCGCCCGTAATCGCATCTACCAGGTCCCCGACGTTGATCCCGGACAGAATATTCATGGCCAGACGGGGACCGATCCCGGATACGGAGATCATCACCTGGAACATGTTTCTTTCCTCAAGGGTGTAAAAACCAAACAGGTTGATAGCGTCTTCCTTGACGTGGGTATGGATGTGCAGGGTAATGGACTGACCCGTTTCCGGCAACTCGTAAAATGTAGTCAAGGGAACAAAGACACGGTAACCGATGCCGTGGGCATCCAAGGTAATTGCCTGGACGGATTTGTATACAAGCATTCCACTTATTCTGGCAATCATGAGGATACAGAAGGCCCGGAACAATGGGCATGACAAATGGCAACGGCCAGGGCGTCCGCCGCATCAGCGGCCGGCGTTTCCCTTAATTGCAGGATAGCTCTAACCATAGCCTGGACCTGGCTTTTTTCCGCTCGGCCATAACCGACAACCGCCTTCTTGATCTCCAGAGGGGTATATTCATAAACGGGGATCCCCTGCTGCGCCCCCGCCAGGAGGGTCACACCGCGGATATGCCCCTGCTTGATCAGGCTCTGAACATTTTTTCCATAAAAGATATCCTCGACCGCCATGGCATCCGGCTTCATCTCCACAATCAGGCTTGACAGCGCTTCATAGACAGCAGTCAGAGCTGTCGTCAGGGAAGCATATTTCGGCGGTTTGATTTCACCATAACCGACAGCGGCAAGTCCTTTAAAGCTTTTTTCAATGATACCGTAACCGGTTACCCTGCTGCCCGGATCAACGCCGAGGATCTTCATCAACTCAATTTTTCCATAATCTCATCGGAAATATCAAAATTGGCGTACACATTCTGGACATCATCGTTGTCTTCCAGCTTTTCCATCATCTTGAGCATCTGTGAGGCTTTATCTTCAGCCAAAGCAATGGTATTCTGGGGAATCATCCCGATGCTTGCCGCCAGGGGTTTCAGTCCCTTTTCTTCTATCACCCGGTGTACGTCCTCGAACACAGCGGGACTGGTAATGACCTCAAATTCATCTCCCTCTTCCCGCACATCATCGGCCCCCGATTCCAGGGCCAGTTCCATGAGGTCTTCCTCGCTGATGGTGTTTTTATCGATCAGAATGCTGCCTTTTTTATCGAACATCCAGGCCACACAGCCATTTTCACCAAGATTGCCGCCATGCTTGGATAAGATGTGGCGGATTTCCGCAACCGTCCGGTTTTTGTTATCCGTCATGACCTCGACGAGAACGGCTACACCCCCCGGCCCATAGCCTTCGTACACAATCTCTTCATAACTGGCAGCCCCTTCGCCGCTGCCAATGCCTTTTTTTATCGCCCGATCAATATTATCTTTGGGCATGTTTTCACTTTTAGCTGCCATAATGGCCTGGCGAAGTCTTGAATTTCCTTCCGGATCTCCACCGCCGATCCTCGCGGCCAGACTGATTTCCTTGATGATTTTCGTGAATATTTTGCCTCTTTTCGAATCAATGGCGCCCTTTTTGTGCTTGATAGTACTCCATTTTGAATGACCGGACATCCTGCCGACTCCTGGTGATTTAATATTGAACGCCCCATAGCACATGAGGCAGTGCTTGTAAAATAAAAAACCCCTTCAGTGATGAAGGGGTTTTTTAATAATCCCGGCGGCTCCCTACTCTCCCACACAGTCACCCATGCAGTACCATCGGCGCTAAAGAGCTTAACTTCCGTGTTCGGAATGGGAACGGGTGTGTCCTCTCCGCTATCGCCACCGAAATATTCTTAATGTATTTTAAACAATTGCATACTGTGTAAAGATGTAAAAAATTATGGTCAAGCCGCACGGCCGATTAGTATCAGTAAGCTCAACACATTACTGTGCTTACACACCTGACCTATCAACCTCGTCGTCTACGAGGGGCCTTCAGTCCTGGTATCTCCACCAGAAGGGATATCTTATCTTGAGGGGGGCTTCCCGCTTAGATGCTTTCAGCGGTTATCCCTTCCGAACTTAGCTACCCAGCTATGCCGCTGGCGCGACAACTGGAACACCATCGGTTCGTCCATC